>Ga0315315_10006674_pt1 | contig 10669 bp, 7 predicted proteins | sample M140m3416metaG_FD_203699 | JGI IMG/M metagenome (GOLD analysis project Ga0315315, IMG submission 203699) | Ammonia-oxidizing marine archaeal communities from Monterey Bay, California, United States - M1 40m 3416 | ecosystem: Environmental > Aquatic > Marine > Intertidal zone | place: USA... | reverse complement strand
GTTTACGGCCTTGAGCAAGTTATGGCTGGAGAACTTCTAGAATTTGATGACAAAACTATCGGTATTGCACTTAACCTTGAGAATGACAACGTAGGTGCAGTATTAATGGGTACTGGTCTAGACATTTTAGAGGGTAGTTCTGTGCGTTCAACTGGTAAGATTGCTCAAGTACCTGTAGGTGATGCGTTCTTAGGCCGTGTTGTTGATGCACTTGCTAGACCACTTGATGGTAAAGGTGAGATTCCAAGTAGCGATGCAAGACTTGTTGAAGCCGTTGCTCCTGGAATTATTACACGTAAGTCAGTTTGTGAGCCTGTACAAACAGGTATTACTGCAATTGATGCAATGATTCCAATTGGTCGTGGTCAGCGTGAGTTAATCATTGGAGACCGTCAGACAGGTAAAACTTCTGTAGCAATCGATACTATTCTAAACCAAAAAGGTGAAGACCTGATTTGTGTTTATGTTGCTATCGGTCAAAAAGCGTCATCTGTAGCTGCTGTATGTACTTCACTAGAAGAAAAAGGGGCTAGTGCTTACACAATCGTTGTAGCAGCTAATGCAGATGATCCTGCAACACTTCAGTACATTGCACCATATACAGGTGCAGCTTTAGCTGAGTACTTCATGTACAACGGAAAAGCTACACTTGCTATTTACGATGACCTGTCTAAGCAAGCTTCAGCATACCGTCAGATGTCATTACTTCTTCGTCGTCCTCCTGGTCGTGAAGCTTACCCTGGTGATGTATTCTACCTTCACTCACGTTTATTAGAGCGTGCAGCAAAGCTTAGTGATGATTTAGGCGGAGGTAGTATGACTGCACTTCCAATTATTGAAACACAAGCAGGAGATGTATCTGCGTATATTCCTACAAACGTTATTAGTATTACAGATGGTCAAATTTTCCTATCTGGTGATCTATTTAACGCAGGTATCCGCCCGGCAATTAACGTAGGTATTTCTGTATCACGTGTAGGTTCTGCAGCTCAAATTAAAGCAATGAAGCAAGTTGCTGGTAAATTAAAGCTAGAGCTTGCTCAGTTCGCAGAACTAGAAGCCTTTTCACAATTCGCTTCTGATCTAGATCAAGCAACTCAAAATGAGCTTGCTCGTGGTCAGCGTTTACGTGAGATGTTAAAGCAGAACCAGAATTCTCCAATCCCAGTAGAAGAGCAAGTTTGTATTATCTACACAGGTATTAACGGTTACCTTGATGATGTAGCTGTTGATGATGTTAAAGAATTCTTAATTAAGTTTAGAACGTTCCTGAAGAGTTCAACTCCTCAGCTACTTTCAACAATTAAGAGTGAAGCAAAACTTTCTGATGCAAGTGAAGAATCACTAAAGAAAGCTATTGCTGATGCAAAAGTAATGTAATAAGGGCTAAACTTATTAAAAAATTCTCTTTTCTTATATTTGTAAGAAAAGGGAATTTTATTTACGGGTATGAATAAAAAAATCCCTTTTTATAAATTATTAATAGAAGATTATTATAGAGAAACATAACGATTTTCTTAGTTTTGTGACCCCAAGATTATATTATTATTAAACAAATTTATTAAAGTTTTTAAAAAAGGTGATAAAGTTGCTTTTTTTAAAGTAGAATATATATTTAGAAGGATTTATATTCGTTTTAAATCTAGTCTTGTTGTTTGTTTTTAAATATTTCCTTAGGTTTAAGTATTTTTTAAACGATTTAAATATTTCGTATTTGTAAGTCTCAAAAAAGGAGAGTAAAAATGAAAGTTAGCTCGAAAGAATTGGAGGCTAAGAAAGTTAAAGTTGTAGTGGATAAGAATCCGGTTGCTACTTCATTTGAAAAATGGGCACAACCTGGACACTTTTCTCGAACATTAGCTAAAGGACCAAAGACAACTACTTGGATTTGGAACCTGCACGCAGATGCTCACGACTTTGATAGCCAGACTAATTCGTTAGAAGATATTTCAAGAAAAATTTTTAGTGCACACTTTGGTCAACTATCACTAATATTCTTATGGATAAGTGGTATGTGGTTCCATGGCGCACGTTTCTCAAACTACTCAGCGTGGTTAACTAGTCCAACAACTATTAAACCAAGTTCACAAGTTGTTTGGCCGATCGTAGGACAAGAAATTTTAAATGGAGACGTTGGAGGAGGATTCTCTGGTGTTCAAGTTACATCGGGTTGGTTCCAGATGTGGCGTGCTTGTGGTATTACTAATGAAACTGAATTATATTGGACAGCCATTGGTGGTCTACTTATGTCAGCAGCAATGATGTTTGCTGGTTGGTTCCACTACCATAAAGCAGCACCTAAACTAGAATGGTTCCAAAATGTGGAATCTATGATGAACCACCACTTAGCCGGTTTACTTGGCTTAGGTTGTTTATCTTGGTCTGGACACCAGATTCATATTAGTTTACCTGTAAACAAACTTCTTGATGCAGGTGTAGCACCTCAAGAAATTCCATTACCACATGAGCTTCTTTTCAATCAAGAGCTTATGGGTCAGCTTTACCCTAGTTTTAAGAAGGGTCTACTACCTTTCTTTACATTAAACTGGAGTGAGTATTCAGATTTCTTAACATTTAAAGGTGGTTTAAACCCTATTACTGGAAGTCTTTGGTTAAGTGACACTGCTCACCACCATTTAGCACTAGCAGTACTATTCATCTTCGCAGGTCACATGTACCGTACTAACTGGGGCATCGGTCACAGCATGAAGGAGATTTTAGAAGCGCACAAGGGTCCATTAACTGGTGAAGGGCACAAGGGTCTTTATGAGATCTTAACTACTTCTTGGCACGCACAATTAGCTATTAACTTAGCTATGATGGGCTCACTAAGTATTATTGTTTCTCACCACATGTATGCTATGCCACCATATCCATACATTGGTATCGATTATGCAACACAACTTTCTCTATTTACACACCATATGTGGATTGGAGGTTTCTGTGTAGTTGGTGCTGGTGCACACGCATCAATTTTCATGGTTCGTGATTATAGCCCAGTACAATCGTACAACAACTTATTAGACCGTGTACTACGTCACCGTGATGCAATTATCTCACACTTAAATTGGGTTTGTATCTTCTTAGGGACACACAGTTTTGGTCTTTATATTCACAATGATACAATGCGTGCACTTGGTCGACCTCAAGATACGTTCTCAGACCAAGCAATTCAGTTACAACCAATTTTTGCAAAGTGGATTCAATCTTTACATACACTAGCTCCTGGTAGTACTGCACCTAACGCTTTAGCTACAGCAAGTTATGCATTTGGTGGTGATATTGTTGCCGTTAATGGAAAAATTTCAATGATGCCTATTTCTTTAGGTACTGCTGATTTCCTAGTGCACCATATTCATGCTTTCACGATTCACGTGACAGTATTAATCCTACTAAAGGGTACACTGTTTGCACGTAGTTCTCGATTAATTCCAGATAAAGCAAACTTAGGTTTCCGTTTCCCTTGTGATGGTCCAGGTCGTGGCGGTACTTGTCAAGTATCTGCATGGGACCACGTATTCTTAGGACTATTCTGGATGTACAACTGTATTTCAGTAACACTTTTCCACTTTAGTTGGAAAATGCAATCAGATGTATGGGGTACAATTTCATCTGCTGGTAAAATTTCTCATATTACGGGTGGTAACTGGTCTAAGAGTGCTGTTGATGTTAATGGTTGGCTTCGTGACTTCCTTTGGTCACAGGCTTCTCAAGTTATTCAATCATACGGTTCTGCTGCATCAGCTTATGGTCTAATATTCCTGGGCGCACACTTTATTTGGGCATTTAGTTTAATGTTCTTATTCAGTGGTCGTGGTTATTGGCAAGAACTTATTGAATCAATTGTCTGGGCTCACAATAAATTAAAGTTAGCACCTGCTATCCAGCCTCGAGCTCTAAGTATTACTCAGGGTCGTGCATCAGGTTTAGCACACTATCTTTTAGGGGGCATCGGTACAACATGGTCATTCTTCTTAGCAAGAATTACCTCTGTGGGTTAATTAAAAAAAAGGAGAATAAAATTTTATGGCTACTAAATTTCCTAAGTTTAGTCAGGCACTTGCTCAAGACCCCGCTACTAGAAGAATCTGGTACGGTGTAGCAACTGCTCACGATCTTGAAAGCCATGACGGAATGACAGAAGAAAGTCTTTACCAAAAGATTTTTGCTTCACATTTTGGTCATCTGGCAATTATCTTTTTATGGACATCGGGAAACCTGTTTCATGTAGCATGGCAGGGTAATTTCCAACAATGGGTTTTAAACCCGTTAAAAGTTAAACCAATTGCTCACGCAATTTGGGATCCACACTTTGGTCAATCAGCTATTAAAGCATTTACTAGAGGTGGCGTATCTTATCCAGTAAACATTGCTACTTCTGGTGTCTACCACTGGTGGTATACAATTGGTATGAGATCAAACACAGACCTTTATTTTGGTGCTTTAGGTTTATTAATGTTATCTTGTACGCTTCTATTTGCGGGCTGGTTACATTTACAACCTAAATTTAGACCAGGCCTAGCTTGGTTTAAAAATAATGAGTCACGACTTAACCACCATTTATCTGGTTTATTTGGAGTAAGTTCACTAGCATGGTCTGGTCACTTAATTCACGTAGCAATTCCAGAGTCACGTGGTCAACATATTCGTTGGGATAATCTTACAACAAATATTCCTCACCCTGAAGGATTAACACCATTCTTCTCAGGTAACTGGGGTGTTTATGCAGAGAATCCGGATACTGCTAGTCACATTTTCGGTACAAACGAAGGTGCTGGTACTGCAATTCTAACATTCCTTGGTGGTTTCCACCCACAAACACAATCTATGTGGTTAACTGATATTGCTCACCACCACTTAGCTATTGCTATTGTGTTTATCTTTGCAGGTCACATGTACCGCACGAACTGGGGTATTGGACACAGTATGAAAGAAATTTTAGATGCTCATGTACCGCCTAAGGGTCGTCTAGGAGCGGGTCACAAGGGTTTATTTGAAACTATTACTAATAGTTTACATATGCAACTTGGTCTTGCCTTAGCTTCTATTGGGGTTGCAACTTCTCTAGTTGCGCAGCACATGTATGCTCTTCCTTCATATGCATTTATGGCGAAGGATTATGTAACACAAGCAGCCCTTTATACACACCACCAATATATTGCTGGTTTCTTAATGGTAGGTGCATTTGCACACGGTGCGATTTTCTTCGTAAGAGATTACGATCCAGAAGTTAATAAAGACAATGTACTTGCTAGAATGCTTCAGCATAAAGAAGCTATTATTTCACATTTAAGTTGGGTAAGTTTATTCCTAGGTTTCCATACTCTTGGTTTATACATTCACAATGATACGTGTGTAGCTTTTGGTACACCTGAAAAGCAGATTTTATTTGAGCCAGTTTTTGCTCAATTTATTCAAGCCGCTTCAGGTAAAGCAGTGTATGGATTTGATGTTCTTTTATCTTCATCAACAAGTGCAGCTAGTGTTGCTAGTAGTAAAATTTGGCTACCTGGTTGGATTGAAGCTATTAACAGTGGAAAGAACTCATTATTCTTAACAATTGGTCCTGGTGATTTCTTAGTACACCATGCAATTGCGTTAGGACTTCACACAACAACATTAATTCTTGTTAAGGGTGCTTTAGATGCTCGTGGATCAAAACTAATGCCAGATAAAAAAGATTTTGGTTATAGTTTCCCTTGTGATGGTCCAGGCCGTGGTGGTACTTGTGATATTTCAGCATGGGATGCGTTCTATCTAGCGATGTTCTGGATGCTAAATACAATTGGATGGGTAACATTCTATTGGCACTGGAAGCACATGACTATTTGGGGTGGTAACGCTGCCGCATTTAACGAGTCATCAACTTATATTATGGGTTGGTTACGTGACTACCTTTGGTTAAATTCATCACCATTAATTAACGGTTACAATGCATTCGGTATGAATGCACAGGCTGTATGGGCTTGGATGTTCTTATTCGGTCACTTAATTTGGGCAACAGGATTTATGTTCCTAATTTCGTGGCGTGGTTATTGGCAAGAGCTAATTGAGACTTTAGTTTGGGCGCACGAGCGTACACCTATTGCTAACTTAGTTCGTTGGAAAGATAAGCCAATCGCTTTATCTATTGTTCAAGCTAGACTTGTAGGTCTTGCGCACTTCGCAGTTGGTTATATATTTACTTATGCACCATTTGTAATTGCATCAACAACAGGTAAATTCGGTTAATATTTTCGTTAAATATAGAAACTGTTAGTTACTAGATAATACGAATTGGTTGACCAGTATAATTTTATACTGGTCAACCAATTTTTTTTACTTAAGAAATAGATATTGAATATTCTTTCTATTTAAGTTATTATAAATAACAACGGGATGTGGCGCAGTTTGGTAGCGCATCTGCTTTGGGAGCAGAGGGTCGCAGGTTCGAATCCTGTCATCCCGATTTACTTTAGAAATTATTATCCACCCCCAGCTATTGAAAGTATTTCCAATCTATCTTTATTCTTTAAATTTATTTTTGCCCAAAGGGTTTTGTCTAAAATAAAGCCATTATAATCGATCACAATAACATTTTTATTAAACCCTAAATAGTCCATTAGTTGATTAATGGTAAGTTCTACTTTAAATACATAATTTAATCCATTTATGTTTAAATTTTTATTTAATTGTTTCATATTTTAAAATATTTTTTCTATGCAATTAATTATGCTCGATCTTAGGTGAGCTAATCAATAAAATATACCTAATAGTTAAACTAATTTTGAAGGATAGTCTTCAAAATTCATTAAATTTAGTTATAATCCTAAATAAGAGTGTAACTTAAATTTAAAATTTAAATAAAGAAATTATTTATGTCACACAGTGTAAGAGTTTATGATACTTGTATCGGGTGTACTCAATGTGTTCGAGCCTGTCCTTGTGACGTTTTAGAGATGGTACCTTGGGATGGCTGTAAAGCAGGGCAAATCGCATCTGCTCCGCGTGCGGAAGATTGTATTGGTTGTAAGCGTTGTGAAACAGCTTGTCCTACAGATTTTTTAAGTGTGCGTGTATACTTAGGGAGTGAAACTACCCGAAGTTTAGGTTTAACTTACTAAAATAAATTTTAAAAAATTAATAATCTAATTATGATTAACTGGAATGTTATCGCTCAGTTACTGTCCCTTGGAGCAATTGCTCTTTCAGGACCTGCAATTATTTTTCTTCTATATTTTAAACGTGGAAACCTTTAAATTATTTAAGGTTTAAAAAATTATAATAAAATCCAGAACTTACAAAAATAAGTTCTGGATTTTATTATGTATAACATCATGAGTTACTCAATTCATGCGGACGGAGAGACTCGAACTCTCATGAGGGTTGCTCGCTAGAACCTAAATCTAGTGCGTCTACCAATTTCGCCACGTCCGCTTACTTATATTAATATAGTACTAAAACAAACTTTGGATTTCAAACTTAATTTCTATATTTTTTTAAATTGATTGATATCAGCCTTTTTAATAGGGACAGAATTTTAGATCTTACAACTTAGGAAATAAATAAAAACAGGCTGTAAAAATTTTACAGCCTGTTAATTGAATATTTCTTCATTTATGTAGTCACCCAATCTACATCAACATTCTCTAGAATAATTGAAGAGTTGTAAATTTGAAGAATAATAACTAGAAATACTAAGAATAAGCCCATAAAAACTCCCATTACTGGCGTAGTTCCCCAACCTGGTGCTACCTTACCGTATTCTGAGTTAAGAGGTCTTAAAATTTCCCCTAATCTTGTTCTTAATGCCATAATTTTAAGTTAAAAGAGAATTTAATAGTACAAATATGTAATCCGACTCATAATATATATTATAAGCAAGTTTTTGTGTTTTTTTACAACTTGTTAAATAACTATTTTTATATGGAAACCGCAACTATCTTAAGTATCTTTATTTCAGGACTTCTTCTTGGCATTACGGGTTACTCTGTATACACTTCTTTTGGGCCTGTATCAAAAGAACTTAGAGACCCCTTCGAAGAACATGAAGATTAACAATTTACGAGAAAAATCATTCGCTATATATAAACTAGCGAATGATTTTTTTGTTCTATAAAGGGTTTACTTTTTAACAATTCTAGGAGGATCTCTAAAGAAAATTGCAAAGAAAATCACAACTAGAGTTCCAATTAGTAGAAATGCGTATACTAATGCTTCCATTTTTTAATTTAATTAAAATAATAAAAAATAATGTTGAACTATTTATTAAACAACACCTTGCTTCTTAGTACTCTTATCTCCAAGTTTTTGGAAAGCACCAAATTCTACTTGCTCAATAACTTCTGTACCAATACCAGCAAATACGTCTCTAAATAGAGTACGACCACCGTGCCATAAATGTCCAAGGAAGAATAATAAAGCGAAATTTGCATGTCCGAAAGTATACCAACCTCTTGGGCTGCTTCGGAATACACCATCAGATTCTAGAGTTGTTCTATCAAATTCAAAAACTTCTCCTAATTGTGCTTTTCTCGCATATTTCTTAACTGTAGGAGCATCTGTAAATACTTGACCGTTAAGTTTACCGCCGTAGAAGTTACAACTTACACCAACTTGCTCAATACTATACTTTGATTCTGCACGTCGGAAAGGAATGTCGGCTCTTACAATACCATCCTTATCAACTAAGATTACCGGGAAAGTTTCAAAGAATGCTGGCATTCTTCGAACTGTTAGCTCACGACCCTCTTTATCCTGGAAAACTGGGTGACCAAGCCAAGCTTCAGCAATACCATCACCTTTATTCATAGGACCTGCACGGAATAAACCACCTTTTGCAGGGTTGTTACCAATATAGTCGTAGAAAGCCAGTTTATCTGGGATTCTTGACCAAGCTTGGCTTAATGATAAACCTTCATTTAGAGATGTTTCTACACGTCTTTCAATTTCTTGTTGGAAGTATCCACTATCCCACTGATAACGAGTAGGGCCAAAAAGTTCAATCGGTGTCGCAGCAGCTCCGTACCACATTGTACCTGAAGTAACAAATGCTGCAAAGAATACAGCAGAGATACTACTTGATAGCACTGTTTCGATGTTACCCATACGAAGTGCTCGGTATAGTCTTTGTGGTGGACGGATCGTTAAATGGAAAGTCCCTGCTAAAATACCAAGGATACCTGCAGCAATATGGTGAGAAGCAATACCACCCGGGTTGAATGGGTTAAAACCTTCTGCACCCCAAGCAGGAGCAACACCTTGTACTCGACCAGTAATTCCGTAAGCATCTGAAACCCAAATACCAGGACCAAATGTACCTGTTACGTGGAAAGCTCCAAATCCAAAACAAAGTAATGCTGACAGGAATAGGTGAATACCAAAAATCTTTGGAAGATCAAGTGCAGGCTCACCTGTACGAGGATCTCTAAATAATTCTAGATCCCAGTAAACCCAGTGCCAAATTGCTGCTAGGAAACACATACCTGAAAGTACGATATGAGTTAAAGCAACACCCTCAAAACTCCAGATACCTGGGTTTGATACACTTTCTCCAGTAATACTCCAGCCTCCCCAAGAATCTGTTACACCAAGACGTGCCATAAATGGCATTACAAACATACCTTGACGCCACATTGGGTTTAAAACAGGATCCGATGGGTCAAAAACAGCTAGCTCATAAAGAGCCATTGAACCTGCCCAACCAGCAACTAATGATGTATGCATTAGGTGAACTGCAATTAAACGACCTGGATCATTTAGGACTACGATATGTACACGATACCATGGTAGTGCCATTAATTTTTTCCTCCTATAGAAAAATTTTTTACTTTCTTACTTTTATTTTTAAATTGTAATGATAAATTATAATTTATGTTACTAAATATCTAATACAAATTCATATTATATATTGTAATATAAAAAGTGCTAAATTCTTCTAGATAATAGAAAGAAATAACAAAACTACACCTCCTTTTTAAGGGATAACCTTTTCCCTAACTGCAGTAAAATAATAAAATTCGATAAATGGTTTAGGTAGATCTACAAAAGTATTATTATTAACTTCTTTCAAAGAAAATAAGCATCCCTAAACCTATGGAAACAAAGGATTTTAGGAATTAAATGTTTATGTGGTCCAAGATTTCAATTCAATTTCTGACATCTCATAATCCTCTCTCAAGCTAGGGCCTGGTTCAAAAACGTCACAATCAGTGAATAAGTGTGAAATTATAGTTGAGAAACCCTTTGATTACGCCGATATGTTGTTTAATTATACCTATCCCCAAAATGCAGAATAACTAGCACTTTGGTAATGCCATACAAAAAAATTATATTGATTGTAAAAAATTTAACTTTTATGGGTTGATCTTAATGTAAGATATTTACTATTTATTTTTATTAATAAAAAGTTAACTAAAAGCGGGTAGAGAGAATCGAACTCTCATCATTAGCTTGGAAGGCTAAGGTTCTACCACTAAACTATACCCGCATTCATCTCTTTTTAATTGTACACTAACAAGGACTATTTTGTACACTTGCGTCTAATAAAATCTCTAGACATTTTATAATGAAATGTTTTAAAGACAATTTTTTAAAATGATTACATGGGGGTAGTGGGACTTGAACCCACACGACTAATTAAGTCAACAGATTTTAAGTCTGTTGTGTCTACCATTCCACCATACCCCCA
>Ga0315315_10006671_pt1 | contig 10670 bp, 5 predicted proteins | sample M140m3416metaG_FD_203699 | JGI IMG/M metagenome (GOLD analysis project Ga0315315, IMG submission 203699) | Ammonia-oxidizing marine archaeal communities from Monterey Bay, California, United States - M1 40m 3416 | ecosystem: Environmental > Aquatic > Marine > Intertidal zone | place: USA... | reverse complement strand
AGTCAGTTGCAGCAATAACAGGAATTTCGAGGCTTGGTAAGCATTCCTCCACATAGGTCTTCTGTTGCTTTGATGTAGGATTTAACTCATTAAATCGCTCTTTTTCCATTCCATCTTTTCTTAACATATTGAAGCTAGTGGCACTCCAGACATCAGACAAAATCCCAAAAGAATCTAGAATTTTTTGAGCCTTGATTGATTCATTGAGAATTGATCCTGAGCCAATTAAAGTAACTTGAGGTTTTTTATGACCATTAAGCTTGTACAAACCCTTAATGATTCCCTCCTCAGAATTCTTTGGTTGAGCTGGTTGCAAATAGTTCTCATTGGTAACAGTAATGTAATAGTAGTAATTTTCTAGATCTACAAACATTTTTTTAATTCCATCTTTAAAAATTACTGCCAACTCATAAGCATATGCTGGATCATATGATCGACAATTGGGAATAGTTGAGGAGAAAATGTGACTGTGTCCATCTTGGTGCTGTAACCCCTCTCCATTTAATGTTGTCCTTCCTGATGTAGCCCCAATTAAAAATCCCTTAGCTTGTGAGTCACCAGCAGCCCATGCGAGATCATGGATTCGTTGAAAACCAAACATGGAATAAAACAAATAAATTGGAATCATCGGAATGTTATAGTTTGAATATGCTGTTGCCAGAGCAATCCAAGCAGAAAATGCTCCAGCTTCGTTGATGCCTTCTTCGAGCATGACCCCATCTTTAGATTCTTTGTACCACATGACTTGATCAGCATCTTCAGGTTTATATTTTTGACCCTCAGAAGAGTAAATGCCTATTTGTCTAAAAAGTCCCTCCATGCCAAAAGTTCTTGCCTCATCAGGCACAATAGGAACAATTCTCTCTCCAATATTTTTATCTTTTAAAATATCTGTCATCATTCTTACAAAAGCCATCGTGGAGGAAATTTCTTTATCCTCAAAACCAAGAGTGTATTTTTGAAAAATAGATTCTGATGGTGGCAATAGTTTTTGGGTATGGCTCCGTCTTCTAGGTATTGGGCCACCTAAGCCTTGTCTAGTTTTTAACAAATATTGTATTTCGGGTGAATCTTTTGGCGGCCTCACGTAGGGTAAATTTTCAATATCTTTATCTGAAACTGGGATATCAAATTTATCTCTAAATGATTTAATATTTTCTAAAGTTAATTTTTTTACTTGGTGAGTAGTATTATCCGCTTCTCTTGACCCAGTCCCATAACCTTTGGTTGTTAAAGCAAGAATTACCGTTGGAGCCCCTTTTGTATTTACTGCCTTATGGTAAGCGGCATAAACTTTATAGGGATCATGCCCTCCCCTATTTAATTTATAAATGTCTTCATCCGTAAGATCATCAACCATTTCTAAAACATCGGGATCTTGTCCAAAAAATTTTTCTCTCGTATAGGCCCCACCTTTTGCTTTAAAATTTTGAAGCTCTCCATCAACAACAGCATCCATTAGCTCTTGAAGTTTTCCTTCTTTATCTCTTGCAAAGATTGGATCCCATAATCTTCCCCAAATAACCTTGATTACATTCCAACCAGAACCCCTGAACTCCCTTTCAAGCTCATGAATGATTTTATTATTACCTCTAACCGGACCATCTAACCTTTGTAAGTTACAATTTATAACAAAAATTAAATTTTCTAATTTCTCCCTACCAGCTAAACCAATTGCACCCTTGGATTCTGGCTCATCCATTTCACCATCTCCACAGAAGACCCAAACCTTTCTGTTGTTTCTGGGCGCAAGACCTCTTGATGAAAGGTATCTCATAATATTAGCTTGATAGATTCCCATTATTGGGCCTAAGCCCATTGAGACTGTTGGGAATTGCCAATAATCAGGCATAAGCCAAGGATGAGGATATGATGATATTCCTGGTTTATCCACCTCACGCCTAAAATTATCCAAATCATCCTCAGACAAATAGCCCTCTAGGAAACTTCGAGCATATATGCCTGGTGAGGAATGGCCTTGAAAGTATATTAAATCCTCTTGATTGTCTTCTGAACCTTGAAAAAAATAATTAAACCCAATGTCGTATAAAGTTGCTGATGATGAAAAAGTTGCAATGTGACCCCCCAAATCATCTGATGACTTATTAGCACGAAGAACCATAACTAATGCATTCCATCTAATAAGAGATCTGATCTTGCGCTCCATAAATAGATCTCCAGGCATTTTTGCTTCCTCGTTTACAGGAATTGAATTTCTAAAGGGGGTTGTTAAGTTGTAATTTGGAATAGTTCCTGACTCGGTTAATCTTGATGCCAGTTTACCTAAAATTAAGGAGGCCCTATCATTGCCCTCCTCGTCAATAATATTTTGCAAAGCATCTAACCATTCTTTAAGTTCAGGGTCATTAGCAGGAATATTTGGTGGTGGCTGATTTTTCAAAATTTATTTATTTTTTTAATTTGACAACGCTGTCATTATATATCGATTACTTTTAAGTTGTTATTATATTGTTTCTACAAAATTTAACCAAAAGGTAAATAATTATGCGTTTTTCATACCATCCATCAATGTGCGATCCTTCATTTTACTTAGAGCTAGGCAAGGCGGCTGAGGCTGCTGGTTTTGATGCAATTACATTTCCAGATAGCATATGTTATCCCAAAGAATGTGACTCTACCTATCCTTATAATGATGATGGAAGCAGAGAATTCCTGGATGGTGTTCCCTTTTTGGAGCCATTCTCCATTATTCCAGCAATTGCAGCTGTTACAGATAAATTAGAATTTTCTACATCGGTTTATAAGCTAGCTCCTAGACAAGCCGTTACTACTGCTAAGTTCGTTACAACACTAGGCGTTATGACGAATAATAGATTTCATTTTGGTGTTGGAGTGAGTCCATGGTATGAAGACTTTCTTGCAACTGGAGAGCGTTGGGAAAAAAGAGGCAAAAGAATGGATGAGCAAATAGATATCCTAAAAGGTTTGATGAATGGAGAATATTTTGCTTACAAAGGAGAGTTTTATAATATTCCTGAGCTAAAGCTTTGTCCGGTACCCACAAAACCAGTTCCCATATTAATTGGAGGTCACTCTAAACTTGCTCTAAAAAGAGCTGCAAGAGTTGGAGATGGCTGGATAAGCGCAGGATTAAGCTTGGAGGAAACAAAAAATCTCATAGATCAAATTAATGATTACAGGAATGAATACGGGACATTGGATCATCCAAACTATCAATTTCAAGTTATGGGAGAAGCAGCCTACTCGCCAGAAGGAATTAATCAACTAGAAGCATTAGGAGCGACTGAAGTAATTGTTGCATTCAGAAATACCTATGAAGGCGGATCAGATAACAGGACTCTTGATGGGATGATTGCTGAGATTAATTGGTATGCTGAGGAAGTAATCAATAAATCTAAATAAATGGTCGGGATGGCCGGATTTGAACCGACGACCACCTCACCCCCAGCGAGGTGCGCTACCAAGCTGCGCTACATCCCGAAAATTGAGTAAGTTTACACAACATCAATCATTCAAACTATAATAAAAGTGCTTTAAGCTTTAAAAAATAAGTATTACAAAAATTGATTTAAACGCTGTACTAGGATAATATCAGCCCGTCTTATACGAATATAGTTTTTTTTTGGACACTTTAATTGTTTTTAGTTATATTGTTAATAACTTTAGATACATAACTAAATCTTATATATGGTGAGCAAAGAATGGAACATGTGTACACATTTCGTGTATAATTTTTAAAAGTTTAAGTTGACACTAATAATAAATAGTAGAAAATGTAGTAATAGGAGACAATACTAATGGCAAAAATAAAAAACAAACTAGGCTATTTACTTGCGCTGTTAGCGCCAGTATTTGGTATTAATGCTTTTGCACAAGACAGTACAAGTGATACTAGTGAGCCTAGAGCTACTGGCAGTGAGGAAAAGGCAGCTGAAGCAGCCTCAGGATCATTAAGCGCAGGTGCTATAGCTGCTGCTGTTGCTGCAGCTGCTGCGATCGCTGCTGCTGCTGATTCTGGAGGTGGTGGTGGTGCAGCTATTCCAGCTCCGACACCGGCTCCAACACCGGCTCCAACACCGGCTCCAACACCGGCTCCGACACCGGCTCCAACACCGGCTCCAACACCAGCTCCAGATATTATCGTTACAAATACATCAACCGGTACATCTACGTCTGTTGCAACCTCGACTGGAACAGCAACATCAACTGGAACAGCAACAGCTACTGGAACAGCAACATCAACTGGAACAGCAACATCAACTGGAACAGCAACAGCTACTGCCACTCAAACATCAACAGCAACAAAATCTGCTAACAACACTACAACTGTAACTAATACAGTAGTTGAGGTTGTTAATGAAGTCGAAGTTGTTAATGAAGTCGAAGTTGTTAATGAGATTGTAGAAGAAATAGAGACTATAGTTGCTGAGACTGTAGTTGTCGAAAATTCAGAAATTGAAACAAATGTAGTAACTTCAACATCAACCGGTACCGCAAGGCCATAATATAACTTATTAATAATTAAAAAAACCGGCTTTTAGCCGGTTTTTTTATAAGTAAAAACGTATTGTCATAATAGGTAAAAAAGGGTGTGTCCTTACCTGTGCTTCAATAACCTGAAAAGTGTCAGGATCTAGCAAATATCTATTCTTTCCTTTCCAGTCAATAGAATCTGCATCGAAGGTCTCAATAATTTCAATACATTTCCTATTTACTGATCGATAAATAAAGCAATCATCAGTCTCTCCTGCAAGAAAAAAAGTGGAGTTCTGATGCAAGCCATTTAAAAAGGGCTCATCAAAATCCAATAATTGACTAACATGATGAGGGAAAGACATATCTCTAAAATTCATCGAATCAACTTTTGAAATAATTTTAAGATTATTCGGTAGGCCAAAAGTCATGAGGATTCTTCCATTTTGATTAGTTTCAATGTATTCATTTGAAGCAGAAACCCACTTATATTTATCATCTGTAAAATTTTGCAATACCATAATAGCAGGCTTCCCTTTTCCGAGCTTGGCTTCTATGAATGAGTATTCAATTTTTTTAATTTCATCAATAGCTAAATCTTTGTGCTGAAATCCAGCAACCCCATTGTAAATTGACTCACCAATTACCTGATAAATTGGTGCGATGCCACAACTTTGTAGAAAAAAAATGATTAGCAATGCAGCTATCTTTGATTTAGTCAAAAATATCATCCATATCCCTCAAAAATGAATTACGAGAACTCATATCTGTAATTCCATATAATGAACTTCCTGAAAATAATTTTGCTCCTCCATCTCTAGTGATAGGTCTTAATCCAAATGAAGTCCTTTCTTTAGAAAAAGTATTGAAGAAAAGATCTACAGGTAAGCTAAAGTAAAAACCCTTATCAAAACTTCCCTCTCCAAATTCTTCTGCACTTACATCTGTTCGTGTAATAAAAGCACCGACATGCATTCCTGAGGGAAGTCTCCTAGATAAGTCTAATGTTAGCCCAGAATCTCCAGCCAAAAATCTTCCACCAACTAATTTAAAGAGGATATTTGAACGAGGCTCACTATAATAGAAAGTTGCATGCCCGGTTACAATGTCATAATCTAATGTATCAAACATTCCATCATAAGCTCTTTGATGAGCTTGATAGGCTTCTAATCCAACTGCAAAATTAGATGAAAATGGGCGATAGAGAAACTCCCCACCAACACCGCTAAACATTTCTTCAAATATGCCTGCGGAAAACCTTGCATAACTATTTTTAGACATCTTTGTTACGTAATTAATCTGAAATCTTGAAATATTGTAATCTCGTAGGCCTTTTAAGTATTGAACGATTTCCGTTCTTACCCGCGGCAATACACTATCTGATTTAAGCTTTAATTCATCGAAGGTATCAGTGATTCCAATTCCAGCAATGGCAGATATATTCCAATTTCTATTTAGAGTTAATCTTAAGTCACCTCTCAACCATATTTGCCCTAATGCAAATCCATCTGGACCACCTATATGAGACCTTAGAGAAGGAGAAATCGAATAACTGATTAAAGGAAATTTTGCTTTAGGAACAAAATCTAATGCGGTAAATTTAGCGCTATCTTGAGTTATGGTCATTTGATTTTTTAATTGCTGAAAATCTTCAAACTCCAATGCTTGCTGATATTGTGATCTTTGAACATTAACTGTATTTGCTATGAAATCTGCATTTAAGTTGCTTACTGAGAATTTAGTAATTTTTTCTGGGGAAATAGAATTAAGGACTCTCAATACTCTTCCAGAAGCCCTTGGATAACTATTAAATGAATTTTGTGAATATACAACTTTTAAAGTATCATCCTTAATCTCAGCAGACTGAAGAAATGTACCTCTTTCATTTAAAAATTTTAGTGCAGTTAAGTAAAGATTTCTATCTGAAATTGCATTAACATCTTGATATGATTTTTCATTTTTTATAGGTGATGGTTTAGGTTTTGCATTAGTGGATGTTTTTTTTTTGCCATAGTTATTAACTAATGAAAACCCAAACTGCAAAGTATTACCTCTAATGATGGATGTAGAAAGGAAAAGATTTTTACTTACTGGATAGACATACCCAATATTAAAATTAAAATCTTGTTTAATAAGCCGTCTGCCTTCAATAACCTTTGAGGGGTCTGTATAATTATTTGCATCAAGCTCAATCTTTAGTCTATGGCCTCTAGTCCAAGGCATAGTATATTCAATCCCTCCAAACAATGAAGCTTCTTTACCTGCAAACCATTGCTGAGTTGAGAAAGTTCCACCTTTGCCACCCTGAAATACCCTTGAAGCAAAGCGGTCTCCAAATATTGAAACTAATGGATTCTTTATTTCAATTCCATCATTCATTACTCCCCAACTCAATCCTATTGTCGCATCAAGGTTACCAAAATACTTTGAGGCAACAATAAATTCAGACTGAAACCTGTTAGTGCCGGCGAAATCTTTAAATCCAATTGCAATTGCAGGCCAAGCATATGTTTCTTTTAATATCTGAATTTTAAAATCAAACCCTTTATCTTTGAGTGACTGGCCTCCAGAAAATCTCTTGCTCCGACTATAGAGCAAATCATTTATGTCAGTATATTTATATTGCGCTTCAAAAAAACTGAAAGGATAGACTACTATACCGCCCCTCATGTAAGGCTCATTTCTGGACCAGGCAAAACCCAAGCTGCCAGCAGGTCGCATTCTTGCATTTGGCATTTGTATTAACCCGAGAGTTCCATAATCAGAGTAAGAGGGGATCATCCTATAAGGGTTGATGTAGTCATCTACAGAAGCTTGCACAGAGCACATAAAAAAAGCAGCGCATATTAGGGTTACTTTCTTATGAAAGTTCAACAGAAGCCCAATTAGTCTTTGCTGATAGCAGCTATAGAAGCAGCGGTTACAGAGAGATTAGCCAAGGTTGGTGATAGAACTTCAATTAAACTTAACCCAGATAGTGGCCTAGCCTCTCTTGGAACAATAATTGTTGATCCTGGCAAGATATAAGAATTATTATTAGAAAAAAGTGCCTTTGTTGGCTTAATAGTTTTACCATTTGGCAAGATTATAAATGTATTTTTTTTTGATCCGTTATCCTTAAAACCACCTGCGAGACTGATGTAATCCCGATAGTTCAATTCCGGATCATAACTCACAGTTACTGAATTAAGAACATTCCCACTAATAGTAACTGATTGAGGTCTCTTCGGCATATATAAAACATCTCCAGGCATTACAAAAAAATCATTTTTAGTATTTTTAATTGTGTCTATATCAAGATCTGCAATCATCCTGCCTGAAGCTTGAATAGTATTTGCTTCATTCATGATGGCCATTAAATTCATTAAATCTGCAGAATCTTGCCTCATTAATCCGCTTGTAAAAGCAGTTGACAGAAGGTCAGCCAATTCTTTTGAAGCTTTTTCTAAAGCTTGTTGCTCAGCAATTTTAATATATTCTCTGGTATAAATTGCCGCCAAAGGATAAGCATCACCCAACAAACCACCTGCCCGCGAAACAACCTGTGAGATAGTTTCTTTGTAACCAATTTGATAAACGCCAGGATTTTTAAATTGGCCTATTAATGTAATAGTGTCTATACCTCTATTAGCGTACTCATTTTTTACTTTAATATAAGAATAGGACTTCGAATTATCTTTATAACCAAATTCAATTTGAGTATTGCTCTTGCCACGAGAACCACCTGCAATAGACAGAACATCTGTAATGGAGGTTCCATCTGCAATTGGATACAACCCAGGGTTCCTAACAGCACCAAATACTGGAATAGCTTCATCAATTATAAATGCAAAAACCTCAGGAAATTTTATAAAGACCTCTGGGCACTCAGTGGAATTATTCTGAGGAATAAGATTGATATTATTCTTATATTTTTGAAGAAAACTGCTATCAGCATATTTAGCAATCTTTTGAATGCATTCAATCTTGGTATTATCAAATGATTCTGTTGCTATTTTCTTAGATTCATCTTTATCGATGGAAGAAAATTGTATTTCCTTACCATCATCATTGCTTTTATTTTGAATTAGTTTGTCGAGCTCTCTTGAGCTAAGAAATTCAATATCGTCATAAGAAAAAATATAAAAATGATCTTGTTGAGCTATCTTGATAGAATTGATTGAACCTTGATCAGTAAGGCTATAACTTTTCAAGTTCCATCCCTTAGTTTTATTATTAAAAGATTTTTGAACAATAAATCCAGGGTATGACTTATTCAGTAGATCTTTAGAAGCATCAAGATAATCTGAAAAATCAAGAGTTGCATTAAAAGCATGCATACCTGGATTTCTTAAAGCGCCATGGAACGATATGTAACTCTGTTCGTCGCCTTTAACCTGATTAACAATAATAATGTCTCCATTCATTAATACAAAGCTTGAGGCGTCAATAATGCTTAAAACATCATAATGACCAAGAGAATTTTTTCGTTTGACGGTGAACGAAGATCTATCAGCAAAGACCTTGTATCCCAATGAGAACTCAAGAACTTTTGATAAAGTCTCGCCTTCTTTAATCTCATATTTTGCAGGTCGATTTATTTCACCAAAAATTGTTACAATATTTTTTGCTGCTGGAATAAGAATAGAATACCCATCTGCCAGAAAAAGGGACTTGTCAATTGATCCATAGATTAATGGCTGGTAGAGATCAACAGTATCTATGAGGTTGCTGCCATTATGAACTTCAATGAATCTTAATGAAGCATTCTCTTCTAGTCCGCCTACTGCACTTAATACATTCAAGACTGATGACTGTGCCCCAACTCTATAGGATCCAGCTCGATTGGTTGCGCCAAGAACAAAAACGTTCATGGTTCTCGCTTTCATCATAGTGACATTGATAATACTTCCAACCCGCGTATTCTGAACGAAAAGCTGTATCTCTTTAATGGCATCACTATAATTTTTTCCAGCAATATAGATTTGTCCTATGCCCTTGATTAATATCGATCCATCTCTCATAACCTGAGACTCCACAACCGAAGACTGCCCTCCTGACTTAATAGTAGATATTTTTAGGATATCTCCTGTATTGATAATGTATGAATCAGGGACAGGCGCATCATCAATTGCATCAAATGAAAGCGAGTATGTTGAGAAAATATCTGTGCCAAATAGCTTCAGATCATCCAAAGAAAGAGCATTAATATCTTCGGAAGCAAATTTTCTATAGTTTTCAATTAAGTAACATGATCGTTGATCTAGAGCACAAAGCTTAGTAGCCAGGGATCTCATTTTATCTAGCTGCTCTCTTTGCCATGCACTTTCCATCATCTCTTTATCCACAACGCCCATCTGGCGTATTGAGTTATCCTGATAAATTTCTTTGGTGGGGCTATCTGCTGCACCCGAGCCATCAGCTTCTTCCATTTCTTCTGCTAAAGCCTTAGCAAAATCACCATTACCCAATAATGCATCTATATCCTGCGCGAGAGTAGTTAATGGTAAAAAAAAGAATCCAAAGAGTAGAGCGCTAAAAAGTAAGCTAGGAGTTTTCATAATTTTTTTTATCGTTATTATAATACATAGTAATAGATTTGTTATTGAAATCTGGCATAAATGATAGAACCGAAAGTAATATCCAAAAAATTGAAAAACGCAGCCCGTTATGAGTGAGACCATACAATATGGTTGGAAGCATTAGAGCGGCAGCAACCATCAAACCAAATATCATCTTTAATCTTAAGAAAATAATAGCCAGAAGAGATAAAAATAAAATGAGCCCAGTCAATCCATAACTAATTAATAGATTTCCTAGAGTAGAATGCACTTCATGATTAATTTGGAGCTCTGAATATCCGTTTCCCCATCCATAGAGCAATCTCAAGTCTGGATTTAAAAGAGGGCCATAACCTCTTCCAATAAAATTATCATCAGTTGCATTTCCTATCGTTAACAATCTATTGATGAATTTTACGTCAGCTATGTCAAAGAATTGAAAAAGTATTATCAGTAATAATGATAGAATACCAAGCAATAGTATAAGAAATTTGTAAAATTTCTTATCAACAAATATAAGGCCGTAAAACAAGACAGAAACCATTGCGGCTTTGGAGAGTGAGGCTGCGGCCATCACCAAAATCAAAATAATTAATATCAAAAACTCTGCAAACTTTATTTTATTAATTAAAAATAGATAAGAGGCAATGCCAGCAATACAAACTGAAAAGTAAC
>Ga0315315_10006670_pt1 | contig 10670 bp, 6 predicted proteins | sample M140m3416metaG_FD_203699 | JGI IMG/M metagenome (GOLD analysis project Ga0315315, IMG submission 203699) | Ammonia-oxidizing marine archaeal communities from Monterey Bay, California, United States - M1 40m 3416 | ecosystem: Environmental > Aquatic > Marine > Intertidal zone | place: USA... | reverse complement strand
TGTGACGGAGCTAGAATTCGGGACGACGCGGCGAACATTCGGTTTCAGGGAAAGACCTTACAGCAGGTTTGCGAGACGCCGCTTGGGCTGGCTCTTGACGTTCTGAAGAAGATCCGACTTACCGGCAACGATAAGCGAGTTGCGGGTGACCTGCTGGAAGAAGCCCGCGGTCGGATGTCATTTCTCGTCGAAGTCGGGCTGGACTATCTGACACTGCAGCGATCGTTGCCAACTTTGTCCGGCGGTGAAACTCAGCGCATTCGACTGGCTGGTCAAATCGGTCGAGCGTTAACTGGAGTTCTGTACGTTCTCGACGAGCCAACCATCGGCCTGCACCCTCGTGACAACGCGCGATTGCTGACAGCTCTGCACCGACTGCGGGATCTTGGAAACACCATGATTCTGGTCGAGCATGACCGGGAAGTCATCGCTTCCGCTGACCGAGTCTTCGACTTCGGGCCAGGAGCCGGCCGCTTCGGTGGAACGATCACCGAACAGGGAACCCCGAAACAACTCGCCTCGCGAATGAAATCGCTCACCGGAGAGTACCTCGGCGAAAAACGTCAGATTCTGATTCCGGAAACGCGACGGATGCCGTTCTCAGGTCAGGGGCCGCCTGAGGAAGTTTCAACGACCGACGTAACTGTGGCCGAGAAAAAATCAAAGACACGCAAGAAGGTCTCGAAGAAAAAGGCAAAGCATTTAACCACGAGTGCAACCGTTGGCGGCTGGATGGAACTACTCGGAGCTCGGCTGAACAACCTGCGGGATGTCGATCTACGTATTCCACTTGGAATGTTTACCGTCGTGACGGGTGTGTCGGGCTCGGGAAAAAGTTCACTGATCGAGGATACGCTGGCGAAGGCCCTGGTGAAGCATTTTCACCGAGCTAACGAACAACCCGGTCCGTACGAGACGCTCAATGGGCTCGGGCTTGTGAATAAGGCCATCGTCGTCGATCAGGCTCCGCTTGGCAGTACGCCTAAATCCAATCCCGGCACTTACACCGGCGTGTTCGACCATATTCGTGAATTATTCTGTCGGCTGCCGGATTCGAAGGTGCGTGGATATCGTCCGGGGCGGTTTAGTTTTAACCGGCCAGGTGGACGCTGCGACTCATGCGAAGGTGACGGTCAGAAGAAGATCGAGATGCACTTCCTGCCCGACGTCTGGGTGGAATGTGATGAGTGTCGCGGTGAGCGTTACAACCGTGAAACGCTTTCCGTGAAGTATCGCGGCCACTCAATCGCCGACGTGCTGAATTTGTCGATAGGGCAGTGTCTGGAACTCTTTGAAAATATCCCGAAAATCCGCAAGACGATGTCAACACTGTGCGCGATCGGGCTGGACTATCTGACGCTTGGACAGTCTGCGACAACGCTGTCTGGCGGCGAAGCTCAGCGAGTAAAACTTGCGGCCGAACTCGCGCGACCAAACACCGGCAAGACCGTTTACATTCTTGACGAGCCAACGACCGGTCTCCACTTCGATGATATCGACAAGCTGCTCAAAGTGCTGAACAGTCTGGTCGAAGCAGGCAACACGGTGATCGTGATCGAGCACAACCTCGACGTTATCAAGACAGCCGACTGGGTAATCGATCTCGGTCCTGAAGCCGGCAACGGCGGAGGCTGGATCGTTGCGGAAGGCACTCCCGAGAATTTAGTCGAAGGACTTAAGAGCGAGAACCAGGAAACGCCCGACGGTGGCGAACAGCGAAGGTCGCACACGGCAGAACAACTTGTGAATGTCCTTGCGACTGGGCGGCGAGGAACTCGCGAAATATTTGACGCAGCCGCGGAAGGGAAGAAACGCGAAGGAGACCTGACGATGGCTCAGGTCGGCAAAGACGCAAGAATGCCCTGGGAAGTCGATGGCCGAAAATGGCATACTCGTGACCGCATCGCTCACTCGGGGAAACCTTGCCAGTGGGAAGGCATCGCCTTGGAGATGATCGTTGAGCAACTGACTTCCGACACGTCGGAGTCTGATACGAATTCCGCTCCAGCCCAAAAGAAAAGGGTGACCCGCAAGAAGAAACCGGTAGCCACGGCAGCACTGATGACTGGAAGCGATCTTCTAAAATCGCAGGCAGCAGCAAGTGGCGACGGTGATGGCTCTCAACCTTCGCCCCTCAGCCTCAAGACCGTCTGGAATGATTCCTCGACGGTCGAGATCACCGGTGACGACAAGCGGCTTGGCTGGTTCGTGCACGCGCTGACTCGCGACGAATGGTTGTTGAAACTTTACTTCCGAGTGCAGCGTGACTGCTTCGACCAGAAGGAACTGGCTTCAAGCCTCAATCTGCGAAACGTCGACGATATCAACGAACTGCCAATCTACGGTCGGTCTGACCGCGTCCGAGTCAAGAATAAGCCTGCCGGTTACCAGGAAGTTCTGATCACGGTTCACTGGCTGAGCGAAATCGATACTCTGGATTTTCGGGACTTCCTGACCGCTGCCCGCACCTCGTACATCGAACGCGTGGCCGCGACGTCGACTGATGTGAAAGACGTCGCCCCGTGGAAAGTGCTCGGCCGGAAATGGCATTTGATGCAGAAAGGGTTTCCGGCCGAGAAGCGTCCCAAGTGGAAGAAGGAAGTTCTGGATACGCTGCTTGGAGTCTTCGACAAGATCATCCCCGACGGAGACGTCGTCTGGAACGAGCGAGCCTTCGTGCGTTACCGTCAGTCCGGCAGCAAAGACGACTGGGCAGTCATCTGTACGAAACGCCGATCAGGCATCGACCTTGTGATTACGCCGCGGGATGAATCAGTTGGTGCGGGAAGCGTCGCTGGCATCGTCGCAGAACACGAAGCGGTCAAAGGGAAGAAGGGGAAATCAGCGATCCGATTACGGTTCGACAAGCTGGCTCAGGTGAAGTCACCAAAGGTTCGAGCCTTTCTTAAGAAGTGTCTGTAGGTCAGGCTTCGTCTGACGAAGTTTGACACCAGTTTTCGAACCACGAATAGACACAACAATGCCAGAGCTTCCAGAGGTTGAGACAATGGTTCGCGGCATTCGTTCTTCCGTGGAAGGGCGAAAGATTGTCTCTGTGCGTGCCTGCCCGTGCGAATGTCGGCCGATGATGATTGACCCGTCGCTTGAGGACATCGATCTAAGAGTCCGCGGTCAGAAAATTGTTTCGGTAAGTCGACGGGCGAAGCGAGTTCTGATGGAACTTGGGACCGGAGACACGTTTGTCATCGAGCCTCGCATGACTGGTCTGATGCTGTTGGATGAGCCACCCAGCGAAGCTCATCTACGCGTCGAGTGGCGGCTCAAGGCCCCCGGTGGGACAAAGCGACTCTGGTTCTGGGACCGGCGAGGTCTCGGGACAATTCGCCTGCTTGATCCAGAGCAGCGTGAGCAAGTGCTTGGTCCGGGGCGGCTCGGCCCAGACGCTCTGGAAATTACCGAAGAAGAGTGGCGGGCCATGTGTGTCCGCACGACGAGTGTCATCAAGGTGGCTCTGCTCGATCAGAAAAAAGTGTCAGGCATTGGAAACCTGTACGCGAGCGAGATTCTGCACCAGTCCCGAATCTCGCCGGAGACTCGGGCCTGCGACCTCAAGCCAGCACAGATTCGACGTATGGCGGAAGCGACAACCGAGATCCTCAATACGGCCATTCAGTACGAGGGTTCGACTTTGAGTGACGGAACTTACCGAAACGCTCTCAATAAATCCGGCGGCTATCAGAATTCGCATCGAGTCTACGATCGCGAGGGACAACCGTGTCTGACCTGTGAGCGTGGAACAATCGTCCGAATCGTGCAGGGGCAACGTTCCACATTTTTCTGCCGCGTGTGCCAGCGAAAATCTCGCCGCAGATGAACTGTCGAAAACTAAGGAAAAGTCGCCGTGATTTTTATCGCACCAGTTTCTCGTTAAGGTCTGGTCTGTAATCGGCAACTTAACAGCCGGTGTTTGCCTGGTAGCTTTGATCCGACGGAAATTCCCGTGCGAAAACTTTCTCTTGAGGCCGGCAGACGCTACCTCGTCCGATTTTCTCCAAAGCGAGTACCCCATGTTTTTGCCGATGTGCTTGTGATCGGCGGCGGCATTGCCGGTCTTCGTGCCGCGATGGAAGTTGATCCTTCGCTCCAGACGATCGTCGTGACCAAGGACGAAGTGAAACTCTCTAACAGCGCGTGGGCCCAGGGTGGCATCGCTGGAGTGCTGGACCCGCTCGACGACGTCGCCAGCCACGCGGCTGATACCATTGCAGCGGGCAAGGGGCTCTGTGACGAAGATGTTGTCAATACTGTCGTGCGCGAAGCGGCCGACCGTATTCGCGAGCTCGTCGCGTTGGGGACTCAGTTCGACAAAGAAGACGGCGAGATCGCTCTGACTCGTGAGGGCGGTCACAGTCACCCTCGAGTCGCACATGCTCTTGGTGATGCCACCGGCAAAGAGATCATGCGAGCGATGATCGAAACAATCCGCTTGCGCAAAAGCTGCAGCATCTGGGAAAGCACCTTCACCATCGACCTGCTGACTCATGAAGGCCGTTGCGTCGGAGCCATCGTCTGGAACGCGAAACATGGCAAGACCATCATTTGGGCCAAGCAGATCGTGCTGGCGACCGGCGGTGCAGGACGACTTTTTCGTGAGACGACCAACCCGCCCATTGCCACTGCGGATGGACACGCCATTGCTGCTCGCGCGGGGGCCGAACTTCGCGACATGGAGTTCATGCAGTTTCACCCAACGGTACTCTACATCGCCGGCAGCGCGCGGCATTTAATTTCAGAGGCGGTCCGCGGCGAGGGTGCGCAACTGCTCGATTGTCGCGGGCATCGATTCATGCCGGACTACGACTCCGCCGCCGAACTCGCACCGCGCGACGTCGTCAGTCAGGCAATCACCAAACAGATGGCCGTCACGCAGCACCCCTGTGTGTACCTGGATCTTTCGCACCTGGACGAGCAACTGGTCGCGACGAGATTTCCACACATTACGAAAGTCTGCGCCAGGTTTGGCCTGGAACTTTCTCGAGATCGCATCCCGGTCCGACCCGGTGCTCACTACATGATTGGAGGACTGACCGTCGACCTGGATGGAGTCTCGACGCTGCCTGGGTTGCTTGCTGCCGGTGAGGTTTCCGCATCAGGACTGCATGGCGCGAACCGGCTTGGTTCGAACAGCCTGCTGGAAGGTCTGGTTGTCGGCCGTCAGGCCGGGCTACTTGCATCGCAACACGCATCGGAAATCGAAGATTCATTCCGAGCCTTGCCCCTGGATTCAGACTGGGCACAACCGGAATCCGACGAGGAAGAACTCAACATCTCCGACATCGAGAACTCATTGAATTCGCTGATGTGGCGAAACGTTGGCATCAGCAGGCACGAAGACGGACTTCAGCAGGCGATCACTCAGCTTGAGTTCTGGGAACGGTACGTTTCACAACGAGAGTTCGCTTCAATCGAAGGCTGGGAACTTCAGAATCAGCTCCTCGTTGCAAGACTGATGGCCGCCGCCGCTTTGGAACGTCGCGAAAGCCGAGGCGTCCACGCCCGCAGTGACTTCCCCGAGACATCCGATGAATTCGCCAGTCACTGCCACGTCGAGATCGAATCAGAAAATTGATCCGTTGCCCGCCTGAATCAGCAGAGAAACGTCGCGATTCAGGGTGCGTTTTTACCGTCGAGAATCGCATCCAGATACGCCGGGTAGTTGGCTTTGGCCGATCCTTTAGTGAGGCTATCACCGAAGCACGCAACTTTCGAAGCTGGCAGGTCCGCAGCTTTGATCTTCCTTGCAATCAACTGAGCGAGCAGTTCGTAGCCGCGTGGCGTCAGATGCACGCCGTCCTTGACCTTACTGTTCGCAACATTCCGGATAACGCTTTCTTTCTGGTTATCGGCGATGTTCTCCCGCAGCACGTGTTCATGAAAATCGACTATCGAAACGCTCCGCTCTTTTGAAATGTCGAGCAGGATCGATCGCACTTCCTCCATCCGCTCAACCGGAGACTGATCATCGAATTCGCGAGGGTCATGCCGAGTAAACAGCAGCTCCGGGATACAAGGGGGTGGAGTCACCAGCAGCACTTTCGATCCCCCTTGGTGAATACGATCGACAAGCGTTTCGACATTCTTCTGGTAAAGTTTTGCGTCCACAAAACTGCCAGAATTCAGCCGATCATTCGTCCCAACCATCAGCACAACGACAGTCGGCCGGTGCAACAGCACGTCCTGCTCTAAGCGGCTGAGTAATTGCGAACTTCGATTCCCACCGACACCTGCGTTAATGACGCTGCTGGATGCGGCATTCTTTTTAATGGCCAACGAATAATTGAACCAATTGCGAAGTGTTGCTCGCTCGGGGCGGGGGTCGAGGACCCAGGTGTCCGTATGTGGGACTCCTTTGAGTGGGAGGAAGGTGAAGTTACCAGTCGGCAATACTTCCTTGAGGTAGAGTTGTGTTGACTCAGTGCTGTGCTCCTGACTGATGAATTGCGGTCGGTTTCCGAGACGTGCCAGTCGCTCGGCAGCGGAATAGCGGTCGCTGTTGGCGTAGCCCCATTTTTTGACGCCGTCGTAGTGGCTGTGGCAGATGAAGCCTCGCCAGAGGGAGGCAATCTCTTCGTCGTGCAGGCCAATGAAGTTGCAGGCGATGGCGCCTCGTGAGAAGCCGGCGATGAAGACGTTGTCCGCGGCTCCTCCGTACTTGTTGCAGATTCGTTTCACTGTATGCCTGCAGTAGGCTACTGTTGCGTCGACGTCGCCCCACCAGGTTTCCTGATTTCGCATCTCCTGCTGATTCACGTAGGGCATGCAGATCCAGATGACACCTTTCCCGCCCGAGATGCCGTATCCCAGACTGCTGCCCTCAACCGTACCAGGGCTCGTTCGCCATTTGTTGCCGGCGTATTCCACGATGACTGGGTATTTTTTGCCTGGCATCCAGTCAGTTGGCAGGTACAGCGTGTGGTAGACTCTGCTGCCTTCGTAATGCTTGTTGAACTGTCGGACTCGTGTACCAGGCGAAGGAACTGCATCAGTAACTGCCGGTACGATCAGATCTCTGACGACGCCTTCTTCGGCACCGATCTGTTGAGACGCACAGGCCAGCACAACCATGGCGGCGATCAGGGATGCGTTGCGAGTTTGGCGAAAACTTGTGGACTTCTCACCCGCGGCTGAGACCGCGACCTCTCCCCCACGGTAGAGAAGTAACAATTTCGGGAATCGTGCTGATGGGGGGTTCATTATCTGACGTTTCAATTCTTGCTCCTCAAGTCTCGCACTGCCACTATGTCCTGACTCAGTATCATCCCAGCCTGTCTCGAATCATAGTTTGCACTCTGTAGATCCGAATCATCATCTGTCCTGGCTGTTTCTAACAGCTGATCACGCTGAAATAATCTGGAACAGCACGGCCATATCGCCGCTTTGCACGAGGCTCGTTTCGTTGATCATCCCGAAAATTATTTCACTCGGCGAAGTCCTTTGGGACCTGTTTCCTGATGGAGAGCAATTCGGGGGTGCACCGGCTAACTTTGCCTGTCACGCCGCGATCCTTGGCGGTGACGTGTCAATGGTCAGCGCCGTCGGTGACGATTCTCACGGCCGCTCGGCGATCAGGATTCTTGAGGGGTACGGGATTAACACCGGGTTAGTACAGGTCGCCTCTGATGCAACCACCGGCACGGTTGGCGTTGAAGTTGACGCTGGCGGTAAGCCAACATTTACGATCCATGCGGAATCGGCGTGGGACCAGCTTGCGTGGAACGAGGAGTTGGAGACGCAAATATCGAATGCTGACGCCGTCTACTTTGGCACACTCGGTCAACGTGCAAAAGTTTCTCGTACCACCATCACGCTGGCACTGAAGGCTGCGTCAAACGTCCCGCGCGTGCTCGACATCAATTTACGGCCGCCGTTTTTCGATGCGACATTGATTCGCGAATCGATCAAACTTGCAAGCATTCTGAAATTCAGCGACGAGGAATTAGCTACTGTTTGCCATGCATGTGGACTCAAATCCGGGGAGTGCCCGGCAGTTCAACTCGGACAACTTCTGGAGCAGCAGCGTCTGGACCTAGTCATCATGACTCGTGGAGCCGACGGAGTCACGCTGGCAACGTCAGATGGAACGGTTGAGCATCCCGGAATTCCAACCAACGTCGTCGACACCGTCGGCGCAGGTGATTCCTTTACAGCTGCGTTTCTGCTCGGACTGCTGCGTGGGGACTCTCATGCGGATAATCTGCGAAACGCGTGTACTGTCGCGGCCGGTGTTTGTGCTCACGCTGGGGCCGTGCCGGATCGAGGTTCTATCGGAGAATCACAATGACGACTGACAACAGTTCGCTGGCCGCCGCGAAAGTTCAACTTCACGAACTCGAGCTGGAACTATCGAAACGTCTTGAAGAAGTAGATCGTTCGGATAATCGACCGAAAATGGACAGCGCTGTCGGTCGCCTCACTTTTATGGACGAGTATCAGCAACACCAGATGGCGGAACATGGCCGTCGGAACGCAGCGTCTCAATTGGCTCGCGTACGAGCAGCGCTGGTCCGCGCGGAAGCCGGCACGTACGGCAAGTGCGTTCGATGTGGCATTGATATCCCGCCTGAACGACTGGAATTCATACCCGAAGCTCCGTTCTGCATTCAATGCCAGGGATGAATCGCGAACTGCATCCGTTCCCCAAATCAGACATTCACATGTCGAACAGGCTCTCGGAAGACAGTGTTGCGACATTAAAGTACGATCGCACGGAAGCAGTGGCCAGTCGCTGAATTGAGTAGGACACTGCCGATTGCCTGGTCGAATTCCGCACGGGCGAGAGAAGCTCAGAACACCGTTGATCTGCCACCAGCAAATATAGAATCAACAGCATGCCAGGAATCAATAACGACTTAAGAAATGCAGGAACCAGTACACTGGTTGTGGTGGTTTTGCTCACCGCGGGCAGTCGTGCGGTCGCCCAAACCGACTTCATTCCGAAGGCACATCACCCCAACATCGCCGGCATCACGCTGTTTGCGGAAAACCCTGACATCATGACGCCAGTTGGAGTTGCCGTCGCGCCCGACGGCCGAGTCTTCGTTCAGGAAAATCATACGCACAAACGCAACTCGAACTACGACGGTCCAAAGACAGATCGGATACTCCTCTTTGAAGATACCGATGGCGATGGTACTGCCGACAAACGGTCTGTCTTTTACGAGGGCCATGTCTTCAGCACGGATTTGATGTTTGGTCCGGACGGCCATCTGTATTTCAGCACGCGATGGTTTGTCGGTCGCTTCCGTGATGCAGCGTCTCTGCAAAAATCCGAAGGCGAGCCAGAAAAGCTGGTGAGCTGCGAGACCGACGGTGACTATCCGCATAACGGTATCGGCGGGCTGGCAATTGACCCCGCAAACCCGAATTGGTTGGCTTTTGGATTTGGTGAAAACCTGGGTGCGGACTACGCCTTTGTCGGCACCGACGGTACCAGGTTGAGCGGCGGTGGCGAGGGCGGTTCTACCTACCGATGTCGCACTGACGGAAGCAAGTTGGAGCGACTAAGTACTGGCCACTGGAATGCATTCGGCATGACGTACGATCTGGCTGGCAATCTTTTTTCGACAGACAACGACCCCAACAGTACACCTCCGAATCGACTGCTGCACGTCATTCCGGGTGCCGATTTTGGCTATGAATATCGCTACGGACGATCGGGACGCCACCCTCTGGTGAGTTGGTACGGCGAGATCCCCGGTACGCTGAGCATGATTGGACCACTTGGTGAAGCGGCCTGTGGCGTGACAACTTACGGCCGGGCGCATTTGCTGTCCGCATCGTGGACCGACAATCGCATCGACATTCATCCTTTAAAGAAGAACGGGGCTTCGTTCGTCGCAGAGCGGGAGCAGTTCATCAGTGGTCCCGACAATTTCCGGCCGGTTCATTTTTCTTACTCCGCGGATGGCAAATATCTCTACTTCACCGACTGGGTAAAACTATCCTACCCGGTGCATGGTCATGGACGAGTTTGGCGAGTTGAATTCAAAAAGCCGATTCGTCTTATTCCCGTACCTCGTGAGCCGAAAGCAGTGCTCTCTCCACAGGCGGCAATCGCGTTGCTCGGCGACGCCGATCCATACGTCCGCACGGAAGCCATTCACATCCTGACTCGAAATCCTGAGGCCCTCACGTCCTATGACTGGGAATCCAACACCAGCGCCGTCGCCCGCGCGCACCATGCAGTAGCCCTCAAACGCCTGTCCCCACAAGGACAGGCAGACATCATCCCGTTGCTGTTGAATGACGCTTCCGAAGACGTTCGATTCACCGGCATTAAATGGATCGCCGACGAAGGCCTGTCTCAGTACCGACCGAATCTTGAACAGTTATTGAATCGAACCGATACAAGTCGCCGCAGTTTACCAGCCGTAATCGCGGCACTCGACAGAATCAGTGGATCGTCGAAAGGTGAGTTCTCGCCGAGCGACACCATGCTCAAGCTGGCAACCGACGACAGCAGGCCTGCTGCACTGCGAGCACTGGCCCTGCAAAGTGTGAACATTGATCACAAGTCACTGACGATTGAAATACTCGACATGATTGCTGGCTCTCAAGACGTGGCGATTCAGCGTGAAGCCATTCGCTCGCTGACGCTTCACTCGGATGCAAAACGTGGATCTGTCCTCGGCAGGTTGGCCACGGACGCG
>Ga0315315_10006668_pt1 | contig 10671 bp, 9 predicted proteins | sample M140m3416metaG_FD_203699 | JGI IMG/M metagenome (GOLD analysis project Ga0315315, IMG submission 203699) | Ammonia-oxidizing marine archaeal communities from Monterey Bay, California, United States - M1 40m 3416 | ecosystem: Environmental > Aquatic > Marine > Intertidal zone | place: USA... | reverse complement strand
TACTTGTGTGTATTTGTGGTATCCTCATTATCACCAGAATGCACACTCATAGTCCCTACAATATCAAATCTAATGGGATTATTTGTTTTAATATCGCGACATCGGCTTTTCAGTACATCTATAGCTAATTGCGCTCTTTTTAAAGCGTTAGGGCCAGCGTAACTCATTTCGGCTTCTCCCATCCAACCCCCATCTATACTCACTGTTGCTTTTAAAGTATCTGGTCTTTGTTTTCCGTGAGCTCCTGAGACTTTCACGCGGTCTGGCCCAACCTCTAAGACTCTTACCTTGCTGATATCCAGTATAACATCGGCGGTGAAATAGTTCTCTGGATCGTGAATTTCATACAAAAGTTGTTCCTTCACTGTTTGTGCTGACACAAGCCCACCCGTATTATCAGCTTTTGTTATGATTAAAGACCCGTCATTCGCAACTTCAGCAATTGGGAATCCCACATTCGCCAAATCCGGTACATCTTTATAGCCGGGGTCGGCGAAGTAGGCTCCAGTGACTTGGCCTCCGCATTCTAAAAGATGGCCGGCCATCGTTCCTGTTGCTAAATTAATCCAGTCATCTTCGCTCCAACCGAATTCTTTGACCAACGGTCCAAGAACTAGTGCTGGATCAGTGCATCTTCCAACTACCACCACATCTGCGCCTCTTGAGAGCGCCTCGGCTATTGGACGCGCACCGAGGTAGACATTTGCCGCGATCACCTCATTATCACCTATTTCTAGCCCTTCGATGGTGGGATGGTTTTGAATATCTCGGCTCGACATGACTTGTAGCAAGTCATCTCCTTCAACAATCGCAATCTTAATGTTTTTACAACCGAGCTGATCAGCGATTTCACTAATTTTTATCGCAGCGCCTTTTGGGTTGGCTGCTCCGAAATTAGATACGATTTTGATGCCAGTTTCATAACATTTCTTCAGGATTGGCCGAATATAGTCTTCGAGAAACGGGGAGTATCCGTGCGTGGGGTCCTTACGTCGGTGCTTCTGGGCCAAAGCTAATGTTCGTTCAGCTAATGTTTCAAAAATGAGATATTTTGGACCTTCTCTTTTAGCAAGCGTTTCTGCAACCGGTATTGCTGCATCTACACGGTCTCCTGAAAAACCGGCACCGCAACCTATATTAACTACGGATGGAACCATTGTTTTTATCCCTATAGAAATGATATTCTGCCTTTTCCAACTACGTTAACCTCAATATATGCCATCTAAATAGAAAAGAGTATCATCTATCCGGTCCATATCAATATTCAAAAATACTAGTTGAAAAGAAAAAATAGTGTATGCTCTCAACCTGTTTAGACGTTATATTCTCATGGAGGCGCGGAAATGCGTGTACACGGCTTGGGACATGTGGTTCTTAAGGTTAGAGACCTAAATCAATCTGTACCTTTTTACAGAGACGTTCTTGGATTAAAAAAAGTAGGACAGGCCGGAGAGAAAATGGTATTTTTTTCATTTGTAGATAATCACCACGACCTCGCTTTATTGGAAACAGAATACGACGCAGCAGCACCTAGCGAGAATTCACCGGGTCTTCACCATGTGGCATTCAAAGTGGGCGATAGCATCGATGAACTCCAGGAAGCGAAAGATTGGTTAATTAGCAAAGGTGTGACTCCACACCGAACACGGGATCATGTAGCCACTCAGTCAGTTTATTTTCATGACCCTGATGGAAATCAAATTGAAGTTTTTGTGGAGTCAGATCCCTCTGTTTGGCACGATGAACCTGGATTAGTTGCCACATCAAATCCATTAGAACTTCGTTGATGTAAATAAATTGGATCCATAACGATCAAGAGCTTGGATCATTTTTAAAAGGCCTTTTTGTATATTGGACGTATCTTCAGAGAAGGACGTGTATACGAGTATGCGATTGCCATGGACGCGCTTGAGATTAAGAATTAATAGTCCCCGTCTACTAAAATATTTTGGGATTACCGTATGATAATGAATAATACGTTTAGGAAGGCACTAGAAGCCGGTAAATCGACAATTGGAACACATTTTCTGTTCTCCGATCCGGATGTTGCAGAGCTAATAGGAGATACCGGACTTTTTGATTATGCGGAATATTCCGCAGAATATTCTATCTTGGATATGCGGTTGTTGTATCATTTGGCGAGAGCAGCGCAGTGTTCTAATTTACCTCTTATGATCAAGCTGGATGAAGAAGGGCAAGGTTTTTGGGCGCAGGCTGCTCTTGGTGCTGGTTTTAAATCAATATTATTCACTGATATAAGAACACCTGATGACATTAATACCTGCCATAAAATAATAAGGCCAGATGACCCAAATGCTGGCGGAAGAATGGGTTTAAAACTCAGACGACCCGCATTATCCTCCTATGAACCTGAAGCTTATTTGAATGACCTTAACTCGATAGTTTTTTGCGTGATGTTGGAAAAGAAAGTTGCGATAGAAAATATTAATGATGTACTTTTGCGAGCCAAAGAAAGAAGTGTTGATATGATCCAATGGGGACCAGCTGATTATAGTATTACGCGGGGCAGGCCTCATATGATGTATGAAACAGATATAATACCAATTGAAGAAATGGTCATAGAAAAGTGTCTTGAATATGGTGTGGCGCCGCGCATCGAAATTGGGGATGTTGAGCAGGCAAAACGTTATATAGACATGGGAGTCAGGCATTTTTGTATCGGCTGGGACCGGTTCATTCTGCAAGCAGGCCTGAGAAATATTGGGGAAGGCTTGCGTAAGCTTACAGAAAGTATCTGAATACTGATTACTTTAGTTACTAACGGTTATTACATGACTTGAAGTTTAAAGAAATAATATTTTTTGGATATTTAGCGTGGAGAAAAATTAGATGAGCCCGATTGATTTATATACGTGGAAGACCTCCAATGGGAAAAAAGCAACTATTATGATGGAGGAGTGTGAATTAGAATATAAAATACACCCAATTGATATTTCGACTGATATTCAATTTTCGGAAGATTTTGTTAAAGTAAATCCAAATTCTAAGATACCTGCAATAGTAGACCCCGATGGACCGAATGGACGGCCTTTTACAGTAATAGAGTCGGGTGCGATTTTAATGTATTTAGCCGAGAAGACCGGACTATTCCTGCCTGCGGAGACGCAACGAAAATATGAGGTGATCCAGTGGGTTATGTTTCAAATGGGAGGTATCGGACCAATCTTCGGGCAAGTACACCATTTTAAAAGAGCGGCCAAGGAAAAAGTTCCATATGCAATCAATAGATATTTCAACGAATGTCGAAGGCTATATGGGGTATTAGACTCGAGATTAGAGGGTAGAGAATATATAGCAAACGATGAAGTGTCGATAGCAGATTTCTGCACAGTTCCGTGGGTTTTTCGCCACGATTGGCAGGAGATAGACCTAGATGAATTTAGGAATGTTAAACGTTGGTATGATAATATGATGCAACGCCCTGCATTAACTAGAGGGATGAATCTTCCTGATTAAATCCCTAGTTGCCCAAACAATATTTTTTATCTAACTCCAAGTATTAGAAACTTCATATAAACATCAATAATTTGCGGCTTATTCTATTAAGGCTTAAAACTTAAACTTTAATCTGTGCTCACTTAATTTTAAATTGTGGGACTACCTCTTTTAACTTGCAATAATGTTACTATATAATGGTGAGTTCGGATATAGAAAAATGAGCTAATGGCTATTAAAACACAGCATAAACCCAGGCAAAAGGATTACTCCTTCGATCTACAGAAGGTGTTTAACAGCATCGTTTCAGTGCAGTCTAATATTCCTGGAGATGCGTTCACCGCTCCGGTATTAGGGACCGAGCGGGGGGGTAATGGTATAGTGATAAAGGATAATGGGATCGTTTTAACCATTGGTTACCTTGTTACAGAAGCGGAGACAATTTGGCTTACCGATCACACTGGGGCCGCTGTTCAGGGACATGTTCTTGGGTATGATCAGGAGAGCGGTTTAGGCCTTATACAGGCTCTTGGAAAACTGAATGCAGAGGTGGTGCCTATCGGTACGTCGTCATCTTTAAAGGAAGCTGATAAGGTTGTTGTCGCCGGTTTTGGAGGCCAGAAAAATTCGGTTAGTGCTGAAGTTATAGCCGTTAGAGAATTTGCCGGGTATTGGGAGTATCTATTAGATGAGGCAATTTTCACGTCGCCGGCTCATCCGAATTGGGGAGGGACCGGGTTGATAGGCGGTGACGGCGAATTATTAGGCGTTGGTTCTCTATTTATACAGCACGAGACCGTGGGGGACGAGATAGTCGATGGCAACATGGTTGTACCCATAGATCTGCTCGCACCTATAATTGATGATCTTCTTACAATGGGGAGACCAAATAAAAAAGCTCGCCCCTGGTTGGGTTTATTCGGCGCAGAATCAGAAGGTGCTGTTGTTGTGGCAGCTCTTACAGAAGGCGGGCCAGCTCATGACGCAGATGTGGAAGTGGGCGATATAGTTCGTGCTGTAGCGGGTAATGAAATTGGTTCCCTTGCAGATTTTTTCAGAAATATTTGGTCTATTGGTCCAGCTGGGGTCGAGGTTCCACTTTTAATAGAGCGGGACGGAGAAGTTTTAGAAATATATATCTCCTCTGTTGCAAGATCAGATATGTTAAAAGGCCCAAGGTTACATTAAATACATTAGTAACTTGGATGCCCCTTGCTATAGAGAATAATTACTTCCCTAGGAAAGTGCAGCGCAAGCCCTTTGTATTCTCTGACAGGCATCTTCAAGGATCTCGGTTGAGGTTGCATAAGAAATCCTAAAATGCGGGCTTAAACCGAACGCGGCACCGTGAACCGCCGCTATTCCCTCTGATTCCAGTAAATAAGTGACAACATCCTCATCAGTTTTCAATATATTACCCGACGATGTTTTTTTGCCAATTAGCCCAGCACATGAGGGATAAACATAAAAGGCGCCATCGGGAGTTGGGCAGGTTATGCCGTTTGCCTGATTGAGCATTGAACAGACTAAATCTCTGCGTTGTTTAAAAACTGCATTATTTTTTTCAAGAAAATCCATGGGGCCATTGAGCGCAGCTACAGAAGCAGCCTGACTTATAGAACTAGGGTTTGAGGTGGATTGTGATTGAATTTTCCTAATGGCCGTTATCAAGTCCTTGGGGCCCGCGGCATAACCAATTCTCCAACCTGTCATGCAAAATGCTTTTGACATACCATTGACCGTCAGCGTTCTGTTGTAGAGTTGTGGTTCAACTTCTGCAGGAGTGCAAAATTTGAAATTGTCGTAAACGAGGTGTTCGTACATATCATCGGTCATAATCCAAACATGTGGGTGGCGAAGAAGTACGTCCGTTATTTTTTTCATATCAGTCCATGTATATCCAGCGCCTGTTGGATTAGAGGGACTATTTAATATAATCCATTTTGTCTTTTTGGTGATTGCTTTTTCCAAGTCATCCGCTTGCAAGATGAAATTATTTTCTATGCTGCATTCCACAATATTCGGAGTTCCATCTGCCAGCAAAACCATATCAGGGTAGGATACCCAGTAGGGGGCAGGGATGATAACTTCATCTCCAGGGTTTAAACTAGCCATTAATGCATTGTAGAGTACTTGTTTACCGCCGTTCCCAATGGTGACTTGAGCTGGGCTGTACTCAAGATTATTATCGCGCTTAAATTTTTCACAAACAGCTTGTTTAAGAACCGGTGTTCCGTCTGGATCGGTATATTTTGTGTCGCCCTTTGCCATCGCTTCTTCGGCGGACTTAATTATGTGATCAGGAGTAGGGAAATCCGGTTCACCAGCAGCCAGTTCAATTACATCCTTACCTTCGGCTTTTAGCTCTCTGGCTTTGGCACTCATCGCTATTGTTGGGGAGGGCTTTATTCTATCAAGCTTTGCTGCAAGGAAACTCATTTTCTCATCTCTAATATTGTTAAGTTGTGATTATGAAAACTACGCCTGCAAGTTCATTCTTGCAAGTACTCTGATAAGTTGATGGGTTATATCTATGCCATAAACTATGGTATTGTTGTGAAATTAAAAAAATGGCCGATTTAATGCAGTTATTAGCGATAAGCGATCTTCACCTCTCTCAAGCTTCGAATAAAAATGCGATATTAAAAATGAGTGATCATGGGGACGATTGGCTGATCATTGGTGGAGACATAAGCGAAAAACCAGAGCTTCACGAATTTTTATTCAGAGAACTTAACAAACGTTTTGGAAAAATAATTTGGGTCCCGGGTAACCATGACTTGTGGACGGAGGATCCTAGAAATCAAAAGGTTGAACGCGGTGTTGCTAAATATAATTTATTGGTCGAGCTAGCAAGATCGTTTGGTGTTATCACGCCGGAGGACCCATTTGTGGAATGGCCAGAGAAGTTACAAGATAGAGAGGGGCCGCTCATTATAGCACCACTTTTTCTATTATATGATTATTCATTCCGCCCCAAGTCTGTCAGCAGAGAAAATATCAAAGACTGGGTTAGGCAAGTACACGCTGAGTGCAGTGATGAGTTTCTGTTGCACCCGACCCCTTATGAAAGTCGTGAACAGTGGTGCTGGGCTCGCTGTGATTTCTCTACCGAAAAATTATCTGCTATTCCCTCAACAAGCACAACAGTTTTGATAAACCACTGGCCTTTGCGGCTAGATCTTATTAACTTGCCACGTGTGCCTCGCTTCACACCCTGGTGCGGAACCAAAATAACGCATGACTGGCATAAAAAATTTAAAGCCTCGGTTGTGATTAGCGGACATCTGCACACGCGGAGAACCGATATTATTGATGAATGCAGATTCGAGGAAGTTTCTTTGGGCTATAAACGCCAATGGAATCCCGACTTCGGTGTAGATTATTATTTACGACAAATAATGCCGTTGTGAAAACTGAGTTTATTCGTATTAGTCACTAAAAGTATACTTGGAGCGTAGAAGATTGATTTTGATTATTGGAGGAGGTATCGGGGGCTTAACATTAGCCTTAAACCTTCATAAAGCAGGCATTACATGTCAAATATTTGAAGCCGCTGAGACGATCAAACCCCTAGGGGTGGGAATAAACATCCTACCACATGCGATGAAGGAATTATCTGCCCTTGAATTACGGTCGGATATAGCAGCTAACGCTATCGAAACGCATGAAGTCTGTTTTTACAACCGTTTTGGTCAACATATATACACTGAACCTCGCGGTCGATTTGCTGGTTATGAATGGCCACAATATTCAATTCATAGAGGGAGCCTGCATGAAATTCTAGTGAATGCTGTCCGCGAACGCCTAGGCCCTAATGCATTCTTAACAGGGCACCGGTTTTGTCGGTTGGAACAGGATGCACAAAAAGTTACAGCATATTTTTATACCGGGAATTCCGAACAGGTTTTAAAATCTTACGGCGGAAGTGCACTAGTTGGTTGTGACGGTATAAAGTCAGTTGTACGAAGATCGTTTTACAAAGAAGACGATCCTTTAATTTACTCTGGTATTACTATGTGGCGTGGTGTGACGAAGCATCAGCCTTTCTTATCCGGCGCCTCCATGATCTATGCTGGTTGGTTGAAAACCGGGAAATTTATAGCATATCCAATAGCCAAGGTAGATAAAGGCATGCAGATCGTAAATTGGCTGTGTGAATTCTATTGTTCTCCGAGGAATCCCTCGGGTGACTGGGGGCAGCCTGGAAATGTGGATGATTTTCTATGGTCATGTGAAGAAATGAATTTCCCGTGGCTCAATATCCCTCAAATGGTAAAGGATGCCGAATTCATACTTGAATATCCAATGGTAGATAAGGAACCATTAAAAAAATGGAGTTTCGGTAGAGCAACGTTGTTGGGTGATGCAGCGCATCCAATGTATCCAAGGGGATCAAATGGCGCAGGCCAAGCCATAATTGATGCTAGATCTTTGGCTGACAGCCTATCTTTCGAGTCGGATGAGGTGGCTGCATTCTTAAAATATGAAAAGGAACGTTTGCCAAAAACAACTGCTATAGTTCATGCAAATAGAACTAACCCACCAGATGCTATATTGAGAGAGGTCTATGAGAGAACTGGCGATAAACCATTTAAATCAATGACAGATATTATGACAAGAGATGAACTTTATAAGTTGTCAGACCAGTATAAAAAGATAGCTGGATTTCAGGTGTCGATGCCGTAACGAATGTGAAGCTTCTATAAGTTATTGAACTTTTAAATTTCAGATCTATCGATAATTATAGTATTAAAGTGATATTAATTCTGACCGGAAAAATATAGTGTTCTGTCAAAAAAGGGACGTTTAGGATAACCAATCATGAAAAGATCTAAAGCATTGAAATTATCACTGATGGGAGCGAGCGCTCTGACACTAGTAGCTTGTGATAATAGTCAGGAAGTAGGAGTTTTCGAATCAATAGATCAATGCGTAGATAAAGCCGGATTTACCCGTGATGTATGTGAGGCAAATCAGAAAGTCGCTCAGTCGGAACATATTAGGGTGTCGCCAAAATATACTTCTTTGTCTGATTGTGAAGCAGACTTCGGTTCTGAAAAATGTGAAGTGGCGCCTCAGAGAACGACTTCGGGGGGGTCAGTGTTTATGCCAATGATGATGGGTTATATGATGGGTAATATGTTAAGTGGAGGTTCACGTATTGCAACTCAACCACTTTATCGATCTCGTGATGACTCCCGAAATTTTAGAACTGGCGATAACCAAAAGGTATCTGGTAAAACTGGTGTCACACGGGTAGCAGGCCATACAACTAGAGCCCCCTCAATCAAAACAAGAACTATCCGTCGGGGTGGCTTTGGATCGGCCGCTAGAGCCTCTGCAGGAAGATTTCGAAGCTTTCGTGGATTCGGGGGTTAGTAGCCCGGAAAATGCAGCGTATTATAGTTGAAGAGCGAGCAGATTGGAAAGCTCAGGCAGAGTCGTTAGGATTTAACTTTCACACCATGTATGGCTCCGCCTATTGGGATGAGACAGCGTGTTATCGTTTTTCAATGAAACAAATAGAGAATGACATTGAAGACCCGACAAACGAGATAGAACAAATGTGCTTCGAATTAGTTTCTCGTGCTGTTAATGACGAGGAAGTTTTTTCAAAGCTCTCAGTCCCTGAAGTATACTGGGATTATGTGAGGAATAGCTGGTTAAACCAAGAGAAAAATTTGTATGGCCGATTAGACCTTTCTTATGATGGGACATCACCTGCAAAACTTCTTGAGTATAACGCGGATACTCCCACCTCACTTTACGAAAGTTCGGCATTCCAATGGGTGTGGCTTGAGCAAGCTATGGAACAAGGTCTAATACCAGCTGGCTGCGATCAGTTTAATTCGATTCACGAAAATATGGTTAAGGCGTTTGAGAAATTTGGGATAGATGATCAATTGCATTTGACGGCATGCAAAGGAAGTGAGGAAGATGAGGGAACGGTGAGATACATAGAAGAGTGTGCTGTTCAAGCAGGGTTGGAAACCACGTTCATCTTTCTTGAAGATATAGGTATTGATGAAAATGGTCATTTTACCGACCTGTATGATGAGAGGATAACAGCCCTTTTTAAGCTGTACCCTTGGGAATGGATTTTTAAGGATGAATTTGGACTTTCATTACCAAAAAATCAGTTAACAATGATTGAACCTTCTTGGAGAATAATTTTATCTAATAAAGGTATGCTTCCCTTACTTTGGGAGATGTTTGAGGGGCATCCAAACTTATTGCCGGCTTATTTTTCCAATGACCCCCGAGCGAGTAAAATAGAAAATAATTTTGTAAAAAAACCTTTATTCTCCAGAGAGGGAGGTAATGTCGAAATAACCAAAGCAGATGGAAGTATCATCAGAGAAGATGGGCCTTATGGCGAGGAAGGTACCATTATACAAGCCTTACATCCGTTACCCGTGTTTGATAATAATCATACTGTAATAGGTTCATGGCTGGTGGCGAGTAACGCTTGCGGCATTGGTATTAGAGAAGATGATACAGCTATCACAAAGGACACTTCACGTTTTTTGCCGCACGTCATTTTGGATTAATACATTGTTATAAAAAAAACCCAGGCAGGGACTGCCTGGGTAAGTTTAAACAGGGAGGTTTACGTCTGGGAGACGAAGGAGCCAGAGCCCCCGGTATTTTGACTGCTGAAGCTTACAGAACAGCAACCATCTTATAGTACGGCGGGATTGATTTGCGCTAGTGACAATTGAGCAAGGCCGCTATGCGTATTTTGCATGACTGAGATTAGAATGAAGTTTTTGCTACTTCTTGGATCAAGAAATCTCTCAGCACTGAAATCCGCTTTGATCTCTTTAACTCCTCTGGGTATACAAAAAATGCAGGGACCGATGGGCCATCTACATCCGGTAATATTCTTAATAAGCTTGGGTCCTCTGAAGCTAAATAATCAGGTAACGCTGCTATCCCAACCCCGCCCTGTACTGCTCGAAAAATCCCATAAACATTATTAACACGGACAATTTTTTGTTGGGGCGCCACTGACTCTGACAACAATCCGAGTAACCAGTTAGCTTCGCTATAAGGTAAGCTAATACTCTCTCCATAAATTACTATTCTATGTTTGGTAAGGTCTTTTATGGATTTTGGGATTCCATAATTTTCAACGTAACGTGGGGATGCGTAAAGATGAAATCTAATAGTTTTCAAATGACGCTGAATTAAGTCGGGTTGCTTGGGGGG
>Ga0315315_10006667_pt1 | contig 10672 bp, 13 predicted proteins | sample M140m3416metaG_FD_203699 | JGI IMG/M metagenome (GOLD analysis project Ga0315315, IMG submission 203699) | Ammonia-oxidizing marine archaeal communities from Monterey Bay, California, United States - M1 40m 3416 | ecosystem: Environmental > Aquatic > Marine > Intertidal zone | place: USA... | reverse complement strand
CAACGATCTCGAAGGGGTTAACTACTCTAGCATTCGAGCTGGCTTACTTGATGAACGCGAATTTTATAAAGCAGTTCAGCGCTGGTATATTGACACACTTATCACACCAGTTTTTGAAGCTTGGCTTGAAACAAATATTTTGAATGGGTCGCTGAATTTGCCAATGGCAAAATTTAACAAGTTCAACGCGCCACAGTTCATGCCTAGAAGATGGGCTTGGGTCGATCCTGAACGAGACATCAACGCGCAAATCAAAGCCATTGACGCACGCTTAAAATCGAAACGCGCAGTGATCTCAGAAACTGGTGGTGATATCGAAGACACACTTCGAGAAATTGCACAAGATGAAGAGCTTGAAGATCAGCTTGGAGTGAAGCCATCTGAGCCACCTTCACCTGCACCAGCAAAGCCGCCTGCGCCACCTACCCCAAAGGTCGAAGAACCAGACGAAGAAGCTTAAAAACTTCAAAAAAAATAAATCGAAAAAACTTTTGTTTTAGCTGTTGACATACACAAGCCGCTTGTGTATCTTTTTCGGACTGCAAGGAACAACCGAGCAGGCAACAACAAAAAAGCAAATGTTATTCAATATATCTTTAGAAGAACTAAACAACATCACCTTTGGTGTAGAAATCGAAACTACTATCCCAAACAACTCTTCAGTGAGTGTCGGTAGTTACAGCACAGGAACAGCGCTTCCTTCTGAAGCTCCTAGTTTTAACGGTGCGAGCTGGAGAGCGCATTCTGATGTATCAATCAACCCAAGCACACCAAATCACAAGGGCTGTGAATTTGTCAGCCCAGTGTTGAAGGGTGAAGCTGGATTGAAGCACATTGTTGAGTTCATGGCATGGTTGCGCAGTGTAGGTGCGAAGGTTAACAGAAGCACAGGAACACACGTTCACGTAGGTGTTAAAAGTGTAATAGGAAACGCCAGCATGGATGAAGTTTTGAACTGGGTTGTCAAAGTTGGTGAGCTTGGCAAGAAATACAGCAAAGGTATCTACGCCAGCACAGGATCAACAAGGAACTTGAGTTCTACAACAAGATACTGTTTGCCACTAACTGACAACTTCAAGACAGCTTCTGTTGAAGCAAAAAAAACAGAGTGTAAGTCTTCAGGGTTGAACATGGTCACGAGAGGTGCAGGTGGCAAATATAGCATGATTAACTTCACGAATGTTGGTGGCCGCAAGCACACAGTTGAGTTCAGAGCGTATGCGGGAACAACTAACACTGCTAAGATGTTGAATCACATTTTGGGATCAATCGCAGTGACTTTGCTTGCAAAGCATAACACTGAAAAAAACACAGTGTGGAGGGACTGGAACTACAATGGTGTAGCTGGCTTCAAGTACCTCTTCAAGTACATTGCTAAGCTGGTCAAGCTAACAAGCTTGAAGTCAAAGTGGACTCACAAAATGAGAATGTGGGGAATCGCAATGGCGGCAAAGTGGGACACTAAAATGGGTAACGGAATTACTGAGGCAGGAACAGAGGCGACAAGATGGGTCAGGGAGCGTGGGTAATCCACGACCCCTTCCCTCTTGGGTTAGGAATTTTTAACAACAACAAAACAAAGAAAGGAAAAAGCAAATGTGTGTAATAGTAGCAAGCGAAAGCATTAAGAAGCGACCAAGTCTGAACGACCTTAAAAGTTGTGAAGCGAGAAATCCTCACGGAATAGGATTTGCTTGGTCAGAAAACAATAAAGTTAAATACAAAAAAGGAATCACAGTTGAAGAAGTTTATGAACTTTTCAGCGAAATCAAAGGGCCAGCGGTTGCGCATTTCAGATGGGCTACAGTGGGCGGCATAAGTGAAAAGCTGTGTCACCCCTTCCCCGTTGTGAAAAAGCCTTCAGTGCGTACTGAGGGCGCAGCAAAGCGGGTTCTGTTTCACAATGGCACTTGGTCAGGCTGGCGCTCAGAGTGTGCTTCACTTGGCAAGGCTTACGGTTTGCCTTCTGGGTCAATGTCTGACTCAAGGGCGGCGGCTTGGTCTATCGCTCACCGAGGTGAAGGGTTCCTTCGTTACATGGGAGGCAGGTTCTGCGTTTTAAAGCCTGACGGTTTTCGGCTTTACAACGAAGGCTGGACTACTATTGAAGGTGTGGTTTTCAGCAACTTGCGCTGGCGTCCAGAAAGGGCGCGTCAAGTTACAACCTTTCCTTCAAGAAAATGGAAGCCAACTGATTCAGACTGGTTTGAACATCTTTATGAAAAAGAAAGGGGCGCAGCTTAAATGGAATTAGTTTTTGTCTATGGAACTCTTAAAAGAGGTCACGGAAACAACAGGATTCTTGAGTGGGGAAATGCCGACTATAAAGGCAAGTACGTCACAGACGTGCCTTATCCTTTGTTTATTGATGGCTTGCCTTACCTTTTAGACAGAGAGGGCGCAGGCAAACACGTTCTTGGTGAGGTTTGGAATTGCGATGAATCCACTATGAAAGCGCTAGACAGGCTTGAAGGTCATCCGACCTTTTACAAGAGAAGAAAGATCTTGGTTTGTAAATGCAAAGCAATGATTGAAACAAAAGAAGTGCTTGCTTGGGCTTACTTTTACCAAGGCAAAACAGAAGGGAAAAAATATGTTTCGGAATACAAGCGGCTTGAGTATAGTCCGGCCCATGTCTGAGAATGACGTCAAAAAATATCTAAAGGAAATTGGCAGCAAAGGCGGCAAGACTAAAGGCAGCACAAAGCGCCGAGGTGATTCTGACTATTACAAAAAGATTGTTGAAAAGCGTTGGGAAAATCACAGAAAGAAAAAAGCTGAAGAAGAGAAGCTGAAAAGCTGAACCAAAAAACTCACGACCCCATCCTGAAAAGGGTGGGGTTTTTTTGTGCCATTAATCGTTGACGCAACTGCAAACCAATCTTAAACAAACAAACATGAAAGGCGAAAAAAGATTTCGCGAAATGACGTTTGACCACCGTTCCCTTGATGAAAAGGAACGCACAGTTGAACTGGCATTTTCAAGTGAAGAACCTTATGAGCGCAGCTTCGGAATTGAGATTTTAAATCATGATGAAAAAAGTGCTGATCTGACTCGGTTAAGAAATGGCGCTCCTCTGCTGGTAAACCACGACACCAATGATCAAGTTGGTGTTGTTATGTCTGCGAGAATAGATGATGACAGAGTGGGTCGCGCTGTTGTGCGTTTTGGAAATTCACAACGCGCTCAAGAAATTTTCGGCGATGTAAAAGACCAAATACGCAGATTGGTTTCTGTGGGTTATTATGTCAAACAAGTGGATAAGGCAGAACGGAATGATGATGGTTTGGCTACCTTCAACGTGACCGAATGGCAACCGCTTGAAGTTTCACTGGTGGCCGTGCCAGCAGATCCGACTGTAGGTGTGGGACGTTCGGACTCTGAGATTGAACCACCAAAAACCGAAACAAATTCTGAAATAAGAAAGGATTCAAAAATGGAAAATAAAACGACTCCAGCCGTGGAAGAAACACCACGCATTGAAGTGAATGAGTCTGAAGTTCGAAAAGTTGAAGTAAAGCGCTGTTCTGAAATAGCCGCTTTGGGTTCTCGCTATAGCTGCGAAGACCAAGCTAATCGAGCAATGGCTGACGGGGAATCTGCTGATCAATTTGGTCGCTGGATTCTAGAGAACAACCTGCGCAGTGAGCCAACTGAGGCAGCACAGGAAGACAGTGGGGAAATCGGACTGAACGAACGCGAAGTCGAAGAGTATTCTTTGACACGCGCAATCAGCACTTTTTGTTCCAAGGGTAGGTTTGAAGGTTTAGAAGCTGAAGCTTCTGAAGCTGCAAAAAAACGCTACGGAAGAAACAGTGACGGTCTAGTGGTTCCTACTGATGTTTTAAGCCGTGCGCTTAGTGTAGGAACTGCCACAGCAGGCGGCAACTCTGTTGCCACTGACTTGCTGAGTGGTTCATTCATTGACTTGCTACGCAATGCGTCTGTGATTGCTCAGACTGGTGCGACCTACTTGAATGGTCTATCTGGTGATGTTGCTATCCCGAGGCAAAGCGGTGCAGGAACTGCATACTGGTTGGCCGAGGCTGCTGCTGTGACAGATAGTTCACAGACTATTGATCAAGTGACACTGTCACCGAAAGCATTGTCTGCGCATACTACATACAGCAAACAGTTGCTGGCTCAATCCAGCATTGACATTGAACAGTTCGTGAGAAATGACCTCGCACAAGTTTTGGCAGTTGCTCAAGACTTGGCAGCGGTTCAAGGCACTGGCAGTTCAAATCAGCCGACAGGCATCTGGGCCACATCTGGGATAGGCAGCGTCACAGCTACTTCCAACGCATTTGTTGACATGGTCAACATGGAAAAGGAAGTTGCAGTTGACAATGCTTTGACTGGTTCATTGAGTTACGTCACCAACGCCACAATGGCAGCAAAGTTGAAGCGCACAGAAATTGCGTCAAACACTGCTAAGTTCATTTTGGAAGGTGGTCAATCCAATGGTTATCCGGTTTACGTTAGCAATCAGATTCCTGCGACTTACAACAGTAACGCAAAATCAGGAGTTATCTTCGGAAACTTCAGTGATCTGTTGATTGGTAACTGGAACGGATTGGATGTTGTGGTCGATCCATATACAGCCGCAGCGAATCGACAAGTGAAACTTGTTGTTAGCCTCTGGACTGATATGGCTGTTCGTCACGCACAGTCATTCTGTAAAGCAGAATTAACTCACTGATCTTGACTGATTAGGATTCAAGGGGCGGTTGGTGTAAAAACCGCCGCCTCTTTTTTTTTTAAATTTAAAATGGCAACGATAGCACAGCAATTGGCGTCTGACTTTGACGCAATGATCAAAGACTTTAGAGTCACGGTCACTTTCAACGGTTCCAATTATTATGGAACCATGAGTGAAACAACAAAAGGGCGCGAGCTTGACGAAGGAGGAATGTACACTGATGTCGATGCTATTATCACACTGAAGAGCGGTGACTTTTCAACCAAGCCAAAAGCAGGCGATAAGATAATGTTGGCAGATTGTTTTGAATGTTCTTTGCGTTATGAAAATTATAGAGTTCAATCTGTTGAATATCCTGATGGAGTAACTTTGCGACTTGCAATAATTGGTTTGAATCAAAAATAAAAAATGCCGACATTCTATAACGATGTAGACAGCAGGCTAGAAGCTGCGCTGGAAAATTTAGTCACAACACAAAAATCAGTTTCAGGAAGTAATATTTCAAGCGTGGCTGTTCACACTGGTTTGTCTTCTGAAAATGTTCCTGAAGATATAATTGTATGCTTTGCAGAGTCGGCACAAGAAACAATAAGTGGAACAGGAACTTGGACTGTATCTTGTTCTGTTATGATTTACAGTTCAGCAGACAGCACTGGTCTTGCAACACACCGACTTCGTGTCTCTGAAGTGCGTGATGTGTTTATGGACACAGATATTGCAACAACAGTCAACGCTGACAATACAGAAGTTTTGACTGCAATAGCTTTTCAGAATTTCTCTTTTTCTCAAAGAGCTGAAGAGCGTCACTTCGTTGGAGAAATAACTTTTGACGTTATCTGTTATGGCTCTGAAAGTTAAAATTGATGACACTGATTTTAGGCGTGCGCTGAACGAGTTTCAAAAAGTTTCAGGGAAATCATTCAAGCAAGTGTTGTTGCAAGAAGCAAAACTTGTGACAAGAAACTGCATGAGCATGACCCCTCCGACTGATAAAAAAACTTTTTATGCAAACTCAAAAGGGAAAGTTGCTTGGGCTGCGCAAAAGAAAATTGGACTTGGCGCAATGCTGAACGACACTTTAGGAAAAGCAAAAAGCAGACAAAACAAAAAAACTTCTTCCACAGGTTTTAAAAGGGGCAAAGGTGATGGGGGTATTTTTAAGGTTGCAGGCTCACAAACTTTTAAACGCGCAGAACAACTGAACAGGGATCTTGGCTATGACTGGGCAGGAATGAAACACGCTCTTTGGATGACAAAAACAGGAAGAGTGTTTGGTGTTGAAAAAAATATGTATAACCCTGACGCAAGTGTCGGGCTAATGAAAAGGCACCATGACAAATACCGTGGGAAAAACGGAAGAGTATCAAGAGCAGGTTCCAAAACTTTGAACATAGGAAGGCACGTTTTTCTTGATAAGATGGTTGTTTCAATTAAAGCGTGGAACACATATTACAAACACTTGAACACAGTGCTGGGTCGAGCCAAGGCAGGTTGGCTTGCTGCTGCAAATAAATTTAAATTTAAAGGGGTTGCAAAATGGGTGAAGCAACACGGTCAAGGAGAAGGTTCGGTCAGAGATAACTCTAGTCACAAACTTCTTCCATTCGTAGTGATTGAAAACAGAGTGCCGTATTTAAAACGCCACGACAATGATTTGAGCATTGTTAAGAAAGCTATGCAGGGTCAGGTCAGCAATTTAAAAAAGAAAGCTGAACAAGCAATGAAATCAGCAGCCAGAAAGTCAAAGCTAAAAAGCAATTAAACCTTGCCGCTTCTTTGGGTCAGAATTAAATTTTGAACATCTGAAAGAATTTAGGTTATGTCAGCAGTAAAAAAAGGAACTCAAGTTATTTGGTCTGTCGGTGGTTTAACAGCAATTGCTGTGGCTGCTACTGCCACAAACATTGAACAATCATTCAGTAAGACTCACGGATCAGACACAAAAGAAATTTTAGGTGATGACGGTGAGTGTATGACAAAAGTTTACTACAACGAATCAACTGACTTGACGGTTGAAGTTGTTCCTTCAACCCGTGCGGTTTTTCCAACAAAAGGAACAACTGTAAGAGTCGTGGGAACTGACATGGCTGGTGATCATTCAGGAGATTACTACCTGACAGGAGGATCACAGGAATCAACCATTGATGGTGAGACTCGTTATATGTTCAATCTGAAACAATATAAAACAAACGATTTAGGATAAGTCATGGCAACTCTTCACGGTTCAACAATTATCTGGTCAACAACAAGCCTCTCCACTCCATCAACAGGTTCAGTCAGTGGAAGTGCTGTTGCTGCTGGTGTTCTTCAAGGGATGTCCAAGACAACCGAGAACAACAGTAAAACTGTCACAGGGGCAAATGGTGAAACAGTCACGGACGTTCTTTACAACACAAGACACACTTTAAGTTTTGAGGTAGTTCCCACAGGCAGGTCAGCCTTTCCGGCTATTGGAACAATCATTTACGCTCCAAATGCTAATGATATGAAAGGGCCACACACATCGAGAAAATACATCCTCACAGGTGGTTCACAAAATTCTACTGTTGACGGTGAGACTAGATACTCATTTGAGTGCGAAGCATACGACACCTTAATTCCAACAGGGACTTAATAATGTGGCTTGTGATTTCTACCAAGCAGCCGTCCCTGATGGCTGGCAAATTTTAGGAGAAAAACTTCTACCTTTTTCGCTTGGTCATTTCATTCTTTTAAAGCGGCACGAAATCGCTTTTCTTGAAGGTCAGATTCCTTCTGTTCTCGACCTTACTGCAAGCGTCATGATCTGTTCTCGCACATGGGAACAAGCTCAAGAGTTTATTGATAGCGAGGATTTCAAAAATGAAACAAAAAGGCTGGAACGCATTTTAAAAAAATGTGACGACCTTCCTAAAAGAATTATTTATTTTAGTGAGTACCTTGAAGAAAATATGCGTGGGCCGAAAGTGTGGTCAAAAGAGAATGACAACAAAGACGAGTTTGGTTCACCTTTTGTTCAAGTGATTAAGGTTTCATTGATGTCTAAAATGGGCTTCAGTGAGTCTGAGGTTCTCAACAGACCACTTTCATTGTGCTTGTGGGACATGGCAACCCTTAGTGAGTTACAAGGGCTTGTGACGGTTTACGGTGAGAAAGATGAAAGCGCGAAAAATGAAGCTGAAGAGCTTCAAAAAAGAATTGATTCAGGTGAAATTGATCTTGATGATTTGATGAGGAATTAAGATGGCTGTATCAGTAAAAGCAATTTTAGGTTTTGACGGAAAAGCGTTTCACGCTGGAATTAAAAAAGCGCGAGCAAGTCTGAACAGTTTTGCAAAAGGCGCACTGAAAAGCCAAGTTGCGCAGTCTTTATCAATTGGATATATCACTTCGCAACTTCAACAAGTTGGATCATTTGCAGATCAAGTCACAAAGCTTGCCCCTGCTTTGGGGATGACAACAAAAGAACTTCAAGAATGGGAATATGTTTTCGCAAGAGCTGGGCTTGAGCTTGATGATGTTGCTGACGCTTTTGCTACTTTAGCGGATAGAACTGAAGACGCGCTTGCTGGTACATCAAGCATGATTGAAGATTTCAGTTTGATTGGGATCGGGGTGGAACAGTTAAAAGGTAAAAACCCTGTTCAATTGTTTGAGCTGTTTGCAGATGGAGTGCAAAAAACAACTGACACAAACAGAGCGTTGTCGGCAATTGTAAGAAGTCTTGGTGATGACCTTGGTAGAAAACTTGCACCAATGTTGATGCTGGGTTCAGAAGGGTTAAAAGATATGAAGGATGAAGCCGCTGATTTAGGATTGATTCTTAGTTCAGACAACCTTCAAGAAGTAACCAAAGCGGTAACAGAAATGAAAATTGCTTCAATGCAACTAAGGTCTGTTTGGGGCGGGGTATACACTATGATAGCTAAAGTTTTTACTGCACTGAAAGACGGGGTCAGTCTTTTAAATCCTTTTGATTATGTTGCAGGAGCTTTGGGTCATTCAGCCGCACTTCAAGACGCGAACCCTGACAAATTTAATTCTTTTGACCCAATTGGAGGGGGGAAGCTAGATGCCATGATAGATGGAGCTGTAAAAACATTTGACAACAAAATGTTGAAAATAGGGAACAGGCAAATGGTTGAAGAAGAAATGAGGAAGCCTAGTTCGAGAAGACAACCAACGAGAGAGCAAGCAGGAATCACAGACGCAATCAATTTGAAAACCGCACGAGATTCTTATTTGAAAAAAGCGGCTGACGCTTCGTTCAAGCAGTTGTCTAATGATCAAAAAATTAATGAACTTTTAAAACAAAGAGAAGAGATTGAAAAGCGAATGGCTGGCACGAAAGGAAAAGAGTTTTTTGATCTCGCAACACAGAGAATTGACTTACTGCAAAAAGAGCAAGCAATTCTCACTTCTGCTGCGGCGGGGGGATCAGGTTCAGGAATACGAAGTCAAGGGCTGACATCTTCACAAGGTGTAGGTGCGTTTGTTCAAAGAAACAATCCGTTGATTGGAATAGCAAGGAAGCAACTTATGACGCAGGAACAAATCAGAGACGCTTTGAATAACCCTATAAGCAACCCGACAAACAACCCTCACGGCACAGCAGGAATGGGAGCATGAGCGCAATAATTAAAGGATACAAAGGAGTCGTCCAGAACGGTGTTCGAGTCTCTTACTCGCAAAGTGATGGTTGGGAAAGTGAAGTCACGTATGAAGGGCCAAAGGCAAACATTTTTGCAATTGCTGGCAATGTTAAACAGTGGGCTGATGATTTCACAATAAACGCTGGCGCAGGGCCAACAGCAACATTGGTGGCTCGGATAGGTCGTGACATTTACGGCACGGCTGACAATTCAGCGGTGGATGTTGTGACTACGTGGGACTTGAACAGCAACGAGGTTCAAAGAGACATGAGGGAAGTCGGCGGTGTTGGTTCTTATGCTGCTGATTCATTGTCAGACGATCAAGTCAAGGTGGTTGAAAAAGCTGCAACTGATGCGAAAAATGCTGACACTGCTTCAAGTGGGTTTCCTGTCCCCTCAAATGCTGCTGGAGGGAATCAAGCCAGTTGGAATCACGCGCAAAAGAATCTTTTTTGGTTCTTCATGCGTGAGCAATTTAACTGGATGGATTATGAATTTGTTTTGAGCAAACGTGAACTTGTGACAAGTTATTACACAGTCGGGGTTTCTATGGCTGGAATAAATAAGCTTTGGACAACATCACAAATCACTGCCACTGAAGGTGCGTTTCCTTCTGCGATGGCTGCCAGTGTCACTTCAATCTTTTCAAATTCCACTCCTGAAAAAGACGGTGATCTTATGCCTGATGGTGCGAATTATTGGCGATACCGATGGTTGAAAAAAGCGCCTAATATCACACAGACTGCTGGAGGAAAATTTGAAAGATCAACTGAATGGTGGCTTGGCCTTTGGCCAACTTGGATTTATCCTGTTTACTCATGAGAAGACTTCCTCCAAGGCTCAGAGGTTCAAGCAGATATTCTGCTTACCATAATCAGATTCGTGAAATGGTTGGAACTCTTCGACCTGTGCGATCTGCAAACACCAAGTTAAGGCACACAACAGGAGGCACTGTGAGAGAAGGTCAAGCGAAGTCAGAACAATCCTCTGGTGGATCTGGGCAAGCTGTATGGCTTTAAATTATCTTAACTCAGGCGAACAACCTAGCGCTTCAAAAATGAATGAGCTGTTTGCTGAAGCGGACAGCGTGATTGACAAAGCCTTACAAGGTGGCAGCACTTACTTGCTTGAAACAATTGGGGCAGCAAGTGACGCTGATGAGCATCCTGATTCTAAACTTTACAGAGGTAAGGAATTTGTTTTTTGGGCTGGCGCAGATCACAGCGCCACATCAAACAGCGTTCTTCATTCTGCTTTTGAAAACATCCCTACAACTTATGATCAAAGCACTTATGACACTGCTGCAACAAATGCAACCATTTCAAGCTATTCGTCGGG
>Ga0315315_10006666_pt1 | contig 10673 bp, 8 predicted proteins | sample M140m3416metaG_FD_203699 | JGI IMG/M metagenome (GOLD analysis project Ga0315315, IMG submission 203699) | Ammonia-oxidizing marine archaeal communities from Monterey Bay, California, United States - M1 40m 3416 | ecosystem: Environmental > Aquatic > Marine > Intertidal zone | place: USA... | reverse complement strand
GAGAGGTAGTTTTTATATGCGCTTCGGTATTAATTAAATTATCAAATTGATTGGCCCAGAAAACTCCATTTTTATTTTTTTTACTCAAATCTTCAGCTATTTCTTTAGATTGTTTGATATAATTTTTTGGGTTTGAATATGGAACAGCCTCAACTTCAATCAAATCAGCGCCTAGTTTTCTTAATGTTTCCTTTTTTTCAATAGACTGAGTTTTTGGGATTACAATTTTTAAATTCAATCCGTATTCTTTGCAAACAATAGCTAATCCAATTCCAGTATTTCCAGCTGTTCCCTCTACTATGGTGCCGCCTTGGGAGACTAATTTTTTCTCTATCGCATCTTTTACAATGAATAGCGCGGCTCTATCCTTAACTGACTCCCCTGGATTCAAATATTCGGCTTTACCATAAATATTACATCCGGTTAATTCTGAGGCTTGTTTTAATCGAACTAATGGTGTATTTCCAATTTGAGATAAAACGTTGTTATTTTCCATAATAAAAAATATATGAAAAAAGTAGTTGTTTCAATTATAATTTTAGTTTGTATTTCTTTCAATGTACTGGGACATGTTGAACATTATAAAAATTTCAATTATTTAGAATATGAGTTGTTAAGAAATAATAAGCCTATTGGTTATCACAAGTATGAATTTAAAAGAAATGGAAATAATCTTATTGTAAAAAGTGATGTTAACTTCAATATATCAAAATTGGGAGTGAATCTTTACAAATATAACGCCAAAAGTGAGGAAATTTATAAAGATAATAAATTTTTTGCGTTTTCTTCTACTACAAATCAAAACAAAAAAGAAAAGTACGTTAAAATCACTCTAGAGGATAATGAGAATAGTTTGAAAGTCGACGGGTCATCATACAAAGGGTCGGCTGATATTGATACAATAATTGGAACTTGGTGGAACCATGAAATTATTAAAGCAAAAGCTCAAATTAGTGCTATTTCTGGAAGAATAATTGAACAAAATGTTGAGTTTATTGGTAAAGAAAAAATCAAAATTAACGACAAAACATATAATACTTTACATTTTAAATTTAGATCATCAAATCCTAACTTGCCTGACAATAAAAAATTAAACACAGACATTTGGTATGAAGAGAAAAGTTTTTTGTGGGTAAAAGCTGCTTTTGATAAGCGTGGTTATTGGGAGTACAGAATAAAAACTTATAAATAGTTCTAATTTTTGCTGTCTTTTTTTGTCAGAAGTCAATAGTTATATGGTTTTTTTTAATGTTTTTTTATTGAAAAATATACCATTTTTTTTTACCCAAAATGAACTTTTACTATTGATAAAAACTTAAAAGTAGGGTTGTATTTAAAAAAAATAAGGGAGTTCTATGGAAGATAATTTTAATATTCATTTAGGTAAAAAATTAAGAATGAGAAGATTGTCATTAGGATTAACACAAACAAAAGTTGCTCAAGCCATTAACGTAACATTTCAGCAAATACAAAAATACGAAAAAGGTACTAATGGAGTAAGTTCCAATCGTTTAATGCAATTGTCTCAATTTTTAAAAGTTCCAATAATTTATTTCTTTGAGGATTTTAAAGAATTTAAGGATATTCAGTCCAGTGAGCATACAAATGAAGATTTAAATTATTCATTTCTAAGTAGGACATTTTCTTCTTTATCTAAAACTCAAAAAGAAAAGATATTTCAGATATTAAATAATACAGCTAAATTCGAAAAAGTAGGGTAAATTTGGCTCCTCGGGCAGGACTCGAACCTGCGACCAATTGATTAACAGTCAACTGCTCTACCAACTGAGCTACCGAGGAATAAACGTAAACATACTTTTTTTACAAAATAAAACAACTAATTTTTTGGAGGCCACGCCCAGAATCGAACTGGGATGAAAGGATTTGCAATCCTCTGCGTAACCATTCCGCCACGTGGCCAATACAGCTTCTTTTAAATCATTTAAAGGCCTCAATAAAGCAAAATCTAAGTCTTTTAGCTTTTTGATCATTTGATATAAACTATAATAATCGGAAAATGGAATTTAAAAAATACAATCATCTAAAAGAAGAAAAAAAGATCTCTGATTTTTGGATAAAAAAAGGTTTATTTAAACCTAAAAAAACTAAATCAAAAAAAAATTTTTCTATAGTTATTCCACCTCCTAATATAACTGGAAGACTTCACATGGGGCATGCTTTAAATAATAGTCTTCAAGATGTACTTGTAAGATTTAATAGAATGAAAGGGCTGGAAACGCTATGGCAACCTGGTACAGACCACGCTGGTATTGCCACTCAAGCAGTTGTAGAAAAAAACTTAGAAAAAGATGGAATTAAAAAAAACGACTTAGGTAGAGAAGAATTTATAAAAAAGGTTTGGAAATGGAAAGAAGAGTCAGGTGGAGTGATAATAGACCAACTTAAGAAACTTGGATGCTCGTGCGATTGGTCGAGAACAAGATTTACGATGGATAAAGATTTGTCAAAAGCGGTTATAAAAGTATTTGTTGAGCTTTTTAACAATAAGTTAATTTATAAAGACAAGAAACTTGTTAATTGGGATACACATCTTCAAACAGCAATCTCTGACTTAGAAGTTTTACAAAAAGACGTACAATCCCAATTGTATTATATTGACTATCCAATTGAAAATACGAGTGAAAAAATTACGATAGCTACCACAAGGCCAGAGACTATGATGGGTGATACTGCAATTGCTGTAAATCCAAATGACAAAAGATACACACATTTAATTGGTAAATATGCAATGATACCTATTGTTAATAGAAAGGTAAAAATAATAGCCGACCATTACGCTGATCCAGAACAAGGTTCAGGAGCTGTAAAAATAACTCCAGCTCATGATTTTAATGATTATGAAGTGGGAAAAAGAAACAAGTTAACAATAATTAACATTTTTGAAAAAGATGGCAAAATTAACAATAATGGAATTAAAGATTTAGTTGGGCTTGATCGGTTTGAGGCAAGAAGAATTTTATTAAAAAAATTAAAAGAAGAAAATTTTCTAATAAAAATTGAAAACATTAAAAACAAGGTTCCCTATGGGGATAGGTCAAACACTATTATTGAACCTCTGCTAACTGAACAGTGGTTTGTAAATGCAAAAAAATTGTCCTTTAAACCAATTGAAATTGTAAAAAAAAATAAAACAACATTTTTTCCAAATGTTTGGACTAAGACTTTTTTTCAGTGGATGAACGATATAGAACCTTGGTGTATATCTCGCCAAATTTGGTGGGGACATCGAATTCCAGCCTGGTATGATGATAAAGGAAATATCTTTGTTGCGGAAAATGAGAAAGAAGCATCAATTTTAGCAAAGAAAAAAAATAAAAATAAAAAATTTCAATTAAAACAAGATACAGATGTTTTAGATACTTGGTTTTCATCTGCGTTATGGCCTTTTGCAACGTTAGGTTGGCCAAACAAAACAAAAGAGCTAACTAATTTTTATCCAACTTCAATTTTAGTTACTGGTTTTGATATAATTTTTTTCTGGGTAGCAAGAATGTTAATGATGGGAAATTACTTTAATAAAAAAACTCCTTTTGAAAAAGTATATGTACACGCTTTAGTACGAGATGAGAGAGGTCAAAAAATGTCTAAATCAAAAGGCAATGTAATTGATCCATTAGAATTAATAAGAGAATACGGAGCTGACAGTTTAAGATTCACACTTATTTCAATGGCGTCTCCTGGCAGAGATGTAAAATTATCAAAAAATAGAGTTACTGGAAATAGAAACTTCATAACAAAAATTTGGAGCGCAAATAATTTTTTAAAACTAAATAAATGTAAACTAGACAAAAAAATTAAAATTAACACTATCAAATTACCAATTAACCAATGGATATTTAACGAATTTATTAAGACCCAAAATTTAGTGTCAAAAAATATAGAAATTTTTAGATTTGATGAAGCTGCCAAACATGCATATCAGTTTGTTTGGCATTCTTATTGTGATTGGTATTTAGAATTTTTAAAACCTATTTTTAATTCAAATAATAAAAGTCAAATCAATGAAGCTAAAGCATTTTCATCTTTTATAATGGCTAATATTTTGCAAATTCTTCATCCATTTATACCTTTTTTTACGGAGTCTGTTTGGGCTAAAAATAGCTATAAATTAGTATTTAAGAACGATTTAATATCTAGCTCTTGGCCTAATTATAAAGTTATGAATAAGTTTAATAAAAATCAAAATGATATTAATAACGTTATTGAATTAATTACAAATATTAGATCAACAAAAGCTGAACTTAAAATCACACCTAAACTTTACTGTGATTTGTCATTTTCTGAAAAAACTGGAAATTTGAAAAAAATAGTTAATTCAAATTTAAGTTTAATTAAACAAGTAGGTAGAATAAATAGTATATTTGATAATAAAGCCCACATTAAAAATTCAGTTGAAATTTTAGTTTTAAAAGAGAAAATTTCTCTAAAATTTAATGAGAATTTAGATTTAACCTCTCAAAGAGAAAGAATTTTACTTAAAATTGAGTCTCTAAATAAACAAATATCTAATCTTAACAATAAACTGAAAAATAAGGCGTATGTATCTAATGCACCCAAAGATATCGTTCAAAATGATAAAAATTTAGTAAAAGAATTAACTATTGAAGATAAAAAATTAAGAAGTATTGTATCCAGTATTAATTAAATATGTCTAAAATTGATAAAAAAAAATTACCTAGTCGTCACACTTCTCTAGGCCCTGATAGAGCTCCACATAGATCTTTCTATTATGCCATGGGTGAAACAGAAGAAGATGTTGCAAAACCTTTTGTTGGAGTTGTTTCAACCTGGAATGAAGCCGCTCCATGTAATACAGCTTTAATGAGACAGGCTCAATCAGTTAAAAAAGGGGTCAGACAATCTGGCGGTACACCTAGAGAATTTTGCACAATTACGGTTACTGATGGTATTGCTATGGGCCATGAAGGAATGAAATCATCTTTAATTTCAAGGGAAGTCATAGCAGATTCAGCTGAGTTAACAGTTAGAGGTCATTGTTACGACGCATTAGTAGGCATCGCTGGTTGTGACAAATCATTACCAGGCTTAATGATGTCAATGTTAAGATTAAACGTACCTAGCGTTTTTATTTACGGAGGTTCAATTTTACCAGGTAAATTTAAAGGCAAAGACGTAACTGTAGTGGATGTTTTTGAGGCAGTAGGTAAACATTCCTCAGGGTCAATGACTTCAGAAGAGTTAAGGGAACTAGAATTAGTCGCTTGTCCAAGCGCAGGAGCTTGTGGTGGGCAGTTTACTGCAAATACAATGGCCTGTGTTTCGGAGGCAATTGGATTGGCGCTTCCTTATTCTGCAGGCACTCCAGCACCTTATGAAGAAAGAGATAAGTACGCTTATGACAGTGGACAAACAGTTATGAAATTACTGGAGAAGAATATTAAACCAAGAGATATAGTAACAAAAAAATCTTTAGAAAATGCCGCAACTATTGTAGCGGCTACTGGGGGCTCAACTAATGCAGCTTTGCACTTACCTGCCTTGGCTAATGAAATAGGAGTTAAGTTTGATTTAATGGATGTTGCAAAAATATTTAAGAAAACACCTTACCTAGCTGATTTGAAACCTGGCGGAAAATATGTTGCTAAAGACATGTGGGAAGCTGGCGGGGTTCCTATGTTATTAAAAACTTTATATGATGGCGGATTTATACATGGCGAATGTTTAACAGTGACTGGAAAAACAATGAAAGAAAATTTAAGAAATATTAAATTTAATCCTGATCAAAAAGTTTTAAGAGATTTTAAAAATCCTATATCACCCGATGGAGGCGTGGTTGGCCTTAAAGGAAATTTAGCACCAGATGGAGCTATAGTTAAAATAGCAGGTTTGAAAAAATTACAATTCAAAGGAAAAGCTAGGTGCTTTGATAATGAAGAAGATGCAATGAAAGCAGTCCAAACAAAAAAATATAAAGATGGAGATGTGATAATCATTAGGTATGAAGGACCTAGAGGAGGTCCGGGCATGAGAGAGATGTTATCTACTACAGGAGCTATATATGGTCAAGGCAAAGGAGAAAAGGTTGCTCTAATAACTGATGGAAGATTTTCGGGAGCCACTAGAGGCTTTTGTGTAGGACATGTTGGTCCTGAAGCTGCATTAGGAGGACCCATTGCATTATTAAAAGATGGTGACATTATTGAGATTGATGCAAAAAAAGGGACGATAAATGTTAAGTTAACTAAATCACAAATGGTATCTAGGAGAAAGAAATGGAAGTCTAAAAAATCTTCCTTCGGCTCAGGAACATTATGGAAATATGCCCAAACAGTAGGTCCAGCTTATTTAGGAGCCCCAACGCATCCAGGTAAAAAAAAGGAAGTAAAAACATATTCTGATATTTGATATGTACAATATTATCAAAAATCAGCTAAAAAAAAATCAAACGATCTATTTTTTTTTATATTACTTTAAAGAAAAATTAAAAGGTAATTATTCCAAGAGTAATATAATAGAAAATTATAAATGGCTTACTAACAGCAATGAAAAATTTATATTTATAGCTACTTTTTACTCGTCTGGTTGGAATTTAATCAAAAATGTTCTCAATTATTATTATAATAAAAAACTTCATAAGAATAATTTTTTAGTATTTGATCAAGATAATTATCTTTATACTAAGAAATTTAAGACAGAGATAAATACTGTAACTGACCTAAGAGGTACAGAGCAATTACATAAAGAAGTTTTAACTCCTTTCAAATTAATACACACTCATTATAGTTTAAAAGATACACCATTTTTAAAACAACGATTTAATTCAAAGAAAAAAATATTTTTAATTAGAGATCCTCTTTCAACTTTAAAGTCTTTTTTTAATAAAAAAAGTGCGGGTAAAAATTTTAATCAAACATTCGAAGAATTTAAACAAGAATGGTTGTGCAAGTTAATTGATTTTTATAATTCTTATGAAATATATCTATTAGACAAAAAAAATACTCACTTAATATTTGCAAAAGATTTATATTCAGAAACACAAAAAAAAGAAACATTTAAAAAACTTTTTAAGTTTTGCAATGATTTTGAAATTGAAGAAGAGATTTTAAACGAAGCGTTAGATTTTTATTCATTAGCTAATGAAAAAAGCAGAAATAAAAAAAATATTACATGGTATAAAATGGGTCTAGCTAATTACATACATTTGTACAATGAGCCTGAAAAGGAATATATTTTAAATGAACTTAAATTAAAATTGAATCCGAATGTATATAATTTATTTGAAAAGGAATTGTTAGTATGACAAAAATTAGACCTGTAATTTTATGTGGAGGATCAGGCACTAGACTTTGGAAAAAAGAAAAAAATCATCAAGCTAAACAATTTATAAATTTTGGAAATTGGACTTTACTTGGGAAAACACTCGAACGAATTAAAACAAATATTTTTGACACCCCGCTAATAAGCACAAATCTAAAATATCTTAAAGAGATAAAAAAACATTTAAAAAAACATAAAATTAAAGATTATAAGATTATTCTAGAACCTAATAAAAAAAATACTGCTCCTGCTATTCTTTCTGCTGCTTTGTTAAAAGAAATTCCTGTTCATCAACCTTTAATTTTTTTCTCATCAGATCATCTTATTGAAAAATCAAAAATATTTAATAATTTTTTAAAAAAAAATTTAAAAAAACTCTCTAACAATAATATTTTAATATTTGGAATTAAACCAAATATGCCATCTGATCAGTATGGTTATTTTTTGACTAAAAAAAAATCAACTAAAGTAAAAAGATTTATTGAAAAACCAAATAAAATATTTGCTAAAAAAATTATTAAAAAAGGTGCTTTTTGGAACTCCGGAATCTTTTTAATGAGAAAAGACTCAATTATTTTTAATTTTAAAAAAAATCAAAAAAATACCTATAAATATTGCAAGTTAGCTGTTATGAAATCTAAATACAAAAATAAAACTTACTACTTAAATAAAAATTTATTTAATAAAACTCCTTCAAAATCTTTTGATCACGCAATTTTGGAAAAAACAAATAATATAGATGCAATCAAGTTAAATGTACCTTGGTCAGACTTAGGTAGCTGGAAAGAAATTTGTTTAATGTATAATAAATATAAATCAAAATATTTTAAAAAACAAAATACTTTTAACCGGCCGTGGGGATCTTTTACAAATCTTTTTTATGGTAAAAATTTCTTAATAAAAGAATTATCTATAAAGCCAAAAGGTCTTTTAAGTTTACAAAAACATCATCATAGATCTGAACACTGGGTAGTGACACAAGGAAAACCTTTGGTAACTTTAAATAAAAAAATCTTACAAATGAAAATGAACGATACAATTTATATTCCTCAAGGTGCGATTCATCGTATACAAAACCCTAATAATATAACTGTTAAAATTATTGAAGCGCAAATAGGTTCTATTTTGAAAGAGACGGACATAGTTCGTTATAAAGATATATACGGGAGAGTTAATTAATTTCTAATTCAATAGGTGTGTGATCAGAAGGTTTAAGCTTTGATCTAGGAACCTTATTAATTTTAATTGAAATAATATTATCAATTAAATTATTCGAAAGTAAAAAATGATCAATTCTCATCCCGTAATTTTTTTGCCATGATCCCGCAAAGTAATCCCAAAAAGTATACTCCTGTTTATTTTTATATTTAAGTCTATAAACGTCCTTTAAACCAAGATTTATTAATTCGCGAAATTTTTTTCTAATTTCTATTCTACCAAGTGCATCATTTTCATATCTTGTAAAATCATAAACATCATTTTCTTCCGGAATTATATTAAAGTCACCTGCAATTAAAAGATTTGAATTTCTTGATAAATTTTTTTTAACATTAGTATTAAACTGCCTTAGCCAATTTTTTTTATACGTATATTTTTCGGTATCAACTGGGTTGCCATTCGGAACATAAATATTTATTAATTCTATTTTTCGTTTATTAAGGTTTATTTCACCTGAAATAATTCTTGACTGTTTAAGCTTGTCATTAATAAAGTTTGTTTTAACATTCTTGACATTTATTTTTGAAATTATAGCAACCCCATTGTAGCTTTTTTGTCCAGAAACATAGGATTCATATCCTATACTTTTAAAATCGCTATAAGGAAAATTTTCATTCTGTGTCTTTATCTCTTGAAGTAGCAGAACATCAGGATTTTCGTCTTTGATATAATTTAATATATTCTCTAATCTAGCTCTAACAGAATTAACGTTCCAGGAAATTATTTTCATCAGACTGAAAAAGATAAACCACAACCACAAGAGCTTGATGCTTTTGGATTGTTAATTATAAAAGACTCCCCAATCATTTCCTTTTTAAAATCAACTGTTGACCCCTCAATAATATTTAAAGACGCTTTATCAATTATTGCACGATTAAACAAAACATCGTCATTTTCAATTTTGCTATCAAAACTAAAACTATATTTAAATCCTGAACAACCACCACCTTTTACAGAAATCCTAAAATATTTTTTATTACTTTCAATTTGCGTGATTTTATCTATTTGATTTTTAGCACGATCAGTAAATTCTAATTTTTTTTCCATAATTATTTAGTATATATTCTATATAAACAGCATGCAAAAAAATTCAAATATTAGATTATCAAAATTGGCAGTTCCACTTAAGTCAAAAGGTAGATTTTACAAAGAAAATAAAACTGATTTAAGATCTGATTTTCAAAGAGACAGAGATAGGATTATACACTCCACGGCTTTTAGGAGACTAAAACATAAAACACAAGTTTTCGTGAATACATCAGGAGACCACTTTAGAACAAGAATAACTCACTCTCTCGAAGTAGCACAAATAGCCAGGACGTTATCAAAATATTTCAATTTAAACGAAGATTTATGTGAAACTTTAAGTTTAGCTCATGACCTAGGTCACACACCTTTTGGACATGCAGGTGAAGATGAGCTTAATAAATGTATGAAAAAATCTGGAGGTTTTGATCACAATATTCAAACGATAAGAATTATAACTTTTTTAGAAAATAGATATTATAAATTTAAAGGTTTAAATTTAACCTATGAAACAATCGATGGTTTACTTAAACACAACGGACCAGTTAAAAATTTAAGTAAGTATTATGAGATTTTAGGAAATAATTTTTTTAAAAATAAAATTAATCTTAATTCAAGTCCTTCATTAGAAGCTCAAATAGCATCTATCTCAGACGATATAGCTTATAATAGTCATGATTTGGAAGACGGATTAAAATCAAACTTATTTAAATTAAAAGAATTAAAGACAATTCCAATTTTAAAAAATATTATAATAAAACATCAAAAAAACATCGGAAAATATTCTTTAGATATCATCATTAGACAAATTATAAGAGAAATAATAAATGAAATGGTAAATGACCTAATTTCGACAATGAAAAAAAATATTAAAAAAAAGAAATTAAAAAATATTAGCGATGTTTATAAATCAAAATATCCAATCGTCCATTTTTCAAATAAAATGAAAATTTTTGATAAAAAAATTAAATTATTTTTAAGAAAGAAGATGTATTATCATAAAAAAGTTAAGCAAAATACAAATAAAGGTAAGAGCGTAATAAAATATTTATTTTCAACAATCAAAAAAAATCCAAGAAAACATTTAAATGTTAGTAAGTATGATAATGTTAATATTGAAAGAACCGTTT
>Ga0315315_10006665_pt1 | contig 10675 bp, 8 predicted proteins | sample M140m3416metaG_FD_203699 | JGI IMG/M metagenome (GOLD analysis project Ga0315315, IMG submission 203699) | Ammonia-oxidizing marine archaeal communities from Monterey Bay, California, United States - M1 40m 3416 | ecosystem: Environmental > Aquatic > Marine > Intertidal zone | place: USA... | reverse complement strand
TACTTAAGACCACGAATGAATCATTGCAAAGAGGTGTGCCGAGTATAAAGAATATAATAATAGGCAATGTCGATCAGAATATTTATAATGATTACTTCATGTCAGTAGGTCTAAATAATATTAACTATAATGAATCATTAGATGCTGAGAATACTCAGCGACTAGGGGTGTTGTCAATTAAATCAAATCTTCCTGGGTTTTTTATACAAAACTTAACAAACGATGAGCTTTCAGTAAAGAAAAAGTTAGAAGACAATAAGAACAAGTATTTTACGACTTTGGAACATTCTGATTATCGGATCTCTCCAATATCGGGTGCCCAAAATCACAATCAATTAAACGAACAATTTGCTTCTGGATCTGTTCTATTATTGTTGCATAAGATTATTTCTTATTCAGACAATGAATTCCATCATGATAAATTGCATATAGGCTCTGATTTTGAAGCATTGGGCAGTTATTTGATGTCTGCAGACGGAGTAGAATTATACGATAAGATGAATAAATTGTTGTCGTCTATTGATAATTGGAGTGAGGATGAACAAAATGATTTCATTTCTTTAACTTCAAGTTTTATAGAAGCGAATAGAGATTGGGTACAACAAAACAAAAATTACTTTGAACATCTTCTTTTAGAACATTTATCTCTTTCGGGTTCAAATTTTAAACGAGTTGAACAATTATTAAATGAACGATGAGAATTTCAGACTTCTCTTTTCTTCAGATAACAATCATTGTCGTTTTACTAATATTGATATTAATTTTGCTAAAGGACATGCTATTCTATTTAGTACTTCCAGGATCAATTATTTATGGACTGTATTACTTTTTCATTAAAAATAAATAAACCATGGATTTAACACAAATCATCATTATCATCATTGCCATTGCTGCAGCCTGGATGGTATTTAAATTACTTACCAAATTTGTTTTTAAAATTGTATTGCCAATTTTGATTCTTTTAATTGGAGTATATTTTGCATATCAGTACTACGGGCCCGGAGATTTAATGAAAAGTATAACCGAGCTTTATTGTGAAGGCGATAATATTGATCCAGTTAAATGCGAGTGTTTTGTTCAACCCATCATTTCAGATTTAGAGAGTAGAATGTCGGGTGAAGAATTTCTTGAATTGAAGAACAATCCTTTAAAATTAACCGAGGAATTTCACACATCCTATAAGAATAAGAAAGATGTAATTAATGCATGTTTTCAAGAGAAAGGAGAAACGGGAAATTTGGGAGAGGATATCTTGAAAGATCTTAAAAAATTATTTTATGATTTCGGCAATAAATAATGACTGTAGGAATATTATTCCCGTATTTATTAATTGCTCTTGCATCATATTCATAATGGAAATCGTGTTCAAATTTTGACAGAGATTCAAACCTTAATCATCTTAATGATTGGAATAACAATCCTGTTTTTATTGTCAGTTTTGTTTTAAAAAAAATATACGATTATTCATGCGGTCTTTTTTGTCATTCTTTTTATTGGTTTTATTATTTCTGTTTTTAACCTAGATGTGTTGTTTCATATTATACCTTGGCTATAGAACAATCAATAAAGAGAAAACCCCACAACTTATCACTTTAATTACTATGCCTATTTATAAGATGAAACATATACTTTATATCATATTATTCCTGTTTACATCATGTATTGACAATCAAAAAGTTGAGGTCGTAGCATCAAATTACATTGCACCCAGTAAGATAATAGAAGTCAAGATTGCCAAGGAAGGTCACACAAACTCAGAGATATTAATATTAGAAAATAAGTATCAAAAATTAAAATTATCTAAGGGGGTAAATACCAAACAAAACGAATATCATCCTGTGCCAAATTCTGATGGTTCAATATTATATTTTGTTGGGATGGATCGAACAGGGCAATTTTCTACAAAAATCGATTTCACTAAAACCAGGAGTTATGGAGGTGAGGATGTCTGGTTCAGCAAAAGAGAAAATGGTGTTTACACTGAATCAATTCCATTGTCTATAATTAATGATCATACACATCAATCTGTTACAGCTATAATTGAAGATGAATTATTTATTTACGGTATTTATGAAGAAGCATTTAAAGTTGATGCTTCGGGTAGCAATTCAGATTGGTTCAATGGGGACATTTTTTCTTACAATCTAAAAGACGACAAACTGAAGCATTTGGGCCAGCCGATTAATTCTATTTTCTTTGAATCAGATGCTTTTATTGCTGAGGATGGAAATACTCTTTTATTTGTGACTGACAGCAATCCAATTGATGGGAATTATAAACAAAAGGGTTTTGTATATAACAATTCATTTTGGGGCAACACTGATATTTGGATCAGTGAAAAAGTAGCGGATTATTGGACTGAACCCATAAATTTAGGTGCTGTGATTAACACAGAATTTGCTGAAAGAACTCCTTATTTAAGTATGGATAAAACGAAATTGTATTTTTCATCAAATGGTCACTCGGGCTATGGCGAGCAGGATGTGTTTGTTTCAGAAAGGTTAGATATGAATAATTGGACTACTTGGAGCCAGCCTAAGAATTTAGGGGAGGGGGTCAATGGAGAATATAACGATTGGGGATTTAAAATGTATGATCAAGAATCAAAGGCAATGTTGGCCTCAGAAAGTAAATTGCCTTATAAAGTAGAATCTAATCTTTTAGGAGATGGAGGGGTAAGAGAACATAACTTAAGAAATGGATATAGGGTAGAGGGGAAACAATCCGGTAGTTTTAATTATGAGTGTAGAACAGATATTTATTATGTCGATTTATTCAATGAAAATCCAATAATTACGATAGAAGATATGCTATTTGATTTTAATAAATACACTGTCAGATCATCAAATAGCAATGTTTTAGACAGGTTGTCGGAAGTAATTAAAGATAATATGAGTAATGACATACAGATTGTAGGGCATACCGACAATGTCGGTGGAATCGAATACAATCAAGCTCTTTCTGAAAAAAGAGCAGAAACGATATATAATGAACTTATTCAAAGAGGCGTGAAGAATGACAGATTAAATTATTCAGGAAATGGAGAGTCAAAACCTCTTATGACTAATAAAACAGATTATGGAAGACAAAAAAACAGGAGGGTCGAAATAATCTTCAATTAACGATATTAGAGTATGCGCTTATAACACCTATATTTTAATGTAAAAATCTATTGTATTTTTAAATAAATGATAACCTTAAACTAATGGAATTTGATTATGACAATTACCCCGATGGTATTAGTACTTCACTAGATAATTTGGAACCCTCTGTTTGGGACAGAGGCTATTATTGTGAAACAGACAAAGGAGTTTGGTACGAACTATATTTTTCCGAAGAACAAAAAAAATATTATCCTTCAGAAAAAGAGTTACAAGAAACTTTTGATGCAAATCAAATTGATGGAAAGGGATTTAAAGGAATATCACTATGGAATTTTGAAGAAGACAACCAGATTACTTTTTTTGTACAACACGACGAAGAAGAATGGACTTTTGATAAGATGACAGATGTGTTTTACTAAAATTACTTCTTTAATTTTTCTTTTTCGAATGAGAATTGTTTAGAGTAGATTCTAGAATAGGTTGATGATTAAAATAAGGATTGTTGAAATCCCCAAATCTGTTACGACTCAGTTTACGTTATAAAGGATTAGCGAGGACCCCATATCAACAGCATCACAGCTGCGAGAGGAATAAGTATCCACATGGACCAAATCCCTTCTAAGAAGGTGCCAGCAGCCAAAACGATGACAAATATGACTGCTACACATCCAGGGTCACTAAGGGTCACTATCGCTTCCGTTGGAAAAGGACTTTCCATCATCAATTTGGCCAACATGATTGCCATCTTCGTCGTATATTTTTTTTAAGCCCTTGCGATCGTTTTGATATCAGCTTTTATAAGCATATTAGATTGATTCACGCTTATTTAGGGAAGTTCTTACGTTCTATACATATGTCTGCTTGTGATTTGTAATCGACAATAAAAACTTTGCAGTCAGCTTGAGATGCGTACTTAACCAACTTTCCGTTTTCAATTATTTGCTGGTTTTTTTCTTGACTAGAATAATCTACAAAATAAACACAGTAATCTGCCTGTGATTTATAATCTACCATAAATACTTTTGCGGCCATAATCAATGATTTTAAAATTTGCCTACTCTTTTTTGTTTTTCGGCTTCCCCATTTCCAATAATATTACAACTTAATTTTCGAATATTTATAACATCATACCTGTTTTTGCTATTTGTAGTTCATTCTTATCCCAAAAATTGTAAGAACAGTTGTTCCTGTCCACTTAAAGGTATAGAATAGAAATATGTCTCTCGCTGTATATTTTAACACCCTCTGAAATATTCACGATGTGACCTGTGTCAGAATGCTATATCTTTTGACTTCAAGCGTTTCAGGTGTAATGTTTCATTATTTATTGCTCAAGAAGATACACGTCCAGCACAAGTTATTTGAATTGCTAATTATGATAAAGGAAAGCTGAAAATCCCTGGTAGCTTTATCTTCTCGTTCATTAAACGTATTGATTAATATACTACACTTTAGTAATTGCTAGAGTCGCTTGATATTTTGAATTTGAATATGAAAATTAATTGATGAAATGAAACTGTACATTCAAGAATTTGTTTTGGCAAATCCATTTTCACCCTCTCCGAAAAGTCAGATGTGACTCAGTTTGCTATTAAAAGGAGTTAACAAAACCTCTGCTACATCACATGCGTTCTGCGAAAGGGGGGAGTAGCAACCTGGATAAATACCCATTCCCCTCAGGAACAAAACCAAAACCTATCACATGTATTTTCTTAAAGGTCTTAAAATAGTAGCAAGTACTTGCGTTCAAATATTTTAATTTATTCTAACCATTTAAGAATTGTTGGATTCTATTCGATAAAAATATTTTATTTGAAACATCCTTCATAAGCGCTTTGTCATTGCTTAATTTTATGCTGAATGGTAATTCTTCGGCCATAAAATAAGTTTTTGAATCGTTGATGTCATCTAAATAACTTTGAGAAGCATGAATAATATTAGCGCCATCTTTTAAAGCAATCAAGTAATTAAACTTAGGTAACAAAGTTGGGATTTCTTTTACAATGTTATAATCGATTTGGTTAAAATAATTGAAATCAACATCCCCATTTAATATTGTTAAATCAGTATAAATAAGGGTTAAAATCATCTTCATTCTAACATCACCATCCAATTTATTGTGAGCCAAATATTTGTTTTCTATAGTACTTATGCAATTAGTGACATTGCCTTCTAAAACTTCTATAATAATTTTCAGTATAAATATTTTAATTTCAATATGTGAATTCTTCTTATATCTAACCATTTTTAATAATCGATCTATATCTGAATTGATGTCAGAAAATTCAATCGACTGGTTAACATATTGAATAAACTTACACCGTAATGCGGACCATTTACTAGTGATGTTTACAGAGGATTTTTCTGATAAATGATGTATGTTTTCATTGTGCAGTTCGAAGTCCTTCTTGTTTCCTGTTTTTAGTGAAATAGTAAACAAAACAAGTAAAAAGTTAATCTGACAATCTAACATTTCAAGATGTTTTGCGGCATTGTAACCAATTTCTGCATCTTTGAGCGCTTCATCTATTCTGCCGTGCTGAAGATGAAGATCACACAAATGATATCTAATCTTTGGCGCCGTTTTTTCAGGTAATTCTTCTTCTTGGAGGATTTCAAGATACATTTTTAACGCTTCGTCATCTTCTTCTCTATAATCATGAGATGCAGCCAACAACATTTTTAATCTAATTTCTTGCTCTTTTGTTATTTCATTATTTTTCTGAATGGATTGTAGTCTTTCATATGCATCTGCTTCACGCGATGATTCAAAATATAATTCTGCAACTAACAAATCTCTTTCAATATCATCGTTACCATAATATGGCAGTGAAAGTAATTCTGCTTCGTATTCCTCTATAGCTGTATTTACGTCTTCGGTTTTGATATAACACTTAACAATAAATAAGAGGCTTTCTAATCTTAGTTCTATATTTTCAAACTTCTTTGCTAACTTATACAAGTTCAAGTACATCTTTAGGGCAGTTTGGTATTTGCCCGTAGAGAACGATCTTTCTCCAGCAACTTTATTTAGCTTAACACATCTTGGGTTATGTGATTTTCTAAAATAATTATTTTCATAAGATCTATTTGCTAACGAAATGAGGATGTTAATATTCAATTTGTCCAAACTTGAATCATCATCTGTTGGGAAATAAAAATTGATGACACGTTCGTTATATTCTTTAACGATTTGAGAAACATTCATTTCAGGATTTCTCGATTCTTTTTGTAAACCGAAACTCCGTATTTCTTTCATCAATGATCTCGATGAAAATTCATAGATGTCGTCCTCATCACTCTTGTCTATAATTAACCCTAAATCTTCAGCTTCTCTTAATCTATTTAATATATCTAACCGATTTTTACTAATAATATGAACTACCACATCGGCCTCGAAGCTCTTTCCAATATAGGCTGCGCACTCGAGGATGTTAAATAATTCTGTATCTAAAGCTTTTATTGCTACGTTGTAAATTTTAGAATCGGCTGGGGGTATAGGCAATGACTTTAAATCAGCATTCTTTGATAATGACAATTTTCCATCATGATTAAACATCTTATAAGTCTCTATTAACTTAACTGCTTCAACAATTTGTAATGGATTTTCGTCTACGTCGTTTAAAAATTCCATAATCTTCATTTCAGACTCATACTCGAGATCCATGTTTTTGAGAAATGCCTCTTTAAGATTTTGGTACTGATTATTCAGATCATCACATAATAAATTGTTAATTATAATTTCATTGACTTGTAATTCTTTTAAGAAAAAGAGATCATTGCTTTCGTTATCTAGTCTTTTATCTGAAGTAGTTAAAAGGAAAGAAACAATATTATTATAGTCATAGTAATTTACGCCAATCTCATAGATGAGATTTTTCAGTAGCTCTAGAGAATGTGGATCTATATTATTTATATCCTCAATCACGATAATAGATTTGGTTTTCTTTGCCTTTAAATGATCTGTAATTTCCTTAATAATATATTTTTTATCTCTTATTTCGTCTTTTTGGTTCGGTACAAGGGCGCTGATTATTTCACCGCCAGGCACTGTGTTTTCTGCGACTGTTAATACACCTTTTTCTAATATTTTTGCTGTAGCTGATTGTGTTGCAAAGGTGCCAGCGCCTAGTGATATAAATGCTTCAACAAATGGTTCGTATTCAATCACGCTGGTTTCCTTATCACAATTACCATAATATATTGGATATTTTTTCTCGATTTCTCTGACAAATCTGGTTTTTCCCGAGCCTTCTCCGCCTGTGATTATATTAATTTGAAGTAATTCTTTTGAAAAGATATTTTGAATTTTTTCGTCAAATTGATGAGGCTTAATATATGTAGGATTATCAAATGAGATTTCAACAGCCTCATCTTCAGGAATCTTAAATGTTGCGCTAAAGAATTTAATGATAGATTCATATTTTAAAGGGATTACACTAAATACGGTAACTGGTAAGATTAACGCAATTGTCTTTGTAATTGTATGTGTTTCTATTGCTGCATATATAACATAAGTAATAGCTAATAAGTTTATTAGCAATGGTATGAGATTAATATAATGTTGATTAATTAATAATTTTGAAGCTATTCGTCCGCTAGTTTGAGCGGGGATAAATAAAATGACAGCGATAAGCAAATAATTATATAAACTATAGGTTATTCCATGTTCAAAGATGTCTAAAGAAATGAACATAATGATGGATGAAATACAAACCCCATAAATAATAGCAACGATACTAGATGGTTTGTTCACTTCCTCAACTAAAAACCTCAATTTCATAATCCCTATATATGTAAGGATTAAAGGGGCAACAGAGAATAATACAGATGTTAGAATCCTCCAGCTAATTGATTGGAACTCTAAATAATACTCTGTGCCATTAAGATCATAAAATCGCAATGCAAAAATTAAAAGGAATGTAAAAATATATGATAATAAAATGGATGTTATAAAATAATGAATCCACGATACCTTTCTCCAACCTCTTAAAAATGCGAATATTCCTATTAGAAAAGTTAAGACCAATAGAAAGAAAATTACTCTTTGCGTTGTTCTTGCTTTTACATCTTTTTTAAATGTTTCAGCATATGCAATTTGAGTTTTTATATTTGAAGAAATACTGTATTCTGAAAAAGAGCATCCATTATAATAAATATTATCAACTGAATCAACAAGGTTTACATTGATAACACCTAATATATCTGTGTTATAATAATTAGAAATAGTTAGGAGGTCCTCATTGTCAAAATCAATTTTATTCTCCCCAATAATCTTGACTAATTCATGACTGTTTATAACATAATGAGAGGAGGCTTCACTAACGGACTGCCTTATTACTTCAACTAGGACAGGGTCACTATAATTGGTTTCTATAACTGTAAAATATGTAATATTAAATATAGATTGACTTCCTTTCAGCTGTTTTCCTGCGGCTTCAATACTTGCTTCAATAGAGAGTTCAATCGGATCATCGATCAACACCTTATGTGTATTAATATTCATGATCTCATTAAATAGGGGATATCGTCCATTAATATTGTCAATATTGATGACTTCGATTTCTTCTATGTTGCTGAGCATAATATTATTGATATCAAGTAACTCTTTAGCTTCTGGGTTCGTTAAATCATTTGCAATTATTATGTTATTTGATTTAATACAAAAATCTTTGGCATGTTGATAGTTCTTTAATTGGTGATGCGTATCTGTTGCGTACCAGAAGTATAAATTAGCGTGATTTTGTAATTCTCGCGCTTCTGAAAGAAGGCTGATGGTGTCACTTTGTGAATAAGAAAGGACAGAGTTAAATAATACTATAGTAAAAATTAAAAGTCTACGCATTTTTAATCGGATTTTAATTTATATCCCGAAGATAGATACTGATTGGTTTAGGTTTTTAGTAAGATTCATTCGGACGCTATTATGTTCTTGTGACCAAGTTGTAATATATCACTTTTGAACCATCTATAATATGTTCAAAGGTTATTTCATCAAGTAAATTCCCTGAAAAACCTCTGGGTGGATGCCCTCCATACTTTCGGTAGGCTAGCATCGCTAATTCTGAAGATAAGGGAAAATCGTTCCCTTTGGTTTTTTGTTTTATGGGTTTAAAATGAAACAACTTAAATAGTAAATAAAACTCCTTGATGCTTAAGTGTTTAATAGGCTGTTCTTTTCTAAAGCCACTTCCTAGTATAATTTGTTTGCACCCAGACTCAATTTGTTTAAGTTCGGATGTGCTCCAGTTTAGATTAGGTAATTTAAAAGCATCTTTTGATCGGTATTCTTCTGGACCAACGGTTAAATAATGGTTGGCTTTTGTGATTATATAAGGTGCTCTGTTGCTTTCAAAAAGTTCAGAATCTTTTTCATTAAGCGCATCCATTAAATCATCAATAATATCCATGGAATTTTTCATATGTTTTTGATAATTAAGTTGAACCTAAAACGTATATTGAATACCATTATGCAATCGATATGTGAGGTCATTAACACCAGACGCTGGAGATGAGTCATACATGGCTTCCACAGTATTAGTGATTTGCAAATTCGAAGTAATTTGAAAGTTGAGTTGAGATTCTGTTGAAAGTCTATAATCAGAAAACAGTTTAATATTCGGTTGAAAATAAGTAGTAGATAAGAATTGAATGTTTTTTGAGATGTCAATATCAAATTGCAGATACGAACTCAATCTGACATCTTGATTAATTCTTACATCTGGATTAATTATATCAGGAGTTAATAATTCTCGCTCATAAAAAGCTGCAATTCCGACAAAATTCTTTTTAATTAATTTCACTCTGACTCCTGTTCCCATCAGTTTTCTATTTTCTATTCTCCGTACTGGATCGAACTGATTTTGAATGAAAGTTTCTGAAGTGAACCTTGTATTTATATGTTTACTCAATCTTATATGCTGGAACCCATCATTTTCAAATTCAACACCCCCAGCTTGATCAATATTGATTTCGTTTAACAAAAGTATGCTCCAGCTATCATTGTCCCATTGAAGGTAAGTCGTGTTGTTAAACTCCCAATCAATCTGTGCTGAGCGATTATAGTCGAAAGAAAACAATGTACTTCCACTCCATCCTTTTTGATCAGATTGTCTCTTTCCTTCAACATTCACTACTTGAGATAGCAATAGGTTTGGCAGTAGTATTATGAATCCAATAATCAGTTTTCTTATCATTTTTTAAATTTAGTCATTAAACTCTATCAAATAGTCCCCTATCTTAATGTATTAATCGAACAGCTGTTCCAAAATCTCGATTACCATAAGCAACACGATAGCGTTGTTAGAAGTGTTGCTTAGGCGAGTCTAAAGTATTGTAGACGAACTTAATATTGCTTGATTATGCGCAAATAAAAAATTCGATTTTTTCGATTAAGTTTGTTATTCAATAACCAAACTATGAAATCACTTCCTTCACATATTTCCACGCACGTCATTCTGTCTTTATTGTTTGTTTCACTGTTGAATTCAGGATGCTTCTACAAAATTCAAAACACCCTTAAGACTTCTGATTTATTGATGAATTCGGAAAGGATTAATGCAAGGCTTCTT
>Ga0315315_10006661_pt1 | contig 10676 bp, 4 predicted proteins | sample M140m3416metaG_FD_203699 | JGI IMG/M metagenome (GOLD analysis project Ga0315315, IMG submission 203699) | Ammonia-oxidizing marine archaeal communities from Monterey Bay, California, United States - M1 40m 3416 | ecosystem: Environmental > Aquatic > Marine > Intertidal zone | place: USA... | reverse complement strand
CTTCACACTTTCGATCGCCAACCGGCCATCTTTGCTGGCCCGCTCTGCAAATGGAGTTGAGGAGTCACTCACTCGTGCCCTCGATCCCGATCGCCTCTTCACGTTGATCCGGCACCACCACCCACGGATCAACCAGGGAACACACCACAAGCAGGCGGGCCAGCTTTTTTGCGTCTGGACGATGACTTGCGGGCGTTCGACACGATTCAGAGAAGCTCCTATCGAGCACTTTTCAGTTGCCTCAAACGCGGATTGCCGCGATTACAGGTTTCGCGCAGAATGCTTCACATGCCCACTAATGTGAGTCTTCGCCGCTATATAATTGCCGAAGCGTCTGACTTCCGTATTTTGAGCCGACGTCACAAGTCGCGGTGTTTTCGCATTGCGAGCGCTGCCTGAAAGCGAGCCATGGTCCGTACCGCTCTGAAGAATCCGTACCTGGCTATCGTTGTCGTGCTGATGGTTTTCGTTGTTGGGCTCACGAGTGCCGCACGAATTCCCGCTGACCTGCTTCCAACGTTTAAAACATCTGCGGTTCAGATTGTCTGCTTTTACCCGGGCATGCCGCCCGAGGTTATGGAGCAGGACATCATGAGCCGACTGCAACGCTGGACCGGTCAGTCGTCGGGCATCGAGCATCAGGAAGCTAAGGCGATGCAGGGTGTCTGCATCGTGAAGGACTTTTTCCATCCTGAGATCTCACGAGCGGAAGCGGTCGCCCAGGTCAGCATGTACGCGATGAGCGACATGTTTTATTTGCCGCCCGGGACGATCCCTCCGATGGTGATGCCGTTTGACCCGACGGCCAGTGTGCCGTTGTGTCTGGTGTCCGTGTCGAATCCGGATATGACTGACGCCGAACTTTACGACGTCGCGTACAAAAATCTGCGAAATAACCTGCAATCGATCTCTGGGGTTATTGCGCCGGCTGTGAATGGTGGGACACTGCGGCGAATTCTGTGTTACACGGATCCGGAAAAACTGAAGGCTTACAACCTGACGATCATGGACGTCCACAAGGCGTTGCGATCGCAGAACGTTCTGATTCCGGCGGGAAGCGCGAAGATTCAGGACAAAGAATTCTACATTTACACCAACGCGATCCCGAGCGAAGTCGACATGCTCAACGACGCGCCGGTCAAGATGAGTGAAAACGGCGATCCCATTCTCTTCAGCGATATCGGCAGCGTCGAAGACACGCGGCAGATTCAATCAAACATCGTTCGAGTCAACGGCCGGTCGCTGGTCTATGTGCCGGTTTATCGACAGCCGGGCTCAAACACGATCGAGATCGTTGACAAGATTCACGGCAAACTTGCCGAAATCCTCGAACGACTGAAAGAAGAAAAACGAGACGCCGCCGGAAACGATGATCCGAAGATGGTGAACCTCAGTCTTGAGGTCGTCATGGACCAGTCAGTCAAAGTTCGAGAAGGCATCAATGCATTGTGGATTGCCGGCGCGCTGGGTGCGTTGTTTGCCGGTGCGGTCGTGCTGGTGTTTTTACGAAGTCTCAGTTCAACGCTGGTCATTGTGGTGGCGATTCCTGTTTCGATCTTGTCTTCGTTGATCGGACTTTACTTCAGTGGCAATACCGTCAACGCAATGACCCTTGGAGGGCTTGCACTCGCGGTTGGAATTCTCATCGACCAGGCAATCGTCGTTCTCGACAATATTGAGCGGCACATGCAGATGGGGACCGGCCGTCTTGAAGCGTCGCTTCGCGGAACTCGTGAGGTCGCTGTTCCGCTGTTTGTGTCGACGCTGACGTTTATCGTCGTCTTCTTCCCAGTGATGTTTTTGTCGGGGCTGGCGAAATATCTCTTCGCTCCACTGGCGGCCTCAGTGTTGTTCGCCGTGATTGCCTCGTACTTCATCGCGATTTTCTTCGTCCCGGTAGCTTGTTCCAAGCTGATGAAGCCGCGAGTTCTGGCAGACGGCGAGTCAGTCAACGAAGAACCTGAACTCACGTGGCTTGTTCGAACTTACAAAGGGATGTTGCTGGCTTCGCTGCGAGCGAAGTGGTTGGTGCTGGCAGTTGCTGCCGTCTTGTTCGTCGGTTCAATTTTATTGATGGGGCAAACGGGGCGTGAGTTGTTCCCGCCGGTCGATGCCGGGCAGTTTACGATTTACGCCCGCGCACCGTCGGGAACGAAGCTGGAAGTTTCTGAAGCCATCATCAAAGAAATCGAGAACGAAATCGTTTCGATCGTAGGCGACCCCGCGCCTGGAAATCCAGCCGAAGCGGTGTACGCAGTAACGCGTGAAAAATTCGCTGTCGGCTCCGAGGGGCAAGCGTTGAGCCCCGACGAGCAAGCCGCTGCAACTGCCGATTCCAATTGCCAGATGCTGATCTCAAACATCGGCGTGCTGATGGATTGGCCGGCTGCTTATACACCAAACACTGGTCCGATGGATTCCTTCGTACTCTGCCAGTTGGCCGGTAAAGGCGACCGTGACGTATTCAGTTATGTTACCGAGCTTCGCAAACAGCTCAATGAAAAGTTCCCGACCGTTGAATTTGCGTTCGACACCGGAGGCATCCTGACGGCAGCGCTCAATATGGGTGAGCCGTCGCCGATTCATCTTCAGGTTACGGGCTACCGGCTGAAGACGGCTCACGACATTGCCAACAAACTCGTCGACACTATTAAGGAAGTCGAAGGCGCGACGGACGTCCGTATCGCGCAGCGGATCGATTACCCAATGATTCGAGTCGACATCGATCGTGTCGCTGCTGCCGACCGCGGAGTCACTCCCGAAGACGTTATGAAATGTCTGGTCGCTTCAACCAACTCGTCGATCAACTTCGACCCCGCGTTCTGGATTTCTCCGAAGAACGGAAATCATTATTTCCTCGGGACTCAGTATCCGGAAGCCCGCATCGACTCGTTGGATACGCTCCGCTCAATTCCTGTTAAAGGCAGTGGCTCGGCCAGCGATGCTGAGACTGTCTACCTGGAAGATGTCGCCGACATCGTGACAAACGTTGAAGGTCCTTCGGTCGTCAATCATCGAAACATCACGCGAGTCACCGACGTCTTTGCAAATGTGGAGTCGGGTTATGACATGGGGTCGGTGATCGCTGAAATCGAAAGGAGACTTTCGGCTCCGGATCACCCGTTGAATTTATCACCGGTTCCTGACACACGTTCGCGGATTGCTCAGTATCCACCCTGGATGCAGGCGGGCTTGTCAGCCGTCGGTATGAACGAGCCGACACGGTTCGCCATCGGTGGCGACGGTTACAAAGGATTCACTGTCGAAGTACAGGGCGAAATTCGCGCGATGCGTGACTCATTTGTCGACTTTGCCCTGGGCCTCGTGCTGGCTTCCGTGCTCGTTTATCTGGTGATGGTCGGGCAGTTCCGATCGTTCGTCGATCCGTTCATCGTGATGGTCACCGTGCCGCTCGGATTTATCGGAGTGGCGGCAATTCTTTATCTCACCGGGACGCGTCTCAATATTCAGTCATTCATGGGGATCATCATGATGATCGGCATCGTGGTTGAGTACACAATCGTGTTACTCGACTTTGCCAATCATCGGTTGGCCGAAGGCGCTACCGTTCAGGAAGCCATTGTTGACGCGGCTGTTGTTCGCTTCCGACCGATTCTTATGACATCGATCACGACGATTCTCGCGCTGCTTCCTATGGCTATCGGCTTTGCGGGCGGCGAGGCTGACGAACCGCTGGCTCGAACGATCGTCGGTGGAGTCATCGCCGCGACGTTGCTGCCGAAGTTCGTCGTGCCGTGTCTTTATGTGCTGATCAAACGTCCGCCGAAACTGACGCAGGCAGAACCGGGATGGGAATAATCGTTCCTCTGCCTTCGGTTTTGCTCAGTCTGACTTGTGATGCTTGTCTATCAGGTTCACTGCTCCGGGATAAAACGATGTACCGACTTAATTACGCTGTTGTTGTTCTGCTGGGGCTGGTGGTTGCTTTTCAAACAAACATCAGCCGATCGTTTGCGGCAGATGGAGTTATTTATGACACCGTCAAGGTTGTCGGTAAAGACGCTCCCTTCGTCGAGAAGCTGGAACTGCGAGGCGCATCCGTGCACGGCTACGAGACAACGGATGTCATGTCAAAGCTGGCGGGCTACGTGTTGAAGATTCACGACGTCGATGGCGCACCGGTGGATATCGGCTCGATGGTGAAAGAAAATCAGGATCTTGTTGAGTTATCTGTTCCTGAAATGGTGAACGAGATGGCCGAGAAGATGGCCGAACTTGGTCAGGCCAGAGCGGAAGTCGATCAGGCGGTTGCGGCCGTTAAAGAGGCTGACGCTGAGGTTGCAACCAGGGTTGCTGAGATTCAACAGGCGATGGCCATGGAGAAGCAGAAGCTAGCGATGGTCTCCTATCGTAAGAAGCAGTTGGAGCGAGTTTCACGTCTGTTCAAGACCGGAGTTGTCGGCGAGGATAGTCAGATCGAGGCTCAGTTTGCTCTCGACGCTGTACGCGCTGAGTTCGTCACTGGCCCGAAAAATACGGTGTTCTATCCGGGAGTTCGCATCGCGGAAGCGCATGCTCGTGCCGCTGCTGCAGCGAAAGAAAGAGCAGTTGCAGACCTCAAGCTGGCGAATGAAAATGTCAACGTCGCGGATGCGGTTGTCGCCAGGCTGGCGACGATGCAGCAGTACGCGATAATCAAGGCTCCTCCGTTTTCGGGAATTGTGACACGCCGAATGGTTGACCGCGGTGCCTTCGTCCGTCCTCCGTCAAATTCGGGCGCGATGCCGCTGTTTACGATTACTCGTATCGATAAGGTCCGTGTTGTCGTTTCCGTTCCAAACAACAAAGCGGCCAAGGCCCTGAAAGGGCAGGCGGTGTTGCTTGATCGAATTGGCGGATTGAAGGGTGTTGCTGTTGAGGGCCAGGTCAGCCGTATCGCCAACGTCCTTGAGAAGGGTTCGCGTATGATGCGCATCGAAGTCGACATCCAGAATCCTGCTGTTGATGTCTTCACGAAAAAAGAACTCGTCCTTCGTCCCGGCCTGTACGGGACAGTGAATGTCACAATCAAAGACCACGGAGCCATACCGCTTGTCCCCACAAAGTCAGTCGCAACTGATGGCGATGGACGCGATTTCGTCATGCTGATCCTCGACGGAAAGCCCGTTAAGCAGGTTGTCGAGATCGCCTTCGATGACGCCATCACGATCGGCCTGAGTAAAGGTGTCCGGATCGGTGACCACGTGCTGAAGAACGCTTCGGCCTATTGAGCGTGAGCCTACCAGCCCAGAAGCATGGCGAGTGGTGGCCGTAGGGCTGCCGGCCATTGCCTCAGGATCTTCGTCGGATTCACGGGCCAGCGGGCTCATGTCCACCGCTCGACGTTATGCGAATGACATTGTCGGCGAATGATGTGATCGGTTTCTGACACATTCCAGTGCTGCTGGATCCTTAGATTCGGCACTTTCTTCGCAATCGGCAAACTCTTCCACGAGAACCTCGGTCCTCCAGCCGATAAATCGGATGTCCAGCGAAGTTCCGCTGCGCACAGAGGAAAGTTCTGCTCTCAACTCAGGGTGGCTTTGATGCCGGCCTTGCGGACGGGCTCTGCCTGGAGGCGTAGATAATGCGTGGCCGATTCGCCGCACTGACGCTGCTGCTATTAATCGCGGCTGGGTGTCAGTTTCAGCTGGCTATCAAGCCGATCGGCTCTTCCAAGCCAGATGAGGTGAAGACGGCTGCGCAGAAGTCGGTACCGGCGCCTAGGTCATCCGTCCTTTCCGCGAAACTCGACCAGCGACCTCGTTGGCGGGCGACGAGTCCGGAAGAGCGTGCGAGTCGCCCCACGGCGTGGGCGGCGATGGCCTCGCGAACGAATGAGTCATTGCCCCGGAAGACCGCGCCGAGCACCGTTGTTGTTCGACGTAAGAGTGCACAGCAACTTGTTCACCTGCCGGCGACGGGGTTAACGGCAGCTGCATTTTCGAAACCTGTAGTCAGTGAGTCGGTCCGTCTTACGAGTGCAATTGAGTTGCCGCCTGTTCCCGCCGGAGCACCGGCGTTGCTGCAACCGGTTACCAATACTCAGAAGATTGTTAGCGCAGATACCAGCCCGCTTGTGAATGTGGTGGCGAAGCTTCCAACACCTGTACCGGCCGAGGAAGAGCCAGTAAAGCCGGACATGGCCACGACGTCTGACAACGCTGGTCGTTTTCCAGTCAACCTGACGACCGTCCTGCAGTTGGCGGGTGCCGAGAATTGGCGAGTGCATCTTGCGGCCGAACGAGTCCTGGAAGCGGAAGCGAATCTCGATGAAGCTCAGGCGGCCTGGCTGCCGTCATTGGTAGCAGGTTTTGGCTACACGAAACACGACGGCCAGATTCAAGGGACCAACGGAGAGATCGTAGACATTAGTCGCAACGCACTCTTCATTGGTGGTGGCGCTCGATCGGGACAGGCTCCGATTGCTGGTGGGGCAGGCGGTCCGGCGCGGTTGCAGATTGACCTTTCGCTCACCGACGCGTTGTATCAACCGCTTGTGGCTAGACAGGTGAAGACGGCCGAAGAATTTCGTCAGGCAGCTACGTTTAACGACGTTCTACTCGACGCCGCCGTCGCTTACTACGATTTGATTCTTGCGACTGGTCGCTCTGAAAATTTGAGAGCCCTGGATATTCCACTCGCGAATGATCTGCTCGTTCAGACGCAATCGTTTGTGGATGCCGGCAAAGGGTCGAAAGCTGACGTCACTCGAATTCAAACTGAGCTGACTGAACGGCAGCAGCTTCAAATTGATGCAGCTGCCGAAGTTTATATTGCGGCTGCGAAGCTGGCTCAGATTCTTCAGCTCGATCCCGAGACCTCACTGTTTGTACTCGAAGAGCGACCGATCGCGGTCGATATGATCGAACCGACGATGCGTGTTTCAGAACTGGTGGCTACCGGTCTGCAGACGCGACCGGAACTCGGTGAACGTTACGCTCGACTGGAAGCCGGCGAGTCTGCACTTGAACGCGAACAATGGAGACCGTTCCTGCCGAACCTGTCGGTCGGTGCTTCAGCCGGTGCATTCGGTGGAGGAGTCGGAAGTTCCGTGCAAGGCCTTGCTGGTCGGTCAGACTTCGACATTGCTGCCGTGTGGGAAGTGCGAAATCTGGGTTTCGGCCATGCCGCTCGCCAGGACCAGCAGCGAAGCCGTTATCAGCAGTCGCTGTACGCGTACCACGCGACTCGGGACGGAATCGTTTCCGAGATCACGCAGGCTTATCACCAGGCACAATCGCAGCGAAAGCAAATCAAGCTTGCTGACTCGCGAATTAAGAACGCGCTCGAAACGTTCGAACTCAGCAAGGCGAGAATTCGCGGCCTGGCTGGATTGCCGCTCGAAGCTTTACAGGCGGTTCAGGCCGTGGCCGACGCACGCCAGAATCTGCTCGAAGCCGTCGTCGGCTACAACCAGGCTCAATTCCGCCTGATGCGAGCAATCGGCGGCCCGATCCAGAGCGCCGAGTAGTCGACAGCCGCACGCGGCGATAATTTTCAAACCGGCGGTTGGACGACGTTCCCGAAACGTCAGTATGATGAATGCTCGATTATTGAAAGCATTCTCGTCACTGAAGTTCTGGCTGGGTTCATTCGATGTTGGTGTTGCCAAGAGAAATCTCCATATCCGCTTTGTGTGTTTGCGTTCTGGTTCTCTCCGGTGCGGCTGTGGATGGATTGGCCGCTCCCAAATCGCCGAATCTGTCTGAGCAACCGGTAGAGTTTGCCCGTGATGTGAAACCATTGCTTCAGAAACTTTGTTCCAACTGCCACGGAGCTAAAGACAGGAAAGGGCATTTGCAGATCGAAATGCTCGATCATGAGCTGTCAACTGGTAAGGACTCCGAAGCGTGGCATGATGTTCTGGACCGGGTGAATCTTGGGGAGATGCCGCCTTCCAAGGCGATGCAGCCGACGAAGGCTGAACGGCAGATTCTGGTTGAGTGGTTAACGGCAGGGCTTCGCCAGGCTGCAAAGTCGAAGAGACACGTTGCTGGTCGAGTCGTCATGCGACGACTGACGCGTTACGAATATCAGAACACGATGAGCGATCTGCTTGGTGTCGAGTTGGACTATTCCGCGGAACTCCCACCTGAGCCGCTGTCGCCGGATGGCTTTCTGAATAATGGGGCGTCGCTTGAGATGTCTCCGACACAAATCGAGGCGTGCCTGCACGCGGCTCGATTGGGTTTGGGTGAAGCGATTGTCTCGGGGGACAAGCCGGTGATCCATTATTTTCGTAAATCGGTGACCGACGTCGGTCGACTGCCAAACAAACGTGTCGCCGGGCACGAACCCGTAAAGCCAGAGTTCGTTCTCGACGTAGATACTTTTCCACGTCGAGGAGAATTCGAAGTTCGGATTCAAGCTGGTGCGATCATTCCGGAAGGCCACGATTTCCCTCGACTGCGTCTCTCTATGGGATGCCTGCCCGGCATCGTTCACCTGCCTCGCAAAGTCGTGGGTGAAGTTGATGTTCGAGCATCAGTCGATGAACCGCAAAACTTTCTCTTTCGAGGTCGTATCGAGGATTATCCGCAGCCGGGTGATGTGCCGTTTGGAAACGTTGACTTCGACGGAATGATAATTCTAATCGATTTTCTCGATGCGGACGGCAATCAGTTGCGATATTCAGATCGGTCATACGCAGTACCGCCGCCGAAAAAGAAGCCGACTCCCAAGGGCAAGACGCCGACGCCGAAGTCGACCTTGACCAGTTATCCGGAACCGCCGCCCACTGCCGAGAATCCGCGGTTGGAGATCGTGATTAAGTCTGTCGAATTCGAATCGCCGGTCATTATCTCATGGCCACCGAAATGTCACTCGCAGATTCTCTCTGCCGAAGATGCCACGCCTCAGACGCCGGATGACGAGAAAATTTACGTGCAGGATGTACTTGGGCGATTCGCCGCAAGAGCATTTCGGCGACCGGTGTCTGCCGACGAACTGCGAGTAATGATCGAATTCTTCGAGGCGATTCGTTCCGATTCGTCCAGTTTCAAAGAGGCGATGCGCGAGACATTGGCTGCGGTCCTCGTCTCGCCACACTTTCTTTACATCGTTGAAACCAGGGATGAGTCAAACCTTGCGAAGCAAGCACGCAGGCAGCAGGTCAGCGATTTTGAACTCGCGTCACGCCTGTCGTACTTTTTGTGGAGCTCGATGCCGGATGATCGGTTGTTTGACCTTGCGAAAGCGGAAGAACTAAGCAAACCGCAGGTTCTTGAACAGGAAGTTCAACGGATGCTGTTGGATGACCGTTCGGCTGAATTTGTAACGCGGTTTGCGGATCAGTGGTTCGATCTCGCAGCACTTGACCGGGTTGCAGTCAATCCGGAGTTCTACCCAGAGTTTGACAATCGGCTGAAGTTTCAGATGGCGGAGCAGACTCGCGAGTTTCTTGCGGAAGTGCTTCGTTCGAAAGAAAGTTGTCTCGACCTGCTGGATTCCGATTGGACTGTGCTGAACCGATCTCTCGCCAGACATTACAGGATGATCGGGCCAAGGTCGTCGAAGTTCGAACGTGTTGCGCTGCGAGGTGATCAACGACGAGGCGGCCTGTTGGGGCAGGGCGCTTTTTTGCTAAGCAATTCGGACGGCGAACAGTCTGATCCCATTAAACGCGCGGTGTGGATTCTTGATCGATTACTGGATTCGCCGCCGGCTCCTCCACCTCCCGATGTGCCGGAACTGGATTCTGAGAACCCGGACCTTGCTGGACTTTCGCTCAAGGAAAAACTCGCCGCGCACCGAGACAAAGAGGCGTGTGGCAACTGCCATCGCGGCATCGATCCGTGGGGCGTGCCGCTCGGGAAATTTAACGCCGTCGGTCTGTGGCAGGAGACTTCTTCCGTGCGGCAAGTCAGCAAAACCAAAGGCGGTAAGAACACGGTCGGTGTTCCCGTCGATGCTTCCAGCGTATTGCCGGACGGGACAAGAATCGACGGCCTGAATGAACTGAAGAAGTATCTTCGAGAGAATCGCCGAGAGCTGTTTGCGCGAGCGGTGATTACTCGACTCACTGCCTACGGACTCGGACGTTCGCTGGATCTCGGCGACCGAAAGACGATTGATGAACTGACTTCTATTTTCATTGACTCTGATTTTCGGTTAAATCAAGTAATAGTTTCGCTCGTGAACAGCGAGTCGTTTCTGACGAAATGACGCTTCCGCAGATTGCAGAATAATGAATAAATCATGGCATCGTGATCGTCGAACTGTCCTTAAAGGCGCTGGAGTTGCGCTGGCTCTGCCTTTCTTTGAGGGGATGAGCCGTGGCGCAAATGCGAAAGTAGATTCGCCACCGAAGCGAATGTGTTCGATCATGTTTCCGTACGGAATTGCTGTGCCGAAGGATGATCATCCGGAACGTGAATGGGGATGGTTTCCTCGTGGCGAAGGCAAAGATTACCGGCTAACGAACGTGCTGAAGGCGATTGAGCCGTTGATGGATCAGGTGTCAATTTTCGGCGGACTGTCGCACCCTAATTGCCGGGCCATGAATGGGCACGACACGGGCGACACATTTCTTACGGCGAACAATCTTGAAGTCGGTTCGTATCGCAACAAGATTTCACTAGATCAGTTTGTCGCTCAGCGATTTGGTGATGCCACTCGAATTCGGTCATTGACTCTTTCAACCGATGGTGGCATCGGCCCGCGAACTCGATCGA
>Ga0315315_10006658_pt1 | contig 10678 bp, 12 predicted proteins | sample M140m3416metaG_FD_203699 | JGI IMG/M metagenome (GOLD analysis project Ga0315315, IMG submission 203699) | Ammonia-oxidizing marine archaeal communities from Monterey Bay, California, United States - M1 40m 3416 | ecosystem: Environmental > Aquatic > Marine > Intertidal zone | place: USA... | reverse complement strand
CAATCCCTCTAACATTTATTCCATTAGTCGCAAGACGAACAGCTAAAGGAAATCCGACATATCCTAATCCTAAAATTTCAACTGAAATTTTTTTTAAATTAATATTTTCTAATGTTTTTTTTAAAGACATTGCAACTTTGCATTTAATTTAAAATATAACTATTTGTACTTTAGGACTCCATTATTCACTTTTCTAATAATTCATGATATATTGTTTCTTCTCTTTTTTCTAATACTGCTCTATCAAATTCTTTGGCTTTTGTAATTGATTTTTCCACAAACTTTTGTCTCAAACTTTCATCACTCAATAATTTATTGATATTTTCTGAAAATGATTTTGCATCACGTTTTGAAAAAACAGCTATATTCTCCAAGCCATCTGAATAGTCCTTCTTAGGAAATGGAATAACAACTGGTAAACCAGCTGCCATTGCTTCCATTATTGGCATAGGTAGACCTTCCTGATGTGGATCAAATGCTAGGGCAAACACTGATGCTGATTTGTAGTATTGTTGAATTTCATTATGACTGACAGATTTTTCAATTTTTACTTTATTTTCTAATTTATTTTTTTTAATGAACTGTTCTAGATCATCAAAAAGTTCACCGTTACCTATAATCAAACAATTAGCTTCAATGCTTTTCATTGCTTCTAAGATTAATTTGTGTTTTTTAGTTTCTATTAAATTTCCTACTGATAGGATTAATGGTTTTTTTAATTCTTCTTTTGCTGTAGCATTTGCAAACCTATTAAAATCAATTTTATTGTACAGTAGTTCTGGTTTTTTATCTGAATGATTTTTGACATATGATTCAATAACTTTGAAAACAATAGTAATTTTATCTGCATTTTGTAATACAAAGGGCTCAATAAATTTCTCTGTATACTTTAAAGCAAAATATTTTTTAAAATTTCTTTTTTTTACTAATTTTCTATTATAGTCATATTGAGTATGCAATGAAAGATAAAATGGTATGTTTAATTTTTTTGCACATTTTGCTGCTAACCATCCTTCTACAAACGGATTATATGCACGAACAATATCTGGATTTATTTTTTCTACAAGTTCTATTATTCTCTCCAAATTATTATTTCTATTTTTAATGTTTATTTTTCCTACGCTATGAATTTTTAATTTTGCCGTACCTACCGTTACCTTTACTTTTGATTCCTCTACGTCTTTATCTACCAATGAAATAAAATGAACTTCATCAAAAAAATTATTTGGATTGTAATATCTCTCTTTAATTTCTCCTTTATCAAAATATGCTTGAAGAGGATCATTTGGAAAAACACACAATCTCAATACTTTTCACCTTCATTTACAAATTATTTGGAATCGGTTATATCTACTGTTTTATGTAATAGAGGTTTTGCAATTATAGGAGTAATTATTGTAGTGATAAAGCATATTGCAACACAAACTGAGAATAATGTAAGATCTAAAATTCCTATGGAATATGCTAATGCAGTAATTGCCAATCCTACTGTACCTCTACCATTCAACAAAGTTGCTATGGCCAAACCTTGATTTTTTGGGAATTTACAAATTCGAGTACCAATGTATCCTCCTAATGTTTTACTCAAAATTCCTCCAACCACCAATATAATTAGTAAAAGAATAACATGTTCTAAAGATTGTCCACTAAACTTCATTCCAACTATTGCAAAAAATAAAGGAGCAAAGAAACCAAATGTTATTCCCGACATAATTCCATATGTTTTGTTAGATTCTTTTTTACCAAGAATTTTTTCACTAAAAATTAATCCTGCAAAAAATGTTCCAATAATAAAATGTAATCCTGCATAATCGGCTGTAATTGATAATGATATTGCAACTACGATTAGGATGCCAAAAATAGCTTCTTTTGTTTTAGCTTTAGCAAAAAAATTCTCTAATCTGTGAGGAAACCAGCGATTAATTTTGTATACTGCAAATGCAAGAAATGCAATTCCTGCCAAGTATACAACAATTTGAGAAATTGAGAAACCGATTTCTGTTAAATTTAATAATGAACCATCAGTTGCATGTAATTGTAAAATTATTGCTAAAATTACTAATGATATTATATCATCAATTACTGCAACAGAAATTACTGTTGTACCGATTTTATTTTTCAGCAAACCTAATTCAAGTAAAATTATTGCACTAACTGGTACAGAAGTAACTGATAGAAGCAATCCGATAAAAAGTGATTCAATAAATTCTAATCCAAACCATATTGATACTTGGTAACCTAAAAGAAATGGAACTACTAAAGAAATTATTGAAATTACAAATGCAGATTTGCCGGCTTTTCTTATTTCTCTTAAATCCATTTCAAGTCCAATGAAAAGCATCACAAAAAATATTGCTATGGACGAAATTAGTTCAAGATCATCACTTGGTAAAACTAACCCAAATACAGTTGGACCAAGAATTATTCCTGCAAGTAATTCTCCCCCTAAAGCAGGCTGTTTAATTCTTCTAAAAAGCTCACCTAAAATTCTTGCACCAGCAAGTAAAATTACTATTGAAATGAAAATTTGTTCAATTGCCATATTGAAAATTAAAATTAAAAATTATTTCATTAATTCTGTCTACATATTTTTGAGCCAAAACAAGAACTTAATAATTAAAACATCAGTTATAGATTATGTTTAGAAAAATTGCTAAAAAAATATTAACTAAATCACCTAAAGCATATACTGCTATACATACTGCAAATTTTGAGCGTAACCATAAACAAGATTTTTCAAATCTTAATGAAGAAGAACAGAAATTACTGTTACAAATTCAACAGAATGGGTATGTGGTAATTGCTGATTTCATTGACAAAAAATCTTGTGAATCTTGTATTAATGATATGGATTGGATGTTTGAAAATAAAAAAGAATTTGTTCATCAATCTGATTATGCTGATTCAAGAATTTTTGGAGCAGAAGAACTTTCAGAAAATATTATGAAATTTGCAAATAATGACTTGTTGAATAAACTTGCTAATGCATACAATGCAGTTCCTACAAGTAATGGATTTACTTTAGCTGGAAAAATTGAAGCAACTGGACATGAATATGGTTCTGGTGGTTCGTGGCATCGAGACAGTTATTTTCGCCAATTCAAATCATTGTTATATTTAACAGATGTAAATGAGGAAAACGGTGCATTTCAGGTAATTTTAGCATCTCATGATGCAAAAAAAATTTCGTCTGACTCAAAATCTGCTAATTTAGAATCAATGCAATGTACGTTCAATCAAGAAACTGTTAAAAAAATAATCGTGGATGAGCCAGATAGATTGAAAACTCTTACTGGAAAAGCTGGAACTGTTGTTTTAGTGGATACTTCTACTATTCATAGAGGTCTTCCATTGAAAAATGGAACTAGGTATGCGTTAACAAATTACTTTTTTGAAAATACACAAATTAATTCTCATTTAGTTGAACATTTTTCACCACTTGTCTCTCCTGAAAAAGTATTAAAAATGGGACAAGTAAATTAACTTTCAAAATCCACATTTGTCAAATTAGTCTATAAATTAATTCATATATTTATGAAACCCGATCATTTTTAGATTATTCAAATGACTTTCAACGTCAATATTTCTTCAACAATAAATGAGAATGAATGGAATGAAAATTTATGTAAAAGTTCTGGTTCTACAATATATCAAAGCTATAATTGGCAAAAATTATATCATGAATCTTTTGATTCTAAACCGATTTTTATCACAATAACTAATGATGATGGCATTGTAGTTGGTCAATTAGCATGTTTGATTCATAAAAAAATGCTATGGGAAGGTGCTAACACTCTGTCTAAAAAAATTGGGAATTTATTAGAACTAGCAACTTCACTTTGGTGGTATCATGGACCAATAATTCATGATAAAGAAAATCAAAATGAAATTCTTTCAATTATTTTATCATCAGTTGATAAAATTGCTAAAAAACATAAAGTTGCAAACATTAGAGGAATTTCATCTCCTTTTATGACACAATTCCCTTCTTCACTTTTTGAAAAATATGGTTATGTTTCTGAACCACGTTTAACTTTTGTAATTGATCTTACTCAAGATCTTGATGAGTTATATAATTCGCTAAAAAAAGATACAAGATATTATATTCGAAAATCTGAAAAAGAAGGTTTTGAATTTCAAATTGCAGATAATGTTGTAGCGATGGAAAAATTTCAAGATTTAAAATCTGAAGCAAAAAAAAGAGAAGGTGAAAAACCATTTAGAAATATAAAATTTTGGAAAAAACACTGGAAGATAATGAAAAATAATGGATTTGAGGAATTAATTTTGGCTAAAAATAAAGATAGAATTGAGGGTACAATACTTGTATTATTTTTTAACGGAAATATGATTCAACACGCTTTGGCAAATTCTCCTGATTATGATCTTGTTGGAACATTTCTTACTTGGAATACCATAAAATGGGCACACAAAATGAAGTATAACACATTTGATTTTGCTGGAGTAGATCCATCTCCAAAAACAAAAAAAGAAAAAGGAATTTACTTTTACGCAGAGAAATTTGGAGGTGAAAAAATAAACTTTTTTTCATATACAAAAATTATTGATCAAAAAAAGTACTATCTTTCTTCAGGATTAAAAAATCCAAAAAAAATTCTTAACAAGATTAAATCATAATTTTTTTCATTTTCTGAACTCTTTTACTATTTTTAATATTAACACTCTTGTTCTTTTGTCTATGGTATATGTTAAACCTAGATATGCTAATCCTCCAATTACTAAAAATATAATCATCTGTGGAAGAAATTCAAAAATTGTTTCATTATACACCAAAAATTGCTCCATTAAAAGATGAATTCCAGTAAAAACAACTATTGCTGACATTAGATATTTACTAATGCTTTTCCAATCTACATTAAATGGGAATTTTTTCCTTACCATTAACAAGAAAGTAATTGTAAATGGTATTTCCACTACCATTACAATAGCTGACCAATAAACTACTAATTCTAATTCTGAACTTCCAGAATCTTTCATGAAAATTAATATTATTGTTAAGGATGATAGGTAAATAATTCTCTGAATTAATCTAATTGTTGGGATTTTGAAAAGACTACTTTTAGCATAATTCAAAAACGTTGAATTTTCATTGAAATCAACTTTTTCAATTCCTTCTATTCCTTGAGAAAATGATTTGCCAATTATTCTCAAAAATGCTTTTATGGTTAAGAAAATTACTATCATCCAAATATGTTCATAAATTGGATTAAGTGCAAAAAGTCCTGGTCTAGCAAATGTTATTGATATAGCACAGATTGGTAAAAGAAAATACATTGTTCTAACTAGATTTTCTTGTAAATGCTCTTTTTTTCCTCCTTCTAAAAGTTTTGGATATACTACTCTTGATAATTGATTAGTAATTCTTGATAAGTTAGCAATTACCATGCTAACACTCCAATATGCAATTCCAACAACTGAATCTACAATAATTGTAAAAATTAATACATCAAAAACAATTAGTGTTGAAAATTTTGTGTAAACTGGAACCCATGAAAATTTTATCCATTTTTTTAAATGCTCTTTTTTTATTTTTCCTAAAATTTTTTCTTTAGCATTTGAGAATAAAATTCCAATGCTAACTATCTGTGCAATGAATAATGATATGATAACTCCTTCTAATCCTAATTGCAAAATATATACTAAAAGAATAGCTGCTGATGTCTTTGCAAGATCCAAACCTAAAATACTATATGATTCAGCTTGTGGTTTCCACCCTAAATTAATTGCAGTTAATGTTCTATTGATAAAAGTTAATGGAATTAAGATTGATGCAAAATATAAATAATTTATTTCAATATTTGTTTGATTTCCAACAAGAAATATAATTATTAAATATATTACTGTCCCAACAATTGAAAATCCTAAACTAGAAAAAATTGCAGTCTTTTGTGATTCAATCCCTCTTGCTGTTTCCCTAACTGTCCAGTAGGAAATTATTGGTTCAATAATTATGACATAACTCATTAAACTTCCAATTAATGCCCATGTTCCTAATTCTATTTCTGTAAGCTCTCTTGTAGTAATTAGTACAAAAATCATTCCGATAATCATTGTTATGGAACTTATCAAAAGTCCAATTAATCCTGAATATGTTACCCTAATGTTTGACAATTCTTATTTTTTAATTTCGTAACATTAATGAAGTTTTGTAATTTTTCTATAGATTATTTGTAGACAAAATATTTGTTGAATAAAATTATTATTTTTTACATGAAATATACACTATAAATTTTTAATAGACTTGAAATCATTTTTTAGTTATGACCTCCTTTAATAAAAAATTTAGAAGATTACATAATGAACATGGATTATCTGGATTAGTACAAGCTATATTATTCAAATTTTTAACAGGGATTTTTCATATTCCATCTAGAAAAATTGCTGTTTTTAATGGTGTAGCAGTTCGTGGAGCTAGCTTATACTCTAAAATAGATATTTTTCCAGAACATGAAGCGGAATTAATATCTGCTATTCGAAATTATGTTAAAAATGGTGAAAAAGTCATTGTAGTTGGAGGTGGAAGCGGAGCATCAACAGTTGCAGTTGCTCATCAAGTAGGAAATAGTGGTAGTATCATTGCTTATGAAGCTAACAAAAATTCTTTAGCCAGATCAAGGGAAACAATTCAATTAAACAAAGTAAATGATCGTGTTGAAATTAAACATGCAATTATTGAAAAACCTGTTTATTTGTTGGGAGAATTGGGAGATCCTCCTTTGATTCCAGCTAAAAATTTTTCAGAATGTGATGTATTAGTAATGGATTGTGAAGGTGCTGAAATCCCCATCTTAGAAAATATGAAAATTCGACCTAGATTGGTAATTGTTGAAGCTCATCCAGCATTAAATTCACCAAAAGAAGAGGTCATTAAATTATTAGAGAAATTACAATATGAAATCATTTCATCTGATTCACGTCGTGAATCTTTAGATGTTTTGTCAGCTTGTAGGAAAAAATTATTCTGATATGGAAGCTTGTATCAAACTTTATGATCTTTACATGAAATCAATGTATCAAGATCTACATGTAATTTCTGATAGAACGATTACAATACAATATGAGGAATTTGTAAAGGATCCTATTAACACCATCAAGAAACTTTATGAATTTATTAATTTAGATTGGTACGATGAATTAAATCAATTTATTCCCAAACAATTAGAATTAGGTAATAATGAGAAATGGAAATTATTGCCGGAAAAAGAAAAAAAAGTTCTATTAGATTATGTAGAATCGAAATAAATTATTTGATATACTGAGTTGGCCTATTTTCTTCTTCGCTAAACATTACTCCAATAGTTCTCAATAATGAAACATTATTGTCAGCACAAAATTCTGTTAATTTTTTTATATACTCAGTAAATTTTGTAGAAGGTTCTTGATTTTTTATTAAATTTGAATATAGATCATCATGATCTAGCATTAGAATTTTTGTTGTTGTTGGAATAGACTCCACTATATCTTTAATGTTCATAACTGCTTTTGGGCTTTCAATTTTTGGAACAATAATGATTTTTTTTGGAAGGACCTTTACGTATAAAGCTAAATCCTCTGGTGAGTTTACATTAGAAATTGCAAAATATTTGATATTATCATAATTATTTAGAATTTCAAATAAATCTTCTAATGAATATCTGTTGTTTGGAGGTTTAATTCTCCCTTTTGGTAAATCCAGAAAAATTTTTTGTTTTTGATGCTTTTCAAGTAAATCTTCTAATTCTTTTATACTGTTTACCCATGCTAAATTAATTCTATAAATTGTATCTTCAGGCAGTGGTATGCCATAATTTGCAGCATTTTGAGAAATAATGAGCATATCTTTACTGTATTTTTGGGATATTTATTTTTTAGAAATGTTAATTTATTTCCTTTTCCATCCACCATTGTTTTAATTTATAATGATTTTTTTCAAATATTTTCTTACTTGTCTTATTTTTTATTAATATCAAAGCAATTAATTTTTTCAATCCAATTTTTTTTGCTTCTTCCTCTAATAATTTCAAAGTTTCAGTACCAATATTTTTATCTTGAAATTTTTTATCTACCATAATACTTACATCATTATTTAATAATCTAACATAACCAACTGTTTTTTCATTTTTTAGAATTATCCAATTAAAAAATTTTGAATTTGTTTGTTGTTGTTTTAAATATTCATAATGCTCTTTTTTTGTTAAGGGTTTTTCTTGAAGATAAAAATTTTCATAAGATTCATTTCGTAATTTCATAATGTAATCCCAATCTGCTTTTTTTACTTTTCTTAAAGAAATTTTCAAACCACAAGATAGTTTATTTAGTTCAATTTATTATTTTAAACGTAAATTTTAATTTAATCTAAAAATTATATAATTAAACTTAATAGGAAGATAAATGCATTTTTGAATTACTAGTTTTGATCCCTTTACCTGACTTTGATAAATCATTTGATTACGAAAATAATTTTTATCTCTCATGTGATGTAACTAGAATAAGCAAAATTTTAGCCCACTATGAGTTATTCAAAATGATAAATCAAGTTCCTGGCGCTATTGTTGAATGTGGTGTTCTTAAAGGTGCATCGTTTTCACGATTTTCTATGTTTCGAGAAATATTTTCAAATTCATTTTCTAAAAAATTAATTGGGTTTGATACTTTTGGCAAATTTCCTGAAACATCTTTTAATGATGATAAAAAACCACGAGAACAACAAATTACTAGTGCCGGTTTAGAATCAATTTCGAAAGAACAATTACTTGATGTTTTAAAAAATAAAGGAATAGAAAAAAATATTGAATTGATTGAAGGTGATATTACAAAAACAGTTCCTGATTACATTAAAAATAACCCTGAATTAAAAATATCTCTTCTCAATCTTGATACCGATATTTACGAACCCGCTGTAACCATTTTAGAAAATTTGTATCCTAGAATTACTAAAGGTGGAATTTTAATTTTAGATGATTATGAAACTTTTCCAGGTGAGGCTAAAGCAGTTGATGACTATTTTAAAGATCAAAAAATTGAAATCAAAAAATTCTCTTTTTGCATGACTCCTTGTTATATGATCAAGTCATAATTATGGAACAAGATAAAACAATTCTAAAGAATCTTCTAAATATTTATTGGCTAAGACCAGAAACAGCCATTTGGAGAACTTTAGATGCATTACAATTGCAAAAAATTGAATTCGCTAAACCAATTGTAGATATTGGCTGTGGGGATGGAATTTTTACCTTTTCATCTTTGGGTGGTGTAGTTGATAGTAATTATGATGTTTATAGAACCATAAATAAAACTAATAACTTTTTTACTGGAAAAGATATTCATGACCAGTTTAGTAGTGTTGAACATAAAATAATTAAAAAACCAAAAATTTCGGTTGATTTAGGTTTAGATTGGAAAAATAATCTTTTAAGAAAAGCAAGAAAATTAAAAACATATGACAAACTAATTAAGCATGATGCAAATCTAAAATTACCAATTAATGATAGAAAATTTAAAACAATTTTTAGTAATACATTTTATTGGATGGATGATATTGAGCATATTTTACAAGAATCCAAAAGAATTTGTGATGATGATGGAAAAATTATCATTTTTGTTCCAGATGAAAAATTTAAACAATCTTTAATCTTTAATGATTATTTATCTACAGGACAAACATGGGCTAAAATGCTTGATCGAGGAATATCTAATAATATCCAACATTGCTATTCATTAAATAAATGGAAATCTATTTTTTCTAAAGTAGGTCTTAAAATTGATTTTCATTCAAATTATGGAACTGAACAACTTGTAAAATTTTGGAGTATCGGTTTAAGACCATATAGTCCATTTTTAATAGAAATGTCTAATAATGTTGATTTGAAAACTAGAACTAAAATCAAGCAAAAGTTAATAAAAAATTTAACTCCTTTATTAAAATCTTATATTGATTATGAACTAGCATCAATAGGAAACAATAATTGTTTTCATTTATTTGTCTTAAAAAAATTATGAAAATAATTAAAATAATTTTTTTGAAAACTAGAATTGAATATTTTTTAAATATGGTATTTTCGAATAGAAAAGATATTTGTAGACAAAATCATTAATTAGTTAATTCAAAATTTTATTGTCTAAGGTGATCAATTATTGAATAATACAACAAAACCGAATATTCTTTTTTTATTAGTGGATTCTTTAAGATCCGACAAATGTTATGGTCAAAAGAAAACATCTATCACTCCAAATCTTGATAATTTAATAAAAAAAGGTGTTTGTTTTACACAAACTGTTAGTTCTACACCTGCATATATGGAAAGTATTGCTAATTGGACCAAATCTACTAGAACTTCTGATGATATTGGAATTGGGTATAATCAATACAAATATTTTCGTTCACGTGATGATAAGCAAAAAAATATTGGTTTGTTTAATCTAAATGATGATCCGCTAGAAGAAATTAATTTAGCTAAAGAATATCCTGAAAAAATTATTGAAATGGAAAAAATTCTATCATCTATCATATCCAATAATGATGAGCTAAAAATAGAATCAAACGAATTTAGAGATCTTGATGAAGAAAAATTGGTAGAAGCTGAACTAAAAAAACTTGGTTACTTATGATGTTACATGGAGAATTATTTTTAAATGAACTTTGATAGACCTATTTTTATTATTGGAACGTCTAGAAGTG
>Ga0315315_10006656_pt1 | contig 10679 bp, 12 predicted proteins | sample M140m3416metaG_FD_203699 | JGI IMG/M metagenome (GOLD analysis project Ga0315315, IMG submission 203699) | Ammonia-oxidizing marine archaeal communities from Monterey Bay, California, United States - M1 40m 3416 | ecosystem: Environmental > Aquatic > Marine > Intertidal zone | place: USA... | reverse complement strand
GAGATTATTTTAGTGAAAAAGTTTATTCAACAGTAATACCAAGGAATGTAAGATTGTCAGAAGCGCCCTCACATGGAATGCCCGTTTTAATTTATGACAAATCATGTCCTGGAAGTAAATCCTATTTTAGTTTTACTGATGAATTTATAAATCAAGAGTCAACAATAGGGAGTGCTGCTTAATGGATAAAATTAAAAAAGGTCTAGGAAGGGGCCTATCATCTTTGATTGGTGAATCTAAAGTAGAGGTCCAAAAAAATCAACTACCAGTAAGCGACCTAATACCAAACAAATACCAACCAAGAAAAAATTTTGATGAGGCAAACTTAGAGGATTTAACAAATTCTTTAAAAGAAAGAGGAATGATACAGCCGATCATAGTTAGAAAATCAAATAACGAAAATTCAAAATTTGAAATTATAGCAGGTGAGAGAAGATGGCTAGCAGCACAGAGAGCAGGTATTCATAATGTTCCAGTGGTAATCACAGAGGCAGATGATTTAAAATCTTTAGAGTTTGCTATAGTTGAAAATGTGCAAAGAGATGATTTAAATCCTCTTGAAGAGGCACAAGGGTACAAACGTCTAATAGATGAATTTTTATATGATCAAGAAAAAGTTTCAAAATTTATTGGTAAAAGCAGAACCTATATAACAAATTCTTTGAGAATACTTACTTTACCCGACGAAGTTATAAAATTAATAGAATCTAAAAAGTTGTCGACTGGGCATGCCAAGATTTTAGTAGGTCTGGATAATGCAATTTTTGTAGCCAATAAAATTATAGAAAATAAACTTTCCGTAAGACAAGCAGAAAATTTTGTTCAATTATTTAAAAAGAAAAGACAAAAATCAAAAATTACAAAAGATACTAATATTATAGCTCTTGAACTTTCTGTATCTAATAAAATAGGATTAAACGTGGAAATACAAAATAACAAGAGGAATAAAGGAAAAATTTCGTTTGAATATAAAGACCTAGATCAGCTAAATAAAATTATAGATATAATTAAATCTAATTATTAAATTTTTTAAGAAGATTGATCTAAAACAAAATCTGTAACTACATTAACAGAATTATTAATATTTTTTTTTATTAATAATTCTATTTCGTTAAGTTTAAAAATCAGTCCCTTAATATTTTTCGATTTCCATTTGTAGATTTGCTGTTTTGTAATTTCTTTATCTTTCCAAAAAATTGGTGGTTTTGCAGATGATATTGTTAAATCAATATTATTATTGGCCTCAAATGTGGTTGAAAGTACTAGTATTTTTTTAGCTTTAATTATGAATGATCTAATAATCATTATACAATCTTCACTAGTAAAAATATTTTCATTTAAAATACTAATTATTTTCTTTTTGTTTTTAACCAGACAGTTATCTACAAGCTCTGAAATACTATGATTTTCATTCAAATTAATTAGTTTTGATAGAACTTCACTGGTAATTGTTTTTCCATTTTTATTATAATATTCTATTTTCTCTAGTTCATTTATTAGAGTTTCTCTATCTCCACCACATTTACTAACTATTAAGTTAATATTTGCAGAGGAAATTGAAATTTTTTTTTCTCTTAAAAAATTATAGGACAATTTAGATAAAGTTTGATCGGAATCAGGATAAAAAGGTATACAAATACATTTTTTATCTTTTTCAAAAAAAGATCTCAATTTTGATCTTTTTTCTAAATTATCAGAATTAATAATAATAGTTATATCTTCAAGGTTTTTTGAATTTAAAATTTCGATTACTTTTAAAATTTTGTCACTTGCTCTTTTAATTATGATAATTTTTTCTTGTTCAAAAAGAGATTTAGACGAAATATTTTCAATAAAACTATCTTCATTATCTAAAATTTCTTTCTCTTCATAATTTGAAATTTTGTTTTTATCTTTAATTAATATTTTGATAGTTTCATTTTTTAAACCCTCATTCTTTCCATATAATAAAAATAAATGATTAATATCTTTATTTATTTTTTGTGTTTCAAAATATTTTAAAATCATCAATCGATAATTAATTCTGATATAAGTTTATAAGTTATAGAAGAAGCAAAGCTTTGCTTAATGGATTTTTCATATTCTGTTTCCTCAAATTTATCAGCTAAACTTTCCATAATCTTTTTTTCAGATATTTTTATCTCTTTATTACTAGGTTTTATTAAAAATATAACCTCAGCCACCAACTCATAGTTTGTAACTGCACCAGTACCATCCTTACTTAAAACAATTTTGTTATATTCACTTATTGCTTCTATAGAAATTTTGTTATCAACATCTTTATTTTTATATTGATTTAAGTTTGTTTTTAAAAAATTATTTAACTCCCTATCTCCCGTATAATTAATTTGCTCAATTGAAAAATTAACATTTTTATTTTGTAAATAAATTGGTGTAAATCCACAATTTGCTAAAAAAATTATCAAAGAAAGAATTACAATATTTTTTTTTATCATTTTAGACTGTTATTATATTAATTAGTTTGTTTGGTATAAATATTTTCTTTTTTATTTCTTTATTAACTAAATACTCATTTAACCTATTATCTTTTTTTATTTCTGTTAAAAGCATATCCTCACTTGTATCTTTTTTGGAAACTATAATCTTTCTAGTTTTACCATTAAACTGAATAATAAATTTAATGTTATCTTCCAATAAAATTTCTGCATTAAATTTTGGCCATGTTATTTTTTCATTAATATTTATCATTTCCATACATTCGTTAGAAAAGTGAGGAATTACAGGGTTTATAGCTATCAAAATTTTTCTATAATTTTCAACTAATTTTTTTTTTTCAATTTTATTTAATATTATTTTATTTAGTGCTGAATAAGTTTCATGAAAATTAGCAACTATTTTATTATAAGAAAAATTTTCAATATTATGAGTAATCTCTTTTAAAAATTTATTAGTTATTTTTTCTAAATCATTATTAGAATTAGATGGATGGTCGGACTTTATCTCTTGTATTATTTTTTTATTTAAAGCCCATAATTTTTGAATAAATTTATATGCTGATTTTATTCCTTCTTCTGACCATTGAACATCTTTTTCAGGTGGACTATCAGATAAAATAAATAATCTGACAGAGTCAGCTCCATAGTCTTTTATTATTTTTTCAGGATCTATAGTGTTTCTTTTTGATTTTGACATCGACTCCGAGGGGCCGACTTTTACAGGCTCTTCATTATTATCTCTTAGGAATTTTTTTCCATCTATAGTGACTATTTCATCTGGACTAATCCAGTTATTATTTTTATCTTTATATGTTTCGTGACAAACCATACCTTGAGTAAATAAACCGCTAAAGGGCTCTTTGATATCAAAGGAATTATTTTCATATGATAAAGCATGCATAAAAAATCTTGAATACAAAAGATGAAGAATAGCATGTTCTACGCCTCCAATATATTGGTCTACAGGCATCCAATACTTCACATCCTCGGAACTAAATCCATAATTATTATTATGAGGTGAGCAAAATCTTAAAAAATACCATGAAGAGTCGACAAATGTATCAAGTGTATCTGTTTCTCTAGTACATTTTTTTCCATCAATGATTATATTTTTCCACTCTGTTATTTCATCAAGTGGATTTCCTGTTGAACTTAATTGATCTATTTCTGGTAACTTGACTGGAAGCATATTTTTTGGAACTTTAACTGGATTATTTTTTTCATCATATGCAATTGGAATAGGGCATCCCCAGTATCTTTGACGTGAGATGCCCCAGTCTTTTAGTCTATAATTAGTTTTTTTTTGACCTATGTTATTTTCTTCTAAGTAACTAATCGTTTTAGGAATTGATTCATCGGGAACTTTTAAATTATCTAAAAATTTGGAATTAAATAAATAACCAGGCTCTGTGAAAGCTTTATCCTCAATTAAAAAATCTTTATCTTTTTCTGGTTTAACTACAGGAGTCACTTTCAAATTATATTTTCTTGCAAAATCTAAATCTCTTTGATCGTGTGCGGGACATCCAAAAACGGCTCCCAATCCATAGTCCATCAAAACGAAATTAGCAAAATAAACAGGTACTTTTATATTTTCATCTAAAGGATTAATTGCTTGTAAATCAGTTTTGAAACCAAGTTTGTCAGCAGCTGCAATTGACTCCTCTGTTGTTCCTGTTTTTGAGCACTCTTCCTTAAATTTTATAAATTTTGGATCATCTAAATAATATTTTGCAATTGGGTGGTCTACAGAAACTGCCAAAAAAGACATACCAAATAAGGTATCTGGTCTAGTAGTATAGCATTTTATTTCATTTACTTCTTTAGCTGAATGAATTTTAAATTTAATTTCACAGCCATAAGATTTTCCAATCCAATTTTTTTGCATTACTTTAACTTTGTTTGGCCAATTTTTGAGAGTATCCAGACTTTCCAGAAGTTCTTTGGAAAACATAGTAATCTTAAAAAACCATTGATTAAGCTTTTTTCTCTCAACTATTGCCCCTGATCGCCATCCTTTACCATCTATAACTTGCTCATTTGCTAAGACAGTATTATCTACTGGATCCCAGTTTACGTAACTTTCTTTTCTATAGACAAGCCCTTTATCATAAAGTTCTAAAAAAAATTCTTGTTGATGTTTATAATATTCAGGTGAGCAGGTAGAAATTTCTTTATCCCAATCTATAGATAAACCCAGTTTTTTTAACTGTGTTTTCATAACTGAGATATTTTTTTCTGTCCAAGTTTTTGGATCTAGTTTATTCTGTCTTGCAGCATTTTCAGCCGGCATACCGAAAGAGTCCCAACCCATTGGATGAAGCACATTATAATTTTGCAAAGCTTTATATCTTGCTAACACATCTCCAATTGTGTAATTTCTTACATGGCCCATATGGATTTTTCCAGATGGATATGGAAACATTTCTAGGCAATAAAATTTTTTTTTATTTTTATCTAACTCTCTTGAAAATGTTTTTTCATCTTCCCAAATTTTTTGCCATTTAGACTCTATTTCTTTAAAATTATATCTTTCCACAAAATTAATTATAAATAATTATGATCAAACTTTTTTAAAATTATTTAATCCTTTTTTGTCTTTTTTTCTTTTTTTTCTTTTTGATAAATGGTTGCTTTTTTTAATATTTCTTTTTTTAGCTCAGTTACTAAAACATTGTTAGACTCTAAGTACTTACAATTCAATAAACTCTGCTCACATTTTCTTGTAAAAACTTTAATATCTAAAGCATCTGATCTAATTTCATTTGTAAGGAATCGAATTGTAATTTTTATACTTTCATTTTGTTTTTGTTCATTTGAGTACCAATCTGTAATTATAATTCCACCACTATAATTTACAGAAGAGAGAGGCATAAAATCAATTACATCAAGAGAAGCTCTCCATAATTCATTAGAACTTGCGAATTCAAAAACGCCACCTTTACTATCTCCCAGATCCCCTATTTTAAAACCACGACCTTCTGCAAGGTTCTTTTTAATCCTTTCAGCTGGATCGGCTGGATTTTTTCTAGCATCACCACCTGGAAGTTTTCCATTACATCCAAGTAATAAAAAAGAGAATATTGCAATAAAGCTCAATATTTTGATGTTTTTTATAATCATATTGGTATTTTTTGAAAAACTTATACAATAATTAAGTAATTTTGCCTAAATTTATTAAAAACCCATAAATTTGTTGTAAAAATACAACACTCCTGATTTTTTTTTCAATTTAGTTATTATTAGCCCAAATATCAATTTACCATCATATATAAACTGCCTGTTTATTATTAATAATAACAATTAAATAAAAGGAGTAATTAATATGAACAAATTTAAAAAAATAGGTTTAACTGCTTTAGCAGCTTCACTTGTTTCTGTTTCAGCACATGCTGGCGCTATGTCAGTAGCTGGATCAGCTTCAATGAATGCAGGTGCATACAGTGGTGAAGGCCATGATGGAGGAACAACTTTCTCTATGGGTAACCAATTAACTTTCACTGGTTCAGGTGAGCTAGATAATGGTATGAATGTATCACTTTCATTTATCCAAGATAATGGAACAGCTACATTTGATAACCACAGTGTATCAGTTAGCCGTGATGATTTTGGTACTGTAGTACTACATGGTGTTGGTGGTGGTTCAGCTACTTCAGCTATGGACGCTACTGCAGCTGGTAACGTTTGGGATACATTTGATGCTACTGGATTAGCAACTGGTGTTACTCATACTAACTCAGCGCCTGGAACTAATGCATTTATGTACACAGCTCCAGAAATTATGGATGGTTTAGCTATAAACGTATCTTATGAGCCACAAGCTTCTGGAAACACTAATGATTCTGGAATGGGTTGGTCTGTAACTTATACTGGTATTGAAGGTTTAACAGCTATCTATAGTATATCTGACGAAGTAGGAACAACTTCTGCTTTATCAGGTGAACAAACAGCTTGGAAATTAGCTTATGTTTACGGTTCAATAACTGCTACAGCAACTGGAAGTGATATGGATGTACAAACAGCTGCTAGCGACCAAGATGTTTCATCTTACGCAGTTTCTTACACAGTATCTGATGAAATATCAGTTACTTACGGTACAGAAACAATCGAAAGTGGAACTTCAGGTGATGAAGATGCTGAATACAATAAGCTAAGTGCAGCTTATACTTCAGGTGGAATGACAGTTTCAGCTCAATTAGCTCAAGCTGAAAACATTGACTATAGCACAAACGCTAACGCAGACCTAGATTATTGGGGTCTTGGTTTAGCATTTGCATTCTAATTTAGTTTAGATACAAATTATATTAAAAGGGCCCCTTTTTAGGGGCCTTTTTTTTATTCAAAATAAGATATTCCAGCAAAATCATACTGATTTAAAAGTGAAAGTTTTTTTTTATTTTTTTCTGAAATTCCACCAAGCACAACAATATCTTTCATGGTAAGTTTAGAGAGTAATTTAAATCTATTTACTCCCAAAAAATTTTTATTTTTTTTAAACAAGGAAGATAAAAAAATTTTTCCGACATTTTGATTTTCTTTTATCCTGATTTCTTTAAGGTTGTGTGCTGAGCCAATAATTTTAAAGTTTTTTTTATAAGAGTACGCTAAATGTTTTAAGCTTTTATTGAAAGCTGGAATATAAGCGCCATCCAAATTCAGCTTAATCGCTAATTTAATATTATTTGATAAATAAAACTTAATTGATTTTTGTTTACAATATCTTTTTATTTTTAGAATAAGTGTTTGGTCTGTCGGTTTTGATGAGTAGTTTCTATAAATTATTGTGGTTTGTTTATCTTGTTTATCGATATTATTTGTGTCAAATTTATTAATAAAGTAATATTTTCTCATCATATTAATATGCATAATACTATTAAAAATTTATTAGACATTGAAAATAATATTAAAGTTTATCTTAATAAATTAAACATTAATAATAATCCTAAAATTGTTGCAGTATCAAAGACCTTTAAAATTGATAAAATCTTACCTCTTATTGAGCATGGCCATATGGATTATGGTGAAAATAAAGTCCAAGAAGCTGTTGAAAAATGGACAGAGATTAAAAAAAGAAATTCGCATGTAAGATTGCACATGATTGGAAAATTACAGACCAACAAAGTAAAATTTGCAGTTCAAATATTTGATTATATTCATTCAGTAGACAGTATTAAACTTGCAAAAAAGATTGCGGATGAACAAAATAAAATAAATAAAAAAATCAAAATATTTTTACAAGTTAATATTGGTGATGAAAATCAAAAATCAGGAATTTATAAAGAAGAAGTTAGCCAATTAGTTTCTTACTGTAAAGAAATTGGTTTAGATTTAATTGGTTTGATGTGCATTCCGCCGGCAGGCATTGATCCAGAGGGATATTTTGAAGAGATGAATAAATTGAATAAAAATCTGAATTTTTTAGAATTAAGCATGGGGATGTCCTCAGATTTTCTTAAAGGTGTCAAACATCATTCAACATATGTTAGAATTGGATCTAGTATTTTTGGCCAGAGATTTTAAAAAATTTTTATTTTTGAATTTTTTTTAATTAATTTCAGCATAATTAAAAAATCTTTTTCCTTTAAAGCTACACATCCTTCTGTAGGTTTATAATTTTTAGTTAAGTGAATAAAAATACAACTACCTTTACCAGTAATAGGCCTATTAAAGTTGTATTTAATTGGAATTAGGAAATCATATTTATAATCTTTTCTTTTTAATTTTTCATGTTTAATTTTCTTTTCTATTTTGAAAATTTTATTATATTTTTTTGGAAAACGTATATCATCACACCAACCCATATCTTTTTTAATTTCAATGCATTTTAATAAAGTATGAGGTTTTTCTTTGCGATCTTTCCTATAATAAAGATTTTCAATTTCAAAGGTTCCCTTTGGTGTTTTTTTATCCCCCTCCTTTTTTTTTCTTGTGGATCCTTTTATTCCTATACAACACCTAAATTCAAATTCATCTATTTGAAGAGTGTGTTTATTTTTTAATGAAATTGTCATATTCTCTTTCTTGTGAGTACGCAGAATTTAATAATATACAAGTTTACATCATTATATCATATTCTAGAAGAACTTGGTTTAGATTTAAATTTTAAGGTCATTTTTGCAGACAGTAAGAATTCTCTAAAAGATAAAATAAAAAATCATAGTAATTATTTGATTATATCAAATAAAAAATATTTAGATCTTGATAATCAATTTGTTTTAGAAAATACACCAATTAAAATCTATAAATTAGTGGAAAAAATAAATATTGAATTTTTAAGAATACAATTTAACAGCCAATCTCATGTGAAAATAAAAAATTATACTATAGATCTAAATTCAAGAGAAATAATAATAAATAATACCAAGCTAAAGCTGACTGAAAAAGAAATTAATACAATTAATTATTTATCTAAATCAGATAAGCCAGTTAGCGTTGATGAATTGCAAGAAAAAGTTTGGAGTTATCAATCTGATATTGAGACGCATACTGTTGAAACTCATATATATAGATTAAGAAAAAAAATTTTAGATACTTTTAGTGATAATGAATTTATTATTAGTAAAAAAAATGGCTATCAAATTAAATAAGAAAAATCCAATGGTTAAAGACCTGTTTACCAAAAAATATAAACCAAAAGTAGTTAAGCCCAAAAAAGGCAAGGGAAGTTTTAAAAGAAAAAAAATTTAAGCTTAAAGTCTTGCTCCAATTTGCTGTATGATTCTTGATGACATTTCGGTACCTTTTTCCAAACATTCTTTTACTGATAATTTATTAATATACCCATGAAGAAATCCAGCAGCAAATAGATCACCAGCACCTGTAAGGTCTATAATTTTTAGATTTTGTTGTATATCACTTTCAAACATTTCTTCACCGTTGACTGCAACTGCCCCTTTTTCACCCCTTGTTATGACTACTAATTTATTAAGTTGTTTTGAAAAATCTATAACTTCGCTAAAATTTTTTGCATCAATTAATGAGGTAATTTCTTGTTCGTTAGCAAAAGTTATATCGAGTTTATTTTTTAATAAATTTAAAAAATGAGTTTTGTGCCTTTCAACACAAAAAAGATCAGAGAGTGACATAGCCACTTTATTTGAATTATTAATAGCTTTATCAAAAGCTTTTTTTGGCTCCCCTTCATCCCACAGGTAACCTTCTAAAAATATTATCTCACTTTTCTTAATTGCATCAGAACTAACATCATTTTCATTAATTTTTCCTGCTGTTCCTAAAAATGTACACATTGTCCTTTCAGAGTCTGGAGTAACCAATATTAAACAAGTACCTGTTGGTAATTCTTCCTTTTTTTTTGAGTAAAAATATTCTACTTTTTCTTTTTTTAGACCTTCCTCGTATTTACTACCAAAGTCGTCATCAGAAACTTTTCCTATAAAACCTACTTTGTCACCAAGTTGAGATAATCCAACTATAGAATTTGCTACAGAACCTCCAGAAACAGTTTTTTCAATTTTAAGATTTGTTAGTAAATTTTTGAATTCATTTTCATCAAAAAACAGTTTCATAGTGCTCTTAGTAAGATCATTTTGTTCAATGAAACTGTCATTTACTTTACAAATGACATCGACTATTGCATTTCCTATTCCTAAAATTTTCATATTATGCTTTTTGGGTAATAACAGGTTTTTTTCTATTTGGGTAGCAAGTAGTGCATATTTTGCATGTTAAACCATAACAATCTCTTGCCTTACAATATTCTCTTCCATAAAAAATTATTTGCAAATGAAGTTTAGACCAAGTTTTCTTTGGAAATATTCGTTTTAAATCTTTTTCAGTTTGAACTACGTTTTTTCCATCTGTTAAACCCCATCTTTGAGCAAGTCTATGAATATGAGTATCAACTGCAAAAGCTGGATATCCAAAACCCTGGGACATCACTACACTCGCTGTTTTATGGCCAACACCAGGGAGTTTTTCAAGCTCCTCAAAAGTTCTAGGCACTTTTCCGTTGTGGTTTTCTAAAACTTGTTTTGACATCAAATAAATACTTTTTGCCTTAACTCTAAAAATACCAATTTTTTTTATTAATTTTTCAATTTTCTTTCTTCCTAATTTTACAAAGTGTTCTGGTTTGAAATACTTTGAGTATATATTCTTTGTTACATTATTAACATTTACATCTGTACATTGAGCTGACAGAAGTACAGAAATCAACAGTGTAAAAGTATTTTTACTTTTTAAAGGAACTGGTGCTTTAGGATA
>Ga0315315_10006655_pt1 | contig 10680 bp, 8 predicted proteins | sample M140m3416metaG_FD_203699 | JGI IMG/M metagenome (GOLD analysis project Ga0315315, IMG submission 203699) | Ammonia-oxidizing marine archaeal communities from Monterey Bay, California, United States - M1 40m 3416 | ecosystem: Environmental > Aquatic > Marine > Intertidal zone | place: USA... | reverse complement strand
ATTCCGAAACGACTCGAGAAGCTTTTCGGCCTGTAAATGGCGAATAGCTGCTGGTGTAGGTAAAGGCTCAATATCGAGGTGTGACCGGGTGAATCGCTCGATGAGTGATACAGACCGCATGCCAGCGCCAGTAACAAGGCTCAGCGCGAGTCCTTTCTTGCCAGCGCGACCCGTTCGTCCGATTCGATGCACATAGTCTTCTGGATCTTTTGGCAGATCATAGTTAATCACGACACCGAGTTCATTGACGTCGATACCCCGCGCTGCAACATCCGTCGCCACGAGATAATGAAACCGGGACTTTCTGAAATTAGCCATCACGCGCTCTCGCTGTGCCTGTGCCATGCCACCGTGTAAACGATCAACAATGCAGTCATTACTTGCGAGATCATCTGCTAATTTCTCAACCATTTGTTGGGTGTTACAAAAGATTACACCACTTTGTGCATCGTAATATCGGAGGATTCGCAACAAAGCATCGAACTTCATCTGATGCCGTACCTTGAAACCGATCTCGGTGACGAGTGGTGCTTCATGACCAGCATTGTGTTCAACAGTGATATACTGCGGATCAGTTGAAAACTCTTCCACAAGGGTTTTGATTGAGGGACTGATTGTGGCGGAGAAAAATATGGTCTGTCGTTGACCAGATGCTTTTCTAAGAATTTTTTCGACATCGTCACGGAAACCCATATCAAGCATGCGATCCGCTTCATCAAGCACAAGCATATTAATTGCCGAGAGATCGATGGTTGACTGTTCAAGATGATCAAGGAGTCGGCCTGGCGTTGCAATAATAATTTGTGCACCATCGCGAATGTCGCGGAGTTGATCTCTGAAAGACACGCCGCCAAAAATAACCGCGGTCTTAAGCTTTTTTTTATACTTACCAAACTTGTGTACTTCATTCCCTACTTGCTTTGCGAGTTCCCGAGTAGGAGTTAAAATTAAAGCCTGAGGGACTTTTCTCTTCGTGCTAATTTTTTCAACCATCGGTATGCAAAAAGCAGCAGTCTTGCCAGAACCCGTCTGGGATTGCCCGACAACATCGAGGCCTCGCTGTATAACAGGTATCGCGGCTTCTTGAATCGGTGACGGCATCTCAAACCCAAGATGCTGTACAGAAGCAAGCATTTCCGGTGAGAGATTCAGTTTTTGAAAACCTACCGCAGCGTCATCACTGGGTACGGGTGGATTGATCGGCTCTGGCATCGACGTACTTTCGTTAAATGAAATAACCCTGAGATGCTTCCGGGGTCAGAACGAAAGGGGTAGACAATACCCGCCGGAGAATGAAGGCGGGCGTCGCAGTTTCACAAAGAAAGGAACTGCCGAATTGAGGACTTCATCTCAAACCATCAGAAGTAACACTACTCCAAGTGGCAAGACAACACAAACGCTAAAAGTATTTCTTTCAATAATTGCGGTCTCACGGATTACGTACGCCCGGTACAACCGGAAGACTCAATCGCGACGATAACTGCGGACACCATTTCTCAGTACAAAGAATGCTGGTGAAGTTTGCTTTATCTACTGAGCTAAAACGAAAACAGATAGCATATTCGATAATATGATGTGTTTCAGGTAGTCTTACATGGGAAAGTGGGTCTACAGAGATTTTAGTGAATCGTGCCACGGTGAGGCTTAAGGCATTAGCCGCAAGTTCTTGGACTGGCTTCATTAACAACAATAAACTGCAGGATAAAGCCATAATCCTTGGCAACGGGGAAAAAAAGCTCGTATAAAAGCCGTGGCTGTCACGGTTCAATATTTGAAATTCTATCTGCCAGCTGAGGAATTCTTTATGCCGACTACCCGAAGACATTTTTTAAATGGTGTTGCCGCGATTTCGGCTGCTGGCTATGGCCAGCGCGCTGCGTATAGCCAGCCCAGCTCAGGTGAGGCCGTACATGCTGCCAGTCGCATGAATGACGACAAAGGTCTACCAGCCAAAGATTTATTCTTCTCGTGTAAATATCGGATGATAAAAGGGGGAAGTCTCGAAGACAGGCTTGAGCTCGCAAGAAACGTCGGCTTCGATGGCGTCGACTTCGATGATGCAGCAAGTGTCACACCGGAACAGTTGCAGAGAGCGGTTCATTCGACGGGTGTCTTCATCCATAATGTAATCAACCATGCACACTGGCAGCAGCGGCTTACCAGCTCAGACCCAGAGGAAAGACGTAAGGCAGTCGCAAATATCAAACACTGTATGGAGGTGTCGCATGCCGCAGGTGGAAGCGCGGTCCTTATAGTCATTGGTAAGGCAGATGATGGCCCCCGCGGAGCAGAATTGGCTCGCGATGAAATCCGAACACTGCTTCCACTTGCTGCAAAACTGGGACAGAGAATACTCTTTGAAAATGTCTGGAACGGTTTGTTCTATGATCCGAGCGGCTCACGAGATCAATCAGTTCAGCCATTTGCTGACTATATAGATAGTTTTGAAAGCCCATGGATTGGCGCTTACTTTGATCTTGGTAATCATGCACGTTTCGCGAACGTTGCGACGTGGATTAAAGACCTTGGAACCCGGATCGTTAAACTTGATATTAAAGGGTATTCGAATGAAAAGGCTGACAAAGAGGGTGTAAGAAAAGGATTCGTCGACATCACAGACGGTGATATTGACTGGAAATCTGTACGCAAGGCGTTGTCCGACATTCGATTCACAGGGTGGGTTGCAGCGGAAGTTGGTGGTGGCGATGCAGAACGTTTAAAACGTGTCTTGCAGCAGATGGAACACGCACTGCTTGGTTAGGTAATAGGCTGCTTTATTAAAAAGGACATTTCATGACGGATATATCGAAGAACCAGCACAATCGACGTAAATTCATTTCGGCAACGGCGGCATCACTTACGGCTACAACGATGGTTCATTCTGCAACCGCAGCTTTACCGTCCGAGCAGCCACTGCGACTTGCTGTTGTAGGCTGCGGTGGACGTGGAACAGGCGCAATCAATGATTCACTCACTATTAATAGCGGGGTGACTCTTGTGGCTGCAGCTGACCTGCGAGTTGAAAATTGCCAACAATTGTTTAAAGCGATGAGCAAAAGACATCCGGAGAAAGTATCCGCGAGTGGCACAAAGCTTTATTCCGGCTTGGACGGATACAAACAGGTAATCGATGATCCAGATGTTGATGTCGTATTATTTGCGACATCTCCAGGCTTTCGTTCAGTGATGGTGCAAAATGCCGTACAGGCTGGCAAGCACGTGTTTGCCGAAAAGCCGGTTTGTGTCGACGCAGCCGGATACAAGTTGTGCACTGAATCGCATAACATCGCTGTAAAAAATAAGACTGCAATTGTTACGGGAACCCAATATCGGCGGCAGGTGAATTATATCGATGCGGTCGAACAAATACACAAGGGAGCTATCGGTGACATAGTCAACGTTACTGCTCGCTATTGCACAAGTGGTATTTGGTACCGGCCTCGTAAAGAAAACATGAGCGATGTCGAATATCAGCTTACTAATTGGATGCATTTTATTTGGTTAAGTGGTGATCAAATCTGTGAACAAGCAGTACACAATATTGATACCTTTAACTGGATTATGAATACGAATCCTGTGTCTGCTTATGGATCAGGAGGTCGCTTTACACGACCTGCAGATAGTGAAATGTGGGACAGCATGTCTGTTGATTACGAGTACCCAGAAGGGCGAACCGTGTCGTTCATGTGTCGTCAGATTCCTGGCTCACAAGGTGCAAATGACAATATTATTTATGGCACAAAGGGTACATGTCAGATCGGCGCCTCGAATGCCGGATCCCGTATTTTTGATCACAATGGCGAAAAGATATGGGAAAAGCAGGGGAAGATCAAAGACGCCTACCAAGAAGAACATCGAGCCCTGATTCAATCGATACGCGATGAGCAGCCTATTGTTGAACTGCAGCAAACCGCAGATAGTTCAATGGTGGCTATATTAGGACGTGTTGCAGCGTACACTGGAAAAAAAGTGAGTTGGGACTTCATGACTACAGAAAGCTCTCTAGATCTTTTTCCAAAAACGCTGACTTGGAATGGGTCTTTAGAATCCTCAGGTTGGGCAGTGCCAGGCAAAACAAAACTTGTGTAACGAGTCGCCTTTTATACAGCCTCAGCATGACTGCCGTTTTTGATCGTTCTATTGATAAAGACGGGCGCAGCAATCTGAGCCTCTGACAACAGGATATAGTCGCTTGAGATAGCGTGAATTCGGCTCGCAACGTCGTAATCGAAGCAGCGTAACACAAGCCTCAATCGCTGTGATCTTGCGAGCTCCGCAGTCGTCTGTGCTGTCAGTCCGATTTCGAGGTTCAGTGCATCATTTGATGTACACGCGACAAGCGCTCGTGCTTTTCCAATGCCAGCCCGTTCAAGTACTGTTGTTTTGGTGGCGTCGCCAACTATGAGGGGACATTGAAGATCTAGTTCGCGATGGTCGTCGTCAGTTGCTGCAGGGTCTACTGCTACCACTGCGATTCCTTGTTCAATGAGATCTCTCGTAATAGCCACGCCGACTTGCCCGAGTCCACATACTACAACGTGTCCGTTTTTTCTTGAAGCAAGGAACTCGCTGCGTAGCTGCATGGCACTCCCTGATACGATAAATAGTGTCAGTAACGATGCGATGATGCCAATAAGCATAATCCCGGCGAACATGAGGCCAATGCCGAATAATTTGAGCCACGTCGGAGCATGTTCAAGATTAAAATCTCCGAAACCTACCGTGGTAACAATTGATGTCGTGAAATAGGCAGCGTCAATCCATGAAAGTTCGAGTGTATTTCGAAATAGAATAACGGCAGATGTATAAATCAAAAAGAGAATAACCGGTATGACAAGAAACTCACCCCGTATATGCCAGCGGGGTAGCTTGATTGATTGGGGTCCAACTTGTGGATTCTCAATAGGTGTCCGTAGTGCTGCATGAACAAATTCACCGGCTGCCAGCACTGCCGGCGATAAGACCGCAGTAATTCCAAAATCTTTCTCCAAACGTGATGCCAGTTTCTGTTCCGAATAACGCATGACAACAGCGAGGTTAGGAAACTCCCCTCGTACCTGCAGGGCAACTTGAAGGTTTACGACATCCTGGCTCGTCGTAAGCACGATTGCAGCAGCGGAGGCTGGGTCAGCTTTTTCTCGTATTGGGGCTGTGCAAAAATCACCTGAGACAATGCGTGCACCAACGGCTTCTACCCGCGTGCACATCTCGGGTGAACACGAGTCATTGGTAATAACCACAACAGTCTCACCTGCTTTGCAGAGCAGGTCTGTGATGTGTAACCCAAACCGACCAAGACCACACACTATGTAATGACTATGTTGCGTTTTCATCAGCAAGTTGAGAAGTACGGTAAATCGCTATGCGAAGATTGTTAGCTTATCTCAGGTACAGCGAAATTGCTGCGATACTCACGCTTGTAAAATTGATTCGCTTGTTCGCTGCCAGCCCCTGTGAATTTCCCTGTTTGCGGAGTTACTTCGAGTACGGAACTCAGTTTTACGTCTTTTGATTGAAGCTTTGTGTCATAGGGTAAGAGGGCAGCTGCCAGGATAGAGGCTTGCTTTGCCATATCTGACAGACCGTCTTCAACCTCATTCTGATTCCATTGACCGCTTGCGCGGAACGCGCTGTTAGCAAGATTGCACCACGCGGTTGAATCATTACCTGTCACGACATCAGCGTTTAAGATTCGGCGATCTCGCTTTCGAACAGCATCTATAAAATTCTGCTGATGTGACCCATTTCCGCTGTTGCCTTCAAATGTTTTTATTTCTTGTCCATCAGGATCAAATGCAACACCGCCACCACGTCGTCCCTCATAATGGCCGTCAGCACATTGAACAATGTATCCACTGCCTGGTCCCATATGCTTGGGACTTTTTTTCCCGCCAGGTTTTGCTGCAATGTTCATTAGTTGAATCTGGACCGGTATTGAGCCTGTGTCGATAGCAACCATCTGTACATTCGGAGTAACTCCAGCATCATTCCACACGACACGCCCACCAAGGCTCTGGATACGCTTGGGAACTTTCACACTATCTCGAAAAACGACATTCCGCACATCATCGAGAATATGAATGCCCCAATTGCCCATTTCGCCGGAGCCCGTATTCCAGTTCCAGTGCCAGTCATACTGAAGTTTATCACGAAAAATTGGTTCGTCCTGGGCTGGACCGAGCCAAAGGTCGTAGTCAATGCCTCTCGCGATTGGGAGTGGCGTCTCCCGTTTCCCGATCGGTGATCGAGTTCCAATTCGATTTACTACAACTGAAAGAATATCTCCGAGGCCTCGTTCTTCGTGGAGAAATGTTTTTATATCAGTTTGCATTGGGTCTGATCGTTGCTGTGTCCCGAGTTGGCAAATACGATCATATTTCTTAGCAGCTGCGACTGTCTGTTCGCCCTCCCACTGACTGTGAGAAAGCGGCTTTTCAACGTAGACGTCTTTGCCGGCTTCCATCGCCCAGATAGCAGCCAAACAGTGCCAATGATTGCACGTTGCAATGACGACAGCATCGATTGAAGGTTCATCAAGTAAATCCCTAAGATCAGTCCATGTTTGTGCCTTTGGGAAACGTTCTTTTGCTTTTCCAAGCCTTTCCCTATCTGGATCACACAGCCCACCAATGGTGACACCGGGCACCTTTGAGAAAGCCGTCATAAGTATGTTGCCTCGGCCGCCACAACCGATGAAGCCTATATTTACTTCATTGTTAACATTTGTTGCCCAGGCATTCCGTGTTGCAGAGGCAAGCGTGACACCACCAACAAACCCGCTGTGAAGGAATGTTCGTCGAGTTCCATACATCATGAGAAGTATCCTGTTTATAAAAGAATGTTATGAAATGAGAGAATCGTTTCATTTGTCTTGGCCATACTGCTCATCGATCCATTGCACCAAAGGTCTATGGTAAGCACCAAAGTGCTGTGCGTCGATTTCCCAGACCAAGTCTATCCTATCGTGTGCAATACCGTCTGAACAACTCGTTTGCATAAGGCTGATCCACTGAAATCACTTATTTAATTCATACGCGCGACTACATCTCTTACACCATCGTTATTTGTTCGGTTTCGGAGTTGGCAGTAGTTCAATAGGATCATGCGTGACAATTGGTGTGGCTTGAACCGCCGGTTGCTGTTTTTGTAATCCTGGAAACACTGGCCCAGTGTCGATCGGTACAGTAGCAGACTCGGTGGCGATCGCTTCTTCTCCCCCAACTAAAATACTTTGAGTTGGATAACTCTTCAGGCTAGTGGCCTGCTCCGAAGGAATAACCTCATTGACGATAGTGCTTTTTGTCTTAAGGCCATTCTGACCCAACTGGGCCTTGCTCAACTGCCGGGTTGTTTTTCGCTCAGTGGCAATAGGCATGGCTGCCTGACTTCGCTGTCCAAGTTGTCGAGGTGCTTCAGGGGTGTTGTCTCGCTCCCACCCACGAGTCTGTTGGGTGCCTCGTGTGAGGCTATTGATCTCTTCAATTGTCAAACCGCGACGAGTGAGCCGCCGTACGACCAAAGGCCGTAAGAAGTTATCTGGTGTGATCACGGCTATTCCGGCTGAGGAGTTGCCGGACTCCTCGCTGTTATCGAGACGAGAACGCTCGCGTAGCTCGGCCCGTTCCACGCGCCCACTTTTTCGAATCATTGCACGATCGGCCCAAGGTCCGGCATAGCTGCATGTGCCATCGACCATAAAAATCAAAAGAATCGCCGCCCGGTAGCAAAAGGCTGCGAAAAAATATTTTTGACGAGTGGACTGCTTGCCTTGAGACATTTTAATATCCTCCCATGGAACACATTACCCTGGCACAACCCGTCTCAGAATACCCCAGACCAGTGGTCCCTCAAAAGACAACTAGTTGAAATGAGTCAATTTCGGTTCGAAATGTATATTCGGGTCATGCGAGGGACTTGCAACGTTTCTCGCCGCAAAAGTGATAAGCATTCGCGTATTCTCGTATTGCCCGGTATGATTCGAGCGTATTGCATCGTCCATGACGGCATGATGTTGGTCCATTAATGGTTTTTTGAAGGGTATTTGATGAGCGAAACACTCAGTGAATTCGAAGGGTGCACCCACCTGTCCCGTCTCTTCCGCCGTCGCGGTTACACCATAGAGCGAAACGTCATGTTTCGAGAATATGGTGTTGAATTTCATATCGATGGGTGGGACAAAAAAGCACGGGTTGGCTTTGAGTATTTAACGAGTGAAGACGACGATCATGACGATCTCGACGTTGAGGAATTCCAGACGCTTAGTGATGCGCAGCTACGTGGAGAGCTTGCAGTTTTTATTATTGATGAAGTTGAGCCAGTTTCGACGGCAGCTCTACTTGAAGAAGCCAGTGAATTTCTCGATGAAGTTCAGTCACTCCGGCCACTTAAGAAAGCACGGCCAGACAATGCAAAAAAGAAAAAAATAGTCCAGAAGAAAAAACTTTCAAAAAAGAAATCTTCAAAAACGACAATAAAAAAGGCGGCAAAGAAAGTCACCAAGAAAAAAACAAAGAAAAAAGCTTCTCCAGCACGCAAGCTTATAAAAAAGAAGGTTGCAAAGAAAAAACAATCAGCAACCAAGTCGGCCGCAAAGAAAACCGCAAAGAAAAAAAGCAAGAAGAAAGCAACGAAGAAGAGAGGGTAACTGACTGGAACGCCTCAGGTTCGTTTTAAGCACTAATGAAACGCTAGGCGATGCCCCCAAGGCAGATGTATTTAAGTTCTTGATACTCTTCGAGGCCATATCGACCCCCTTCGCGACCTACTCCTGAACTTTTTACTCCTCCGAATGGTGCTGTCGCAGTTGACAACATGCCCGTGTTGATTCCAATCATTCCGCACTCAATTGCTTCGGCAATACGAAAACACCGACTGATATCGTTACTGTAAAAATATGATGCCAGTCCGAAATCCGTATCATTCGCGAGACGTACGACATCGGATTCATCGTCAAATTTAAAAATTGGTGCAACCGGGCCAAAAATTTCTTCATGTGCGAGCCGCATGTCTGAGTTTACAGAAGTAAGCACCGTTGGCGGATAGAAGTGCCCACCCAACGCACCTAGGTCTCCTTCGGCTTCAATCTTTGCCCCATTACGAATAGCGTCAGCAACTAGTGCCTTTACTTTCTCGTACGCACGATTATCAATAAGCGGACCAACGGCAACATCGGTCTCATTGCCCGGTCCCACGCGTAAACGTTTCACTGCGGCGGTCAATTTTTGAATGAATTCGTCATGAATTTCTTCTTGTACGAAGAATCTGTTCGCACAAACACAAGTTTGCCCACTATTACGAAATTTTGCAGCCAGCGCGCCTTCGACAGCTCCCTCAATATCAGCATCGTTGAAGACAATAAATGACGCGTTGCCACCCAGTTCAAGTGAGACTTTTTTCACAGTGGATGCAGCTTGTTCGGCCAGGCTTATTCCAGCCTTCGTAGACCCGGTAAAAGAAAGAGCCCGCACGGTCGAGCTTTTACAAATAGCGGTACCGATCTCAAGTGATGAATCGATACTTCCCGTAACAATGTTCAACACGCCTGCTGGTATTCCTGCTCGCCCGGCAAGAACGCCTAACGCTAGCGCGGTAAACGGTGTTTGCGGTGCTGGCTTAACGACCATGGTGCAACCTGCGGCAAATGCCGCGGCTACTTTCCGAAGGATCATCGCAGCGGGGAAATTCCATGGCGTAATTGCGGCGGCAACTCCAATCGATTGTTTTATGACAAATAAGCGTTTGTCTGGCTGATGGGGTGGAATAATATCGCCATATGCCCGTGTCGCCTCCTCCGCATACCACTTCAGGAAAGATGCTGCATATGCAACTTCACCACGGCTCTCTGCCATGGGTTTTCCGCATTCAGCAGTGATGAGGGTAGCAAGGTCTTCCGAAGCGTCCGTTACCAGTTGAAACCACGTCCGGAGCAAATCACTTCGTGCCGCTGCTGTAAGACTTCGCCACGCCGGCAACGCGCTTTCAGCTTCAGAAATTGCGGCCTGAGTATCCCTGCTATTCATTTCAGGCACAGTACCAAGAACTTGAGATGTAGCCGGATCAAACACCTCAACACGCGACCCTGAACTGCTTTCACACATCCGTGCGCCAATCAAAGCCTTCGATTGAAACAGTGTTTTGTCATTAAGTTTTAAAGACATTTACCATGAACCTTTATGAGCATAAGAAATACTTCGCAGATACCATTTAGAACGGGGTATTTTATGCCACAGTATACTCAACCGCTCAAAAGAAAGAGGGCGTGAAACACCAATGGAAACACTCGCGGATTCGGCATGGCCATTATTGGTTAAATTATGGCCTCATATACTTGCAACAACGCTAATCACAGTAAACATTGGAGCATCGCTCCATGCACTTCTTACAAAGCGTGATACCCGGAGTACTATTGCCTGGGTTGGCCTCGTCTGGCTGTCGCCCGGGTTTGGGGCGGCGGCCTATGCGCTCTTTGGTGTGAACCGAATTCGACGAAAGGCTACCCGGCTCTGGGCTGGCCGCCGAGAGGTCGTTCATCGAGTCGAAACTGCAATGCCATCGATTCAACGGATTAACGAAGTTGTTGGGCCAAATAATGCACTACTGCGATCACTTACAGCTCTAGTAGGGGAGGTCACAAAGCGTCCATTGCTGGACGGAAATACAATTGAACCGCTACATGGTGGT
>Ga0315315_10006651_pt1 | contig 10683 bp, 14 predicted proteins | sample M140m3416metaG_FD_203699 | JGI IMG/M metagenome (GOLD analysis project Ga0315315, IMG submission 203699) | Ammonia-oxidizing marine archaeal communities from Monterey Bay, California, United States - M1 40m 3416 | ecosystem: Environmental > Aquatic > Marine > Intertidal zone | place: USA... | reverse complement strand
GAAGATTTCAAAGAAGCGGTCAAAAACCGACAAGCATATGATCAATTACAAGAGATGCGAAAAGTTTTAGCAGTTAATGCCGCGATGAGTAAAGACTCAATCAAAAGCGCGATCAAAGATGGCAAGAGACAGATTGACGAGTCGACTACAGAAGCAGCTAAACTTTTAAAAGAGAGAAACAATTTGCAAGTACAACTTGCTGCTAGTGAGAGAGACAAGCTGTTGGAAGAAAAGACAGCCGGTCTTCCTGGTATCAAGAAGAAATACATTACTCGGGTGCTTGGTAACAAGACAAGCGAGTTTATCAACGAGAATTACGAATACACGTTGAAAATGTTTGAGAAATCAGAAGAAGACAAGCTAGAGGACGTAAAGAAGCAAGCGACTAAACAGAGTCGATCCAACAACGTCGACCGACCAGTTATACAAGAGTCGGCCAAGCAACCGCAAGCAGCTCAAAAAACAGGCGACCCGATGGGTTACATGTCAGAGCTAGCCAAATATTAATTTAAATATGAATTTTTTTATGAATGAGGTAACTTTATACCTGAGTATGTGTAATGTCAAGGAGACAAATTTAATATGAGTATTCAATCAGTTAAACCCCCCTCTCCATACGTTGATCAAGCTCGTGCTGACGCGTTGTTGGAAAAGTGGAGCCCCGTGCTCGACTATAAGTCCGACAATGTAGATGCAATCGAAGACGATCACACTCGTTACTCAACAGCGGTCCTGTTAGAAAACCAAGAGCAATGGTGCCTCAATGAGGCTACCAACTCCGCTTCCGGCGGTGTTCTTGGTGGTAGTGCATACCCAACAGCTGGTTTCAACCGTCCTGGCGCTAATGCCGGGGTTGCGGGAGATAACTATGCTAGTGGAGATGCACGTCTTCCAAAGATCCTTATCCCCATGATCCGTCGTACGTTCCCAGAACTGATCACCAACGAAATCGTTGGAGTTCAGCCTATGAGCGGACCGGTTGGTCTTGCATTTGCTCTTCGTTATAAATACGAGGCAGAAGCTCTTGGTGCTAAAGGTATTGATGGTAAAGACTTCACAACAGGAACGGTAGACCCCAGTAAACATTCAGGTGGTAAAGAAGTTGGTTACAACTATCTTGACACCCGGTTCACTGGAGCTTCTTCTGCGGCCTTGTCTGGAAATGCTGATTTTCACTTTCCTGACCAAGACCAAGGTGTTGCCAAGCTGTTGAGCGAATTCGAACTGACAGGTGATATTCCTCAGATGGTCGTTTCTTTTGAAAAGACTTCTGTGGAAGCAGGCACACGTAGGTTAGCTGCCCGCTGGAGCGTTGAGCTCGAGCAAGACCTCAAGAACATGAACGGTATTGATATCGACAATGAATTAACGAACGCTATGTCGTACGAAATTCAAGCCGAGATCGATCGTGAAATGCTCATGAGAATGGTTCAGGTAGCTCTTAACGCTGGTAACGGAAAAGGTTACAGCGTCTACAAGCCTTCCACCGCAGACGCACGCTGGATGGCGGAACGTAACCGCGATCTTTATGCTAAGATTATTGTCGAAGCAAATCGTATCGCTATTCGTAACCGTCGTGGTGCTGCCAACTTTATTGTTGCAACACCAAGAGTATGCGCTATACTTGAAATGCTCCCTGAATTTCAGTGGATGCAGGTTCAAGGTAACGTAAACACTCAACCAGTCGGTGTAGCTCGCGTGGGCAACCTAGGTGGTAGATTCAACGTATATCGTGATACAAGAACAGAAGCACAGTTCGAAGGTGGAGGTCAAAAAGACCCAACAGGTACTGGACATCAGCGTAACAACGCTGAGCGTGTCGAGTATATCTTGTTAGGTTACAAAGGCCCTGAGTTTTACGACACAGGACTTATTTATTGCCCTTACATCCCCATTATGATTCAACGGACCATCGGTCCTAATGACTTCGCGCCTCGCGTGGGTCTATTGACTCGTTATGGTGTTGTGGACAACATCTTCGGTGCTGACCTGTATTATCACGTGATTGTAGTGGAAGATTTAGGAAATGCGTCTATCGCAAGTCCTGCAAATCCTGCAGCTACAAAAAACGTATACTTCTAGAGTTCGTATGGTACTTCAGAGCCGTTGAAATGATACACACGGCGATAAAACAATTTTCGACCCTTTACAGATGATGCTGGAGGGTCGTTTTTTTTGGCTACACTTAATTTATGTTCGTTTCTTAAAAATAAACTTATCCACGTGATAAAATATACTTGCTCCAACGAACTGAAACAACACGATGCTAAGCCACAGTGGTAGTTCCATGTACTCATTGAATAGCCACATGGTGGGGTAGCACACTATGAAGCCCATTTGCCATCTACAATGATACTTTAAATGTCGTTTGTAATCAACCATGAGGATGTTTCCACTTGTCATTCAAAGCTTCTAGTGGTTTCTCCACATCACCCTTCAGGTTAGTCTCAGTCCACATAGCGCACAGCATGTTCCACACAGCAGCTGCAGCATGATCTTCATCATCTTTATCCGCCCACCATGCTTCCATGTGTCTGTGAGCACAATCATAATACACACTCAACGGCATGCCTTGCATCCAGTTGTTCTCGCCATACTTTTCGGCACCGTCTAAATACCGCTTCATCACTCGCTTGAGTTCTTCTTGCGGAACAAGCGACATGCGTAGCTTACCGTCTCCGGTGTCTCTCTGAGCTCCTGTATCGAACTGTCTGTTATTGTCTGTCATTAAATCTCCCGGGGGTATGACTAGTTATTTAACAAACGACGCGTTACACACACCGTTTAATTTATAGTTTATAAACTCTTCCCACATGTCGGCCGACATATCTTTGAGCGCTTCGGTCAGATGCGCAGGGCCGGTGTAGTGGTTGTCTGTGGATCTCTGCATGATTGGTGCACCAAAATCAACCTTTTCTTCTGCTCTATGCAGCACACAACCAACCTTAGGGTAGTCTTTGTTACCACCTAGAGCAGTATTGTCATTCTCAAACACTCTGACCTGTGGGTCTTTACCTCTAAGCTCTGGATATTCTGTACATAGCCCCGGGTGTAAATTATATATGTCATTCTCTCTACACACACTCCCCGGTATAATTCTCATCCACCCGTGTAATGTGATAAAATCTCCTCGTGTGAACAATCTTCTATAGTCTGACACAGAAGGCTTGTTGCTACAAAATATTATGTCTTTTAGCTTTTTGCTGATGTTTTTAGATCCAGGAGTCAGGTTTGTTATCACTTTGTCCGGATAACGTCCTAGTCTCTCTGCTAACGTCGCGATTTCAGTTCCTGTGTGACTGAACATCGCTATCCATGCGTTGTCTTTGTTGTTACCCATATCGTTTTATTATTTTTTTAAACATGTTAGTGTTGTAATCTATATCTGTCATATACCGAGGCAATTCATCCTCACTGACTCTCCAGTCAATCATCTCCGCAAGCATGGTCTTAGGTTTGCCAGACAGTCCCATGGTGTCGTTGTATCTGTATCCCTTCAAACCAGCAACAATAGGGTTAGATGTGTCTATAGTCACTATGTTGTGTATGTTGTTGTCCACATAATAACCAAACTCCGAGGCTAAACTACACCCCAATAAGTGATGTGGTTTCTTCCAGTTCCATACCCCTTCACTGATCAGCTGAGAGATGAACCGCTGTCTACCAGTCTTGTATCTTGTCAACTTGTCTTTACATACAGAACACTTCATTGGATCTACGTCATCTTGAAATTTTAGCGGGTTGCTATCATTGTATATTACCTCTCCCCAGTTTACCTCTGAGTTGTCAGTACCGTCTCCTGTGAGTAGATAGTAATTATAATCAAAGCTGATAGCAACGACATCCACCATCTGCTCTACTATCTTGTAACATCTTACTAGAGAGTCCCAGTCTTTGCCTTGTACGACTCCAATCGTACCACACTGCTTCTTCACTTCATTATCACCACATGCATTATTGAACCACTCCATCATTTGATGGACAGTCTCATCCGCGGACTCTAATACATCCGGCACAATGTAATATGTTGGTCTTAGTTTGTCTATCCACTCCAAGTATTTGTCTGGATCAAATGATTTTTGCAACTCAAATATACTATTGTCGAGATAAACCTTCCTCCCCATCGACATGCTATCAACGAAGAACTTATAATACTCCGGTTGAGATTCAAACAAATGCACTAGTGCGTAATCATAATCATTGTAAACTCGAGACTGTTCTAATAAACTAATCGGACTCTCATGTGAAACTTCTACTCTCATTACATATATTATACAGTATAATCTATAAATATCAACAGGTGGATATATAGAAATCTGCCTATAAATTTTAATATATGGAACTAAGCGAAGAAGCGAGAGAGGTTATAAAGAAAGCCAAAGTGTTAGCAAAAGAGCTAAATCACAGATACGCTGGGTCTGAGCATGTTCTTGTGAGTTTGTTGTCATGTAGTGAGTCAGCTAGAGACATTCTGTCTATTGCAGGACTAGACACCGAGCATTTCCAGCAATTGTCTCTGTCTATACTGAAAGACACGCGGATGGCCAAGAACGCATTAGAAGAAAAAGGTACTAACAAGATACTGCTGTCTCCTAGAGCGTCTAAAGTTTTAACACACGCCAGTAGATTCGCCATGGAACTAGAACTTGATGAGATATCAGCCGGCGCCATATTACTAGGCATATTAAATGACATATCTGGCATGTGTCACTACCTGCTCAGTCAGTTGGACATTGATGGTGATGAGCTTAGAGGTGCAGTCTCGGGTATACTAGGTGTCGAGCTTGATGAGATTGTCAACCGCCGCACGATTGTCAATGAAAATGATGACGTCACCTCGCCGCAACCGCCCTCTCCACCAACAGGAAGTGCTCAAGCCCCACGAGGTGATTCTAAAGATAGTGGTAGCGCATTACAAAAATTTACAGTTGATGTTACATACAAGGCATTGAACAACGAGTTGAGCAAGCTAGTTGGTAGAGAAGAGGAGATTGATAGAGTTATAGAGATTCTCACAAGAAAGAGTAAAAACAACCCGCTGTTGATAGGAGAACCTGGTGTTGGTAAGACTGCAATTGTGGAGGGGTTGGCTCAGAGGATAGTGACGAGTCAGGTACCAGATAAACTGATGATGATACGAATCTTACAGCTTGACATAAATGCCATGGTAGCAGGTACAGTGTACCGAGGTCAGTTCGAGGAGAGGTTGAAAGACTTAATAGCTGAACTAAAACTATCACCAGATGTAATACTATTCATCGACGAGATACACACAGTGATGGGTGCCGGTTCAAGTGGAGGTGGTTCGTTGGATTTTAGTAACGTGATTAAACCGGAGCTAGCTCGAGGTGAAATCTCATGTATCGGCGTGACAACCACCAACAAATATATAGAATTGATAGAGAAAGACGGTGCATTTAACAGACGGTTTCAGAAGATACGAATAGATGAGCCTTCTCTCGACGAGATGGTTGAAATACTCAAAGGTGTCAGAGGTGGTTATCAAGATCATCACCGTGTCCGGTATTCTATTAAATGTATAAAGAACATTATAGACAAATGTCATAGATACATCCCAGACAGAAGATTCCCGGACAAGGCCATAGATGTTATGGATGAGATTGGTTCACAATTGAGATACAAGTTGTTTAAAGAATATTTTTATCTGAACCCGGAGATGGAAGAGAAGCTCAATGACATGATGGCTCGCAAAGAGCTGGCGGTCAAGTATGAAGATATGGATGAGCTGGATCAACTGGCCAAGGAGGAAGACACCGTCAATGCGTATATCGACGATTCTATATCAACATGGGTTGGTATGGAAGGCAAGATGATAAGAATTGACGAAGAAACGGTGGATGATTACTTCAGCAAGGTCACCGGTATACCGGTGAGCAGCATAAAACAAGATGAGAGCAAGAAGCTCAAGTATTTGTCCAACAATATAACCAAGTATGTAATAGGTCAAGACGATGCAGTCAAGGAGATTTCACAGACAATCAAGAGAGCACGACTAGCATTACATTCACCTAACAAGCCAATTGGAGTGTTTCTGTTTCTAGGTCAGACCGGTGTTGGTAAGACATACATAGCCAAGATACTCAACCAGCTGCTGTTCGGCACCAAAGAATCTGTAGTCCAGGTCAACATGTCTGAGATGATGGAAGAGCATTCTGTGAGTAAGATTGTAGGGTCTCCTCCTGGTTACGTTGGACATGAGGATGTTGATAGCGGTTCTTTCCTGAACCGTGTCAAAGAGAACCCATACAGTGTGGTGTTGCTGGATGAAATTGAAAAAGCTCACCCGGCCGTGTTGCAGATACTGTTACAGATATTTGAAGAAGGCACCATCAGAGACAGTCAAGGTAGAGATGTGAGCTTCAAAAACTGTTACATCATAATGACCAGTAACATTGGTGCAGAAGCCATACAAAAGAGCACCACAGTTGGTTTCGCCAGTGCGTACAGTGATGAGAAGCTAGAGATAGACAGCAAGCTCAAGAAAGAACTAAGCAAACACATGGCACCAGAGCTGTTGAATCGTATAGACAGTGTGGTGATGTTCAACAGTCTCAAGCCCAAACAGTTGTACAAGGTGTGTGGATTGGAACTGGACGAGCTTCGCCGCATATTGCGCAAGCAGATCAACGTTAGATTGAGCTGGGACAAAGCAGTGCCCAAGTGTGTGGTGGATGAATGTTACGAGGAAGGCTATGGCGCGCGTCCCATCAAGAGATACCTGCATCGACAGATCATGGACTCTATATCCGACACGTATCTAGACAATCCAGACTGCAAGCACATTAGAATAAGCGTAGATCAGGATAAGCTAACGTACAACACCGTTTTACCCCCCTCGAAGGCCGCTGGTTAAACAACTGAATCTCTCGCAGGCTCCCGCCGGCTCCGCCGGCCCTTGCGCCGACCGCCACATGCCGGTTGACACGCCGCCTCCCGCCAGCTATTATGCCGGCTCCGACACCGTCACCGACCCCGTTGTTCCGCTAGTCCTCGCGACAGTCGCAACTATCCACACAATCGGCTTGATCTTCTGCAGATCCACATCGCTGCACAGACAAGCTGTCGCTGTCCACGTCAGTATGGTGGTATTCTGCATCCGTTAGGAACATACTACGAGCAGTGTCTTCAGACAGAGCATTGTAGAATCGATGATGATGTTGCTGGTTGGTGGTATAATCTATCTTATACGTGTTACTCACATAAGTACTTAGCTGTTCTCAACTGAATATATATGGATGTAAGTAATTTTTTTAGATGCAGCGTCTAGTCACCAGGTTTGACCTGTGTGTTGTCAGTCTCCATCATGTGCCCAGGGTCTCCTGTGGCTAACTCGTGTTCTAGTATTGGTAGTCTATCACGTTGGTCAACCCACTCTCAGCCCAACGTAGAGCCTCCTGGTCTTCTTCTGTGTCAGACAACTCGTCTTGTAGATAGCTTGTCACGATCTCCACCATTTGTCTGTAGTTCTCTTGAGACTTGTTCAGCACTTCTGCCAGTTCTTGTTTGTGTTGTTCCCGATTGGCTGAAGCTGGGTCAAAATCCGCTTCACGGACCACCACACCTGATTCAGGATCCGGTCCCGGGCCGTTCAGGTTGTTAGATTCTTGTATCATGGCAGTGTATAGCTGCTCCAACCCTTGTTTGTTTGGTGTATCAGTAGTCATGTCAATACTTATGTAAAACTCTTTATGTAAACCTGGGTTTTTTAGCGAAAAAAATTTTTCCGGATCCGCCGACAAACGGGGGTACTGTCAAAATTCGGCAACATGCAAAAAAATTGGAGCATGGGCCTTTGATGTTCTGGCACCTTTTTCCATATATTAAGTTTTTGCACCACCGTGGGCTCTATCCCGGGGGGGCTCAGAGAGAGCGGTTGTCTATAGAGAGTCATCCAGTGTCTCAGCATTGTACTGGAACAGAGCGTCCAGTGCCTCTTCTGGAGTGATTGACACATCAGTGGCTCTCAAGATGCCTTCTTGCAAAGCTATTATGTGCTTGACTGTGATTGGTATGGTACCATCTTGATTGTATGTCACATCGAACAATGGATCAGGTGAGGCTCCTTCTAGTGCCTCGAATGCTCCTACGATTGTCTCATCTATCACCTCGTCAGTTGTGGTGGTTGTGAGTGTGTATGGTTGTCTTATGTAGTATCCCATCGGTGTTAAAAAAAGGAGCTGGTTACTCGATTCACCAGCTCCTGTATCAGATCAGTTATGTTAAAGTGTTAGCTGTTGACCAGTTCGTCTCGCTGGGCTTTGAGTGCCTGAATCTTCTGGTACATTTTGTCTATTCTGCTCTCTAATGCTGCAGCTTTACGATCGGCACTTCCCACGCTGGCCCCTTCTCGGCTCACGTAAGTGTCTTCAAATGTGCTGATGTTGTTATCATATTTGGTCGTGATAAGATTTGCAAGATAGGAATGATAGAACTTCTTCTCATTTCCGGTGACGGAACAAACTGCAACATAATTGTTCAGATCGATTTGAACGTCTCCTGCTGAAGATTGGAAGTTGTAAAGGTGAGTTGCTTTTCTGCTTTTTTTAATTTCGTTTGACATAATTTTGATTTGATTTGATTGTGGCTTGATTGCCTGATTGTTTATATATTATACGCTAGCGTTTCGGGATGCGCAACTTAATTGTTTGCGAATGCATCAGGTGCTCCAACCTTGACTCCTGGACGAGCAACATCTTGTGCTCTCACGATGGTGTAGGGTGAATGATCTGTGAGTCGATTGATTCCACTCTCCAGACTCTGAACGAATCGAATGGCTGATTGAAGATCGTCGCAATCGATCACTGGTGTTTTGTCTCTTAATATTGTGTACATTGTTTCCTTTGTTGAGTTGTTGTTATCTGATTGTCTATTGATTATAGCTGAGCGCCTTCTAAAGCGCAACTCTCTAAATCTGCGGCGAAGTTTGGCACGATGAACTCTTCAGCGTTCAATTGCTCGATCTCTCGTTCGATGCGATGTATCTCACATCTTGCTCTGGTGCTTGGCCAGTTCCATTCGGCGTGTGTTGCTTGCTCCAGTCTGGTCTGCAGCTGTGATCGACGCTGATTGAACCATTGATGCCATTGTGCGGTTGTGTTGATGTTGTTCATTATTGTATGATAGTGTAAAATGTTGTGATGCGCAACTTACTTCAACGGCCGTCGGGTCGCTTCAGTTTGCTCTGGTGGAAAAATTTTGTCCCAGCTGTCTGGTGTGATGCCACTGATCAGAAACTCTCGATCGTCGCTGTTCAGATGCGGCACGATGGTCTGTATGGTCTCCACACCAGCATTGACTCGACTCAATTGTTCAGGAGTCATGTCGATCTCCAGAGTGTTAGTGTTGCCAGTCATGGGGTCTAGTTTAGTGATCTTCATGGAATTATTACTTATCGTTGACGTCTCGAAAAAGCTCGTGCTTTGAGGTGAAAAGGTCATAATACATAATGCCCAGAACAATGGACATAGGAACAATGAGTGGTAATGTGTCATATATAGTCATAGTGTGTTGTGTGTTAATGTTGTCGTGTCTTTATTGTAGTGTCAAATCTCAATAAGAGCAACTGATCTTTTGTTTGTGCTTCTGCTTGCGCGCCAGAATCTTGTTCAGGCGCTTGTGTGGTCGGCTCCTGGTGAACACAATTTGAAGTCTCATCTTACTCTTCATAATCACCAGCTCCATCACAACACTCAATCAATTGATCCAGCTCCACATCCTGTCCTCTATAGATGGTCATATGATTCATCACATTATCACCCCTACCAACATGCATGTTGATCTGATCAGGTGAATAGTTCTTCCAGACATACTCTTCTACCTCTTTAATGTTGTCAATATCATATCCAAACCCATAACTCTCGATCTTCATGATTATTTTTCCTCCTGTTTTGTATAATCTGCAAATGAGTAATGCTCTATCATGCTCTCAACATTTTCCATAACACATTCAAACACATCTTCATCAGACATGTCCGAACAGTCAAACGTTTCTTTTTGGAACTCAATAGCTCCCTTAATAAATTCTTTTAAATGATCCATAATGTAATTATATTCAATTTCCTCAATAAGCGCAATTTAATAAGCGCAATCTGAATAAAGGTAATTGAGTGTGTCTTTGAGGTCTTCATAAACAGCCAATCTGATGCCCTCATCAGTATAATATGTGTCCAAATCGTCATTATCATACCAAAACCCATCTTTAGGGTTGAGAGTTAATGTTGCTTTCATTTGTTGCTCCATCAGAAGCCCTAATTGTTTTAATCTTTCCATACCATAATTATAACCAATTTTCTCATAAAGCGCAACATATTATGAGCACAGGTGTTTTTTTTTATATTTGGGAACAGTCCTCCCCGTAATGTCATACTGTACAGAAAATAGGCTGCTCCTACACTGCTACTTTTGAGGCTGGCTTGAATTCCCTAACTCATCTCCCATTTGCTGCTGATCATACATTATTATCACTGAATTTTCCTGAATGAGCAACAAAAGAAACTGTCCATACCGTAAATGCCGTAGATGATGAGGTGCTGCAGGTGCCGGTTTTCAGCATGACCAGAACTAATCAAGTTGTATTAGCAGCAGTTGAGAAATGAAAATGGTTCTGACCTGATCAAAAGTTCCCAAAAGGTCCGAGACTTGCATGGAGGTACCTGAAACGGC
>Ga0315315_10006647_pt1 | contig 10687 bp, 5 predicted proteins | sample M140m3416metaG_FD_203699 | JGI IMG/M metagenome (GOLD analysis project Ga0315315, IMG submission 203699) | Ammonia-oxidizing marine archaeal communities from Monterey Bay, California, United States - M1 40m 3416 | ecosystem: Environmental > Aquatic > Marine > Intertidal zone | place: USA... | reverse complement strand
TTTTTCATCTCAAATGCAATTATCCGGTGCTGCCTTCAAAAATGACGGCACAGATAACGCATCAAACAGTAATGGTGTTGTAGATCCTACAACAGGTCTTTTCAGAGATGCTTTTGCATTTGAATCGGCGCTGGACACGGCAGATTCTGGGTCCAAAGATTCGACGGGACTCGAAGGTATCAGTGGTGCTTTTGGTGGCGTCGGGGACACAGGCGGTGCCAGAACCGCTGTCAACAATGGCGTTTCAGATGCAGGTGCTTTCGTTCTCTGCGAAACTTCACGCAAACTTCACTGCTGGGGAGAAAACCCCGTTGTTACGGCTAAGCTTCAGCTTAACGGTCAGGATCGCTTTTCGGAACGCGAAGGAACTTACTTCGATCTCGTTCAGCCTTTCCAGCACCACACACGTCACCCTGACACCGGTATTAACGTATACTCATTCGCACTTCGCCCCGAAGAACACCAGCCATCTGGAACTTGCAATTTCTCACGCATTGATAATGCCACACTCCAGCTTGTTGTTTCCGCCGCAGCTATCAGCGGAGAATCAACTGCTAAGGTCCGTGTCTAACCCACCAACTACAATGTCCTTCGTGTCATGAGTGGTATGGGAGGTCTTGCATACTCTAACTAATTTATTATTTTATATTTTTATCTAAAAAAATATAAAAATCATATCCATAATCTATTACCATCAAAAAATATTATGAAATAGTTTAAAAATATTTATTCATCTAATATTATTTATGAATCAAACAATTTATTATTGGGGTATTCCCGATATATCAGTATCCTTTTGTGAAAAAAAATATATTGAATCTTTTTGGATTGCCGAATATAATAATACCTTTTCAGCTAGTGCTTATATCTTTTTAGGATTTATATTTTTATTTACAAAAATACAACATGTTGGTTATTCTATGATAATATTAGGTATTTCAACAGCCATAATGCATGCAACACTAAGATATTATGGACAATGGATGGATGAATGTAGTATGTTAATCATTTCTTATTCTGCATTAAAACTATTAAAAAAAAGTTTAACAAATACTGGTTATATATTTATTATTATTTATTATTTTTTAATAAAAGATTATTTTATTCTCTTTTTCTTTTTATTTTCTTCAATGCAAATATATATCGTTTATTTATCATATAATAAACAATTAATTACAACACAAAAAATTTTAATATTATGTTATATTATTTCATTTTCATTTGGAACTATCTGTTGGTTTATTGATCAACTATTCTGCAATTACATTTATAATATACCATTTCACGCATTATGGCATATATTTTCTGCACTTGGTATGTTTTATGGATTCTTCTCTTTTGTTGTATTATAAATTATTATATAAACAAACTATTAATTGTTCGGTTGTTTCAATATCAATACAAGAATCAGTAATACTCTTACCCCACTCTAAATTATCTTTTTCACCAAAAATTAATTTTTGTTTTCCCTCTATTAAATTTGATTCTAACATCATACCAATAATAAAATCATAATTTTTACTTAATTCATTAATCAAATAATGGAATACTTTTGGCTGTTTTGTATAATCTTTTCCACTATTCCCATGAGAACAATCTACCATAATATTCATTTTAACATCTGACATTAATAATACATCTTTCACTGCCTTTACTTCATTTAATTTATAATTAGTACCATATTTTGATCCTCGCAATATAACATGACAATGTTGATTTCCATTTGTTCTTACTATAGATGCTTGTCCATCCTCATTTATACCATAAAAACAATGTTGATGCATTGCTGATATAATTGCCTGAGCTGCTATATCATAATCACCACTACTATTATTTTTAAATCCAACCGGCATTGATAAACCTGATACCAATTGACGATGTACTTGACTTTCTGTTGTCCTTGCCCCAATTGCACCCCATGAAATTAATTCTCCGATATATTGTGGTGTAAATGTATCCAAAATTTCATATCCACATGGTATTTCATTATCATTTAAAAATAACAATAATTCTCTTGCCATTCTTAAACCTTTATTTATATTAAAAGTATTATTTAAATCCGGATCATTAATTAAACCTTTCCATCCAACAGTTGTTCTTGGTTTTTCAAAATAAACTCGCATAACTATTAATATTTTATCTTTCACCTTATCAGAAATTTCTTTTAATTTTAACCCATATTCTTTTGCTTGTTCTATATTATGTATAGAACAAGGACCCACTATTATTAATTTTTTATTTATTTCACCATTTAAAATTTTTACAATCTCACTTCTAGTTTTTTCAACGAATTTTAATATTTTTTCACTCACTACCAATTCTTGTTTTATTTTTTTTGGCGTAATTAAAGCGGAAATTTCATTCACATTCACATTATTTATTTTAATATTATGATCATTATTATATCCTGAATAATTTGTTAAAATAATTGATTCCATCATATCTTGTTTAGACATATTGAAAAATATAAAAAAATATATTTATATTGTTTTTTATCAATAATTTCAAATACTACAAATATTATATACTATAAGATATTATATACTAAAAAGTTTATTCATATTTTTAACTTCAATTTTATCATTTTCTTTCATAAATAATTTTTCAATCAATGAATCATCCCGCAATCTAATCGTATAATCAAGTTGGTTATTTCTTCTACCAACTCTCCCAAATGCTTGAATCATCTTTTCCTGTGTCATATTTTCCAAATCCTTACCCAAATATCCATGACAAAATTGATAATTTGTCCCATAAATATAATCACTTGATGCTATAATCAAATACAATTTTTGATCTTCTGCCAACTTCTTCATTATCTCCATATACTTAATATTATCCTTTTTTATATCATTAACATTCTCTTTTATAAACACACCAACACCCATTAATAGCAATATTTTCCACGCTTCGTTAATATTTAACAACATGATTTCTTCAACTATATCATCTTCTATATCTGAACAAAATTCATTTTCCAAAATATCTTTTTCTGTCCATTTTTTCAAATGATTTATTGTATTTGGAACATATACTGGCGACAATTCAACAACCTGTATTTTACTTTTTAATCTCTTCACTTCTCTATAATATTGTTCTAACAATTTATATTCCGTACTATCCATTTTATGATTTTTTTCTTGCATTTCTGAACCTTGTTTATCTTTACGTTGTCTTTCATTTTCTTCCACCTTAAATAATTCTTCTCGCCATTTTTCATTTCTTTGTATTACCATCTTCAATCGTTCCATTTCTTTTCCTGGAATTTGCGATGCCCTCAAATATATACTTGCCAATCTTTTTACATCATTCGTAAGAAATATAGTTGGACCATCTGTCAATGTATGTGCATCATTCGTTGTTATTTTAATAATAGATTCATATGTTTGTTTTAAATTTTTTTGAAAATATTCAAATATTTCTGCATAATGTTTCTTACATTTTTTCAAAAGCAATAAATAATACAATTTAATATTTATTACATTGATATCTGCTATTGATTCAAAATAATTTTCAACGTTATATGTATCTTTTACAAAATTATTCTCAATAACATACAATATAAATTTAGAAATTTCACCAACATCAAAATGTCGCATAATCGTTTTATTTTTTTCAATAAACTTCAAACATTTTTTTATATTATCATATTCAGAATAATGATAATGTGGTAAAATCTTATACCCCTTTGTGGAAATAATTGGTATTGATTTTTGACATTCATAACTCATTATTTCAACAATATTATTATTATTAAATTTATATGTATATGAATGCAACATATCATCCAATTCATCCATATTAGGTAAGGTTGCAGATGATAATACAATATTTGGAATTCTATTTTCATCCCAATTCTTTTTCAATATTTCATGAAACTCATGTTCTTCATAATCTAATGTTATCGTAGGTTCATCCCAATACCATATAATATCATCTTCACTATTGAATGCTGTCATATAATTCATCGCAGATAAATAAGATTGTATATCACTAATAATAATTTCAACCTTGTCACCCACACTATTATCTACTTTAAATATTGCCCCTGTTTTATAATTTTTAGTATAATCCTTCGCAGCATAATAATGTAAACGAATGTCACTTGGATCTTTACAACCAAATGCAATCGCTATTGGTATTTCCAGCGAAATACAAGATTTAGCTAATTGCAATCCAATATGCTTGGCAGCACAAACAAATATAATTTTTTTTCCACGTGATAGTGCAATTGGTGTCATCGTTTTTCCTGTACCAGTAGGTGCTTGATATAATACTAACTTACTTTTTTGATTATTTTTAAACAATTTCACCATATCTGATTGATGTTTATACAATGAAATATCCCGATAATTCAATAATAATTTATTTTGTTCAATATATTTATTTGAATTTTTAATAATATCAATAGGTTGAATATGAGGTGTGAAATATTCCAAAATATATATGATATAATTCATTAATATCTCATTTATATGCAATATTTTGTTTTTTATCAATTGTGATAAATTATAATAATAATATACCACTTTTGAGGTTTTATTTGATTGAATATTTGACAATAATGATTTTACAGATTTTAAAAGCAAGAATTCATATATATTTTCTTTTTGTTCTACCATTTTTTTTTCAAAATTTTTTATTCTTATTTGATCTTTCTTTTTCAATATAAACTTTTTTTGTTTTATTTTTTTATTCGCCCATTTTATATTATATTTCTGGTTTAATTTTTCAACCTTTTCTCTAAAATACATCTCATAGAAATTATAATGAAACATTTCAATATTATCTGCAATTTTCATAATAGAAATCAAACTACATGCATTATTAAATGATATTTCTGGATTTTCCCAACCGTTAAATATCATTTTAAGAATTTTCTTTTCATTTTCAGGCAAAGGAACCTCCAACGCAACCCATTCTTCTTTTTTTAATTTTGTTTGTGTTAAATCCATATATTAAATTAAAATATAGAATAACAATTAAATAATTTACTAATATAATTTATTTAATTATTTATATAATCAATTTTATTCTTTTTTATATATTCATCCAAATATGTTCTTAACCATCCAATTGTTATTGCGGCTGGCTTATACATATTTACCATTTTAAAAAATTCACTTGTATTTCCCAATATTACAATTGTTTTTATAAATTCTGTCATACAAATAAAATGATCCAATTTTGATATTTTAACATAGACATTACTATCTACAGAATATGCATGATCCTTTTTTATATGTTTTGTTATACGTTTTCCATTCATTATATATTTTTTGTTTTTTTTTTCAAGATAAGCATTTTTTTTGACAATACCATTTTTATTTATTTGCCACCAAATATTTTTTGAAATATCAGGACAAAAAAAACTAGGAAAAAACACAGGATTTCCGGTTTTCTTTAAAATTAAACATGCATCATCGCGTATTCCTTCATTATGGGTTCTCTTCAAAATATAACCGTATTCCGATTTAATTTTCCTTTTTAATCTTGAGAGAAAAATTGTTTTGTGATCCTTTAATAACATATCACTCTTTATTTTCCCTATAAACAACAATACACTCTGTTTTATTTTTTCATCCTTTGTCTTATCCAAAAATTCTAATTGTATATATTCTTTCATAAATAAATTATCATATAATTCCAATAAAAATATTTTTAAACTTATTGGTACCAACCAAATACAATAATCATGTTCTTCAATAAATCCTTTGTATATAAATTCTTTTGCTTTTTTTGAACCATATCCATATGGTGGATTAAATCCTATCATAGTGACATTATTACATTTTTCTCTCAGAACATTTACTTTATTTGTATTTGCTTTTAACCAATTTTTTTGAACAATATCCCCATAATATGTTTTATCGGGCATAATTTCATATGAACTATTATCTTTTATAATATTTTCTTGATATGCTAGTTTAACAAAATGATTATCACCACACGATGTATCAATATAATAAATATTGGCTTCTATTTGGTGCTTTTTTTTTAGTTCTGTTAAATTACAAATCGCTTCTTGTAATATTTTTTCATTCGTATAATATTTTTCATATTTATTCATTACTATTTATAAATATGAAAAAAAATTAATCTATATTCTGCAAAAGAAAATGATCATTAAACAATGATGGTGCTTTATACTTTAATAAATCTAATTCATCTATCGTTGTTGGGAAATTTTCAGAACCATAAATATCTTGTAAACATAACCATTCAAATAACCCACCCGGATAAATATAAACATTCATAAATCCAAGTTTTAATAATTGTTCATATTTTTTTAACAATTTTGTCTGATGTGCATTTTTATCGTATATTATAATATTTATGCTTTTGTTTTTTTTTAAATAAGTATTAATAATTTGTTCTTCTTTATCTATTGTTATTGTTTTGGAAATTAAACAATTTTGTTCTGAAGGATCTAAAGTGTTGATTAATATACAATTTCTTTTATTTTTCTGTATAATTTCTTGGATATCTTCAAAATTAACCTTTTTTGTTATTGATGTTGAATTACCCATATAAGAATATATGTATTCATAATACTAATTTTAAATTATTATTAAAATTAATATTTAAAATATGTGCAATTATTTTACTTTATTGCTGCTTAACTAATTTTATTGACTTATCCTTCCCCCAGTCACTTGGATCGTCATCATCGTTGAGACTATATGTTATATTTGCTCTATCAAAACCACCATAAAAGCATCTATGGCCACTTCTTGTGTAAGAAGGTTTTATACCAATCCAATCTATCCCATTAATACCAGCTGTTTTTTTCCATGTAATATTCTTTTTTTGTAATGATTTTGATCTTGGTATTGAAATTGTTTTTAATTTTTTGTCCTTTATACCTTCGCCGCCACAATATAAAGTTACATAACTAGCATTACCCCATCCTTGGTCATGCAATTTAACACCACTAAAATTAATACTTTTAATTTTTATACCTTTAAAATCTTTATCATCTCCATTGCTTCGTCTTAAATTAATTTTTATCAAAGGTGTACCTTCGTTACCTTCTGATTTTTGTGTGGTTGGATCACCCACTAATGGTATACCATTATATTCAATACTATAATTAGCTTTATTAACTTTTTTAGTATCTCTATGCTGTTTTCTTTCATTTGCTTGATAATCATTTTTTCTATAATATTTCACTTTATTTCCGAAAAATCTCCAAAAAGGAAACCACGTTTTAAGATATAATTCTTTTGTAATTGTATCTGGAAATTGTGGATCAAATTTAATATCACCACCAGAATTGAATCTTTTTCCAAGTTTTTTATTGAAATCTATTTTATCTGGCGTTTTTAAGACATTTCTCATTAATTTATCAACAGGTTCTCCATGAAAAATTTTACCCATGCCTGGACCATCAATTATTTTTTTCAATGGTGATTGACTAATATTTAATGTTCCGTCTAAATTTTCTTTTACCTTTGAATCTTCAATACGCAAAGCATCTTTAAAATCGCCCCAACACATTTTAACCCATCCTTTAGTACTAAGTCCTCTAACAGCTCCAGTAGAATATGCTCTTTGCCCTCCTGTATTTTCATCTAAATCTTCCCATATTAAATCTTCTTTTACAGATAATCTTTCAAAAATAATTTTCTTTAAAAATAGATATGAATCATATTGTATTCCTGTTGCTCTATTTTGATTAAAATTATTAATATATTTCATAGCATTTTTTAGCTCACTATTTAATTTTTTATTATCCCACTCATAATGAATAAAATCTTCAAGTTTATTAAGATTGTTAAAAGCCCATACATGTCTTAAAGAACTATTATTTTTTGCAGGATATGAATCGTAACCTTTATGTAATAAATGATATTTGTCATAATCTGGATTGTTTTCACCGGTTAATGTTTTCTTGCGTCCGGCTGCATTCCACGATTTAATATTCTGTTTTGTAGCACCCTTCGCGTTTTTTGTATGTTGTTTCCAATAATAATCTGTGCATTCGCGAGGTCTTGGGAAATTAAAATCTTTATTTCTAAAACGATTATCGCATGAATAAGGCATTTTTTCATTAGAATTGTTTGGATCTGGTATCTCAGGTTCTTTATTATAACAAGCAAGAGTCATCAATTTCGCCGAATTTATAACTTGTCCAGCCACCGGTTTATCTTCATCATATACGGGTGAATATTGTTTGCTAGTATCAGCTGTTTTTCTCACCCCCTGTATATCTTGTTTTACAGTAGGGATATCCGTTTTATCCCAAACTTCAACTGTATATGGTATTAAATTTTCCATTTTATTTGAATTTTGTTTCATTTGGAAAGGTTTTGAAAATTGCTTTTTTAAATCGGGATCACCCAGTTCAGCACAACTTTGACCATGTACCTTTGTTTTATGATTTAATGTTGTTTGATTTCTCCACATTTCATTATAACACTTATTATTATGACCCAATGGTTTATCACTCTTATAACATGCACAACCAGGCATTGCACCCGATATATCTTTTTTACCCATCCAATTTACAAAACATGGAAATCTTTCTTCTAAAGCAGCGCATTCTTTATTTGCAAGCATAAGTCTTGAACCTTTTCTAGGTTGCCATGCTGATTCTATTGAAGATTCGGTTACATCAATCACTTTACTAGGTTCACTTGAACAAGATACTGGATTTGAAATTTTGGCTGGTGGATTAATCGTTTCATCACGCCATGTTTTTAATTCACTCGTCTCATATGGTTTCATCAAATTCAAATGATCGCCTGATTGCATCGCATTATTACTAACCATACTTCGTTTTGTTTTAAGCTTAATATTTTTATTAAATAATGTTGGTTTCTTTTCTTTCAAAATGACAAAAAAACGATTCCATATTTTTTTTATTGTTTCTTTATATTTTGTATCATTATTTCTATCTGATGCATCATTATAATATTCCGCAGTCAACCAATCAGTAATCAATTTTTGAAAAGAATCAATATTTTCTATTTTAAATCCAGAATCTTTTCCGGGTTCTTTTTCCATAGAATTCGTACTAGCATTTGGTAAAAATCTATCTGGTTTTTTTACAGAACATACAGATTTCCAATTACTTCTACCAGAATTAGGGAAATCTTTTCCATTTCTCCATGGTTCTAATCCTGTTGCTAGATTATTAGCCCAGTTATATCTTCTTTGCCAATAATCAGATTTTCTTTTATAATACAAATAATAATTATTATAGCGTATATATCTACTATAATATCTCCATTTTCTCCACCATTTTGCTTCTTTATATTTGTCATATGCTTTCTTTTTACGATTTTCATATCTACTTTTCCACCAATTATAATATCTATAATAACGACTATATCTTTTTTGTAATCTATCATAATTGTTAGCTCTATTAATTAAACGTTGCCTATTTGGTATATGATCATATTTTCCAGATTCAACATACCATACATTTGTATCATTTGTACTACATCCCAAAGGTAATCCATAACTCACCCATCCTTCCTTAAATGGCAATCCTGTTTGTTTAGCATATAATTTACAATCTTCTTTACTCACGTTTTTTCCACCGGGACATCCAATACATCCAGTATTTTTTATAGCATCATAATCACACTTACCTGTTTGACAACATATATCCTTTTCACGACTCTTTGGAGCTTCGGGTGCTGGTGGTTCGTATTGTTCGTCATATCCAACAACAACTTTCATGTCTTCCATGTTTACTGGTGTACATTTACCGAGATCATTATTTCCACTTCCTTTACAATTTTCCATACATCCTACTTTTTCTTTTGATAAATCCAATGTCATAAAGAATTGTTTAAATTGTATATTTTCAGGTCTATTTAAAATAGTATGAAATTCATTGCATTGCTTTACCAACCCATCATTCTGTTCATCTCCCAAAACATCCATATTTCTCTCACATTTCTTATAAAATTCATGTGTCTCATGCAATGCTTCTAAAATAACTTTTTGTTCTTCTGATAAATCGTAATAACTATGTAAAAAATATATTGGCCTCACTTCATCCTTTTTCTCATACCAATTTACACCTCTTTTTACTCGTTTATCTTTATCATCAATGCATTGGTATATCATTTTATTATTTTTTGATTCCTTTCCACTTGCAACAACATCATCATCATCATATCTGTGTTTTATAGATTTACCAAATATTGAAGATTTATCTTTTCTATTATTTGCTGGTTTTCGTGTAATAGATTTAATTATATTTTTTACATCTGAAAGCATATCATTCGTTTGATTTAATTGAACTTGTGTCAAACTTCTATCATTCTTTCTACCCTGTAATTTAATTCTATCTTCATTTCTCAATCTCAACTCCAAATCTTTTAATTCTTGATCTGTCATTTTCGGTTGTTCTTTTTTAGCTTTCTCTAACCATTTACTAGATGTACCGGGTCCTGTCCAAATATCTGTTATCTCACCAGATGATGAAACTTCGCCTGGCCATGGACAATAATCATCCATATATTTTGTTTCACCAGTTTTTTCACCAGTAGCCGGATCTACACGGGCAACCATACCTTCACCTTTTCCATCTCCTTTTCTACCCATATAACACCAACCGCAAATACTTTTCTCACCATCTAAATCACCACAATGAGATACTCTTGAACATAATTCCTGTTCATGCAATTTAATAGCATCATCTACAACACCCTGGTTACCACCAAATTCT
>Ga0315315_10006646_pt1 | contig 10688 bp, 5 predicted proteins | sample M140m3416metaG_FD_203699 | JGI IMG/M metagenome (GOLD analysis project Ga0315315, IMG submission 203699) | Ammonia-oxidizing marine archaeal communities from Monterey Bay, California, United States - M1 40m 3416 | ecosystem: Environmental > Aquatic > Marine > Intertidal zone | place: USA... | reverse complement strand
CCCTTCTTGGCAAATATTACTCCCAATTTTTCCATTGTTGTCACGACTTGCTTGCCCTCCCTTCCAAACGCAAGCTTTGCCTGTTCAAGCGCCAATTCAAAATACTTGATTGACTCTTCGTACTCACCAGCCCTTGCCTGCACGTCTCCGGCCAACACATATGCGCTGTATAAACTAGCGTGATCACTAGCGTCTTCGAGATTGGCCTCTTCCAGCCAGCGTAGCATCCTAATCTCTTCTCGGTAGCACTTCATTGCTGATCCACTGTGCTTTAGACGATCGTACGCCCTTCCCATGAAATGAAGCGTTATTGCAACGAATCTACGATCGACCTTCAGATTGTTGAATTTATATACTCGGAGAGCAGCAGTATATTTTGTCAGGGCCATTTCAAAGCTAGATGACGCAGCAAGTTGACGCCCGATCAAATGCAATGCGTCTCCACATCGTAGGTGCTCCTCACCGATATTTGTCTTCAGAATATTGTAGCACTCGTTGAGTGCAATAATGGCCTGATGATGTTTCTTCAAACTTCCGAGAGCGAAACCAAGGCCGTAGAGGGACATTGCCACCTCAATTGACTTTTCTCCCACATGAAGAATTCTAAGCTTTAGCGAGAGCTCAAAACTTGACTTCGCCAGACTGGGCTCGTGCCAGCGCAAATGCGCCTTGCCCTTTTGATAAAACATTAATGCCGTGATTAAATCCTCGCTTCGCCCAGACATACCAAGTGCTTTCCGGGCCTTCAGCGCACCATTTAAACTGCCGATACACTTTTCCCAATATTGAGTTTTTAGATATATGTTGCCCATCTTTCGAAGAAGAATTGCGGTATCTGTGCTACTATCTCCGGTTACTGAGCTCATGAGGGGTAATGCCTAGAAAGGGCAGGCGCGAAGGAACAAAATACGGTCGATGGATAAGAGAGAAAGGAATTCCATGAGATAAAATTACCGATAAGAGTATGCATAAATAAATGTGATCGACTCATACAGCGAAGCATCGCAAATAATTCTTGATACCTACTTCCTCATAGCACACTGACAATTTTTCATACTGGGCCTTAACATCATCTTCGTAAGGACTTAGCCTGACAAATTGAGGGTCATAGTCTTCCTCAAGCATTTCCTCCTTACTGGAATCAGGGACCAAGAGGTTCTCTCTCACTTCGATTGATTCGTTGAAGTATGCAAGGGCCGTCTCTTGGTCGCCTAGGGAGTTCGATGCATTACCGAGGCATTGCAGGTAATCAGCACAATTAACGTCGTCATTCGGATATTGCAACCTCCGAATTCGAAGTGCCTCCTCGTAACAACTGATCGATTCGTCGAAATGACCCAAATCGTCCAGAACTATGGCAAGATTATAGATCGTATTACTAACATCTTCATGGTCTTCTCCCAACACCATCTTCTTGATCCGGAGGGCTTCTTTGAAGTATTCAATTGCTTCCTCATGGTCTCCCCACTCACGCATGACATTTCCCAGCCATTGCTTCGTGTCAGCAACATTTTCATGATCATCGCCTAGGTGCTCCGTTCGGATTCGGAGTGCTTCATCCAAAAAGTCAAGCGCATCCTCTATTTCACCTCTTTCGCAACAGAGAGCCCCTTTGTTGTGTAGTGTCTCAGCCACTCTCAAATCATTCTCTCCGAGCAATTTCAAACGAATGTCAAGCGCACGATCGTAGTTCTCGATGGCTTCACCTGTTCTACCGACGCTATCGCAGGCAAAAGCCAAACAATGCAGGGTATCAGAAGTATCGATCCGCTCCATACCACCTGCGACTCGCTCCTTGAGACTTAAGCTGTGTAGATAGTATTGTATTTCCTCCTCTATGTACCCGTGAGTACCAAGTGACACCCCTATGAGATGAAGTGCTCTGCCAGTCTTGATCAAGTCCAAAGACGAAGTTTCGGCGATATCAGACCTGCCAACAGTTTCACCTGTAATTGATCGAGGAACATAATTATGGGATCCATCATCGTACGAAGCAATTGTCACTTCGTCGATAGCAGTCAAATTTCTTGTCATGAAGACTCTTGCATTGTTGTATGCCTCGAGAAGGAATGCTCTCCAGTCCGTGTTCCCCTCGTAACTGTCCCACTTGTCACACAAATCTAAGATGAGATCATCTATATCAGTAACCTGTGCAGTCGTGCCTTCGAGTACGCCCATAACTTCAAGCCGGCGATTAATAAACCTCTCTTCTCGAAGCAGGTCCGAGCAGGAGTCAAATATTTGCGCACGAATCAAATTCTTCGGCAGAACCCGAATATCGTACTCTGAGAAGAATACGTTCCAGCCACCCTCTGCCAATCTACCGAAGTCGGCCAAGGCGCTACTCCATCGTTGCTCATTATCCTCGATAAGTTGTGGATACCGATCGCAATAATTGCTGTCTGCCAAGTATTCTCCATACTCCTGATTAATGTCTCGGTGTACCACGATTGTTTCCTGAGTTCTCTGTTTTCCATTCTCAGACTGCAAGCGGCCAATTTTACTTTTTATTTCCGTGTTTTCCATGACGTCTACGAGCCCAATGGATACCATAGAATCTACAACATAGGAAATTGCAGGAGAGGTCCGACCAGGCGACGTAGCAAAAACATCGCCATTTCGGTTGTTAATAAAGGGGGCGTTCATATTTCTGCCGTCGCCAGTCAACACCTCACTCCACAGGGCAACCGCAAGATCCATTGGGACAGACGGTCGTCCAGTCCAGCGAAAATTGCTTTTATCATCATGCTCCGGGCGATGTTCGGAGCAAACTCGACCATCATTACTCAGTTCTCTCGCTGCAAGATCTTCGTCAATGGTATGATTATAATCCTCGGCCAACTGAGACTTGGGTGGCGGAGAAAAAATCGAAACGAACGCGACAAAGCAGAGCCTAACATCTTCTGCAGTGAGGGGACGAGATTGCATGTCTCCGATAGGATTCCCCTGAGGACTCAAAGAGCTAAAATTACGATCCAAGATGTCAAAGAGAGCTTGGTTGGGATGAGTATAAGTTGCACTGCCGGCATCTACTTCTTCATCGCACTCATCTTGTAACCGACTACTCCGATCCTGGGACACCGAACCGAAACCTCGGGCCTTGGCCCTTGGATCAAGCGCCACATCATTGGGTCGCCTCCTCGCACCTTCAAACACTTCCCCCGATCGGAAGGCCTCAATCAAAAACGCAAATTCATCTATACCGTCGTCGATATTGCTATCATCATTGCCTGGCTTCGACGGTAATTCAGTTCCTATTTCCCAATACTTCTCTTCGTCCCCGTCAGCGTCGCCCCCATCCGGCGAGATAGACAGCAAGCGGAATTTTGCTGATTCCTCGACTTCAACGTCATCATCTGCAACATTGGCAATCATTCTCTCCAGTTGTTCGTTCTGCAGGAACAAATGTGGCATCGATGAAGCTAAGCTCTGATCTTCGCTTGAATTCCAAAGAGTGGAATTCGAATTTGACTTGCCACAGTTAGATTCATCCTCGACGTCTCCTTCACATGTCGTCACCCCACCAGAGCCATCAACATCAGTGGTCGAGGGTCGAATCATTCCAAACAAGGACCATTTCGTACGCTTCCCTTCGAAAGACAATACCCCTTCTCCTTGGGTAGACGATTTCTCACGATCAGGGACACCTCCTTTGCCTGACGCAAGATCATCGTCTATATTGTTTTCATTGGCTATCTGCGCATCATTACCTTCCCCACCGGCGGCATCTTTTTCATTATCATTCCTCTTTCTATTTTTCTCATCCCCACTGAAGCTCGTAATATCTTCATCGTACAACCCCGACAAATCATCTTGGCTTGAGGACAAAGAGAAATTTGAGTTGACCATTGGATCCCAGCTTTTGTCCAGAATTGATCCACGATTACCAGACAGCATCAACTCGAAAAGCTCGTCGCCACCCTCCGGTCCAGGTGGACCAACCGTGCCGCTAGCTTCCTCAGCGTTCACTGGGATCTCAGAAGGTCCCGCATCGTCTTCAGCGTTGATATCAGCCAAAGTATGCTCCTGCGACCCCACGCCGACGACACAATCAGTTTGTTTTGGCGCAGAGTTAGAAGTGGAAGGAGTGATCGCACCATTCTCCGCGTTGATTATATGCACAACTTCGTCTTCATCCTTTCCCACCTTAGTACTCTCAGCTACCGAGTCACCCCCCCCAACGGAAACACGGGAGAGGGACTCCCATGCTCGCCTCATCTGTTCTAGCTAGGAATTCCTATCACAAGATAGACTAGCTAGAGTTCTTGCTTTTAAGAGATGGATGCAGAGGAGGATTTCTGACAGCAGTCATGGGGTCATTGCTATGCATAGCTAGCTAGAGAAGTACTCTACTATATTACTAGACTAGCTAGTAGTACTACGACATTACATGATGTGTGAATGATGTATGCTTATGTTGTACTCCTGCAAATAGTTGTACGGTAGTAGTCTAAGACTCGTACTACGCACATACTATTACTGTAGTAATTATGATACTCTAGAGTATGCATACTAGCTAGCTAGTAGCTGAACTCATGTCCGGGTATAGCCCCTTGGTATCTTGATCCCCTTATAATCCGCACCTACTCTAGTACTAGGAGTATACGTATAGGTGCAGGATGAACAGCTCACTTATTTTTTAGATATTGCTCGTAGACTCGAGTAATTCTTCCTCTATCTGGACTACGAGCGTACCTATCCGATGCCTCGGATATTAATATGCATACTCCTAGAGTACTCAACTGGAGTTCTTACTTGCTTGTGTTTTACCCAGAATATCTAATACCCCGATATATTCCTTAGAATAGGATACTCTAGCTAGAGTACCTACTCTACTCTAGCTACTCTAGTATTAGTACTAGAGTACTCTAATAGTAGTAGTACTAGAGTTCTAGTTGTGCACGTACTCTATTACTACTAGCTAGTATGTTGCGGCTGATGTGACGACATTATGCATATGCATACTACTCTCGTTCAGTACTAGCTACAAGCAGTAGGCTCACAATGTTAGATGCCACAGTGCTTGTAACGTAAAGTTTCAAGCTATCTTAGAAAAGTCGTCGAAATCCACATTCTTCAGATACTTCCCATCATCCAATACCTTGAGAGTGGCCTTGTAGCGCTTCTTATCAAGGTCCAACACCTTTGCCCGTCTGCCTTTTCCTCGACCGTTCAATATTCTGACCTCTTTACCCTCCTTTGGGACTACCGTTTCCAGATCATCTTGGTCAATGCGGACAATGTCGCCACCGTCCCGTTCACTGGGCCCGCTGTCCAAAATTTCGACCTCACCGGTGAAACGATCAATTATCTTGTCGACTACGCCCTTTCGTCTGTAAAATTTGCCGTTAACAAGCTTCTTGGAAACGATCCGAACAACAATGTCACGGCAGAGCCAGTAGTCCTTCCTAACACAGTCACTTTCAGCACTCTCCACATATTTTCCATCTGCACTGTCACAATCATTAACCCCCTTATCAAGTCGCTTGCCATTATTCTGTCCATCATTTGCACTACTCCAAGTTTTGCCCCATCGACTCTTTTTCTGCTTCTTAGACTGCATTGTAGAATCAAGCGCGCCCGGAGCGGAGGGCTCGGAAATACTGGCGAGAAGATTCGACTTTCTTCCACTCTCATTAGACATCTCTCCAGCATGCTTTTCTTCAGCTTCATCGTCGTCTTCTTCATCAAAAACTGATTTCCCACAAGCGACCGCCTTCTTCCTTTTCTTTCCAGTGGCACTGCCAATCGATGCCATCTTCCCGATCACCAGCTCTACGGGCTGATCCCTCCCTAAAAATTCAAGTCGGCTTGCCTCCGCCACACCAACTGACCCTCCAGCTCGATCGACCGCCCAAGCTGCCTCTACGCGCTGTTTCTCCATGCGTTTCGCCATCTTCTCTTCTTCAGCCCGCTCGTTCTCTACCCGCCGACGATGAGCCTCCTGCCGCGCTAATAGGGTCGGATCGCGTTCAATGAAACTCACATACCAACCTCGTTCTGTCTCTTCGACCATACATTTACCTGTCCTCCCGAGGTACTGTACGAAGTCCGTCAGTGTTGCCCATTTCGTGCTGTTCATATGAATGTGACTCTTGTCCTGAATGACCTCTTGGTAGACGTTGTTGGCGTTCATCCGCTTCGTTCCATGCCGCCGCCGCAGGGTGTCCAGGTAAGCCTGCTCAAAATCTCGGGAGAACGAGTCAAGGAAATCCCCAGCGTTTTCGGCGAATATCTTCATCTGGCGCAGGTGTGATTCCGACGTTAGGTGACACTTGAAGCCATTCTCGTCGCGGCACTGTTTGTTGCACATTTGGCAGTAGAACTTGAGCTTCTGAAGACCCTTGGCCTTCATCCGGTTCGCCAGATCCTTGGGAGTTCCTCTCTCGGCCTTGGGCATGATTTATAAATTGACCGGGCGTTAAATTGGTTGTCATTGTCCTTAAGATGGCAGAATCAAAATCGGAAACCAGTTGAATTCAAGCCGAGGAGGACTTGGGATATGATGATCCATGTCCCTCAAGTCCCAAGTCCTTCCTTCGTGAGTCGTGAGTCCAGTCCCGTGCTATTCTCAGATTCTACGAGCTCGTAAACGATTCGCAGCAAACACGAGCAACGGAGAAGCTAGAGACGCGGAGGAGCCATTGATTTTTTGAACTTCGCTGGGACGACAATTACTAGCTAGCTCGAGTATGCATACTCTAGCAGTAGTACTTAGTAGTAGTACCGGTAATAACTACGATGCCCATAATAATACTCTAGCTAGTATACAGTTGCTGTTGTATGTATGTAATATACACTAGCCAAGTATTTGTGTATGTATGATGTATACGAGTCGTACTACTACTAGTAGCCCGTAGTGTCCATAGTAATTCCTGATGTACTACAAAGTAGCTAGCGAATTATACCGGCCGGTTAAGTGTGGTCTTGCTTGACTTGCCTGCTGTTTCTACTTTCTACCCATACTAGCACTAGTAAGGGTCAACATTGTGAATCTAGCTACTAGAGTAGTAGTAGCAGAAGCAGTATGATAGCAGTAGAAACAGTAGTAGTACGAGTACAAAACGTATGGTATAGCTAGAAATTCATGACCATTCCAAATTCCCAACACAAAGGTCTCATCATTTCTTCCGCTCCATTCTTTGTCTCTGCGGCGATTCACCATCCCTGACAACTGCCGGAAACGACAGAATTGTGGAACGCCAGGAAGGAAGAACGCCCATTCTTCAGCCGCCCTGGATCAAGTTTGTTTTTTTCGCTGAACAAATTACTGCGCAAACCAATCATGCCCGTCTACAACTTCAAGAAGATGGCACCGGTGCCGTCGGGCCCCGACCTGGTCGACATTGTCCTCATGAGGACACAGCGCCGCACGCCTACTGTTATTCACCCCGGATACAAGATCCAGCGCATCCGTGCATTTTACATGCGCAAGATCAAGTTCACTCAACAAACAATATCGGAGCGCCTATCCCAGATCCTCAATGATTTCCCCCGTCTCAATGACATTCACCCCTTCTACGCCGATTTATGCAACACACTTTACGACCGCGATCACTACAAGCTAGCCCTCGGCCAGATCAACACAGCGCGTTCCCTCTGCGACTCTATCGCCCGGGACATGATTCGTATGGTCAAGTACGGCGACTCGCTTTACAGATGCAAGTGCCTCAAGCGCGCTGCCCTCGGACGTATGTGTACCGTCCTCAAACGACAGAAGGCGTCTCTGGGGTACCTCGAGGAGGTGCGCAAGCACATGTCGCGCCTTCCAGCACTCGACCCCAGTACTCGCACGATTCTGATGTGTGGCCTTCCGAACGTTGGGAAGAGTTCCTTCATGAATAAAATCACCCGTGCCAACGTTGGTGAGTGAGCATTTTCTGCTGTCTTCTTACTCATAATTTCGTCGAAACTTACCACATTCCATGTCAGGAAAAGGGAAAGGACAGTGGACCATCGTGTCCGTCATTCTTGTGTTAGTTTTATGTCATCCTCCTCCTTCAACTTCTGCAATTTATGTAGCTTTCTTCAACGAATCCTATCGTCTCACTCTCTGTGTCATCTCTTTTTCTTCATTTCTAGACGTCCAGCCGTACGCGTTTACGACGAAGTCCCTTTATGTTGGTCACTGTGACTATCGCTATCTTAGGTGGCAGGTCATCGACACGCCAGGAATCCTTGATCATCCTCTTGAGGAACGCAATACCATTGAGATGCAGGCGATCACGGCCCTTGCCCATCTAACCTGCTCCGTTTTGTACTTTGTCGATATTTCTGAAACCTGTGGATACCCCATCGAGCAGCAGGTCTCCCTTTTCCAGTCCATCAAGCCCCTGTTCGCGAACAAGCAGCTCATCATCGTCATTAACAAGATTGACGCTCAGCCATGGGATACGTTAGATGCGGAGAAGAAGGATATCATTGAGTCTCTCGTTGATGGAAACACCACCCTTATGACCATGTCCAACCATTCCGAGCAGGGAGTGTCTGACGTCAAGTCAGCAGCCTGCGACAAGCTCCTTGCCGCTCGAGTCGAGAGCCGTGTATCAGGCAAGAAGATCGAGGGAGTGATGAACCGTCTGCAAGTCTTTCAGCCTACCCCCCGCGATAGCCGATCACGGGACGTGTGCATCCCTGACTCTGTCCAGGAAGCCAGGGATGAAGGTACGCTCGGCCCTGGTCCCGACCACAAGCCCAAGCGGTCTCGAACCGGGTACGCCCCGACCAAGGGGGATGGCCTTGACGGATACGACGGAACCGATGACGTTGCCATGGTCGCAGCGGCCGACGATAAGAAGACCGCGCGGGACCGCATGTGGGAGAATGGCGGTCCAGGAGTCTGGGCACCCGACTACCGCGAGAAGTACGATCTAAAGGACGACGAATGGCGCTTTGATGCAATTCCTCAGATACTGGATGGGAAGAACATTGCTGACTATATTGATCCCGACATTGATGCCAAGCTTTTGTCGCTGGAGGAAGAGGAGGCGCAGCTCATAGAGGAAGAGAAGGCTGCTGCCATGGGCGAAGAGGCCGAGTCAGACCTCGAGGAGGAGGAGGAGGCCGCCGTCGATGCCATTCGTGAGCGCAAGACAATCGCGCGTAAGATGAAGTCAACAGCACGCGGACAGAACAAGCCCGTCGTACCTCGGCAGGTCCGTGGCCGAGCAAAGGACAAGCATGACACTGGTGCTCTCAATGCAGACAACATTAAAGAAAAAATGAAGAAGTATGGAGTTGACACGTCCAAGATGCTGGAGCGAGGGAGGAAGCGAGAGCGATCCGTCGATGCTCGACGTGGGCGGTCTCGCACTCGTGGTACGCCGGACGAGGATATGGACATTTCCACTGATGGCATGAGCAACAAGAAGGTGAAGAGGCTGAAACGAGAGAAATCTCAGAGCGCTAGGCGAGAGATGAGCCTTGCCCGGTCGCACTCACGCGCGCGCGATCCAAGCCAGATTGGGCTGAAGGACGAAGCCACAGCCCGCATTGCGAAGAAGCTCGACAAAGCTGGACGCAATAAATGGTTCGGCGGCAGTGGAGAAGGCGATCACACGCAGAGTGTCCATCTGGTCAAGTGGATGAATACGGGCAAGAAGCGAAATGGAACAACCTATTGTCGCTAGCGGCATCCAGTAAGGAACAACTTATAATTTAAATATATTGGTGATCACTCAATATTGAACTTAGATTCGAATGCGTCAAGCATCGGAAAGCCAACGACTTCCTTGAGATTCGAGAAAGTCGAGATATCATGGAGCATCCCTCCTCCAGCAATAAGGGCAGTGGCTACCCGCTCAAGCGAACTGACATATGCCTGAAGCCCAGACACGCCAAACAATGCCAGACAATATCCCATCTCTCCGCTTTCGCTGGCGTTGAGCACTTTGATGGATCCACCCCCCTCGCACTCCTGTGCCCCCTGCTGCACCTGCGCTAGCATCATTGGTGTTTCTCGTCTCAACTCCCGTCTGAGGATCTCATATTCCCCTCGATCCTTTAAGTTTTCAGCATAGACAACGTCAGCTCCTAATGCCTCATATATCTTGCACCTTTCGACAGCCTCATCCAGCCCTAATGCTGCCCGGCAATCAGTCCTTGCCACGATCAAGACGTCGTTTCCGTCGACGTCGCGCGCCTCATCCCTCGCTGCGAGGGAACAACGGATCCTCTCAGCGCTCTGATCTCTTGACACAACCCGAACGCCCACACCGGCCGCTATTGTGCACCGCTTAGGGAAGACCTGATCTTCGATCTGCCAGAGAGGAGGATTGGGCAGAGGCGATGCAAATTGTCCCGCAAGACGAAGAGGGAAAAGGGGTGAGCCGATGAGAAGAAAGAAACAGGTATATTTCGTCGAGCGGGAACGGCACATATCCTCCGCTCAACTCGTAGGTCCAAGCTGCTACCGACGCGGGCAATTCGGAAGGTAAATTAAGCACTCACGGTGACGGCAGCTGCCCCCGCCGCGGCCAGCCCGCGTACGGTCCTCCTGATGTTGGCGGCTCCACCGTAACCAGTGTCGCCGTCGACAATGACGGGGGGAGGTGCCGACTTGGACCCCACCGCGGCAGCCGCGACAACGTGTCGGGCTGTCTCCTCCATCTCATTTAGGGTGAGGAGGCCGGCGTCCGGCTGGCCCAACCGGGTTGCCGAGACGCCGAATCCTGACAAAAAAAGAACTT
>Ga0315315_10006639_pt1 | contig 10692 bp, 8 predicted proteins | sample M140m3416metaG_FD_203699 | JGI IMG/M metagenome (GOLD analysis project Ga0315315, IMG submission 203699) | Ammonia-oxidizing marine archaeal communities from Monterey Bay, California, United States - M1 40m 3416 | ecosystem: Environmental > Aquatic > Marine > Intertidal zone | place: USA... | reverse complement strand
GAGATTTAAATCTCTAAAATTAAAAATCTTATAAAGCAAATAATAATAAGATCCGTTTGCATATAATTTACTTAAATTATTTTCTTTTAGAAAATTAATTAAATAGCCTTGATTTTCCTTCCACGAATTTATCTGCCAGGTTCTATCTTCACTAAATGTCTCAAAATCATTATCAAACTTGATTACATTTGCATACTTAAATAAGTTAAATTTTTCTAACTTTAAAGCCTCACTTGCTGCAATATAAAAATTTTCATTAATTCCCCAATCATATTGATTGTAACTTTTAATTATTTCCTTAAATCTTTTTGCTTTTTCTTTTGATAATTTAAATATAATTAAATCTATTCCATAGTGCGGCCAAAAGTTATTTTTAACAACACCTTTAGTAACATGGGTGTTTGGATAAATTAAAGCACAATAGTTTTTTTTTTCCAAACTTGACAATATTTTAAACAAATTATTTGGTACAATAATATCAGCAGTTGAATATATCAAATACTCAAAATTATCATTATTTAAAAATTGGTCTAGAGCATTATCTAACATTAATTTATTAGAATATTTTTTATTATTCGGTAAATTTTTTTTTGGAATATTGATATAGAGATTTTGTATATTTTTTTTTTCTATAAAACTCTTTACATTTTCTTCATCAAATTGAGTTAAGCTAAATGTAATATCAAAGTTTAAAGCCTTGACTGAGTCAACAAACAAATTTTGATAAAAATCATTTATTTTAGATTTCCCAATCGGCCTAAAAGATACTAGCCATAATGCTTTCATTTTTTTATATTATATCTAAAATTTCTCTTATTGTTTTATTCACTACTTCGGCTAAACTTATCTATATTAGATCCAGAATTAATCTGATCTTCTATCCATTTATAAGTTTTTGTTAATCCTTCTTTTAAAGTATGCTCAGATTTCCAACCAATTTTTTTTGTTACATATGTGTTATCACTTGACCTCCCTCTTACGCCTTTGGGTTTATCCAACTGATAATTTCTATTAATTTTAAAATCTGCTATTTCCTCAATCTTATCTATCATCTCATTGATTGAAACCTGTTCTTCACTTCCAATATTAAATACATCATGCTTATCACTATTAAAAACATCTAAAGTTCCTTTTATGCAGTCATCTATATAGAGAAAACTTCTGGTTTGTTCACCATCACCCCATACATCAATACTTTTTAGATTATTTTTCTTAGCCATAATAATTTTTCTACATAAAGCAGCTGGTGCTTTTTCTCTTCCTCCATCAAAAGTTCCTAAGGGTCCATAAATATTATGATATCTTGCGACCCGTGTTTCTAAACCAAAATCCTCTGTAAAATGTCTGCACATTCTTTCACTAAATAATTTCTCCCATCCATAACCATCTTCAGGTTCTGCTGGATAAGCATCACTTTCTTTTAGTCCTTTAATAAAAGTATCATTTTGTTTTGATGCATTATAAACACAAGCACTGGATGAAAAAAAATATTTTTTACATTTATTCTGATGAGCGGCTCTTAAAAGATTAGTGTTTACTAAAACAGACAACATACATTCTGCTTTGTTGTTTTCAATAAATCCCATACCACCCATATTACATGCAAAATTGTAAATATAATCAACATCTTGTGTAACTTCTAAAGCATTATCAAAATCTTTTAAATCACAACTATAATTTTTTAATTGGTCATTTAATTGAAACCAGAAATTTAAGGGTTTGATATCTGCACAGACTATTTTGAAGTCTGTATTTTTTGTAAAATGAGAAACTAAGTGTCCTCCAATAAAACCACCTGCACCACAAATTAAAATTTTTTTCATTAATAATCAAATTACTATTATAATTTTCGAAAAATAAAAGTATAAACTAATCATGAACAAAGAGATTTTAGTTTTCAATAATAACAGTGATATTTTTGAGAAATTAATTTTAATTTTAACAGTATTTCTACCTATAAGTCTTTGTTTGAGTATATTTATAGCAGAACTTTTTGCCTCAATAATTGGACTAATAACGCTTGTTTTAATTTTATATAAAAAAAAATTAACTGAATGTTTGAGTGTTGTGAGAAACCCCATGAAGATAATATTATTTTTTTATTTTATTGTTTTAGTTAGTTTAATTTTTTCAAGCAATTTTAAATTATCTTTTTTACCTTCTTTTTTTTATTTTAGATATATTCTTTTTTCTTTAGGCATATTTTATCTTTTTTATAAATATGAAATCTCAATAAAGATTATTTCTATATCGCTTTTATCAACATTAGGATTAATTTTTATAGATAGTATTTATGACTTATTAAAAATTAATCAAATTTTTGGTCTTGGTGTAGAAGAGAATAGAATAGGAAAACCTACAGCAAATATCGTAACAAGTTTTTTTGGGGAAGAAAAAAAATTAGGTAGTTTTATAGTAAGGCTTTTACCATTCATCACCAGTATAGTTATTATCTCAAATATAAAAATATTAGAAAATAACTTTTTTAAAAAATTAAGTATAGAGTTAATATTGTTGATAGTTGCTGGTATTATAATTTTTTTAACAAGTGAAAGAACAGCAATGTTTTTATTCATATTTTTTTTTATTACATCATTAAGAGTTTTACCAAAAAGATTATTAATTATATCTTCACTTTCTTTTATGATGATAATTCTATCTTTAACTCAAAAAGATACCACTAAAAAATTTATAAATGCAACTTTATTTCAATTTCAAATAATTGAAACTTATTCAACTGAAATTACTAATTTTGATAATTTAAGTTTTTCAAATATAAAATATATCTCAGATGTTCATGAAAAACTCCTTAAAGCAGGAATTGAGATTTTTAAAGAATCTCCTTTTACTGGTTCAGGAGTAAAAACATTTGAAATAAAATGTAATGATTTAAAAAAAAGAAATCCTGTTTTTATATGTTCAACACATCCTCACAACACCTATATACAGATTTTTTCTGATGTGGGTTTTTTTGGAGGAATTATTATTTTATTTATTTTTCTCTATATTTTTTATTTAAATATAAAAATTTTTTTTAGAAAGAATTTATCAAATTTGTTAAAATCATTTTATTTATTAAATTTAGGAATAATTATCAACTTGATGCCATTTATACCATCTGGAAGTTTTTTTAATAATTGGATGAATTTAATGATATATTTACCTGTTGGTTATTGGTTATATTTATATTCAAAAATTAAAAAAAGTGAAATAAATCTTTAATGAGTTTTTTTTTTCAAAATCAAAAACTAAATTATCTAAAATTATTTCTAATTGTGGGTTTATTAGTTAGTTGGACTTCTATCTCCTTTAATCCAGAAAAATTAATAAATATTGAACATTTCTTTAAAAATAATTTTACGTTATTTGAGTTAGTAAATTTTTTAAGAGGATCCATTACTTTATTTTTTTTTCCAATAATATTTATTATTTTTGTCAATTTTTTAAAAAAAGAACATCTAAATAGATTAAACCTTGTCTATTTTCTTTTTTTAAGCTTATTTTTAATTCAATTTATTGCTATTTTTTTAAGTCCCAATCAAAATTTTTTTTCTTATTATTTGTTTAATTCTTTTAACGTAATATTCATCTTAATATTATCTAAATTTGTTTTGTCAGACAAAGAATTTACTTTTTTAACAACATTGAGTTTTACACTTTTAATTTTGATGTTTTTATATTTTGGTACACTTTATTTAATTGGATTTTTCATTTCACCTGGTAATTTTTACGGAAGTTGGAATTTGATAAATCAAAATGAATATTTTGATATTCCAAGACCAACCGGATTAGCTAGAACATGTTTAATTATTTTCATATTTTCAACTATTTATTCATCTTTTAATAGGAATTATAATAATTTTTTTATTTTTTTATCAATACTTTCTGTAACTTTTATTTACTTACTTTCATCTAGAACAATTCTTTTTGTTTACATACTTTATCTACTTTTTTATATTTTTAATTACTGTAAAAATATAAATCAAATATTTAAAGTATTTTTCAGATACATTTTAATACCATTCATATTAATTATCTGCCTAGTTTTTTCAAAACAAGTATTTAAAGAGAGAATAGAAGATAAAATTTTTTCTAAAAATGGGAGCCGTTTAAATATTTTTCAATCATTAAGAACTTTTCCAGATTTAGAGAGAAAAAAAAAAGTTGATTTTACAACTGGACGTATTGATGATTGGAAACAAATTTATTTGAATAACAAGAAAACTTTATATGGAAATGGAGTAATGGGTGATCGATACCTTATTGATCAAACTGCATCTAACGCTATCATTTATACATATGCTAGTTCAGGTTATTTGGGTGTTTTTATATTTATAATAATTTCTTTAATTTCATTTTATTTTGCTATTCTTGCAGTGGTAAAAAATAGAAATAGATACGACAATCCAAACCAATTAGCTTCCGCTTTTGTAATTATATTTCTTCTCATGAGATCTATTTTAGAAACTTCGTATGCTATTTTTAGTATAGATTTTATAGTTTTTACTTTATGTTTTACTAATATAACTTACATAAAAATCAATAAAAAATAATGGAAAAAATCACACTACTATCATCAATAGTAACACTTAATTTAATAATCATTTTTTTTTTTGATAAGATAAATTTTTTTAAATTTGTAATTGATAAACCAGATAAACAAAGAAAATTTCATAAAAAACCTACAGCTTTAGCTGGAGGAATAATATTAATTATAAATATCTTATTTTATTATTTGTATTTATTATCTAATGAAAATTATTTATTCAATGAAACTTTTTTTAAAAATTTTCAAGAGTTAAATTTATTTGTATTTTCATGTTTATCTATTTTTTTTGTAGGTTTATTGGATGATAAATTTAATTTTCCTCCATCTTTAAAATTTTTTTTATTATTTGTAATAATATCAATTTTAATTTTTTTAGATCAGTCGGTCAAAATTGAAATTGTAAATTTTTCATTTGAAAATAAAAAATTTAATTTAGGTAATTATTCATTTATTTTTACACTTTTTTGTTTTTTGGTATTTATTAATGCATTTAATATGTTTGATGGAATTAATTTGCAATCTAGTATCTATTCAATAATTATTTTTTTATTTTTAATTTTTTTTAACAATTCAACTATATTAATTATAGGTTTAATATTTTTACTTTCATTTAGTTATTTAAACCATAATAATAAAACCTTTATGGGTGATAATGGGTCATTATTAATATCATTCATTATTGGATATTTTTTCATTAAACTTTATAACGAAAATATAATTTTATATTCTGATCAAATATTCATATTCATGATGATACCTGGAATTGATATGATAAGACTTTTTTTTGAAAGAATTTATAAAAAACAAAATCCATTTTCATTCGATAGATGCCATTTACATCATCTTTTGCTAAAAAAAATATCTTATAAAGTAACGATATTAGTGATTAACCTTTTGATTATAACACCTATTATTTTAAGTTATTTAAATATAAATAATTTTTTGATAATTCTATTAACAATTATTTCATATAGCTTTATTATATTTAAAGTAAGAAAAGAAAAATGAGAAAATTACTTTTTTAAAATAGATTTTTCAAAGTACTTACAGTATTCGTTTAAACCTGACTTTAAATCAATTTTTGAAACCCAACCTAGTTTTTTAATTTTTGTACTATCTAATTTTCTTAATTTTACACCATCTGGGTAACTTTTGTTAAAATATATATTACCCTCAAATCCAACAATTTTTTTAATCAAAATTGCTAATTTTTTAATTGATATCTGTTCACCACTTCCAACATTTAAGAAACTATGGTTAATTTTTTTTTCTGTACAAAATTTTATTGCCGATGCTAAATCATTAACGTTTAGAAACTCTCTTTTAGCAATACCAGAGCCCCATATTTCTACTTTTTTATTATTTTCTTTTTTTGCTATATAAAACTTTTTTACCAACGCAGGAATTACATGGCTTGATTTTAAATCAAAATTATCACCTTCTCCATATAAATTGGCTGGCTGTAAAGAAATAAAATCTTTTTTATGTTTATGTTTAAGATATTCACAATACTTTAGAACAGAAATTTTTGCTAAAGCATAACCTTCATTTGTTTTTTCTAAATTTGATGATAGTAAATATTCCTCTTTAATTGGTTGTTTTGTTTTTTTTGGATAAATACAAGCAGATCCAAGGTTAATAAATTTTTTAACATTATGTTTTAAACTTGAATTAAGAAGATTTAGACCAATCATTGTATTTTTAAAAAGATAATCAGGTTGATACTTTGAATTATCTAGGATGCCACCAACTTTTCCAGCACAATTAATTACAATATTTGGTTTATTTTTTTTAAACCATCTATTAACTTTATTGGCATCTGTAAAATCTAATTCTTTTCTTGAACAATTTAAAAGGTTATATTTTTTTGTTTTTTCAAAAATCTTCATAACTGCTGAGCCAACCATACCTTCTTGTCCCGCTATTAAAATTTTTTTATTCAAAACTAAATTATTTTTTTAAACTTGAAGATTTTGCTAATTTAATATCTTCTTCTAACATTTCTTTAATTAATTCATTAATAGAAATTTTTGGTTTCCAATTGAAAGTTTTCTTAGCTTTTGTTGAATTCCCTATTAAATTATCAACTTCATTAGGTCTAAAATATTTTTTACTAATTCTAACTACTGTCTGGCCAATTGATAATTTAGGAAATTTTTTCTTATCAAATGAAGATATTTTAGCTATTTCGTTGAGTCCTTTGCCTGACCATTTAATTTTGATTTTCAAAAACTTAAAACATTTTTCTACAAAAAATTTTACTGAATATTGTTTTTCTGTTGCAATTACAAAATCATCTGATTTTTTGTGTTGTAAAATTTTCCAACACATCTCAACATAATCTTTTGCATGTCCCCAATCTCTAAGTGAATATATATTGCCTAAAATTAAACTTTTTTGATGTCCATGGATAATCTGACTTAATCCCATAGTTATTTTTCTTGTTACAAAAGTCTCACCTCTTCTTGGAGATTCATGATTAAATAAAATGCCATTTGAAGCAAATATTCCATATGACTCTCTAAAATTTTTTGTTATCCAATATGCAAAAAGTTTCGAAGTTGCATAAGGGCTTTTAGGATAAAATTTTGTTTTTTCAGATTGTTTTTTTTCTTGTATTTCACCAAATAGCTCTGAAGTTGAAGCTTGATAAAACTTTGTTTTTTTTTCTAAGCCCAAAAATTTTATAGACTCTAAAATCCTTAATGTCCCTAAAGAATTTACATTTGCAGTATACTCTGGCATCTCAAAACTCGTACCTACATGACTTTGGGCAGCTAAATTATAAATTTCATCTGGCATAGTTTTTTTTATTACTGAGCTAATAGAATTTGAGTCAGTTAAATCACCATAATGTAAGAAAAATTTATTTTTATACTTTGGGTTATTATAGATATTATCTACTCTTTGAGTGTTAAATGATGATGATTTTCTTTTTAATCCATGAACTATGTAATTTTTTTTTAATAAAAGTTCAGCCAAATATGAGCCATCTTGCCCTGTAATCCCAGTAATGAGAGCTTTTTTTATTTTCATAATGATCAATAACTATTATAGTAATTTTTTCTACATTCAATAAATTTAATGAAACTATCAATTATAACTGTTTGTTTAAATAGTGAAAAAACTATTTCAGACACAATAAATTCTGTTAATTCTCAAAACTATAAAAATATAGAACATATTTTTGTAGATGGTGGATCTACTGATAATACAGTAAATCTAATTAAAGAAAATCCAAAAAAAAATAAAAAAATATTTATTAAAAAAAATACAAGTATCTACCAAGCTATGAATATTGGTATTAAGAACTGTTCTGGTCAAATAATTCAAATACTAAATTCAGATGATATATTGCAATCTAACAAAAAAATAAGTGAAGTAATTAATGTTATTAAAAAGAATCCAAATTATGATATTTATTTAGGTGATGTTGCTTTTTTTAGCAACAATAATTTTTATAAAGTAAAAAGATATTATGTAGCTGATATAGAAAAAATTAATAATCTTAAAATTGGTGATATGCCACCGCATCCAGCATCTTTTGTAAAAAAAAAAACTTATGAAAAATGTGGTTTTTATAATGATGAATATAAGATTGCATCAGATTTTGATTTTTTTTATAGGTCCATAGTTATTAAAAAACAAAAATTTAAATTTTTAAATAATACAATAGTTAGAATGCGAACTGGTGGTACATCAAATAAATATTTGAGAAGTTATCTGGTAACCTCATCTGAGGTAAATAAAGCAATCAAAAAATATAATGAGAATGTAAGTACTTTAAAAATTTTTTTAAGAGGTATTCTGAAAATTAAAGAATTATTTTTTTTTAATTTAAAAAAGATTAATAAAGATTTTGAATTATTTCCATTTACTTTTAATAAAAGATTATATAATAAAAATTCTTTTAAAATTTTAAAAAAAATAGATTTAATAGATTTTAAGCAAAACTTTATTTTGTCTGGAATGAATTTGGCCTTCCTTGGATATTATGCAAAAAAAATTTTGTATCCCTCAAATAATATCATCCATTGGCCAGATGGAATATTTACCCAACAGATTGTGAATATTAAAAAAATTCCTGGGAGAGATTTACTAAAAAAAATAAATATTCCAAATTATATTAAGCAAATAACTATTTTGGGAAATGTATCTAAGAAATCTAAATTATATATGAAAAAAAAATTTAAAAAAAAGATAGTTCATATTCAGTTACCTTATACAAACATTTCAAATTTAATTAAAAAAAAAATTTTTTTAAAAAAAAATACACTAACATTTATAACTTTGCCAACACCTAAACAAGAACAACTTGCAATGGAACTATCTAAAAAAAATAAAAATTTTAAAATAGTATGTATTGGAGGCTCAATCGCTATTGCAAGTGGAGAAGAAAAAGAAGTCCCAAAGTTTATGCAAAATTACGAGTTTATATGGAGACTTAAAAATGATTTTCTTAGAAGAATAAAGAGATTACTTGAAAGTTTTATTTTTTTTCTAAAAGGAAACTACATAGACAATTTATATAACAAAACAATTTTTAAAATAATTGAAAAAAAATAGATTTTATTATTGGTCTTGTGATTGCTCTAAAAATTCTGGAGAGGGTCAGTTAGCTTTATTATTTTTAAAAAAATTAAGTAAAAATTATCAATTTAAGCAAATTAGGTTTAAAAATAATAACATTTCAATAACAAAAAAAATTCTTAATTATAAGTATCTAATACCTTTTATAGGAATACTTTATTGCTGGAAGTATTATTTCAACAATAAAAATATTGCCTACATAAATTATTTGCCGTTTTGGAATTTTCTAATTTTTTTACTTTTGCCCCCAAAAACTTTAATTGGACCTATTACAGGAGGAGCACATTTTAAAAGAACAAATAATTTCTATTTGATTAGAAAGTATTTTTTTCCTTTATTTTACAAAATTAGTGAAATTATAGTAAATTATAGAAATTATAATTTAGTTTTTTCGACTGATTTACTAAAAAAATATTTAGGAAAAAAAATAATTAAAAAAAGTGAATTTAATTTCGTAATAAAAAATTTTGATTTTAAAAAAAAGAAGACAAAAAAATCTATAGATTTTCTAATTTATTATAGGGTCCATGAAAATAAAACAAGTTTATTTCCATTTTATTTTATTAATGATTTAATAAATTCTGGTTTTAAAATAAATATAATTGGAGATAAAATAAAAAATAAAAAAATTGTAAATCATGGATTTATTAATCATTCTAAATTATCAAGACTACAAGCAAAAACTAAATATACAATTTCATCTTCAGAAAATTTATATAGTTTTTTTACGCTGGAATGTTTAAAAAATAATGTAAAAATTTTAATAAACAGTTCTGATAAAGTGAATATACCTTTTTTTAAAAAAAATTTTTTACGAATTAACTTTAAAAATATCAAAAAATTTAATAATGTCGTTATCAATAAAATTTAATTAATTATGTCTAAAATTTACTGTGATAGTGCTAATCTTAGTGTAATCAATAAATGCATAAAAAAATTTAATGCTCAAGGTGTAACAACTAACCCATCAATTATGAGGGCTGATGGAGTTAAAAATTATAAATCTCATTGCCTTAAAATTCTTAAAATTATAAAAAAAAAGCCTCTTTCTGTTGAGGTATTTGCTGACAAACCAAATGAAATATTAAATCAAGCAATGAAAATTTCAAGTTGGAGTAAAAAATTATTTGTTAAAGTGCCTATAGTAAATACTAAGGGATTATCTTTAACTAACGTAATTAGAAAATTAAACTCTAGTAGTGTAAAAATAAATATAACTGCAGTTTTTACTTTTAGCCAAATAAAAAAAATTAAAAATTCAATTAATAAAAAAACCCCAGTTATAATTTCAATCTTTTGTGGCAGAATAGCTGATAACGGTACAAACCCAGAAATTATTGTAAAAAAAACAGTAAAACTATTTCGAAATTTTAAAAATGTGCAAATTTTATGGGCAAGTACAAGGGAAGTTTATAATTTCTATCAAGCAAAAAATTGTGGGTGTCATATAATCACAATGAGTCCAAAGTTTATTGAAAAACTTAAATCAAAAAAAATATCTTTAAATAAGTTTTCAGTAAATACAGTAAAGACTTTTTTTGAGGATGGAAAAA
>Ga0315315_10006635_pt1 | contig 10696 bp, 9 predicted proteins | sample M140m3416metaG_FD_203699 | JGI IMG/M metagenome (GOLD analysis project Ga0315315, IMG submission 203699) | Ammonia-oxidizing marine archaeal communities from Monterey Bay, California, United States - M1 40m 3416 | ecosystem: Environmental > Aquatic > Marine > Intertidal zone | place: USA... | reverse complement strand
GCCTTCGCTGCGCTCTCAGAGCTCCCGCCGGCCTTCTTACTGAGTGGATTCGTGGGCGTCGTGGTCAGCCTGAGGGATTCTCCACCGCAACAAGCGACCGCTCAATCGCCGCCAGCCCTGCCGTGAGACACGCGGGTCCTGGCTGAAGAATCTCAGCCGAAGCGATCTCATGCATGTGTCCGTTCTTCAGCGCCGGTAGGTCGCTCCAGCCCGGCCGAGCACGCACGGTCTCGGGCTCAAAGGGCTTGCCGCACCAGCTCGCCAGCATCACCTCAGGGGCGGCGGCAATCACCTCTTCAGGCTGCACAAAGCGCTCTTTAGCCAGCTTACCCCGCGACCGATCCGAGAAGATGTCTTGCCCGCCTGCAATCTCGATCAGCTCACTCACCCACTCGATGGCCGAGATCATCGGATCGTCCCACTCCTCGAAGTACACCCGCGGCCGCACACCTCGCTTGGCTGCCCTGTCCTGTGCGGCCTCGAGCCCTGAGATGTACCCACTCACCAAATCCTGAGCCGACGCCGCACGCCCCACCAGCCGGCCCACATCGACGATGACCTCTAAAATCTCCTGGATGCTCCGCTGATTAAAGATGAGCACGTTCAAGTTGTTGGCGATGAGCTTGCGGGCCAGGTCCGCTTGAATGTCCGAAAAACCAATCACGAGGTCAGGCTCAAGCGCCTGAATCTTCTTGAGCGAGCCATCGATAAACGCACTCACGACGGGCTTGTCACGCTTGGCCTCGGGCGGCCGCTCGGTGTAGGCGCTGATGCCGACAATACGGTCCTGCTCACCGAGCGCGTACAGAATCTCGGTGGGCTCTTCTGTCAGACAGACAATGCGTGCGGGGCCAGATGGGATGGAGAAGGACATGGGCTGAGCCTAACGCAGGGGTGCAAGGGACGGCAGCAAGCCACCTTAAGCGCAGCGTCTTTACTCGAGCACCTTTTCAACATCATCCTGTTCTGACCAGTCCACATTCCAGTAGATCGCATCGCGGCCGACTTCGTATGCATCTGAGCCAGCACCCCGGTTCTTTCCGATACTGGTGACAAGGTCACGCCGGTCGGACCGACACACAATGATGTCAGCGATCATCCGCTCTTCCCACTCAGCGGTCTCACCGTTCATGCAGCGCTCAACGATGGTCTGAGCCGTACTTCTGGCCGTGTGTGGATAGTAGTGATGAAGCAACAGCATCCGCACGGTGTCGTATTGGTCACCATCGAGGGCGTAGCAGATGTCCCATGCACTCGCAGCGTCGACGACGGCCACAAAGTCCCCCTCCGCAATCGAGATCCGCAGGATCCTCAAGGTGGCGTCCTCATCATCATTAAAGGTGACGCCCCGCAGCAGGCCCCTAAGCATCCGAATACGCACACTCGCCGAAGCCTCCTGCAGCTCGCTATAGCTCTTAGCGCGGGTCTCATTGTCGTCGATCTGGGGTGCGGATGACTCCATCGTCGGCCACAACTCAGTCGTGGGAATTTGCTGAAGGTTGCCGAGGGTATTGGCCTGGGTCACATCACCGCCAAGCGCACCACCTTTCTCAGCATTCTCGCTGTACGGATTGGTACCCTCGAGCCCATTATTGACCAACTCCTCGGCGCGCTGCCAAGTATCCGCCCGTTCTGTCGCCATGTCGGCATCGCCCGCATAGGCCATGACCATGTCCTGCATCATCCGCGGAACAAGCTCAGCGGGCAGTCCCACCCGATCACCGATATCGACGCCCATCTTTACTGCAGCCTGATCAAAGACCGACGTCATCGACATAAAGTCGTCCTTGAAGTCAGAGATCGATGCGCCAGCCATGCCTTTGTAGAGCCCAGTAAAGACCCAGGCCTCGGCCCGTGGAAGATCAAAGCGAATATGAGCCTGCATGTGGGCCACCAAGCTCTCAGTCGCGTGGGTCATCTCTTCGAGCATGTCACCGGAGATGAGCCCGGCGACGAACCCAAACGGCCCAGCAAGCAGCCCACCAATCAAGGGCCCCCCAACATCAGAGGCCTCTCCCGCTGCACTCAGAAGCGTCATCTCGTGCTTATCTGCAGCCACATCAAAGGCCCGCTGCCAGTGCTCCTCGACGTTTCCACCTGAGTCTGCGGCCTTCAGGTTGTCTTCGTAGATCTTGTCGAAATACCGAACACACTCCATCACGTAGCTCGGGTACCAGAACGTCTTGTTGTTGGCCTCCTTGATCTCATTCTCGGTGACATACTGGTAGACACGGGTAAACCAGTACCGATTGTCGACCACATTGCCTTGGGCATCCAACATGCCATCTGCAGACTTCTTCCGTTCTGCGGCCCGGGCCCGGACATGGCCCAAGCGCCGACCAAATTCGTCTCCATCCTCAACGATGCCAATGTTCGGCGGGAGTTCACTGCGAACGGGTGGAGTGCCGATCAGGTTTCCGCTCTCACGCCAAGCCACAGGATCGACGGACCGGCCGGACTGCTGTGCGGTCAGACGCTCGGCGATGGCGGCATTTCCAAGTTGATCCTGGCGCTGGCTTCGTCCGGCTGAGTTGGACTCAGGGGTGTCTACCCCAGGAGTCTCCGTCTCAGATTGTCGGTCGTGACCTCGGCCCACTGCCCACCTCTCGTGCCGTCATTTAATCACCAGACATACAGTTGAATAGCTCAAATCATGAACAACGGGTGCTGTCCCTCAGCGGGGCACACCGCTCAGCCCTTTCCGGTCGCCCCAGGCCGATTGTACCGCACGGTAGATCGATGGAGAACCACCTGTATACCCCAGGTCAAGGCTGTCGAGGTTGGAGAGCCACGGCGCCTTGGCGATGGCGCTCACCCCAAGGTCGCCCAAGTCACAGTAGGAGAGGTCTAAAGCGGTCAGCGAAGTGGAGGGAAGGGCTGACAATGCCTCAGCGTCCTCTCCAGTCAATCCCGAGTTGCTCAAGAACAGCCCGCGCAGACCTTCGCCAATGACCTTGAGCCCAACCAAGCCTCCCGGCCCAATGGGGTTTTCCTCCAGAACGATCGAAGCCGATGGTGCACCCTCGATCAAGGCCCTCGCACCAGCACCCCGAATGCCACTGTCCTTTACAGAGAGCAAGCCGCGCATTTTCATCGTCGAGAGCACCTCGGCGCCCGCATCCCCGAGTGACTGCCAATTGAGGCTCAGTGCCGGCATGTCTTGCCCGTAAGGACCACTCGCCAAGGCCTTTAGGCCCACAGCAGTAGCGCCTGTCTTGTTGAAGGCCAGCGTCTTCAGCGTTCCCAAGGCGGGCCATCCAGCAACAGCCTCGAGACCCGCATCGCCCAAAGGTGCGAAGCCAAAGCTCAAGGTCTCCAGAGGCAGTGTCTTGGGCGAGGCCACCACAGACTGAACGGTGGTGGCGGTGATGTTCACACCCATAAAGTTGAGTGACTCCAGCGGTGGCAATGCATCGTGGGCCAGCAAAGCCGCCACACCCGCATCGCTAAGATGCTTCATCGCCCACTCATTCTTGAGACTTGGCAGCATGAAATCAAGCTGCCCTGAACCATGCTGGAGCGTGTTGAGGGCATGCACCTCGCCGTCAGCCCAGGCCTGTGGCGTCGGTTTGTCAGACCCCGAACAACCGAGCCCCACGCACCCTGCCACCACGGCGGACACCCGACACAGCCATTGCTGTATGGCCACTAAAACAGGTTGCTCGTGCGCTTGGCGAGCGCGTGATTGATGTAGACGGTCTTCGACTCGGCGTAGAACTTCCAAGCGTCCGGGCCCATCTCTCGGGGGCCTACACCCGTGGCCTTGATGCCACCAAAGGGCATGTGAGCCTCGCCACCAATGGTCGGGTTGTTGATGTGAGTCATGCCCACCTCAAGCTCGTTGATGACCCTGAAGGCATGGGAGATGTCTCGGGTGAAGACCGATCCGGTCAGCCCAAATTTCACGCCGTTGGCGACCGCGATGGCCTCATCAACCGAGCTCACCCGAACAACTGAGAGCACGGGCCCAAAGATCTCCTCGGTGGCGATTCTTGCGGTGGCCGCCACATTGTCAAACAAGGTGGGCGCCGGAAAATAGCCGCCGCCGAGTGAGCCCTCCATGAGTCGTGACCCTCCACAGCGAAGCTCCGCCTCGCCCTTTCCGATCTCCATGTACTTGAGCACCTGCTCGAGCTGCTTATCAGATACGCTCGGGCCCATCGTGGTGGCCTCATCGAGCGGGTGACCCGCCCTCACAGCGGCCGCATGCTCGAGAACCTTGGCGACAAATTCGTCTGCAACATCATCCATGACAATCGCACGGCTGGTTGCTGTGCAGCGCTGACCTGTGGAGCCAAAGGCGCCCTTTGCACAGGCACCAGCAGCGAGGTCGATGTCTGCATCAGAGAACACCATGATGGGGTTCTTGCCGCCCAGCTCACACTGGACAGGCTTGTGGAGTGCACCACAGCGTGCCTCGATGATGCGACCGACATCGGTGGACCCAGTGAAGCTGATGGCAGCGACATCTGGATGCTCGATGATGGCCTGCGCTGGCTCCACATCACCATGGACAATGTTCACCACGCCAGCAGGAATGCCCGCCTCTGCGATGAGCTGGCCAATCATGTGAGCTGTGGCAGGTGTCTCGGGAGCGGGCTTGAGCACGACCGTGTTGCCAGCAGCGATGGCTGGCGCAATCTTCCAGAGCGGAATGCACACCGGGAAGTTCCAGGGCGTGATGAGACCCACCACACCGTGCGGACGCCAGATGGTCATACCAAAGGTGCCGGGGATCTCGCTGGGGGCTGTAATGCCGGTCATTCGCCGAGCATCGCCCGCAGCAAACTCGACATAGCGGGTGGTCTTGGCGACCTCCCCGCGAGCCTCAGCGATGATCTTGCCTTCCTCCATCGAGAGGACCTCAGCCAGACGCTCTTGGTCGCGCTCGAGCAGACGAACGAGCTTAAAGAGGTACTCGCCTCGCTTGGGGGCCGGAGTGTCTCGCCACGCAGGCAGTGCTGCCTTGGCAGCCTCTATGGCAGCATTCGCCTCGTCCGCACCGGATACCGGGCGAGTACCGAGGACGTCAGCAAAGTCAGCAGGGCAGGTGTTCTCTGCGGTCTCAGGGCCCGCACTCCACTCGCCACCAATCCAGTTTCTACAGTCGATGTTCATTCTCTATTCCTCACTTACCGGGTGATGTTGAAGGCAGCTCAGGCTCCACAGTACTGGCGACCTGACCTCGCATGAGCACCAGATACAGCCCACCGGCAATAAAGAAGCCCACGAACCAAGCGTAGGTGTAGATGGTGCTCCAGATGGGGGCCACCTCATCAACAATCCCTGCCGCCTGGGCAAAGCCTGCGATGTTGGGGATTACCGCCACGACCAGCGCAATGATGGCTGCGGGGTTGAAGCCACCCTTGTACCAGTACGGCCCATCCTTGCGGAAGAGCCCGTTGAGGTCGTACTCAGTCTTGCGGAGCAAGAAGTAGTCGGCAATCAAGATACCGCCGATGGGACCCAGCAGTGCCGAGTAGCCAATCAGCCAGGTGAAGATGTATCCACCGGTGGAGGCAATCAGCTTCCAGGGCATGATGGCCACACCGATACCGGCTGTGATCATGCCGCCCATGCGGAAGGTCACCTTGTGTGGTGCCGCGTTGATCATGGCATTTGCTGGGCTCACCACGTTGGCCGCGATGTTGGTAGACAGTGTCGCTATGGAGAGCGCAAAGAGGCTGATGACGACCGTGAAGCCGCCGCCCATCTTCCCGAGCAAGACTGTCGGATCCCAGATGGGCTCGCCGTAGATCACTGTTGTTGCACTCGTGACCGCCACACCGATGAAGGCAAACAAGGTCATGGTGGTGGGCAGACCAATCGCCTGACCCAGTACCTGGTCCCGCTGTGTCTTGGCGTACCGTGTGAAGTCAGGAATGTTGAGCGAGAGCGTCGCCCAGAAGCCGACCATTGCAGTCAGCGACGGGAAGAACACACTCCAGAACTGACCCTCTCTGGGTCCGCCCGCATCAAACTGGCTCGGTGTCGAGAGCATGGGCCCAAAGCCACCCGCCTCGACATACGCCCAGCCAAGCAGCGCCAGTCCCATCGCAATGAGAAAGGGGGCTGCATAGGTCTCGAGGACCTTGATGGACTCCACACCGCGCCAGAGAATGGCGACCTGGATGCCCCAGAAGGCCAGAAAGCAGAGGAACTCCACCCCGTTGATTCCGAGGAAGCCGATTGGATCTCCACCGAGGGGTCCACCGTTGATCACACCCAACAGCTGATAGATCGCTGCACCACCGATCCAGGTCTGGATACCGAACCAGCCGCAGGCAACGAGCGCACGCAGCAGGCTCGGTATGTGGGCACCGTGGATACCGAATGCCGCGCGAGACATGACGGGGAATGGAACGCCGTACTTGGTTCCGGGGTGGCCATTGGCAATCATGGGCACCAGGACAATCACATTGCCGAGCATGACTGTCATCACAGCCTGTGACCAGCTCATGCCTTGCTGGATGAGTCCCGCAGCGAGCATGTAGGTGGGCACGCAGACGACCATGCCGACCCAGAGGCTCGCCATGTTCATCACAGACCAGTGGCGCTCAGCATCCGTTGTTGGACGAATGTCGTCGTTGATCAGGTTCGGATCAGGGTTCTGTACCAGGGACATGGTGTCCTCCATGGCTTGTTTGGGTGCACCACACTCGGGTGGTGAATTTTAGGCAGCTCAGCTGCGGTCCACCTTGGTGGGCTCAGCGAGCGTGTTCCGGAGCTTCTGGTTCGCCCAGTACTCTGGGAAGCAAGGGCGGTGGATGTACCGGCCTGCACCACGAACCGTCTTCAGCTCTCCGTTCTCGTAGACCACATTGCCTTGGCTGATGGTCACAGCAGGAATGCCGGTCACGGTCATGCCCTCGTAGATGTTGAAGTCGATGTTCTGGTTGTGTGTCTCAGCACTGATGGTCCGACTCGCCTCTGGGTCCCAGATCACAACATCCGCGTCTGACCCGGGAGCAATCACGCCCTTCTGGGGATGAATGTTGAAGATCTTGGCGGTGTTTGTCGAGGTGACCGCCACAAACTCCGCAGGTGAGAGCTTACCGGTGCGCACACCGTGCTCCCAGATGACGCTCATTCTGTCCTCGATACCGTTGGTACCATTCGGAATAGAGCGGAAGTCGTCGAGTCCTGCTTCTTTCTGCGGGGTGCAGAAGCAGCAGTGGTCGGTCGCCGTGGTCTGGATCATGCCAGACTGCAGTCCGCGCCAGAGCGCCTCTTGGTGCTCCTTTGGTCTAAACGGCGGGCTCATCACGTGGTGAGCAGCAAAGCGCCAGTCCTTGTTGCGGTAGACACTGTCGTCAATCACCAAGTGCTGCGCGAGCACCTCAGCGAAGACATGCTGGCCCTCGAGCCTGGCGCGTGTGACCGCCTCGAGTGCATCGATGCAGCTGGTGTGGACCAGATACAGAGGGACACCGAGCACCTCAGCGATGCGAATCGCACGGTTTGCAGCCTCGCCCTCAACCTCTGGAGGACGGCTCAGCGGGTGACCCTCTGGGCCGGTGATGCCCTTCTCAAAGATCTCCTTCTGCAGGGTCCAGACAAGCTCGCCATTCTCGGCGTGAACCGTAGCGATGGCACCGAGGTCGCGCGCACGTGAGAAGCTGTTGACCAGCACCTCGTCGTCGCACATGATGGCGCCCTTGTAGGCCATGAAGTGCTTGAATGAGTTGACGCCATACTCTTTCGTCAGGATCTCCATGTCGCGATGCACGGTCTCATCCCACCAGGTGATGGCGACGTGAAAGCTGTGATCGACGGCAGCCTTCTGAGACCACCCACGCCACTTCTTCCAGGCCTCGATGATGTTCTCCTGAGGAGCCGGAATCACAAAGTCGATGGCCATGGTGGTCCCACCGGCCGCGGCCGCGGAGGTCCCTGTGAAGAAATCCTCTGAAGCCACTGTCCCCATGAAGGGCAGCTCCATGTGGGTGTGTGGGTCGATGCCGCCAGGCAGCACATAGGCGCCACCAGCATCGATCTCTCTGGCACCCGCAGGCACATCGAGATCTACTCCCACAGCGGCAATCTTACCGCCAGTGATGAGGACATCGGCGCGCTGCTCGCCGGTTGCATTGACGACGGTTCCGCCGCGGATGATGATCGACATATTGCCTCCTGACTATCGCTCGTTGATCTCTTCGTAGGCGTCTGGTCGCCGGTCCCGGTAGAACTGCCAGGTGTTGCGGACTTCATCGATCATCGACAAGTCGAGATCGGCGATGACAAGCTCGTCGTCATCCTCTGAGCCACAGGCCTCGAACTGACCCTTGGGGTTCACAAAGTACGAGTTGCCGTAGAACTTGCCGATGTTCCATGGGGCCTCTGTGCCGACGCGGTTGATGGCACCGACAAAGTAACCATTGGCCACTGCGTGGGCTGGCTGCTCGAGCTTCCAGAGGTACTGACTCAAGCCGGCCACGGTCGCGGACGGGTTGAAGACGATCTCAGCTCCATTGAGCCCCAAGCAGCGCGCGCCCTCAGGGAAGTGACGGTCGTAGCAGATGTAGACACCGACCTTGGCGTACTTGGTGTCGAAGATAGGATAGCCGCCGTCACCTGGGGTGAAGAAGTACTTCTCCCAGAATCCTGCGACCTGAGGGATGTGCTGCTTGCGGTACTTACCGAGGTAGGTCCCGTCCGCATCGATGACGGCTGCTGTGTTGAAGTAGACACCGCGTCGGTCGGCCTTCTCGTAGAGCGAGGCCACAATCACCATGTTGTACTTCTTGGCGTACTCAGCGAGTGCGTAGGTCGTTGGACCCGGGACAGACTCAGCGGCCTCGTACCAGCGTGGGTCTTGGCTCGGGCAGAAGTACGGCCCGTTGAAGATCTCTTGGAGGCAGAGGATCTGAACACCCTTCTCGCCCGCTTCTTCGATGAAGGGGATGTGCTTGTCGTACATCGCCTTCTGAATGTCAGCGACTGGGACAGTCTCATCGTTGATGGGGTTTGCGCACTGAATCAATCCGCAGCGGACGATATCGTTCTTGGACTCAGCCATGGGTTCCTCCGGTTTCAAAATGTTTTTTAGACATGACGTTCTAACGGGGTCAGGGCGCAGAACAATGTCGATGGTGTGACGGTGGGGTGTGGGAAGGTTTGTTCCGGTGATAGTGTCTCATTTCGAGGGATAAATGTTCTGGTCAAAGCGAACAGGGCCACACGGTGTCAGCGTCAGCGAGCGCGAGGTCACCGTGTGGGAAGGGCAAGACAAGCGCAGCGAGCGAATTTCAGTCTCGCACTTTGCGTTTCTTGATGGAATTCATCAAGCACATATCTCCGGCATTCACGGTGAGGACACGGCGCAGCGCGCAATAAACGAGTGTCACCGGTACCTCAGCAATGCACTGTTCAAGCAGATCCGACTCGCCCGTCTTGCAGCCTGGACCGCTATCCCGGTCAGCGCACAGCTCGTCGATATCGCAGCGCGACCTGAGGACTCGGCAGAAGGAGGAGGAACTGAGCCACACATTCTCGACTTCAATCCCCATGACCGGGTGACCATTGGTCCGTACGAGGCCGTCTGGACTGCACAGGATCGACGGATCACATCCGCACCAAAACCAAGCAACGCGATGCTCATCAGCGGTGAATGGCTGTTTGCGGTTGACCCAGGCATTCACATCTTCAGTAAGCGCGGAGAGGCCATGCTCTCCGCATACTCGATGGCGCCCGCGCTCGGCTGCAACCCGTGGGGCTTTGGACACGGAATTTCTGCAAGAGCCCTCTTTTCAGCAGGCAATAGCATCGCAAGCACGTACAGCGTTCATCCTGACATTCAAGACCCGCAGCTGCATCGCACCATCGGTAGCGATGGCTTGCTGGGCTTAGATCCTGTGCTGGGAATCTGCAGCCGATACGCCACTGCACAGTTCAAGCGGCAGCAGCGATGAACACAAGAAGCCTCGCGATAGTCCTGACCGTGTGTGCCTGCAGCAAGACGACAGCCACGGCCACGCAGGACACGACTGCTGAGCCCGCTGACTCCAGCACACCACAAGACTCGGCAGCCCCACCAGCGGATGTACACTGCACCAGCTGGGGCACACCCGAGGTGACGGGCACAGTGCAAGACCCGGCACTCGATGAGATCTCTGGGATTGTGGTGAGTCACCAAAACCCAGGTGTGCTCTGGGTACACGAGGACTCCGGCGCCACTGCGGTACTGACGGCCCTCAACATGTCAGGCGAGACTCTGGCCACCGTGACGCTGTCAGAGACGACGAATGTGGACTGGGAAGACTTAGCACTTGGCCCATGTGGAGACTCCACCTGCCTCTGGGTAGGAGACATCGGCGACAACAGTGCAAGTCGCGATGACGTGGTGCTCCTGTCCGTACCTGAACCTGTACTTGAAACCACCGACGACACAGCACTCACAGCAACCCCAGTCCGCCACGCCTTCAGCTACCCAGACGGACCACAGGATGCTGAAGCCTTGGTTGTTGACCCGTCCGGCGTGCCCTTTGTCCTGACCAAGCGGACTGATATCTCCAGCAAGATCTACCGAGCAGCGATGGATGGCAGCGGACTGAGCACCCATGTGGCCACGATCAGCACAGGCTCAGTCGAGGGCCTGCCCACTGCCACAACAGCCGCCGACCTCTCGTCTGACGGCAAGCGACTTCTGGTTCGGGGCTACCTCTACACCTTTGAGCTCACCCTGACTGGAGCCAGC
>Ga0315315_10006634_pt1 | contig 10697 bp, 6 predicted proteins | sample M140m3416metaG_FD_203699 | JGI IMG/M metagenome (GOLD analysis project Ga0315315, IMG submission 203699) | Ammonia-oxidizing marine archaeal communities from Monterey Bay, California, United States - M1 40m 3416 | ecosystem: Environmental > Aquatic > Marine > Intertidal zone | place: USA... | reverse complement strand
TGGCATAAAGCAGGCCAGGGGTGCTTGCGGGGCCTAGGGGGCTTCGGTGCTTTGGGGTTTGCTTGTCCGGGGGCATCGGGAGGCTGGGTAGCGAGCAGAAAATGGCGGATGTTGCCGCAGGCCAGTGGCATCAAAGTCTCCGATACCTTTCGCCGGTTTTGTGTTGGCGAACGAGCCCGACCGGTGGGGCTGTGCAGTCACGAGGGCCGGGATGGGATCCCTTGTCTATTTGCCAGTATTTGGTTACTCTCTGCCACCTTGGGCGTAGAAATGATGTTATTTCAACGCTGTAACTTTATTAACCGAGCGGCAAGTTGGGACGAAGGGCGAAGGTTTCGATTGGAAATCTATGCTCTGGAGGCAGCGTTTTGTGCTGTTTCTCGTAGCCCGTCGCAAAGAAAAGAGGACGTTTTAGTGGCTGATGCAATTGTCAAGGAAATGATCGAAGCAGGTGTTCATTTCGGACACCGCACGAGTTTGTGGAACCCTAAGATGTCGCCGTACATCTTCGGTAAGAAGAAACAAATTCATATTCTCGATATTCGAGAGACCTTGCGGGGATTGCTCCGCGCCAAGAAATATCTGAGTCAGGTGGCTGCTGGTGGCAGCTTGATCCTGTTCGTTGGTACGAAACGCCAAGCTGGCGAAGCTGTCGAGGCCCAAGCACTTCGCTGCGGCATGCCTTTCGTAAGCGAGCGATGGTTGGGTGGAACGCTGACCAACTTTCGCACCATTCGCAGTCGCCTCGGCAGGCTTGAAGAGTTGGAAGATTTGCGTGGTAGCGAAAAGATTAATGACTACAGCAAGAAGATGCAGTCGTCATTGAATCGCGAATATCGAAAGATGTACCGCAACCTGAACGGCCTCCGATCGATGAATCGCTTGCCCGAGTGTCTGTTCATTGTCGATCCAGGCAAAGAGCGTAATGCAGTGCGTGAAGCAAAGCGTCTGGGCATTGCGACCGTTGCTCTGATTGATACTGACAGTGACCCATCCGACATCGACCTGCCGATTCCCGGCAACGACGACGGCATTCGTAGCGTCGAATTGGTGATGCGAAATCTTGCTGATGCGGTCAACGCAGGAAAAGGTCAATTGGCCATGACACGTGCAAGCGCAAAGGCTGACAAAGCCGCCGCTGCCGAAGCTGCTGCTGCCGAGAAAGCAGCCGCGAAAGCTGCAGCCGCGAAGGACGAACCAGCCTCTTAAGGTTGATTCGGAGGGCGGCCGATGTTTTTGTCGCACCGCCCCCAAGCACGGCGTAAAGAAGCACGGCGTAGAGAAACGCGGTGTAGAGAAACGGTAGCCAAAGTCGATAAGTCGGGAGTATTTGCTCTCGATACGGCGGACGGGAATGATTGACGGCCGAGGCCGTCACCCGTCCGGACATTCGACCTTGGTGATGTGCTGACGCCGGCGAGTGTTCCAACTCCGAGCATTGGCCGAATCGGGTATGCGATCTGCAGAGCACGTGTTGCTTCCCGCAACGGGTTCGTATTGGCGATCGAGAGAAGAGGGCGATGCCTTCCCATGCCACCAAAAAAAAGCAAGAGCCGTGGTTCGCGAAAAACGTTGTTCAACGAGAGCAGCGTGACGGTGAACACGCGGCTCTGAACAAATAGCGATTTGTCAGGCCGGGATATCTGTTCCGGTCCAAACTAAACCAAACATGTAAGTGTGTTATCACAACAGGATCCGTTGAGGGAATACGATGCCTATTTCTGTCAAAGATGTAAGTGAACTGAGAAAAGCTACTGGTGCAGGGATGATGGACTGCAAGCAGGCTTTGAAAGAATCAGATGGAGATTTTGAGGGAGCTCTTGATTATCTCCGAAAGAAAGGTCAGAAAGTTGCAGCCAAGCGCGCCGATCGTGATGCCAACGAAGGTGTTGTGGTCGCTCTGTTAAACGACGATGGGACTCATGGAACATTGTTGGCTTTGAGCAGCGAGACTGATTTCGTCGCCAAGAATGACGAGTTTATCGGCTTTGCGAATTCGTTAGCCGAACTGGCTGCAAGCAACAACGCTGCCACAAAGGAAGACGTGCTTGCCCTCGAGATCGACGGAATGACCGTCGCTGAAAAGCTCGTTGAGAAGACCGGTATCATTGGTGAGAAGATTGAGATCTCTGACTACCAGACGGTATCCGGCGACACGATTGCATCCTACATCCACGCAGGATCAAAAATCGGTGTTCTGGTTTCCTTCAAGGATGGTGGCAATGCTGATGCACCCAACTTCTTCCGAAGCGTCGCCATGCATATTGCCGCAATGAGCCCCTCGATTTTGCACCCATCTGAGTTCGAGGAAGATTTCGTCAAAAACGAAACCGAGGCACTCCGGGCTCAGATCATCTCCGAGAACGAGACGAATGCTCGAGAGAACCTTGGTAAGCCACAGAAGAATGTTCCTCAGTTTGCAAGTCAGCGTCAATTGACCGCCGAAGTGATGGCGGAGGCGGAGGAAACGATCAAGGCGCAGCTGAAAGAGGAAGGTAAGCCCGAGAAAATCTGGGATAAGATCGTCCCTGGCAAACTCGAACGCTTCGTGCAGGACAATACGCTTCTGGACCAGGAACGCTGCCTGCTGAGCCAAACATATGCGTTGGACGACACGAAGACGGTCGAGGCAGCCATCAAGGCTCTCAGCGATGACGCAGAAATCTTAGCATTCCGCCGGGTTGCTGTAGGTTGATCACGGCGTTTCCGGGGTAAAATGCCGACTTGCCCAAAAGATCTTGTAAGCCTCGTCGAATCCTGCTCGGGTCGGCGAGGTTTTTCGTATGATGAAGATCGAAACTTTATCACCGACACTATCATTTTTGCTTCATCTGTGAGCCTGGTATGACTGAGGAATCCGAGTCTGACACGACCCCGTTGAGATATCGACGTGTCATTTTAAAACTCAGTGGCGAGAGTCTTGCCGATGCCAGTGGGCGGGGAATCAGCGGTGAGGAAGCGGGGGAGATTGCTCGGCAGATTCGTCAGGCACATGATTCAGGCTGTCAGATTGCGATTGTTATCGGTGGCGGAAACATTCTGCGTGGGGCCCAGTTTTCAGGTACCAACGCTTTGGTCCAAGAAGCGACGGCCCACTACATGGGAATGCTCGCGACAACTGTAAATTCACTGGCCATGCAGGATGCCATCGAATCTCATGGGCTTCAGACACGTGTGATGTCGGCGATCCCGATGGACAAGATTGCGGAGTCGTTTATCCGACGCCGAGCCATTCGCCATTTGGAAAAAGGGCGAATCGTGATTCTCTCCGGCGGAATCGGCAACCCGTTTGTGACCACCGACACCGCCGCGGCCCAGCGTGCACTTGAGCTCGAAGCTGATGTGGTGCTTAAAGCGACTCGCGTGGATGGGGTTTACAGCGATGACCCCGAAAAGAATCCGCACGCGGTCCTGTATGACTCGCTCACCTACGCGGACGTGGTCAGCAAGAACTTGAAGGTGATGGACGCAACTGCAATCGCCCTTTGCCAGGAACACGAAAAACCAATCCTCGTGTTCAATTTCAAAAAAGACGGGAACATTGTAAAAGCGGTGACGGGTGATAACGTGGGCACGTGGATTGGCCCTGCTGTATCTTGATTCTGGACGAGTTGCCTTTTACTGTTTGCCTTTGACTGCCAACTAACTAAAAATCTAACCCTTATCACTAGGTCTTTACCCCAAGGACGCGAATATGCCTGCCGATGAAATCTTGATGGATGCCGAAGAGCGAATGGAGAAAGCCATTGCACACCTCGGTGACAGCCTCTCTGGAATCCGGACCGGAAGAGCAACGCCCGGACTCGTGGACTCAATCAGGGTTGAAGTTTATGGATCAATGCAGCCTCTCAAACAACTTGCATCAGTAGGCACTCCTGAACCACAACAAATTGTGATCCGGCCATACGATGCCAGTACGATTAAAGAAATCGAAAAGGCGATTGTGGCAGGGGACTTGGGGATGAATCCGCAGAATGACGGAAGAATCATTCGCCTGAACGTGCCTGCCCTCTCGACCGAAGTCAGAAAGAAAATGGTCTCGCGGGTCAAAGAGCTTGCAGAAGAAGCCAAAGTTTCGTTGCGAAACATTCGCAGGGATGCAAACAAAGCCGCTGATGGCGAAGAGAAATCCAAGGACATAAGTGAAGACGATCGAGATAAGATCAAGGATGATGTTCAAGAGTTGACAAAGAAGTACGAAACGCAAGCGACGGAAATGGCCAAGGCCCGCGAAGCTGAAGTGACCGAAGCCTGATCCTGTTGTCAGTTCGGTGTCATGATTCGTGAACGGGACGCGTCATTCCGACGTCGTCCCGTTTTTCATGCACACTCGCTGAAATGTTACGTTGCGTTGCTACTCGTTGTTGTGCGATCCGTTGAAGTGTTTGTGACCCGAGCAAACTAGGGTGGTTTGCTTCTTGATAATACCTGTCCGTATCTGGGTACGCGATCGAATCTAGTTTCCTTCCAAGGCCGAGAAAAGTTGAGATTGATGAGCATGAAGTATCATTTAATGGGTCTGTTCCTACTGCTTGTCTGCGGTTCCATCACGCTGGGCCAGCCTGTGCTGGCACAGCACCAGACAATCGACTTCTCTTTGCCCGCTACTGATGACGGGTTGCCAGGTGCGGGGCCCATCCGGCGGTATGGTTGGTTCACCAATCTTTGGAAGAACCGACGTGCTGAGTTCGCTAAGCGGGCCGGAGATGAAAAAAATGCGGTCGTGTTTCTAGGCGATTCGATCACGCAAGGATGGGGTGATGATTTTCGTGGAGATTTCAAAGACCTGAAGGTCGCGAACCGCGGAATTTCCGGTGATACCACACGAGGCATGCTGATCCGTTTGCAGGAGGATGTTCTCGATCTGGAACCTGAGGCGGTTGTGATGCTGATGGGTACCAATGATCTTGAAGAGAATGCTGAACCATCGACGATCGCGGCTAATGTTGGTTTGATTGTTGACGCACTGGAAGAAAACGACCCGAAGATGCCAATCGTCCTGTGCTTGGTGTTTCCAAGCAGTGCATCAAAAAAGCGTCCAAGTGAACAGATACAAAAAATCAATCAGTTGATGGCAGCTGAGTTCAAAGGGAACCCTCAGGTGACCATCGTGGACACGTGGACCTTGTTCGCCGATGAACAGGGCGACGCAAAGAAGTCAGAATTTCCAGATCTGCTACATCCCAATCGGGTCGGTTACGAGAAGTGGTTGGCAGCGATCTGGCCAATTCTCGCAACTCATGGTTTTGTCGATAAGAATACTCCACTCGTGGATTTTGAGCCTGGTTATTCGCCCTTATTCAATGGCAATGATCTGAGCGGTTGGGGGTACCGGCGAACCAGCGACAAAATGAGAAAGAGCAGGGAACGCTGGTTGGGGCGTAATCCCAAGAATGCTCCTGCTTGGCCATTGGTCGATGAGCCTGTTGAGTTTGAGGGCAAGAAGGAATCACCTGATGGTCGCTATGCCGCAATCAATGGAAGACTGGTCGTTACGACGCCTGCCGAGGGCAGGGCAATCCAGCAATTGTGGACCACCGATGACTTCGCGGGTGATTTTGTGCTGAAGCTTGAATTCCGTGCTACGCCGAATGCTGACAGTGGAGTTTTCATTCGGGGCCCTCAGTTGCAGTGTCGCGATTTCCCGCTTGCAGGCCCTTACAAGAGTCTGAAGAGCTTTCGCTGGGGTGGTTGGAATGAACTTGTGGTCACTGTCAAAAATTCGGTTGCTCATTGCACGTGTAACGGCGAAGTGATCGAAGAGGCACTGAAGATTCCGGAGTCGGGACCGATTGGACTTGAGGGTGATCGTGGGCAACTCGAGTATCGGCGACTGCGAATCAAGCGGTTCTAGTGAGAAGCTGTTATGAACTCCTCATGATGCCCTTGAAGCTTCTTGACCGCACAAAGTTGAAGTGAGGCTGGTGCGCAAACGGGGTACCTATTACTGCCCAGAGGCAAGCACGTGCCGCGTACTTGCTTCCTCAAAAAAGTCATACCGGTCCTCTGATCACCGAGCGGCCAGCCCGTTCACCCGGTTCTCGGCACAAGACCCACTTTTCTGAGTCCACTCCCACCAGCCCAAAGTCTTTCGTTTGTGCTGTTTGGACCGCTGGGCCCGGTTTTTGTAGTGTGACGGGGCGTCCTGCAACAGATTTTTCTCTGACCTGCCGTGGTGTCCCGGGTTTCCGTCATCGGCTGACCATCTAGAATCTCGGTTCCTGATTGTTTCTCTTACCTGCGTCTGATAGCCATGCCTCGATACAACCCTTCCGAAATAGAACCCCGTTGGCAGGCATACTGGGACAAACATTCCACCTTCAGGACGCCGAAGGAGGCAGGAGAAAAGAAACGCTACATCTTGGATATGTTTCCCTATCCGAGCGGTGATGGCCTGCATGTCGGGCATCCTGAGGGTTACACGGCCACTGACATTGTTGCAAGGTTTGCGCGGGCTCGCGGTGAAACGGTTTTGCATCCCATGGGGTTTGATGCGTTCGGATTGCCTGCCGAGGAGCACGCGATCAAAACGGGCGAGCACCCTCGGATTCAGACCCAACGAAATATCGATAACTTTACCCGGCAGTTGAAAATGCTCGGATTCAGTTACGACTGGGATCGTAGGGTGTCGACGACTGATGAGGATTATTTTCGCTGGACTCAGTGGATCTTTCTGGTGCTGTATGACACGTGGTTCGATGCTGACGCACAAAAAGGACGCCCCATAGCAGAGCTTCCTATCCCGGCAGAGGTGGAAGCCGAGGGCAGTGAGGCTGTGGCCCAGTATCAGGATCAGCAGCGTTTGGCGTATCAGGACGATGCATTGGTCAATTGGTGCCCTGCTTTGGGGACGGTGCTTGCCAATGAAGAAGTGCAAGATGGGAAAAGCGAACGCGGTAGTCACCCGGTCAAGCGAATCCCACTGCGGCAATGGATGCTTAGAATCACCTCGTATGCTGAACGCCTGCTTGATGGGTTGGATGATGTTGATTGGCCCATCGGTATCAAAAAATTACAGCGGGATTGGATTGGACGCAGCACAGGAGCCGAGGTTGATTTTTACGTTGGCGGTGATGCTGCCAGTGACGCTTGGGGCGAGAGTCGTCGGAGGGATGGATTTCCTGCTGAGCCTGACTCGGCTGTCTTGAGGGTCTACACAACACGGCCAGACACGCTGTTTGGTGCAACTTACATGGTTGTTTCGCCCGAGCATGAGATGCTCGATCAGTTGACGACTGAAGGGCAGAGCGATGCAGTGCGGAGCTATTGCGAAAAAGCATCGTTCAAAAGTGATCGTGAACGCACCGATGGTGATCGCGCAAAGACTGGCGTCTTCACCGGCAGCTACGCTACCAACCCAGTCAATGGCGAGTTGGTACCGATCTGGGTTGCTGACTACGTTCTAGCTGGCTACGGAACCGGTGCAATCATGGCTGTTCCAGCCCACGATGAGCGTGACTTCGAGTTTGCGAAGCAATTCGATTTGAAAGTGGTTCCAGTGGTGGATCCACCTCAAGATCATCCGCAGCGTGCAGGCATCATGGAAGGTGATATTTGTTTCGTCGCCGAAGGCAACGCAATCAATAGCGGTGATTTTGACGGGCAGAAGACCAACGCTGTCAAGGCTGCCGTGATTGCAATGTTGAACAAGGACGGTCGTGCCGCTGAAGCAGTCAATTACAAGTTGCGTGACTGGCTGTTTTCCCGACAGCGATTCTGGGGCGAGCCGTTTCCCATCCTGCATGAAGTCGATGCCGATGGCGAGTTGACTGGAGTCAAACGTGCTGTGCCTGAAAGTGAATTACCGGTACGCCTTCCGGAACTTGAAGACTTCAAGCCGCATGGTCGGCCTGAGCCGCCGCTCGCGAAGGCAGACGACGATTGGTTGTATGTCACACTCGACGGGAAACGCTACCGACGGGAAACGAATACCATGCCCCAGTGGGCCGGTTCCTGCTGGTATTACCTCCGATACATCGATCCAAAAAATGAACAGGCGTTGATCGATCCTGAGCTGGAAAAAGCGTGGATGCCGGTAGATCTGTATGTGGGGGGGGCTGAGCACGCAGTTTTACATCTGCTGTATTCACGATTCTGGCATAAAGTTCTGCACGATCGTGGGCACATCAGTTGCCCCGAGCCGTTCGGTAAACTTGTCAATCAAGGAATGATTCTCGGAGAGGTCGAGTTCAGTGGGTACGTTGATGAGTCGGGGCAACCTGTTTCAAGTAACGAGGTGAAACGAAATGCTGACGGTGATAGGGTGCGGCTAAACGGCGATGTTGTCACCTCCAAGACGTTGACTGAGGAACAGGTCGAAAAGAAGGGTGAGGGTTTTGTCTTGAAAGAGGATCCTGCCATCAGAGTTGATAGTCGTGCGTTCAAAATGTCGAAGAGTCGTGGCAACGTCGTTAATCCGGACGAGGTTGTACGTGAGTACGGCGCCGATTCCCTGAGACTGTATGAGATGTTCATGGGGCCCCTCGAGGCGACCAAGCCATGGGCAATGACCGGGGTCGGCGGCGTCAGGAATTTCTTGGATCGTGTCTGGCGAATGATAGTGGAGCCAAAAGCAGATGAGATGGTGGTTTCTGCCGCAATCTGTGATCAGCCATGCGATGCTGACCAGAAACGAATGCTGCACGCCACGATCAAAAAAGTCACTGAGGATACTGAGTCGCTCAGTTTTAACACGGCGATTGCGCGGATGATGGAGTTCACTAATTTCTTCACGCGAGCGAAATCTCGGCCCAAAGAGGCGATGCAGCAGTTCCTCGTTCTGCTAAACCCGTATGCACCCCACCTCGCCGAGGAATTATGGCAGATCCTTGGTGGCGAGGAGTCGATTGCGAAACAGGCTTGGCCAGCCTGGGACGCTGAAGCACTGGTCGAATCGAGTATTGAGATTCCTGTTCAATTGAATGGGAAAGTAAAAGCAAAGATTCGTGTTGCTCCTGACGTCAGCAAAGATGACTTGCAAAAAGCCGCTCTCAGCGACACCAAAGTGCAGGCATTGCTTGAGGGCAAGACAGTGGTGAAAGAGATCGTGGTGCCGGGCCGGTTGGTAAATCTCGTAGTCAAGTAGTAGTCAAGTAATTGTACGAGGCGTTGGTTGTTCGCGATGCCTTGCAAGGCTTTGGTTCGTTTTGCTGCAACATCCGACCCTGAGACGGCAAGATTTCGGTATCGTCGCTGTGAGTCCGGGGTGGCCGTTCTGATTCAAGTAGCGATCCGACGTGGGATCGCTGCGGACGGGGTGACCGTGTGACGCAGAATTCAGCTGAGATTGTCAGCTGACTCCTCTTGGTAACCGCCGCCAGTTTCTGGGGGCATGGCTCAATTGGATGCAAAAATGGATGCAAAAAAAAAGCCTTCCCTTCGCCACAGGTGGCGAAGGGAAGGCGTTGAATGATGTGGGCTTTGCCAGTGCTTTCTAATTCTCGAATTCGATGATTTCGAGATTCTTGTTGGACTCTGCGAGTTCATCGATGACGTCGAATCCGATGCTTGTGTTCGCCACGTTTAGCTTTTTCAGCTTCGGTAGGGTGCCAAGCTTGCGAAAACTGTCATCACTGAGTTGCGTACCAGCAACCGTCAAGTCTTCAAGATTTTGCAGTTTCATGAGGGTGTCGATCGACTCATCCGTGAGGGTGGTGGCCTTCAGATTCAGTGCTTTCAACTTGGTCAATCCGCCAAGTTCATTGAACGCTTCATCGTTCAACTTGGTTTCCCACAAGGTCAACACTTCCAGGTTAGGCATTTGCCCGATAAGTTTCATGCCCTCTGGTGTCACCAAGCGACATTCACTGATATCCAGATAATTCATACTCGGAAGCTTGGCGATGATTGCCATGCCAGCATCATCAAGTGATGAGTCGCGTAGTTCAAGTCGTGCAAGCTTGTTTAGGTTCTGGATGTTCTTCAGGCCTTCTCCCGTAACATCCGTTCCACGGATACGGAGTCGTTTCAGGTTTGGGAAATTGGCGACGCTTCCCATGCCAGCGTCGGTTAGTTTCGTGTAGTCCATTTGCAGTGACTCGAGAGTCGTTGTGTCTGCGAGGGACTGCATGGCGGCATCGCTGATGGTGGTGCAGTAATTGGCGTTCAGTGACTTGAGTGGAAGCCCAGCGACATTGGCAATTCCTTCGTCGTTGACGTTTGCTTTTTCAACTTGCAAATCCGCCAGTCTTGGAAGGCTTGCCAGATGCTTCAGGCCCGCGTCGCCAACGTTCGTATTGCGAAGGTCGATCGCTCTCATTTTGGTGAGTGGTTTCATATTCTTCATTCCTTCGTCACTGACACCAGTACGTCGAAGGAACAGAACTTCCAAGTTGGTCAGGTTTGTGAGGGCTTTCAAGGTTGGGTCGCCGATTGCCGAATTTGAAAAGTCGGCGCGTTTTAGCATGCCCAGTTCGGCCAGTGCTTCCATGCCTGCATCTGTCACTCCGGGGCCGGAAAAGAGAGCGATTTGGGTATTAGGAACACCACCAAGGTTGGGCAACGCGTCAGTGATCGGCTCGTCGGAAACGATCGATAGTTCCGTGACCAAGCCGTCGGAGTTGCGAGTCAGGTCGAAGCCGGCTGCTTCCAAGGCCGCGATTTTGTCAGGGTCTTCAGGAAACTGCGACAGTTTGCTCGGGCCACCGACAGAGACGGGCGGTGCGGTTGAGGTGACAGGTTCAGCGGGTTTGTTCTCT
>Ga0315315_10006633_pt1 | contig 10698 bp, 7 predicted proteins | sample M140m3416metaG_FD_203699 | JGI IMG/M metagenome (GOLD analysis project Ga0315315, IMG submission 203699) | Ammonia-oxidizing marine archaeal communities from Monterey Bay, California, United States - M1 40m 3416 | ecosystem: Environmental > Aquatic > Marine > Intertidal zone | place: USA... | reverse complement strand
CGTACATGCATGTATGTGCAGCAGAAGCATCGCGCAACAGTGCAGGTGCTGTACCGTAGTTCTAATCTACGCCTCGTACTCTAGTAGTAGTGTGCATAACTACTACTCTAGTAGTACTATGCATAGAGTAGAAGTACTCTAGAGTAGTAGTACTCTATAAAATAGCTAGCTAGTATGGATACGAATACTACATTGTGTACTCTAGTAGTATGCATACAGTATGCATAGTAGTACGCATTCTGTATGCATAGTACTAATCTACGCTCGTAGTATGCATACTCGAGTTAGTACCTCGTTGTCAAAGCGCAACAAATCACGTTTTTGTTGCGCTTTGTTTTGCGCATTCGTATTCATTACTATGATGTAGTTTTCACGTCTGTCCCTCAACCGACATCGACTGCGGAACCATGCGTTTACTCACATGTGCGAGTTCGTACTAGAGTAGCTAGTAGTCCATACGTGACATTAGATGTAGATGCACGATGGTAAATATATTATTATTATGTAGTAACTAGGAATTAACTGTACTACTCCTCGTAGCTAGGTAGAGGGTCAATTTCTTCCTGTTTTCGTCCTTGTTTGACAGGTAAGAACGATCAAGCTTTCTCTCTCTACTAGAGTATTCTGTTATGCATAATACTTATTGGATTGTGGTATTAGGTGACAATGGGCAAATCAATCCGCTCGAAGAGCAAGCGGGCTAATCGGACTTTGTTCCGTCAGACTCATGGCAAGGATTATATCGAGAAGCAAAGGTCCGTTATTCAAGGCAAACTTCAGGAGTGCGCTGACAAGGGAGCCATGAATTCATTCGATCGTCTGTCGACCATGCTCGACACAGAGCCTGCTGCCCCTTCCGCTATGACTGGCGGTGAAGATGTCCCTCATAGTTCTTTCTCCGATTTACCAGATGCGATGGACACTTCTTTGGGGAAGAAGAATGGGGACAAAGTACCGGCAAAGAAAACGACCAAAAAAAAGCATATGATCGACATAGCACCAGGACAACATGGCGCTAAGCTCGCAAGGAAGAAAGTTAGCAAAATGAAAAAGAGGGGTCAAGTGAAGAAGGGACAGAGGGTTTTGAGGAAATCTCGAGGGGGGGTTAGGAAGAAGAAGCAGTTGTGCGCTTTCTAATATTTGTACCAGCTGGAATGTCTTTTTTTTTAGCGGGGTAAAAGGAGATTAGAGTGGAAATGAAACGAAGCGAATCATATCTTTCTTGGAATCAGTCTTTCGATTTCACCGATTCTTCACCTAAATTCCGCATATGGCAAGTAAGCAGAAATCTGGATTCGTAACATTTATATGTAGCCACATCTGCGCGTAATCTCAAGAGTCTACTACAATGTCATGGTTGTTCCAAAGGTACGGGTGCAACGAATCCCGTCCAATGATATACCTCTATGCCTTCCTATATATTACTTCCGAACAGCTTCGTGTTATTAACGCGTAATAGCAGCAATCAATTTTCTAATAATCAATACTATTTTTAGCAAATCTTGGACTTCTAGCCATTTCGCTCTCCGTAACTCCAGGTCTTCCTTTTCGATTTCGGTGCATTTGTAACAGCGCCTTCGGATATTTGCAGTTTGAAAGAATTGAGAAATAAGTCGATTTTTTCTTCTGCCTTCTTGAGAATTATGCTCGGTGTCGATATGGTGTCCTCGGACATGCTAGAATTTGTAGCCTTCGATCTCGTTGTGGCAATATCTGCGGATGGATCGATAGAACGTTCGATAAGTGTCTTGTTGAAAGATCTGACCGCCGGGTTTGGAACTTTCTCGTGATTCATACATTCGTCAGGTAACATGAGAGAATCAATAAGATCGTCGCAAATTTGAGCCCTAGAGTTGGATCCAGCCACATCATCGAGCGGTTGCATAGTGAGTATTTGTAAATCCTTCGCAAAGGGAAGCTGTACAAAATAAAGACGACGCGGGGGCTGCGCCTCGTCCTCGATTAGGGGAAAGATGGCCCCTAAAAGTGGGTCGGCGTCCTTGGATTTGACAAATTTGCACAAGGCGGCACAATCTTCAATATGGAGGCCATGGGACAACGCCGAGATGGCAGCGGACGCTTGGCGCGACTCGCCGCCAGACACTCCATAGGGGTCCCCGATGAATAGCGTACGGGGAACCTCTTCCGTCCTGACATAGCCCAGCACCGTGAGAGAAACCGGTGCTCTCATCTTCAAACCCTCCATATCAAAACCACCGATTGGTATCAGGCTGGACCCGTACTTAAAGGCCTGAGTTCGCTTCTCAAGCGTCACCTCGACGTCGGCATCGTCCGCATCCCAGTGCGAGGTGACAAAGGTAACGCCCGTCATCATATCCTCCCCTAATGAATTCTTCATTGCTACACCGTTGCTGCCGACCAATACCGCCTCTTTCTTCAGGCTTTTGAGGTTCTGTTTCGAGAGGAGGAGCGAGTACTTCGCCTGCACCGTAAGGCCTGGCGCAATATTAAATTCCATGTTTCTCCTGGAGGATTTTGGGATGCGCCTACCACAGGTAGAGTCCAGAAGCTGCCGTAGCGTCGAAGCGGCAATGACGGATCCTCCCGTCAATCTCGTCAGACTGTTGAGCAGCTTCTCGTTCTCTTCCTTGACTATGGTCATTCTTTCACTCTCGCTAGCACCGGCGTCGTCTCCTCCCTCAGCATCAGCACTATGACATTGGGAATGGAGGTCTTCGTCCTCCCCATCGCCACTCTCCGCCTCTGCATCCGCTTCGGTCGCCGCCTTGCCAAAGGTCGCAGAGCTGACAAAGTCTAGCCCGATCACCGTAACAATGGCTTCCAAATTCCTTAGGCCATCGACGACGCCGAGCAGCTGCTCGTCGTCGACGTGAACCTCATGCTCGGCATCCGTGAAGATAATTAGGCGCCGACGGTATTTCTTGCCTTTGGTCCTGCGGAAGAGAGCGTCGCTGGCCACTACAATTCCGTCCCATAGATCGCCGCTCTTGTCTCCATTCTGTCCCGACGGCTTAAGGGCCCTGATCTCCCTCATCAGATCCACTGTGGGCCTGGCCATCTCCGCAAGCTCGAGGATGTTGGGAAAGCAGGCCGTCCCGTCCTCCACCTGCTCTTCAGCGCAGAGGTGGTGCCGGGTCTCACCCGCCTTGCAGACGACGACGGAGCACTCGTTCGCCTTGGATTGGAGGACAAGATCGGTGACCATCGACAAGCAGGCCTCCTTCGCGACGTCGAGGCGGGTTTTCAGCTGGGTGGGCGCCCTCCATTCCTTTGAGCACATGTCGCCGCTGTCGACGCCACCCTCCAGCGCGCTATCCAACGCACCCTCGACGCTATCCATCAGCTCTTCCTCCAATTCGGCCGCCGCCTGGCTCCACATAGGGTCAGCCTCCTGGGAAGGCGAGTGGTGCTCGGGATGGGCATTGTTAGCTCCAGTGCAGATTACAGTGCTAACAGATGGGTAAGTTGATGCCATCGACGCCGAAGCGTCAATGATGAACGCCACGGCCTCCTTCCCCGCCATCCGCCATCCGTCGTTCCGTTGTGGATATTTAAGAGCCTTCGTCCGCTCAACTCGCGGTCAGGGTGCGGAACCGGTCCTGGCCGGACTCGTCCCAGGGGGTGGGGAGAGGGACTATCTGCATCTACTATGCATAGAGTATATCTGGCATAATACTAAGTATCAACTCCAGTCGTGGCTAAAGCTAGAATTTTGATACTGTAGTACGATTCTCGACTCCTCGACTCTATGGATACCTACTACTAGACTAGCTAGTAGTAGAAAACACTGTAGTAGGATTCCTACCAAGAAATGGTGATTTTGGCATGTACGAGCTTATAGACCGACCCACAAATTATTTATGTATGTTCGCATCACATTTCCTTTTTTTCCATTTCATGCGCCATTTCATGGTCCTGATGTTTTTTCGCAGTGGCTTTCAACTCTAATTTCTTCCGTGTTTCTTCTCTCCAGCGCAGCTCGTTTGATAAACTTCTATCGTCCATAAAAGATCGACTGGTTCATTTTCCTCCTCCCTCTTTTTCGTCAATTTTCTCGCCGGCCTTTTTTATCTCCGCCGCAGCTTCTTTGCCGATCACCTTTAGACCTGTTTCGTCAGTTATCTTGTCAACTATACCCTTGTCCTCAAGTTCTTTGTTCAACAGTAAAGCTTGGCTCGCTGCCATGCTGTCTGCTTTATCATAAAATCCCTTTAGCTTGCCCATGATGCCCTCTTCCAGTTTCTCCTCACTTGCGCCAGCGTTATCAACCGCATTGATCTTTACTGTATCGGACTTCTTCTCGTCATCTATAGAAGGCACTGCGTTGGCCCGGGTATCTTCAGAGAGAACTTCCGAGAGGGCCGAAAGTCGCTTCGCTTGCTTCTGCATCTTCTTCCCCTTCTTTTTCTTCTTGCTTCCAGGAGCAGCCCGGCTGCCACTCTTTCCTCGCTCTTCCTTGCGCCTTTGAAACTCCAGCCAAATTTTCTCCACATTGTCTCTCCTCCCACGGAGTTCCACCTCCGAAAGGACAGCGCTGAGACCTGCCGAAATCAGCGCTATACCACCACCAATTTTGCTAGTGAAGAGAAAGCTATTGACCGGATTGTCATTTACCCAACCGAAACCTGAAGTGGCGAGAGTGGTTCCATCATCCTGCAGACCCGTGAGGAACGTGTTGAATATGGCGATGCCTAGACCGAGAACGACGACGGCGGCGTAGTTCGCCAACCTACCGGCCCTGTCTTGACCTGCCTGCGTCTTCCCCTCGGCCTCAAATATATCCTTCCGTACTTCGTCCGGAATATCGGCGTCGAAAAAGTTCATCTCATCCATCGGACCGCGTTCCTGGAGGCGTGTGGTGGTCGGGAAGAATCGAGAGGATGACGTCAAGAAGGGCATTCCGTTGACTCGGTGAAGGCCGTGTAGGTGGCGCGCGCTCAGAAAGTGTCGCGGTGTCTCACGGGCAGAGAACGCGGAACCTTTCGATGCACAAATCAAAAGTAGCAGCGCGAACGCTGCCATATTGCCGATGCCTGCCATGCTTTCCTATCGAGGGTGGGGATAGCAAAAGCTGGATAAGACAAAAAAAAATAATGTACTACGAGTACGAAAAGAAGTGATTCTGGCAATGAATCAATAATAATTTGAAAACTTGACACGACAGGGGGTGGGTGGCGTGGGGGCTCGCAATCGAGCGTACGCATGAAGATACTACGAGCTCGTACTCCTATGCATACTAGAGTAGTACTTGAGTATGCATACTACGAGAGTACTAATTAGTACTAGCTAGTACTACTAGAGTAGTATACATAATATACAACGAGGCTCGTATGTCGTATGCATACTTAGTACTCTAGTACATAAATAATACAGTCTCGTTGTGTGATAGGTAATCGGCCACCGGGTTTCCGTCACCTTTGCGTGTACAGCCAAAAAAACATCGAGTAAGGAGGGGGTTTCCGTTTGGGAGGGATTCATTCACTGTGCTGCTGATGCTGCAACCTGCTACCAGTCGCTCTCTCATACGAGCTCGTACGTATAAAATATGCATACATTACATCGAAAAGACATAAATCAGTCCAAACTTCCCGACAATGCACAGTGTTATGCGAAGTGGAAGCTGCATCGCTATGTCAATGTTTGCGTTCGCCTCTCCGTTCAGGCATGGAGGCCGACTCAGTGGACCAAGCTTTCTACATCACATGCGTTCGACGCCGTCGAATCTGCAACATAAATGCAATGGTAGCTTGCGTCGGCGTCTCGTTCGTGACGTCCACCTCCCCCCCCTATCTGGGCAGATCGATGACCTAGCAGGTGACACGAATAGAAGTAGTGTGACGGGGACGGTGTATGTGGCCGTCGGTGGGGAGGGAGAAGGCGAGTTGCCAGGGTATTATCCAACTGTGCAGCTTTACACCAAAAATGGATGCACCCTTTGTGACAAGGCCACAGATATTCTTAGATCGGTGCAGGACACCAACCCTCACTCCTTGGAGGCGATTGATATAACTGACAACGACAAGCAGGATTATTTCGATAAATACAAATACGACATACCCGTTCTCCACCTGCAATCGAAGTACTGGACAAAACACCGTCTTACTCCGGATGAAGCTATTGCTGCGTTGTCAGCAGCGAAAGCGGGTACATTCGAGGAGCAGATTGGTGAACCCGATGCCGGGGCGATGGAACGGAAAGCGGCAGACCGTATGAAGGAATAAATCTTCCGAGTGATGGCGCATGGATGTAGCAATGATAGGGCGAACATTCAACAACGAGTTCGTTTTTGTGTGATCGGCATCAAGGGACATCCGTATTTGAAGATGCACGACAGGTCAGACCAACGATGGACATTCTAGAGTATCTAAAATTGCTAATTACCTCATTAGCTCGAACATGAAGCTACTCTAGCTAGCTCCTAGGGGGGTCGATCTTTGCTGACCGCACCTCGACCTTGACGACCTAGTATTCATAATATATATATTTATGACTACTAGAGTAGCACTCGTACTAGTTTTAGTATTAGGAATACAGCTGTACTCCTATAGTATGGATATTATGCATTCTCATAATAATATTACTAGCTCCTAGTAGTATGCATACTGTGTCCATATTATATTTTTATACGTCATAAAAAATACCATAATATTGCAACGCTGCCACACGCAGCCTGATTTCTTCGGCATTCATCCCTTTCCTTCCTCCGCCTTTGCTTATGGACAAATTTTTCCTTCTTTTTTGCCTTCTACGTGCTAGGTCGAAGCCATGACGTGCCATGTACACTCTTTCCGGAGACTACGGGTGCGAACCGCGGTACCTTCATTCTCGACCTCTGCGAGGTCCAGGCAGAAGCTGTATTGGCTGAATCTCCATGGATCTGGGATATCGGCAATCGAAAGACTAGTGATCGAGGAGGCGCTGCTTCGCCATGATCCGGCGCAAAGAAGCTGGGGTATCGTTGGAGCTCATGATCCGACGCACCAAAACCGGCTTTCCCTTCATAAAGACAACATTGCCGCTCCTGGCGCTATTCGCAACTTAAATTGTGTCATTGTCATGGGTATCGGGGGAAAGGTGAATAAGCTTCTTGATGTTGATCGCGTCAAGAAGGATGGCGTTCAGGTTGTACGGCGCTTCTCGGGAGGAGGCACCGTCGTTCTTGATCATAATTCTCTGTGGACAACCTTTATTGGCCGGAACAAGGATTTGCCTCACGTTCCTCCATATCCTCGCGAACTTATGCGGTGGACCTCTGAAGAGATCTTTGGACCCGCGTTTCGAGAAATGAAGCAGCTCGTTATGAAGCAGGTCGAAAAGAAAAAGACGTTGGTTCAGGGAGGGGGGGCTCCCTTTCATTCTTCTTCCGAGGGTCAGATGACGCAGCTTTCTTCCAATGATCGGGACATGGGTGGTATACCTGACTTCGATTTAGTCGAGAACGATTACGTCCTCGGCGAGCGAAAGATTGGCGGAAATGCACAGAGTATAACAAAAGATGGATGGCTGCATCACACTAGCTTTCTTTGGGATTACGACGAAATGCACATGAGCTACTTGGCGCTACCGGAAAAGAGACCCAAATATAGAAAAAGTAGAGATCACGATGATTTCTTGGTCAAGCTTTCCAGTCATTACGGTCATATAGAAGGAGGCAAAAGAGCGCTTTTTGAGGAAATGAAGAAGGCAACTGAAAAAGTATTCGATGTGGAGGAGTTGAGCTTAAGCGACGCTCTCTCCATAATAGATTCTGAGCTTGGTGGCGTGCAAGAATTCTATGATGGCAGGTGTCGAACGAAGCTAGTTGAATTTTGAGAGAAGTGCTTGAGAGAAGTGCTATTGTATTCATAGCATTCCGAGATGGTACGTGAACGAATAATTATCCTCTCGAGCTAATGCATGAAGGTAACAACTGGCTAGAGTTAACATAATGCACTTAATTAAAGATATATATTATAATAGATTGTCCCCTTCCATGTGCACCTCTTTTCCCTTTTTCGCTACTCTTCCACTTCGCCACCCTCGACTTTATCATGATCGTCGACGTCATCGGTGGTAGTAGTAGTCACTTCTTCAGGGTTTAACTTGGGACTTTCGGCAGCCTCGTCAATGGGCTGCTTACTTGCGGCTGTGGATCCAAATGCGGTTCCCGTGCTCTGGGTGTTAGGAACAGACGTACCAAACGGGCTTGGCTTCCCAAAGGTAGCAAAGCCAGTCACGGGCTGTGACGGCGGTGACTTATTCGGTGTCGGGAGCGTGATAGATTCAGAGTTGCCAAAAACGAACTTCCCAGGCGGGGAGGCACTCGGGGGCTTGAGATCAAGAAACGTGCCCGTCTTTCCACCACCAACAACAGCGGGCGTCGCGCCGGTAGTTGGTGCCTTTGACCCAAAGGCCGACGCGACACCTGCCGTCGCAGTGCTGGCGCTTCCAAAGACTGGAGCGGCACGCGAAGCCGATGCGCTGAAGCCGGACATGCCAACGGATCCAAATGCTGGAGCTTTCGTTGCACCAGCAAGGAAGCTCGCGCCACCTGACGAAGAGCCGAAGGGAGCAGCTGCTGTGCTAAGTGGTTTTGACTTCAAAACAGTAGTCTTGCCATCTTCCATCATTTCTGTCTGAGGATCCTGCTTTCCGTCCTCCTCGCTCGGTGGGTTCTTCTCGGCAACAGCCTTACTGTAACCTTCGGTAGAGTTGGGAGGCGATTTTGGCATCTCCATCTTTGAGTCAGTCGGCTTATTCACGAGCAACGGCGAAGTCTCTTTCGAAGCTAGTGCAGCGCGCTTTACAGGGGGAGACTCATCTGAGAGCTTGTCCACGTCTCCCTTCTTAGCCATTTCGACTTCTAGCTGTCTTTTTTTCCTCAGCAGCTTCTCGCGCATTGCAGATAATTTGTTCTCTTTCGTCGGCGCCACATTAGCAATTGTAGTCTTCGCTGGCACTTCACCTTCCTTCGACGAATCAGCAATTGCCACTAGGCCTTCCTTCGCAACGGAACCTTTGGGAGCAGGTCTCTTCGCTGTGGTGATTGAGGGCGTGGGGGCTCCAAGAGGAGGCTTAGAAACAGTGCCAATATCGGATTTACTAACAGAGCTTGGGGCGAATTTAAATCCTCCTTCGGGAACTTTCGGCATTGGTTCGCTGGCAGAGGATAGCGCTGGAACAGTATCAGTTATTTCGCCTGAAGATTTAGGCCATTCAGACATGGGAGCGGACGCACCGGGTGTGTCGCTTGGTTCCTTCTGAAGCATGCTAAGCTCCGCTTTTTTCTTTTCGAGGGCCTTCACTGCTGCCTGCTGTTTTGCTGCGGCGGCCATGGATTCTTTCTGCTTATCTTCCATATTTTGCTTCATCTTGCCCATAATCTTTTTGAGGCTCTCAATGCGGCTATTAGAGGCAGCAAGATCAGCCTTTGCAGTAGCCAGCGCCGTATCTTTCTTCTGTAAGTTCTGCTTCAGTTGAAGGCGTTCTTTTGAGAATGTGCTATCGGCAGCTGAAGATTTTTTGGTCAGCGCATTCCTCTCCATTGTAGTCTTTGCCAGGGATACCTTGGTCGATTCCAGTTGCGCCTTTAGCTGAGTACTCTCCTTGTTGAGACGAGAAACTAAAGCCTTGACGCTGGTGCTTTCCTTACTTGCCCGCTCCTTCTCCGCCTGGACAGAATCATATTTATTCTTAAATGCTTCGAGCTCAGCCAATGCCTTCTTGTGCTCCTCGGGATCAACCTACCCGAGGAAAGAAGGCGCAAGGAAAGAAGGCGAAAAAATGATACATACGAAATTGTCATTAGAACGAAGAAATCGAAACAGGTAACAAAACATTTATGGAATGTATTTGCAACGCCGACCTTACCGTGTTGAATTTGGAAACGAGGCTCTGAACCCGTGCTTTCCATGCATCTACTTCGCGAGCAAGGCTAGCTTTTTCTGCTTCCAGACCTGCTTGCCGCACTTCAAAATGGCGGCATTTCGCTTCCGTCGGAGCTGCTGACGATTTACGCTCGCTGAGCTCCTTCTCAACAAGCTGAAGCGATTTCGCAGTTTTCTCATTTCCCTCGCGCAAAAGCTGGTTGCTCTCACGGAGAAGAACCAATTGGTCCTCAGCCTTCTTCAGCTTAGCCGCATCAACTTCTCTTTCCTTGACTGATTTAGCATTCTCCTTACCAATACTGTCGCCGTCGTTTTGACGAATTTGTAGCTCAGCTCTTGCTTCTTCGAGACTTCGTTTCGTAATTGCAGATGCAGCACGCTCTCGGTCAGATGTGCGTCGAGCTGACTCGAGCTGAGCTTCGTACATTTCTCGCTCTGAGCGTAAGAAGCGGACCATCTCGCGTAGATCATTGATTGTCTTCCTAAGAGCTGCGACTTCTTCCCCTCCTTCAGATAGGTCGGCAGATACTTCGCCTTTGGGTGTTCCGTCCGATGCGTCTTCCATCTTTTCATTCTGATATTTCTCTACGGAGGCCGTGAGAGTTTCCATTTGGGAATGGAGAATATCATTCTGATTGCGAGCTTCTTCGAGTCGCTTCTCTGCCTCTTTGACGGACTCTTCAAGCTTAGTCTTTGTCTCTTCGTATATTTTGCTTTCTCCCTCGAACTCTGCTTTAACTGTTTCAAGCTGCGATTGGGCTGTTTGGCGATGACGAATATCGGATTCTTGCTCCGCCCGCACATTGCGAAGGTCAGTCCTAGCGGAAGCATGTAAGGCAAGCTCCCTTTC
>Ga0315315_10006632_pt1 | contig 10698 bp, 6 predicted proteins | sample M140m3416metaG_FD_203699 | JGI IMG/M metagenome (GOLD analysis project Ga0315315, IMG submission 203699) | Ammonia-oxidizing marine archaeal communities from Monterey Bay, California, United States - M1 40m 3416 | ecosystem: Environmental > Aquatic > Marine > Intertidal zone | place: USA... | reverse complement strand
ACACCAGATACATGACACAATAAAGTGTTGATACCTGTTCGCCATTCCGGTCTAGAATGGCAAGTGCAGATCGTTAGCCAAAACTCACAGACTCACAGATCTCAATCATGTTGTCAAAGAACGTCCGACAAGAGAAACACGGGAATTTCCCTGCTTCTCCGGCGGGCGGAGCATCCTAACGCGACGCCCAACCATGTCAACCGCAGGAGACTCAGTTTTACGGGCAGAGGCCCATGGATTCCCGGATTTGCCTTTTGGGAAAGCGAGCGGGGCTGAATCATTCTCGTTTTAAGGCAGAAGGCGAAGAATCGCCTGACAGATCTATCGTACCATCAGACGCCCGGACCGATCGGCGTCAGGAATCTGCTGCTTGATTTGCGTGGATTCAATGAGCCGCATCAAATTCCTTTCACTCGGGACAATCCATCCCACCCCTCGCGTAACAGCAAGATGACCATGCTGTGGCCCGCCAGCGGATAGGTATCGGCAGAAGATAACGGAACGTCCGCGACCTGCTGCACCTGACCTCTGGTGTCCAGAATTTCGACCCACCGCTCCGATGGTTTGTGGCGAGGTAACTGAAACGGTACTGGTTCAGACTGGTTGTTCAGCAGGAGCAACAGGGTTTCTCCCACGATGGGCTCGCCACATTCATCGACTTCGTCCATGGACTCCCCATTGAGTCGCACTCCCAATGAACCGATCGTCCCTGAATTCCATTGCGAATCTGCAATTTCCCCGCCTTCCGGCATGAGCCAGGCGATGTCTTTCACGCCAGCTCCACGGATACGACGACCTTGAAAGAAATTACGCCGTTTCAATACAGGTTGCTCATGCCAGATCCGGATAACCGACTGACAAAAGGCAAGGAATTCCTGTTGAGCTGGATCGAGATCCCAGTCCAGCCAGCTGATTTCGTTGTCCTGGCAATAGGCGTTGTTGTTTCCATGCTGCGTATGACCAATTTCGTCTCCGGCCCTCAACATGGGGACCCCTTGCGACATCATCAATGTCGTGAGAAAGTTTTTGCGTTGTTTCAGCCGAATGTCGTTGATGCCTGGGTCGTCGGTTTCGCCTTCTACTCCACAATTCCAGCCATTGTTGTGATCATCTCCATCCCGATTGTCCTCCATGTTGGCGAGATTGCGTTTGTGATGGTACGTCACCAAATCGTAAAGGCTGAATCCATCGTGAGCGGTTACGAAATTGATACTGGCAGATGGACGACGACCATTGTGCTGGAACAGATCGCTGCTACCGGTCAATCGCGTAGCAAATTCATTAATAGCTCCTCCGTCTCCTGCCCAAAACCGACGAATCGTATCCCGGTATCTGCCGTTCCATTCAGACCACAGATGAGGAAAATTGCCGACCTGATAACCACCTTCACCCAGATCCCACGGTTCGGCAATCAGCTTCACCTGGGATAGAACCGGATCCTGCAGAATGATATCGAAGAAGGCACTGAGCTTATCCACGTCGTGAAGTTCTCGCGCCAAAGCGCTACATAAGTCGAAGCGGAAACCGTCAACATGCATTTCCTGAACCCAGTAACGCAGGCTGTCCATGATGAGCTGCAGTACTCGCGGACACTGCATATTGAGTGTATTTCCGCAGCCGGTGAAGTCCTGGTAGTACCGATGATTACCCGGCAGCCCGCGGTAATACGACGCATTGTCAATCCCTCGCAATGAAAGCGTTGGACCAAGGTGATTTCCTTCTCCCGTGTGGTTGTAGACAACATCGAGGATGACTTCGATATTTGCCTGATGTAGATTTCGAATCATCGTCCGAAACTCATTGATCACTTCTGCGGGCGAATCAGCGGCAGCGTAACGGCGATCCGGCGCAAAGAACGACAGTGTGTTGTAGCCCCAGTAATTAGACAGCTCGTTTTGCTCCAGATGCCGATCGTTGACATGGTGGTGGACAGGCATCAGTTCCAGGGCAGTCACTCCCAGCCGTTTGAGATAGTCAATGGCCGGTTTGGAACCCAAGCCGGAATAAGTCCCTCGCAGTTCTTCCGGAATTTCCGGGTGCAGCTTGGTGAATCCCTTCACGTGAGCTTCGTAAATAAACGTCTTATGCCAGGGAGTCTGCAGCAGAGCATCACCCTGCCAGTCAAATTTGGGATCAACCACAATTCCTAAAGGCGCGTAAGCGGCATTGTCGCTTTCTGAAAATGAAAGATCATGCTCCGAAGTCACGTACCCGAACATGCTGTCCGACCAGGTAATCCCTCGTCCGAGAGCCCTTGCATAGGGATCCAGGACAACTTTGTGAGCATTAAAACGGTGGCCGTTGTCCGGTTCATATGGTCCGTGAACTCGATATCCATAAAGCTGACCCGGGGACAGATCCGGAAGATAGCCGTGCCACACCTGATCGGTTTGCTCAGTGAGTGGAACTCGATGAGCTTCCTGCAGATCTGACGCCGAATCAAAAAGGCACAGGTCAACAGCGTTGGCATGTTCTGAAAAGATGGCGAAGTTCACGCCTTGCCCGTCCCAAGTTGCCCCCAGTGGGTGAGAACGACCGGGCCAGACACGAAGCACTAATCTCGAAGGATCCACGCGCGACGCAGAATTGGCATCTGATGCGGCTGATGACACGAATTCGCGGCTCTCGAAAGGCAAAACAGCTGAAACCACTGCCTATTGCATGAACATGTGATCACTTTGGCAGCGTAACAGTGACAATTGTAACGGTGATATCGGACATACTGATTCTCTCGCTTTGGTGAGTAATTCCAATTTCTATCGCTTCGACTCAGTTCCGCTCCGAAGTGACCGATATCCAACCTACAGGGTACAGGGAAGTTCTCGATCGTCGGGTGCTTTCACGGCAAAACGGCCCGATCCATCCACCCTTTCTCCAATGCCCACGAGCACAACTCGTGAAACATTGTTGAAGGTTGCGTTTGGGTGGATCGAATTGTTGCCCCAAATCGTTTTGATGACTCAGTTTCTGTTTGACTCCGTTTTTGCGTATTCCTTATAACAGGGACGCTTCTGGTCGGGTTTTCGATTTCGATTTTACCATCAGTCCATCGGATTGGTTTACGCGTGTTTGGCAAGATCTTACTTGTATTTACAGCTGTTGTCTCCGTCCTGTTGGCCGGTGTGTCGATAGTGGCATCTTACGCTGTTCCAGGCATGCAGCCCGCAATGGCAGAGCTGAACGATTATTCATTCGAAGCTCGAGCTGGTGAGAAAACCACATGGACGGTCACTCACAGACTCGGTGACAGGGAAATTGTTTCGCAAAACAGCACCCCGTTTGATGCAGTGATCGGTGCCAGAGAGCATCATCAACGTAAGTTGCAAAAAGATTCTTCGAAGATGGGCACAGAGCTCACAGAAGTCGAGCGACAATACAAAGAGATCGAGGAGGAACAGGCTCAGGACATCGATGCCGTCAAACGGCGGATCACTGAGCTTGAAACAGGAGTTTCCACTAAACAAAGTGAAATCATAAAGAAGTCGAGTGAATTCCAGGACCTATCAGTCAAAGAACGAATCACTCGAGACGAGATAACCAGCCGACGGCGAGATGTTGTTCGGTTCCAGGCAGAACTGGAAGAATTACGAACACACTTGTACGAACTGGTCGAATTGCGCCGCATCCTGACGGAGCAGTTGCTGCGGATCAAGCTGGACAACCACAATTTGGCACAGCGAGAAAATCAGATCAGACAGCAGCTTGCTCTGTAGCAGTCTTTGCTTATTTGAATTCAGTCATAAGAACACCAGCACGTTCGCTGGTTTGGAGAATCCTCGATGAACACCGTCGGGAAAATGCTTGTCGTCCTGCAGCTCTGTCTGAGCTTACTGTTCGTCTGTTTTGCTGGGGCAACTTATTCATTGCATGAAAAGTGGCGTGCAATAGCAACGGCTGCAGAAGCAAAAACCAGTTCCTTGAAACAGAATCTGGACGCTGCGTTGGCGGAAAAGAACAGGGAAGTCGCGGAAGCCGATAAAGCCGTCGTAGACGCCAACAACGAGCGGGACACCGTAACTGCAGAACTTCGCACTGCGAAGCAGGAACGCGATACCGCAATCGGAATTAATGAAGAAACACGACAGGAGCGAGACAAAGCGATTGCCGCCACCGAACGGGCAACTGCAGAAGCCGCCGCTCGTCAAACCGAAACCATCACATTACGTGCCGAAACCGCTTCGCTTCAGAACCGGCTGGTCGAGTATCTCCGCATCGTCCGAGAAAAAGACAATCAGATTCTCGACCAGAATACTCAGCTGAAAGACTACCAGCAGTCCGAGGAACGACTCGTTGCTAAACTCGCCGACAGGAACGATCTGCTTCGTTCAGAGGGCATTGATCCGGACAAATACATCGCTGTTAGTGTGTCGGCCCCTGTCGAAAAGATTGACGGTGTTGTCACAGGACGAAAACAATCACGGAGCCGGACACAGGAATTCGTCGAGTTGTCGATCGGCAGTGATGACAAAATCAGGATGGACATGATTCTTTCGGTGTATCGCAAAGGCGAGTATGTCTGCGATGTTCGAATTTCAGTGGTCAACCCAGACACATCAATTGGGATCGTTATTCCAAGTACTCGACGAAGTAACACAATGAGAGGCGACCGTGTCACAACCAAATTCTGATCCTGGCATTTACGAGGGCCTCATGTTCGTCTCACTGGCTGCTGTCGTCGTGGCAATTACGCTGCTGGTGCTGACAGGCACGCAGTACAGCTAGACCATGTCTGGTTGTTGCTGTACAGGCTGTCGCTGAGTGAAACTTAGTGCACGCTATACGAACGACATGGTACGAATCATGGATACGCCCTAGTTTGAGCTGTAAGAGGCTTCACTGGTTGCCACTGGCAGCGCATCGTTTCTGGCTACCTGACGCTTAGAGCCCACGATTTCCACGCGTACTGTCAGCATCTCCGCTGAGTTGTTCGCGTGCAGTGTGATGACTCCTTCACGCACCTGTGAGACGGGTGGTGCATTCAACCACAGTGATAACTCAAGCACCTGCCGCCTGGAAGCCTCATCTGACTTTTGCGGGCTTTCCCATTCGCACTGCAGTTCTGCCGGAAAACAATCGACGTGAGACACCTGCCAGCTTGTGGGGATATCAACGCTGACCAAGAGCGGTGTTTGATCCATGGCGTGCATCCGCAGCACAGATGGACGTGCTCGAACCGGTCGACTGCGTTCCGGTCCACTGATGCGCATGGGCATCGTAACGGACGGAAATTGTGGATCGTCTGTCAATGCCTGAACAAGTACTCGGTGAGTTCCTTCCGGAATCCGCCCAGCGATGTCTACGGCAATCTGAATGATTTCACCGTCTTCTTTCACTGATTCAACGCTGCCATTCACCCACGGTACTGATGATTTGACAGATTCAATTCTCAGAGGTTCTGACCGGTGGTCGGCAACGGAAAAATGATGCGTCACGGGCCGATTTGAGTTGCCTCTTTGAGACACGTCAATCGCGCGAGGCGTCACCTGTATTTGCGGCTCTGGAAAGACCGCCTTAATCAAGATCGTTTCGTGTCTGTCCTGCCGCTGATCATCGCTGTAGTGCACAGTGAGCTGAAATTCGTGGAATCCAGCGGTTTGCTCTACCATCGGAACAGTCACCTTCATCTCACCAATCTCACCTGGTTCCAATTTCTCGTCAGTCAATTCGGGCTTCAAACAGCCACAGCTGCGTTCGATTTCTCCCAACTCAATCGTGGAATTTCCAATGTTACGGAACCGAAATCGACTGGTAAGCGTTGACGTGTGCAACACCGGATCTCGACCATGATTGATACAATACCGAGCGAACTGAAGTGGACGTCGAGGGCTCACGGTTCTGGTGAGCTGAGGGCCATCCGGCGGCGCTGATCCCATAAAAGCGGCGGCCAGTAGAGGCAGCGTTGCCAGGAATCCGGCGATCCAGCTATGACGGCCCTTGTATTGCATTTCCACCGGCATCGTACCGCTTTCAGTCGCCAAGCTTCAGGATTGTTTGACGTTGCATGAACACAACCATTTGCTTTTTATTGTCCGGGTCGGGGACGGCAGTGATAATTTTCCAGCCTCGTTTGCCGAGATCTCCCAGTGCACTTCCGAGAAAAACCTGACGTTTGGCGTCTTTTTCCAGGTAAACGGTGCGATACTCTATCTGTGGTGGAATCATCATGTCGAACACAAGCCGTGTGACAATTTCGGCTGACCAGATGGTCAAAATCAGCAGGAACAACTGCTTGTAGCTCATGGCCGGACTTCTGCCAAAATTCATCCCTGCGGTCCCAAAGAAAGTAGTGACTCGAATTGATGTTGCTGGGTTTTAAGGAAATTCACAACCTGTGAGAATACGGGTTCTATTCCCGGCTCCACGCAGGAAAACAGACCTTCCACGACCGCCAGGCAATGATTTGCAGGCTATCGATGGTTCAATACACTTCTGCCGCCATTTTCTTTCCGGCCATGCGCACGGAACTGATCTTCAAGACTGAGACCTCATTAATGCCTCGCTATGACGCCAAACGTATTGAAAACCACTGGCAGCAGTTCTGGGAAGAAAATCAGACCTTTTCCGTCTCGGATGACATCCCGAACGAAGCCACTGAGAAAATGTATGTGCTGGATATGTTTCCTTATCCATCCGGCAGCGGATTGCACGTCGGGCACCCCGAAGGCTACACGGCAACTGACATTGTTGTGCGCCATGCCCGTATGCAGGGCAAGCATGTGCTGCATCCGATGGGCTGGGATGCATTTGGCCTGCCTGCCGAAGAACATGCGGTGAAGACAGGCACTCATCCCCGCGAAACGACCGAAAAGAACATTGGTACGTTTCGTCGCCAGTTGAAGATGCTGGGATTCAGTTACGACTGGACACGAGAAATCGCCACCACAGATCCGGAGTACTACCGCTGGACCCAGTGGGTCTTCCTGCAGTTGTTCGACACATGGTACGACTCCGAACACGAATGGACCGGCCCTGATGGTCTCACTCGCATCGGTAAAGGACGGCCAATCGCTGAGCTGCCCATTCCTGCTGCAGTCGAGGCAGAAGGCAACACAGCTGTCCGCCGATATCAGGACCAGAACCGACTGGCGTACATTTCAGAAGCCCCCGTGAACTGGTGTCCTGCCTTGGGCACGGTGCTGGCTAATGAAGAGATCATTGATGGCAAAAGCGAACGCGGCGGACATCCGGTCGAACGGGTGCCACTACGACAGTGGATGCTGAGAATCACTTCGTACGCTGATCGTCTTGAGTCTGAACTGGAAAATCTCAACTGGCCGGAATCCATCAAGCTGCTGCAACGCAACTGGATTGGTCGCAGTGTTGGAGCAGAAGTCGACTTCTTCATCGGCGATGCGGCGTTCGACTCATGGAAAAACGGTCGCACCCAAAACGGGTGGCCCCAGAACCCCGCCAGTGACGTGTTACGAGTTTACACAACTCGACCGGACACACTCCACGGAGCGACTTACATGGTGATTGCCCCGGAACATCCGATGGTGGATCGCCTGACCGTCAGCGAAAACAAATCGGCTGTTGAGAATTACTGCCGCACCGCGTCACTCAAAAGTGACCTCGATCGTACGGATCTGGCTAAGGAAAAATCGGGCGTATTTACGGGGTCCTACGCTGTCAATCCGGTGAATGGTGAGCAGGTCCCCATCTGGATTGCCGACTACGTACTGATCAGCTACGGCACCGGAGCCATCATGGCGGTTCCGGCTCACGACCTGCGTGACTTCGAATTTGCTGTGCAGTTCGATTTACCAATCATCCCAGTGGTGCAGCCACCTAAATCCTGGAAGCCATCCAAAGACGAAGCTGCTTTGACAACAACAATCAACGGGCAGGACCTGACGCCGTTTTCCGGACTGGGAACAGCCATCAATTCCGGTGACCACGATGGGACACCAACCGCAGAATTCAAAACAGCAATCACTGCATCTCTAACGGAATCAGGGCTTGGCCAGTCTGCCGTCAATTATAAACTGCGTGACTGGCTGTTCAGTCGACAGCGCTACTGGGGTGAACCGTTTCCCATCTGGCACGAACTGGATGCCGATGGCAATACGACGGGACTGATGAGAGCTGAATCAGCCGACACATTGCCGGTACCACACCCTCACATGGAAGACTTCAAGCCGACCGGCAGTCCGGAACCAATGCTGTCCAAAGCTGCGGATGAATGGCTGTACAAAACGGCCGAGGATGGCACAAGACTCAAACGCGAAACCAACAGTATGCCTCAATGGGCCGGCAGTTGCTGGTACTATCTCAGGTTCTGTGATCCTAAAAACTCTGAGCAGTTCATCGACCCGGCCAAAGAAAAATTCTGGATGCCGGTGGATCTGTACATCGGCGGAGCCGAACACGCAGTGCTGCATTTACTGTACGCTCGTTTCTGGCACAAATTGCTGTTCGACCGTGGCCACTTAACGACACCGGAACCGTTTCATCAATTGGTCAATCAGGGAATGATTTTGGGGGACAACGGCGAAAAAATGTCGAAGTCACGTGGCAACGTCATCAATCCCGACGACGTCGTCCGCGAATACGGTGCCGACTCACTCCGCCTGTACGAAATGTTCATGGGCCCGCTGGAACAGGTGAAGCCATGGAGCATGAAAGGTGTTGAAGGTGTCTTTCGGTTTCTCGGTCGCGTCTGGCGGATGGTCATCGATGACCGATCTGAAGATATCTCCCTCAACAGTGCCGTATCGGATTCACAACCCACCGGGGAACAGCTTCGAATCCTGCACAAAACCATTAAAGCTGTGTCTGCCGATATCGACCGATTGAGTTTCAACACCGCGATCAGTCGAATGATGGAATTCACCAACTTCATGTCCGGCCAGGATGATCGGCCAAAAGCAGTGCTCGAACCGTTCGTGCTTCTCCTGAGTCCGTTCGCGCCGCACCTTGCTGAAGAACTGTGGAACGTATTGGGACACAACGAATCCCTGGCGTACCAGAACTGGCCGAGTTTCGATGAAACGTTGCTGGTGGAAGACACGGTCGAAATTCCGGTACAGATCAACGGCAAACTACGGGCAAAGATTCAGGTTGCACATGGATCCGATCCCGCGTCCCTGGAGGCTGCTGCCAAAGCAGACGAAACCATTCAGCAGCAATTGGATGGAAAGAACGTCGTCAAGGTCATCGCTGTTCCTGGTCGCATGGTGAACTTTGTCGTGAAGTAGACTTACGCTCGCGTTACGAATCCATTTCTCTGACCGCATCCCATTTCAGGTTCCGGTTCTCTCTATGTCTGTCCTCCTTCAACTCAGCGATGCCGTCAAAAGCTACGGCGACCAGCAATTGCTGGATAACACCAGCGTCACGATCCACGAAGGGATGAAAGTCGGCCTCATCGGCCGTAACGGTGCCGGCAAATCAACTTTACTGCGCGCACTTCTCGGCGAAGAAGAACTCGACAGCGGCAGTGTCGTTCGGGGCACGAACCTGCGAATCGGTTACCTCCGCCAGCACGACCCCTTTGAACCGGGTGAGTCGGCGCTTGATTTTCTGATGCGTGACAGCGAACAGCCGGACTGGAAGTGCGGCGAGATTGCCGGGCAATTCGAACTGAAGGGCGCCTACCTCAATGGCCCGGTGAGAGAATTGTCCGGAGGCTGGCAGACACGTGTCAAACTGGCTGCATTACTGCTGCACGAACCGAACCTATTGATGCTGGACGAACCAACCAACTTTCTGGACCTGCGTACTCAGATTCTGCTGGAACACTTTCTGAGGGGATTCTCTGCCGCCTGTCTGATCGTTTCGCACGATCGGGCGTTCCTCACAGCAACCTGCGACTCCACGCTCGATCTGTCACGCGGAAAGCTGACGTTGTACCCGGGAAAGATCGGGGCTTATCTGGAGCTCGTCGAAGAACAGCGCATTCGAGACGAACGTACCAATGCCGCAGTTATCACCAAGCAAAAGCAGCTGCAACGGTTTATCGAAAAAAATCGTGCTCGAGCAACCAGCGCCAGTCAGGCGCGATCGAAACAAAAACAACTGGACCGACTGCAAACCGTTGATATCGCCGCGGATCTGCCCACGGTTCAAATCAAAGCTCCCGTTGTAGAACCTCGGCAGGGGCCCGCACTGCTGTGCATGGACCTGTCCATTGGTTACCCCGATCACGTTGTCGCCAGGGGCATCGATCTGGAAGTCGAACATCGTCAGCGAGCCGCGATCGTGGGAGACAACGGCCAGGGAAAAACAACTCTGTTGCGTACAGTGGTTGATTCACTGAAGCCGATTGAAGGAAAAGCCAAATGGGGATTTGGCTGCAAGATCGGAGTCTACGCGCAACATGTTTACACGACTCTTCCTGAAGACCAGACCGTGCTGGAGTTCCTGGAATACAATTCCATGGCAGGCATCACCACCCAGGATTGTCTCAACGTCGCGGGTTCATTGTTGTTTCGCGGAGCTCACGTCAAGAAACCCATTCGAGTGCTGTCCGGAGGAGAGCGTGCTCGGCTGTGCATGGCATCGCTGCTGCTTGGCGACTACAACATTTTAATTCTGGACGAACCGGGCAACCATCTTGATGTGGAAACGGTCGAAGCTCTTGCAGAAGCATTGATTGAATACAAAGGGACAGTTCTGTTTACGAGCCACGATCGGCACTTCGTCGGTCGCATCGCTACCAACGTGATTGAAGTCCGTGATGAGCGTGCTCGCAATTAC
>Ga0315315_10006630_pt1 | contig 10702 bp, 10 predicted proteins | sample M140m3416metaG_FD_203699 | JGI IMG/M metagenome (GOLD analysis project Ga0315315, IMG submission 203699) | Ammonia-oxidizing marine archaeal communities from Monterey Bay, California, United States - M1 40m 3416 | ecosystem: Environmental > Aquatic > Marine > Intertidal zone | place: USA... | reverse complement strand
AGGATTACAGCCCTGTATCTTCCCCATGGGTGACAAGGTTGACCTTTCAACGCAGGAGGAAGATGCAGATTTTGCATCTTGGGTAAACTCTGGGGTAACAAAATCATTTAACAACCACTCAAGAAGCAACCCAACCTTTAAACTTTGGCACATAAATGGCTCAATGGAGTCTTTTAGTGAAAAACAGGTTTTATATACGTTCTATGAACTGGATCAACCAACGCCTACAGAAATAAACATAGCAAAAAACAACGCGACGGTAATTTTTTCCAGTAACGAATCAGTAGACTCATTCAATACCTATGGAGCTTCAAATACCACAATGATACCGCTTGGATTTGACAGTGTTAATTTTGAGAGGAAAGATAAGAGGTATTTTAACGACGATAGAATTACATTTAACTTGGTTGGTAAATTTGAAAAAAGAAAGCACCATCAGAAAGTAATTCAAACTTGGGTTAAAAGGTTTGCTGGAGACAAAAAGTATTTTCTTCAATGCGCTATCTATAATAATTTTATAAGCCAAGAAGATAACCAGAATATAACAAACTCCATAATGCAAGGGCAAAAGCCTTTTAATGTTAACTTTTTTGGATTTATGGCTAAAAATAGCCTTTATAATGACTTTCTAAACTCTGGAGACATTATACTTTCAATGTCTGGTGGAGAAGGCTGGGGCTTGCCTGAGTTCCATTCTGTCGCAATTGGGAAACATGCTGTTGTTCTTAATGCTTCTGGATATAAGTCTTGGGCCACCGAAGCTAATTCTGTACTTGTGAATCCAAATGGAAAGACTCCCGCTTATGATGGAATGTTTTTCCGTGAGGGTCTGCCTTTCAATCAGGGCAACATTTACGATTTTGATCCTGATGAGTTTGTACATGCGTGTGAAGAAGCGATTAAGAGAGTCGAAGAAAATAAAGTAAACGAAGCTGGCTTGAGCCTTCAAAATGACTTTACTTATGAAAAGACTACAGATTTGATTCTTGAAGAAATTAAGAAAGTTCAATAATGCCTTTTTATATTTTTGAAAACCCAGAAACGAAAGAAAGGCGAGAGGTTCGCCAGCGAATGGCTGATGTCCACGAATACACTGATGAAAATGGACTAAGATGGAATAGGGTTTTTTTAGCAGGTAACATGTCTATAGATTCAAGGCCAAATGTAGACTGCACTAAGTCTCTTGCAAACAGCACATCAAACAAAAAAGAAACAGTCGGAGACCTTCAGGATAGGGCTAGAGAAGCCAGTGATAAAAGAAAAGAAAAAAATGGCTACGACCCAATCCAATCGAACTGGTTTGATTCTTACGCTGAAAAAAGAGGCGGAAAACGTCACCCAAAAGACCCATCTGGCGGCGGTGATGTCTTTGAGATGTAGCCTTTGTTACACCTTAAAACTGACCTTTTAAAAAAAAGTTGTCGTCCAGCAACTTTTTTCTTTCTTTAACCCTTAATAGATGTAATACTTAGAGACTAGACTTTTGAAGATGGAAAAAGATATTCACGTAAAGAAGCGAAACGGCAGACTCGAAGAGCTTAACATAGACAAGATCAATAGATGTGCAGAATGGGCTTGTGAAAGCATTCAGGGTGTTTCGTCTAGTGAAGTTGCTCTAGATGCCCATGTACAGTTCTACGATAAAATTCCTACAACCGAGATAGACAAAGCACTAATCATGTCTGCTCGGCAAAAGATCGAAAAAGAGCCTAACTATGCCTATGTAGCTGCTAGGCTGCTTCTTTTTTCTATTCATAAAGAAGTCTTTGGTGAGAGTAGAGACAGTGATGCCTTCGATCATCAATACAAACTTTCATTTATCAGAAATACAAAAAAACTTGTCAAGGAGGACATTCTAGACAAGCGATTACTTGATTTTGATTTAAAAAAATTATCTGAAGCAATTAAGCCAGACAGAGACTTTAACTTTAAATATCTTGGGCTACAGATACTACATGATCGTTACCTTAATCATGTCCAAGGCAGAAGGCTAGAAACACCCCAAGCTTTTTGGATGAGAGTTTCAATGGGTTTAGCTATAAACGAAGAAAACAAAGAAGAAAAAGCAATCGAGTTTTACAATGCGCTTTCTCAATTTTATTTATGCTGTTCAACTCCTACTCTTTTTAATAGTGGTAGTACCCATAGTCAGCTTTCTAGTTGCTACCTTAATACTTTCGACGACTCCATTGACGGTATATTTGAAGGTGTCTGGCAAGAAGCCAGAAAAAGTAAGTTCGCTGGTGGTCTTGGGTTCGACGTTAGCAACTTTCGTGCTGCTAATTCTTATGTTAAAGGAACTAATGGTAAATCTTCTGGGCTAATTCCTTGGCTCAAGATTTACAATGATACACTGATTGCTGTTGACCAAGGTGGGAAAAGGCCCGGTGCAGGGTGTGCTTACCTTGAGCCTTGGCATTTAGACATTGAAGATTTTCTTGACCTAAAGAAAAACACTGGCGACGAGCGCAGAAGGTGTCATGATATGAACACCGCCAACTGGATTCCAGACTTATTTTTAAAAAAGGTTGAGGCAAATGAGGATTGGTATTTGTTTTCGCCTTCTGATGTCAGAGATTTACATGAAACATACGGCCAAGACTTTGACAGGCGTTATAAAAAATACTGTAAACTAGCTGATGAGGGTAAAATAGAAAATCACAAAGTTGTAAAAGCCAAAGACCTTTGGAAAAAAATGCTCCGTGTGCTGTTTGAGACAGGACATCCTTGGATGACATTTAAGGATAACGCTAACATGCGTTATTCTAATGCTCACGAAGGCATAATCCATAGTTCTAATCTTTGTACTGAAATTTTTCTTCACACAAAACCTTCTAGATTTGATGAAGGAGAGAAAACTGAGGTAGGTGAAACAGCAGTGTGTAACTTAAGTTCGGTAAATCTAAAAACACATGTTAAAGACAATGGAGAATTAGATTTTGAACTTCTTAGCAAAACCATCGCTACCCAAATGAGGATGCTGGATAATGTTATTGATTTAAATTTTTATCCAACTAAAGAAGCTGAAAAAGCAAATATGAACCATCGCCCTGTTGGCGCAGGAACTATGGGATGGGCAGACGTTTTTCATTCTTATAAGGTAAATTTTTCTAGTGAAGAAGCCGTGAAGTTTTCTGACGAGCTTTATGAATTTATTTCATACCACTGTATTTCAAACTCAAATAAACTAGCTAAAGAGCGAGGAACCTATAAAACATACGAAGGGTCTTTGTGGAGTCAGGATATTTTACCAATTGACACTTATAAATCCTTGATGGAGTATCTTGATCAAAAACCCATGATTCACAGAGGTAAAAAGTTTTGCCCAGAAGTAGATTGGAAATCTTTGCGTGGTAGCATCAAGGATCACGGAATGCGTAATAGCAATACTATGGCTATTGCTCCAACAGCAACCATTTCATATATCCAAGGCTGCTCTCCTTGTATCGAGCCAGATTTTTCTGTACTTTTTGTTTATGAAAATAAAAGCGGCAACCTTACCATTATTAACGAGTGGTTCATTAAAGAATGTCGAGAAAGAGGCATATGGAACCAGCGCATGATTGAGGGTATAAAGGCCGTAGACGGCGATCTGACGCGCTTAAATGGTGATATACCATCAGACCTTAAACAGCGTTACTGTACCGCCTTTGACCACGACCAGTTCAAGTTAATTGAAAATGCTGCTGCTAAACAAAAGTGGATAGATATGGGACAGTCTTTGAATTTATTTAATAAAGAAACTTCATTAAAGTACTTGAATGATTTATATTTTCATGCTAGAAATAATGGTCTTAAGAGTACATATTATTTAAGGAACAGAAGTGCGAGCGAAATTGAGAAATCAACTCAAGCGACGAGTAACGCAGATAATAGTAATTCAGATAATACTGATGGTAATTCTGCTTCTCCTAAAGCTTGTTCAATCCTAGACCCAACATGCGAAAGCTGCCAATAAATTATGAACGAATATAATATTAAACTAGATACAGAACTCAACTACAGGTGCGTTGATGGAACCCCTGCTAGTGAAGAAGAAATTTTGCTTCAAATTTGGCAAGATTTAAAAAGAATAAATTCTAACCACACAGAAGATAAAGTGATTAAAAGTTTGCTAGAACAAATAATGATTAAAAAATATAATGGAGTAGAAAACATTCCATTCCCAGAATACTACGAGGAAAAATAATGAGTAACAAAACTGGTTTATTGTTAGACAATGCAGTGGGTGGGGTAAACCAAATTTTACCACACAAACACAAATTTGCTTGGGATTTATTTCAGAAAGGTGTGGCCAATAACTGGTCTCCATCCGAAATAAACATGAGCGATGATATTGATCAATGGAAGAATGGAGCTTTAAGTAAAGATGAAAAACTACTCGTTAAAAGATGTCTTGGTTTTTTTGCTGGAAGTGAGTCCTTGGTTGGTAATAATTTACTTCTTAATGTCGCGAAATGGATAACTGACGCTGAATGTGGTCAATATATAATGAGGCAAGCTTATGAAGAGTCTCTGCATAATTGGACTGTAGTAACATGCTGCGACAGCTTTAACTTAAAGGTCTCTGAAGTCTATGAAGCCTACATGAACATTGATTCTATTAAGGCTAAAGATGACTTCTTGATGCAGATAACAACAAATATAACACGACAAGACTTTTCTACAGAATCACTAGAAGGAAAAAGAGAGTTCTTGAGAAGCTTAATCACTTACTATATTGTTTGTGAAGGTACGTTTTTCTTTAGCGGGTTTGCAATGCTGTTAGCTCTTGGTAGGCAAAATAAATTGCCGGGACTTTCTGACCAAATTAGATATACCCTCAGAGATGAGAGCTTACATATCCAATTCGGCACGTATTTAATAAATACGATCAAAGAACAATATCCATCGGTGTGGACGAAGAGGTTCGAGCAAGAAACAATTGATCATATCAAAAAAGCTGTGGAGCTTGAAATTAAATATGCTCATGATGTTCTTCCAAGAGGTATCTTGGGTCTAAATGCTGATATGTTTGTAGATTACATGCAATATATCGGGAATAGAAGGCTTGAAGGTATTGGCATCGACTTCCGTTTTGATAGCGATCAAAATCCATTTCCGTGGCTTGCGGAAGTTGTTGATACGGGAGCGATGACCAATTTCTTTGAAAGAAAAGTTAAAGATTACCAAAATTCTGGCGTCTTAGAGGATGACTTTTAAAATTTATGGGAGCGTACTGGTTTCGATTTAGAGCCTTACGCAAGGCTGCAAGTAGAGGATGATGGTTGGCCTCTTAAAAAAACTATCAAGGTAATTCAACTGCCAATAATGTTGATATGGCTCCTTCGCTTGACGAAGCTGATGCGATTCTCGCTAAGTTTGGTTGGGCCGAAGAGGCTGCTGTAGCTGCGTAAGCTACCCGTCCTACTCTGGATGCTCGTTAAGGAGCTAGGGCGTCGATAGCGAGCAAAAAAACTAGGAAGGGTGAGGAGTCTAGTATAAATAAAGTGCCTCCAGCCTCGTGTGTAGTTGTCAGTGACGAAACGCGGGACAAGTAACACTGACTAAACTTGTAGTATGTCTTAGCAGACGGTTTTAAAGACAGGGGTTCGACTCCCCTCGCTTCCACCATTTTTAAATAATTTAATATTTAAAAAAAATTAAGAAGAAATTTTAAACTTTTTTGTGTAAATATATGTAATGGAAACCCAACTCTTTTTAAATGTATTGTTTGGAATAATCTCGTTTTTGGGTGGTTGGCTCGTGAAGATGTTAATGAGTCAAATCTCAGAATTAAAGAACAAACAAGAGAAATTAATGATTAAACACATCGACGACATGGAGGATGTTCTAGAAAAACATACCAACCTAGCCCTCTCGATGCCCGAAAAGTACGTTTCCAAAGACGATTTCCAGTCTTTTGTCGAGAGAATTGACCATAGATTCAATAGATTAGAAGAAAAACTCGACGCTCTTAAAAAATAGTTTATTTTTTTTCTTAAAAACGCTATAATGGATTAGATGTTTTCCATTTATAGCATTGCTTTCAATGTAGTAAAAAATAACTTTGCTTACGAAGAGGCTATTGAAAATTTTTGTGCCTTTGCTGAAGAGGTTGTCGTTGCTGTAAACAAGAGCGATGATAATACTTGGGACGAGTTCAAACGGCTCGATGAAAAACACGCTAATTTAAAAATAATCCCCGCCACAGTTAGTCTAGATGATCCACGCCTAGATGGGAAGCTTTTCAATTTGGCTCTCCAAGCCACAACTCAAGAATTTAAAATTCTTGGAGGGCTAGACCATAGGTTTTGTCTTTATCAAAAAACACAGTGGGAAGAAGCGGCTTATAAATTAAGATTTGCTCCAGTAGACTCTTTCATGATTCCCGTCTTAGACCTCTGGGGTGACAATCAAAGCGTAAGATGGGATAGTACAAGCAATGTTCAGTTGATGTGGTTTCTACACAAAGATGGGCTTTATCGGGGGGTTGTTGACAAAGCTAGATTAGAAGATGGAAGCTACGACCCATCAAGATGTGACTCAAGTAGCCTTATTCATGAAGATGGGAGTATCGCCACAAGCTATAGATACTTGGTTGGTCACCCATCAAACATGAATGAGTATTTTGAAATTCTAAAAAAACAAAATCTGTTTGTATATCACATAGGATATGCGAACTTTGATAATAGGGTTAAAGTAAACAAAGATGTATGGCAAAAGCAGTGGGAAGAAATAAGACCAAAAGAAAAAAAAGAAAATTTGGTAGCAGTCACAACAGAAGAGCTACAAAAATACAAAACTTATAAACACAACTTAAAACTCTGGAATGAATAAAAAATTAGGTCTAGTAGGATGCGGATATTGGGGTCCAAATATTGTTCGTAATATACAAAAAACACAAAATATGTCACTACAATTTGTAGTAGACCAAAATGAAGAAGTAATTAAAAAATTACCCCCAACCTCTTTCTATCAAGACCTAGATACTGCTTTGGTTAGGCATAATGACGTTGATGGTGTTATTGTAGCAACCCCAATTTCAACACACTACACTATAGCCAAGCAGGTGTTAGAAGCCGGTAAAAGCGTTCTTATACAAAAGCCTATGGCGATGTCAGTAGAAGAGTGCGATGAGCTAGAAGAAATCGCTAAACGCAAAAACCTTACGGTTATGATCGCCCACACCTTCCTATTTACTGGTGCGGTCAGGAAACTTAAAGAATTAGCTGAATCTGGAAATATTGGTGAACTCAAACACTTTGATTCGACTAGAATCAACTTGGGACTCTTCCAAAGAGACTCGAACGTAGTATGGGATTTAGCCCCCCATGACTTTTCTATACTACATTACTTAGTTGGCGACTTACAACCTTTATTCTTATCTGCTGTTGGCTCAAGTCACACGCCAAAAGGTAACGCTGACGTTGCGAACATTTCAATTCAATACGAAGATGGTTTTTCAGCACACATTCACATAAGCTGGTTTTCCCCAATAAAAGTAAGAAACATCATATTGAATGGAGATGAAAAAATGGTTGTTTATAACGACAATAAACCTTCTGAAAAGGTTATGGTGTATGATAAAGGCGTATCATATGAAGATAGCTATTTTGATTACCGATCTGGAGATATGTTCGCCCCTAAACTAAAAAACACAGAGGCTATACAAGAAGAGATTTTGCATTTTTGTCAGTGTATGGATGGAGAAGAGTGCATTTCTGGGCCAAGACTTGGGAGACGGGTTGTTGAGCTAATAGATGCAACAAACAAATCCATTGGCTTGATGGGCCAACCAGTTTATTTTGACAGAGATCATGCAATTGGAGTTTAAATGAAGAATGTAGTTGTTTTAGGCAAGGGAAAACTTGCAATACAAATTTGTGATTGGTTTTTAAATAGTCCAGATTATAATTTAATTTATGTTGTGCCAGTTTCTCCATCTCCAACGTGGACTGAATCGTTGCCAAACTGGTGCATACAGAGAAATATAAACTGGGTACAATCTGGAGACTATAAACATTTACCTGACTTTGAAATAGACTTAGCTTTCTCTTGTTTCTACGATAAAATAATTAAAAAAGATTTTATTAATAAGTGTGGTAGAATTTTAAATTTACACAATTCCCCATTGCCACATTACAGGGGAGTTTCACCAATTAATTGGGCATTGAAAGATGGTAGAAATGAGCATGGCATAACTATCCATGAAATAACTGAAGGTATTGACGATGGCCCAATCGTCGGTCAAGTTAAATACTCTATTTACCCTGAGCAAGAAGAGGTTATTGATGTCTATAACAAGGCTTTAAATTATGGTTTAACTCTTTTTTTAGAAACTATGCCCATTTTAGATAAAATAGAAGCTAGAGAGCAAAGTGGAGAAGTTATCTATCATGACTCTTCGGACAATGATAAATTAGGTGATAGAAAGGGATTTAAAAGAGATGAATGTTAAATTTTTAGATTTACAAAAGCAAAATAAGAGCATCAAAAAAGAATTAATGCTACAGGTATCTAATATTATAGATACATGTGCTTTTGTTTCTGGCAAACAAGTTGAAAAATTTGAAGCTGCGTTTGCAGAATATTGCGGAGTTAAGTATTGCGTAGCTACAAGCAGTGGGACTTCAGCTTTACACGCTGCTTTAAACTGCTATCAGTACCAAGGCGAGGTTTTGACTGCACCAAACAGTTTTATTGCTACCAGTGAGGCAATATCTTATTGCCCCAACTATAAACATAAGTTTGTAGATGTTAATTCTACTTGCAACATGAACTTTGAAGATGCGGTAAAAGCTGCCAACGCAAAAACCAGAATAATTCTGCCAACAAGTTTATATGGAAACCCGTGTGACTTAAGGGGTTTAAAAATCATAGCAAAACAAACTAACTCAGTGCTAATCAATGATGCAGCCCAAGCTCATGGTGCGTTATTTGACAAGAAAAAAATCGCAGAGTATGCAAATATGACCTGTTTTAGCTTTTATCCCGGAAAAAACCTAGGAACTTGTGGAGAAGGCGGGGCTGTTGTTACTAACTCTAAAAAGCTTTACGACCTGATGAAGTGCTTCGTAAATCACGGCCAGTCTAAGAAATACATTCATGATATGGTTGGCTGTAATCACAGAATGAGCGAAATAGAAGCTGCTGCACTAAACATAAAATTGCCGCTACTTGATGAATGGACAGAAAAAAGAATAGAGGCCGCTCATAGGTACAGGGTAAACCTTGCTGAAAATAAAAAAATAAAAATGATGGAAGTAAAAGAAGGCAACAAGTGCGTTTATCACATATTTCCTATTTTTATCCGAAACAGAAACTCTGTTCAGCAAGCACTTCTTACAGAAGGTGTTCAAACAGGTCTTCATTACCCTAAGTCCATTCATTTACAAAAAGCCTATAAGCATTTAAAGCACAAAAGGGGTGACTTCCCAACCGCAGAAAAACAAGCAGCTACAGAGCTTAGTTTACCAATGTATCCAGAAATAACCAAAAAAGAAATAGATTATGTCTGTAAAAAACTGGAAGAGGTAATTTAATATGAAAATAAAAACTTTTGGTTATAAAGAGTCTTCTGGTGGATATTTAGAGGTTTTAGAGAACGAGTGGAGAGCTATGGGTCATGACATAGTTTTTCATGACGATAAAACAGAAAACTACGATTGCATATTTAATATAGACAGGTCACAGCTAGATAAAGCTCACAAAGAAGCTAAAAAACTCAATAAACCCTTTCACTGTTTGGTATTAGATATTCCAATAATGGAAGGCACAGAATTTGAATGGAAACTTTGCGAAAAAGAGTTAGTAGAAACAGAAAAAGAGATATATAAGGATTGCACAACTCTTTTAAGCATTTCTGAAGAAACTTCTAGAGTTGTAAAAAAACATATGGAGCTTGACTCTAAATGTGTTGGTATATGCTCTCTATCTAGTGAGCGTTTTTACGAAAAAAGAAACCGATATCCTTATATTTATTATTTTGGTAGAGTACTTGACCCAGTTAAAAACATAGTAACCGTAGTTCAAGCCCTTTCAGGTACAGGGTTTGAGCTTTATATCTCTGGAGAGTATTGCCCACCTGAATATTTTAAATCAGTTGCCCCAGATGTTAAAATAAGAAACTTCGGTTGGATAGATAGAGTAGATGTAAATCAGCTTATTAAACACGCTCACCTTTTAGTTGGTCCAGACTTGTACGCTGGATTAGGTATGCAGCCAATTGAAGGAATACTAATGGGAACAGCCTGTCTTAACGCTGACATACCAATCAAAAGAGAGGTTTGGGGAGAAACCTTACCATTGTATGAGCCAAAGAACGTCGAAGACTGCAAAGAAAAGATAGTCAACTTTAAACATGAAGAAGTTGATATGAAAAAAGCTATCGAAATTGCAGAATGGTATTTGCCCGAACGTGTTGCTCAGAGAATATTAGATTCTTTTAAATGAAAGTCGGACTAATAGCATCTGGGTATAATTGCGAGCAGTTTTTGGCTGAGTGCGTTGCTGGTTGGAGACAGTTTAAAGCTCATGGAGAGCATGAATTAGTCTGTAGCTTTGTTCATAACTGTTTTAAAGAGAATCAAGAGCTTGGGTTCAGTCGGTTGTCAAGCGATAATACGATGGATATGTTTGACTCTTACTTTAGTGAGGGTTTTTTAGATTATTATGACGTTTCAAAGGAGTATCTTAACGAACACGAAGCCAGAAATATATG
>Ga0315315_10006629_pt1 | contig 10702 bp, 11 predicted proteins | sample M140m3416metaG_FD_203699 | JGI IMG/M metagenome (GOLD analysis project Ga0315315, IMG submission 203699) | Ammonia-oxidizing marine archaeal communities from Monterey Bay, California, United States - M1 40m 3416 | ecosystem: Environmental > Aquatic > Marine > Intertidal zone | place: USA... | reverse complement strand
GTTCTTAATTTGTAGAATCTAAGCAAGGTCCTTATGTTGAAGCTATTGATAAAATAAGATTTTAATGATACAGGTTTTCAAACCTCATATTGGTTTTTCAGACATTATCTCAGTTTTAAAAACAATGATGGCCAATAATATTTCAGGGACAAGCCCAGTTGTAAAAGATTTTGAAATAAAATTAGCTAATAAATTTGACAGAGAATATGCGGTTGCAGTCTCAAATGGAAGTGTAGCCCTAGATTTAGCATTCCAAGCATTGGGGTTAGAAGAGGGGGATGAAGTAATAGTTCCTTCTTTCACAATCATATCTTGCCTATCTGCAATAATCCGTTCGAACGCAAAGCCTGTTTTTTGTGATGTTGACCACCAGTCATGGAATATGACATTAGAGAATATCAAAGATAAATATACTTCTAACACAAAAGCAATACTGATGGTACACACATATGGCTTACCTGCAGATGCAATAAAGATAAGTGAATTTTGTAGAGAAAATAATATCACCTTAGTAGAAGACTCTGCGGAAGCACATGGGCAATCATTAGGTGAGATTAATTGTGGAAAATTCGGGTTAGTTTCCACATTGAGTTTTTATGCAAATAAACATATTTCCACTGGAGAAGGTGGAGCTATTCTTACCGATTCGGAAGAAATTTATCTGCAGTTAATGCAAATGAGAAATTTAGATTTCATACCTGGTGAAAGATTTAATCATAATAATTTATTTTGGAACTATAGGCTGGGAGGGTTACAAGCTGCATTAGGAATCTCACAGATCAATAAAATAGACAAAGTAATTAAAAGTAAAAAAATACAAGGAAGATACTACATAGAACTATTACAAGACCATACTGACAAAATCCAACTTCCGCTCATGGAAAATTATGGATCACAAAACCATTTTTGGGTATTTGGGATTGTTTTGAAAAAACAAAATATTAGAAACAAAGTTATGAAATCTCTGCAAAAAAAGAATATTGAAACAAGACCTTTTTTTTGGCCCCTACATTTACAGAATTACCTTAAAAATAACTCGTCTAGAAGAAATGAAAATCTAGAACATTCTGAAAACCTTGGAAAAAATGGTCTTTATCTACCTTTAGGCCCTCATGTTAATAAAAAAATACAAAAAAAAATAGTTGAAGAACTCATCGAATCAATAAATAAAACTTAATTTTTAGATGAATAATTTTAAAAATAAGATAAAAATATTAATAAGAAATATTAAGTATCTTATCAAATTAATTAAAGATAATGAAATCCCAAAAAAAAGTGTACTCAAACTAAGCAATATTAGTGATCCAAAAGACTTTAAAATTGATAATAGTGAATCTTCACCATTGCTTTTACTTAGCTCAAAATACCATAGGGTGACAACAAGCCGTTTCAAAGAAATAAATAAGATGATTAAAAAACTTCATAATTTTCGAATATTTTTCTTTAACCATAAAAATCGTGATTTATATATGAAAAAAAATTGGAAGACACACAATATATATAAACTTTATGAAAAATCTATATTTCAGCAAATGAAGTCTGATATATTTCGATATTGCTTTATTTACGACAATGGTGGTTACTGGTTAGATTTTAAATCTACTTTGTATTTTAATATTGACAATTTAATGAACTCTAATCATCAAACTTTGTTTGTTCTTAGTTCACAGCAAATAAATGATAATGAAAAAGCTGATACATCTGAAGACATTCTTTCAGTAGTGTCAGGTAATATTATAAATAATTGGGTTTTTGGGGCAAAAAAAAATAGTAACTTTTTAAAATTTCTTATTGATGATATATCTACTTCTTATCACAGTTACGAAAATCAAGACTTTTATTCACCCAAAAATGCAATATTAGAACTTACCGGCCCTCTGAAAATTACGAAATTGTTTCTTAATTATATAGAAATAGATAGCAACAATTTAAAAGAGTTTTTTATCGTAAATGAATCGGATTATGAATTCCAATATATAAGCGATTTTGGAAGAGATTTTCATTTATCCGACAACGTACTATCAAAACATTACAGCAGGATAGAAAATAAAAAAATTATAAAATAGTAGGTCAATTCTTTTTTAAATATTTTTCCCAAAAGTTAAAAGAAACATATTTATCAGTTCTCTCTTTACTAGAAAGATTAGTAAAATTTTCATATAAATAATCCCTTTCAAGATTCTTGAGATCTTTCCATTCATCAACTAAAAGTATGGGGATACCCATATCTAAAAAATTTAGTGAAAAATCTGACTTAATCATTATTGGAACAGTACCCACCATTAATGACTCCCACAATCTGTGAGTATCTTCCCCATTTCCAACTGGGCACAGGTTATACATATATGCTGACAATCCTTCAACATAATCCTTGTGGTTGAGGTAGTTAATAACATCAATATTGTCAATTTCCGAGGACAAATTCAATAAGTTAATTCTTTCACTCGGATTAGTCCCCTGATTAAATGATGAAAGAATAAGTTTATATTTAGTTGGAAAATCAGTCTTAAAGTCTTTTAATATTCCATTATTTAAATATCTCAAATTTTCAAGACCTATCGGCAAAGGGAGTAGGGTATCAGTTTTTTTTAAGCATAAATTTTGGGCAAACCAAGTTATAATTTTCTCATCTGAGAAATTATACAATTCTTGAGTAAGGTTTCTATCTGAATTATGGCTAATCAAGTTGTAGTTATTTTCAATATAAGGATGATATTCCTCAAAATAAATTTCTATTAGGTCAGTTTTTACAAAAACAAAATCATTTTTGGACACTTTTTTTGGATCAATTTTTGCTGTTTCATCAAAAATATGATCTGAAAATTTCCTAAATGTGTCTCCTGAAACAAAAGGCTTACTACTCAATCTAAGAAAATTCGGGTTTTTATTTAAGGAAACATGAGTCAATATTCTATAAATTCTTTTTTTCCTATTTAAGTAAAATATAAAATAAAGCCTTTTAAAGATTTTCTTTAATAAAATTTTTAAATTCATAACGATCTCTCTTTATACTAAATGATAATGGATAAAAGTAACTTTAAATTAAACCTATCCAAAGAATATTTATTATGAATTATTTTTATTATTTTACAGGTGATTTGCCTAATTATTTAAAAATTAGCATCAACAGCCTATTAACTGTAGACGAGGAAGCAAAAATTTATTTATGTTCAGACAATAATCCTAATTATAAAAATATTGATTATTTAAATCCACTTGATTTTCAATCTTCCATTACTAAAGAATTTATTGATTTAGATATTTATAAAAATACTGCATACGAAAAAAATCTAAATCCACTCTGGTCCAGTTCTATTTTAAGAATATTTGCAATAAGTGATTTTTTAAAATATACCCAACTAAACGAAACAGTTCATTTTGACAGTGATGTTATAGTTTATAAACCTTTCGAGGATTTAAAAAACTGTTTATCGAATGATGCAATAAATATAACAAAATTAAGCGCGGATAGATTAATATTTGGTTATTCATTTATCCAAAATTTTAAAATTATAGAAAAAGTCTGTATTGAAATAATTGAATATTTTAAGTCGGATAACTATTTAGATAATGAATACTATAAAAATCATCCTCTAAATGAAATGGAAGTTCTTAGTAAAATACAACAAAAATTACCCATGCTTTTTAAACTTCTTCCTGATCTACCATACGGAAACCAAGGAACAGTTTTTGACCCTGCAGGCTATGGACAATACCTGGGGGGCACATTTAATAACCCTAAAAAATGGTATAAAAGAAAACAACCTATTCTTGACCATTCTGTGGGACAAGAGATAAGTTCAAACCGGATTAGTGTAGGTTTTAAAGGCAATACCCCCACTGTAAGCTATAAAGAAAAAAAAATACCTATAGCAAATTTACATATTCATTCAAAAGACTTGTTTAAATTTAAACCAAAAAATTATAGAGAATTTATTTGATGCAACTTAAGTAGCTTCAATCTGGTCACGTTTTGTTATTATTGAGTCTGTATCTTTAAGTTTCCAGTATGTATAAGTTTTCTTAAAATTTATTTCTTCGGGTAATCTTTTAAAAGCCGGATAGTCGTATAAAAAAAATAAGTTCATAATACCCTGCTCATTCGTTTTACTTATAGGATATTTTTCTGTTAGATTGTATAATTTCTTGAATGTACTTTTCTTGATAATTGATGTGTCATAAAATAATATTCCTGTTTGAAAATATTTCCTATTTTTTAAGTTGTAATTATTTTTAAGATCCTTCAATACGGCACTTTTATTATCAAATTGTGTTGCTAGTGTCCAATCTAAATTTGGATAGGCATCGTAAGGCGCATACAGAGTGTCAACAGTTCCAAGTTTTAATAAATCATTTATGTCACCATGAATCCTCATATTTATATCTAAATAAAAAATATAGTTCCATTGTTTAAAATATTCATGAAATAGATAAAACTTATTCCATTGAAAAGGTTTATCTTTGTTTCTGCCAAACTCAACCATATTTAAACTTTTATTTGTTTTTTTTGAAAATTTAATTTGCTTAAATCTTGATATTGAAAGCTTGTTGTCACTCAATTTTTTAACTTTTGAGCAGTTGGTCTTATTATCAGTTAGTAAAACAATATCACCACTATATTTACCAACATCTCTAATTTGATAGTACATCTCATCGAAGTGCTTAATATATTTTTTGTTAGCCATAACAACGATAGATTTTTTAGTATGCATTATCAGTAATTATTTACGTTAATTCGTAATTTCCTCTTTATAAAATGTTTTATTTTAGCTTTATAGTTGACTTGTTTTTTCCAAAAATAATTAACATCATGAATTTTGACTTTAGTTTTTTCACTCGAGCTTACTTTTGTCTCTAATTCGTTCACAATATTTATAATTCTTTTTAAAAAATGGTAATCATTAATAACTAGATTTTTGGATTTCAAAATACTATCAAAACTATTTTCGTAAGTATTATTCAAAATAAGTCTCTCAATAGCTGAAATCGATTTTTTATAGTCCATGATATCAATTGCTGAATATGAATCTTTTGGAAAGTATTCATTTAGATTAGGAGCTCCATAATAAAACGGGTACGCCAAACCTAAATAACTATCAAAAAGTTTTTCTGATATTAAATTGTTTCTTGATTCGTTTTCAAGAACTATGTGATATTTATAATTTGCAATCCCATCCCATTTTGAATTAATTTCATTTATTCCTTCACCATACCAATCCAAATCATTTTGGAAATGTTCTTTAAGCTTATATACAAAATTTAATCTAGCTTTATGGTCGTCTGTATAGGTTTTATTAGAACAAATGACACTTAAGTTGCGAACCTTCTTAATGGAATTTAATTGCTGAAAATACCCTAGATCTTTTTCTTGTTCACTAAAAATGGCTCCGTCATTTTTATTATTAATTAGCCATGGTAAAAAGGGAAATGTGGAAGAGTATTCACTATTAAAGTTGTTATAACAACCATATTTAAATTTAAACTGATTCATATAACTCTCCATATATTTACTCAAAAAGTAATCTTTTGGGTAAGAAGTTTCTGTGTTGAGATAAATAATATGATTTGGATCAATAAAACATTCTTCTGAATTTTTGTCAATGCTTTCAAGGACAAACCAGTAATCTGGGTTATCAAATGAGGAATTGACATGAAACCTGTAATCTTCAAACATATTCTGGTCATTCCCAACAAATTGTTGAATGTTAAGATTATTTGGTTGCCCTGAGATGCTTAATTTAATGTTTTTCATTTAATATTACATTTTTAGTTTAATCAAAAAAAAACATCATTAACTGCATTTATTAGTCTCTTCTTTGTTCCAACTCAAGTAGTCAAACTTTTTAGATCATTTATTATTGAAGTTAATATATAAAAAACCTTACCTTTAAGGCTCAAAATTTTGTATTCTATATGTTCTTTTGGAGCGGGTACTTTCCATTTAGAAACTATCGCTTTATTCTTAAAAAAAGAATTAAATCTAAGATGTTCGCAGCTGGTATTTCCTAAATCTATGTCTATTTGATAATCTGATATTTCCAAAAGTGAATTATTCATTTTATAAAAGCCAATTCCGCCAAATGCACTCTCAACATTTATTAGCTCTTTTTTAATATTATATTTCTTTTGAAATCTGTATACATAAAAATATCGTGTAAAAAATTTTCCAATAAAAATAAATTTATTAACCTTTTTGACCATTTCCCAAGGATTATGTAAATTCCAACCTTTACTTCTGAGAGCATGAATATCATAATAATAAGGAAAACTAAATGGAAAGTATGCATCATAATTTTTATTCTCTATAAAGTTATTTAACTGAAAATGAAAATCATGGATATCTTGATATTTAAATATTTCAATGTCAAGATCAATGGGTATGTAGACAAAATCTTTACTAGATTGTTCATTTTTTAATTTATTTAATATCAGATTTCTACAATTGGCAATCTTTTCTGTCCTAAATTGAAATCGATCATCAAGATCATCCTCAGTGATAATTTCAAGAAACTCTAAATTAATTTGTTTGAGATATTCTTTTGTCCCATCGGTAGAGTTACTTTCTACAATTATAAATCTTAAATTATACTCTGTTGACTCTGTATTAAATTTTGATATAAATTCTAGATTTTTCTGCAATGAGGATAAACAATTTTTAGCAAGTCCTGCAAATACTAAATTTTTTTTGTCTATATTGATATTTTTCATTTCTCTTCATTTCTTATTGAAACTCGAAGCCTGTCTATGTAATAGTGTTTATATAAATCATCATCTAAAAATTCAGTTTTATCAAAGCTGTACGAAACAATAAATTGACTTTCGCTGTAGTCTCTAAAATTGTTTCCTTCTAGCGTATTTTTAATTGAATGATTATTGAGTAATTGATAATCAAAAAATCTACCTATTGTAAAAGGATATTCTGGATACCATTCCGAAAATACCTCACTGTGTTCTGGAATCCATCCCCAATTACCATTTAGAAAATATGAGATGCTCACTTCTTTATCTGAATTAATATCAACTTGGCTTGCTATAAAATTAGTGACTTCAATTTTATTTTTGAGAGGTACGTCACTCTCAGTTAAAATGTTTCCATTATAATTTAGAGCTTCATCAACAACTAAGAATGTTAAGAATACATTAATCCCGATAAATATTGCTCCGATTGTTTTAAAAAGATTTTGGATAGCTATTGTTTTATTATTTTTTGAAATTAAAAGAAAAGGAAGCAAGAACCAAATGATTAGAAAAAATGGATAATATTGTACAAAAGTATCCATCCTTTGAAATTTTGAAAAATTAGGACCTCCAAGAAATGGACTCAAGATAACTGATGACATAATGAAAAAGTTAATATAAAGCCATTTGATAGATAGTTTTTTATCAGTAATTAATTTTCTTGATCTTATTAAAGCTAAAAAAGTATATACAAGAAGTAGCATGAAAAGCAGTAATATCAATCTGTGATATGTTATAAATATTTCATATGTTCTTAATAATAAATTTGAATTTATCCTATTGTCGATTTGAAGAATTCTAAAAGAGTCATTATCTGTCCAAAATCTAAAATATATTACTGGAAGACGAATAAAAGAACCAGCACTAGATCTAATTCTTTCAAAATTACTTAAATTTGAAACAGAAAGTATTCTCTCAATACCTAATGACCTTAAGTATGGAATCCAAACAATGAAAATAATCGTAACTAACCATGCAATTGACGATAAGATGTAATACTTTGTAGAGTGATCAGATTTATTTTTGCCTACAAAATAGAATGCACTAAAAATCATAGTAAAAAAAATTATTGTATTTGCAATTCCCGCCAAATAAATTGTCGGGGGTATTATTGCTATACAAACATTAACTAAAAGAAGGTTTGTACTTGGAGAGTTTAAATATTTAAAGAAAAAAATAAAGAATAGAGTATTTATCTGTATTAAAGTCCACTGATTCCAAAATTCAACTGAACTGCTGCCCATGAGCATAGAAAGTGAAAGAAGAGAGAAAAAGAATTTTTGAAGTTCAGGTCGATTTGTTATCTCTTTTACTAAAAAATAAAATAAGACTACTTGGAGTAACGAATAAAACAAAGTAGATGATAATGCAGAGTTGAAAATTGTTAGTATTTTTCCAAAAACAATTACTCCATTTGGCTGTGGAATCATTTTTGAACTTAATAGGCCAACGGGAGTTTCAAGTATATTGTATTTATAAGCTAACCATAGATTTGTTGACTGGTCTTCTCTAAACTGCGAAACGATCGTCCACTGGTACCTTATTATTAGAAGTATTGGAAAGGATACGAAGTAAAAAAGATTTTCTTTTAGATATATATTTTTTAGTTTTTTTCTAATCATTGTTATGTAGACATCATATTACGGTTTTTGTTCATTATTCTTTTATCTTATAAATTAATTAGTTCATAAATAAATTAGTTAAAATGACATTGTGAACTATGTATTAATTTCTATTGGTAAATTACCTGATTACTTAAATTATACAATCAACACCATACTTTCAGTTGACAAAGATGCAAAAATAATTCTAGGTTCTGATCAATATACTCATTTTAAAAATATTGAGTTAGTCGACTTAAAGGAAATTACATCAGTTCAAACTAGTAAAATCATAGATCTAAATATATTCAGAGGTTCAATTTTTGAAAAAAACCCACTTTGGATTACCTCTTTGCTAAGAATTTTCTATTTAAGGGATTTACAAAAAAATTTACACTTAACCAAACTTGTACATTTTGACAACGATGTATTAATTTACAAGCCTTTTAATGATATATGTACTCCCATTAATAGTAATAAATTTAATATCACATCATCTAGCAGTAGAAGGCTTATATTTGGCTATTCAGCAATTTATGACATATCGGTATTTGATAAAGTATGTAATTTACTTGAGTCAAGGATAGATGAAGGTATTTCAACAAATTGGGAATTTAATAATAATACACCTCCTAATGAAATGGATTTACTCGGTATGATTTACCAGGAAAATCCTGAAGTATTTAATTTACTACCAAACCTACCTTATGAATCAGATATCATTTTTGATCACTTAGGTTATGGTATGTATCTTGATGGATCCCATACCCATCCAAGGAAATTTTATTCACGAAGGGCAATCAATTTTAATGATACTGTAGGTGTCGAGCTTTATTCCAAGAGAATTCATGCAAAGTTTCAAAATAATGAACCACTAGTGATTTGGAATAAGAAAAAGTATGCTTTAACAAATCTTCATGTTCATTCAAAAAGATTTAATAGATTTCTTCCTTCGAATTATTCAACTTATAATTAAACATTATTAATAGTCTGTTTAATAGAATCAATCCAATATTTTAAACTTATAAATTTTTCAAATTCCGCACCTTCAAATTGCTTATAAGTTATATCAATGTAATCATCAGTAAAATTTTCCAACTCGTCCCAATTTTGTATCATTAAAACGGGTATATCTAAATTTTTTATATTTTTAGAAAAATCACTTTCTATAACGATAGGTACCACTTTAGCTAAAAGAGCTTCCCAGATTCTGTGGGTATCAAGTCCATTACCTTCAGGGCATAACGTGAATTTGTACTTATGCAAGCCATGGAGATATTCAAAAGGTGTTGAGAAATTATTTATTTCTACATTATTGAAAGACTTTACTGTTGTGAGTAACTTATTTCGTACTGTAAAATTAGTATGTCTATTAAATGAACACAAAATAGCATTTTTTTTAGTAACTGGCATTTTTTGTAGAGATTTTAGATTTTTCAATTTTCCATGATTTAAATAACGTCTATTTTCAAAACCAATTGGTATGAATGAGAATTGATCATCAGCTAGAAAGGATAAGTTTTGTGCATACCAGTTTATAATTTTATCATCAACATATCGTCTATCCTCAGCAGAGATATTTTGATCAGAATTGTGCGTGATTAGAACATACCTGTTTCGTATTAGTGGATGTATCGTTTTAAAATAAATTTGTTTTAAGTCTGCTCTCAAAAATACTATATCTTTCTCCTCAACATCGAGAGGATTGAAAAATGTAGTTTCATCAAATATAAAATTTGACTGTTTTCTTAATGAATCACCACTTAGAAATGGAGAACTACTCGGTCTATAAATTTTTGGATTTACAACTGAAGTATATCTTCTAAATTTTCCACCAAGCTCTTGTTTTTGTCTGTTTAATAAATTTTTCATATTTTAACGAGTAATTAATTCTCTCACACCTAAAATTCTATTTATGATTAAAAGTTTATCGAGATTCTTATTTCTAATCTTATTAAATATGTTTGTAATTATAAATAGTAACGATATAGATATAGATCAATTTATGAACGATATTTCATTATTTGCAAATTTTGAAAACTTAACTGTCTATTTATTAATTTCAGTAGTGGTTTCTCTGTTAACTGGTTCTCTTTTAATTCTATTTAAGCCTTTTACTGAAATATACTTACTATATATTTGGAAGTTTAATTTTTACTTTCTTATTAATCTTGTTTCTATTTCTACAACGTATATTGTATTTAGAATTTATGGGTACTCTAGATTATTTTTACTATGTTACCTAGTAATGGCATCATTGTTACTGTATATTTCTGATAAAGTTAAATAAAATATATAAACTTAGGTATATTAATTAGAGTCTTTTATTATTAACGCATGTTTAATTTACTAATTTATTACAT
>Ga0315315_10006628_pt1 | contig 10703 bp, 11 predicted proteins | sample M140m3416metaG_FD_203699 | JGI IMG/M metagenome (GOLD analysis project Ga0315315, IMG submission 203699) | Ammonia-oxidizing marine archaeal communities from Monterey Bay, California, United States - M1 40m 3416 | ecosystem: Environmental > Aquatic > Marine > Intertidal zone | place: USA... | reverse complement strand
TTATCACAATAATCTTTCAGGAATTCATAGACTATATCTTTGGAGAAATTTGTTTTAAAGATTTGACTCATGAATATATAATATTAACATTTTATTAATTTATTTGTAAATAATACTAATTCAATTTCATTTTCGTGTATATTGTGAAATATAGAGATGTATTCACAGATAATTTTGATTATTTTATATTTTATATTTTGTTCAACGGAATCGGTTATTTTAATAAAAATGAAATAATTATCTAAAATATCCATAACGGAGTAACCCTTATTATAAATATCAAAAATTTTATCAACGGCTTTAGATATATTTTTTTCATTTAACCAGAAATTAGTATAATGTTCGAATTCGTAAAAACTGATATTGGTGCAAATTTCTTTTACTTTTTTAGTGGCGATATTAATATTTAAAAGTTTAAATTTTTCCAAATAGTTAATAATTTGTCTAACTGAATTGTTGCTAATATTTAGTATTAATTCTTGTGCTTTTTTATCGATAGTAATATTTTCACTTTTTTTAATTTTGTTAAAAATTTTATTTAATAACTCTCTTTTGAAGGGTTTAATTTTGATAATGCTACATCTGGATTGTAAAGCATCAATGACTTTTTGAATATTAGTGCAACTGGCTAAAAAGTGTATATTATGACTATATTTATCAATACAATTTCTAAAAACTTGTTGACTTTGTTCATTAATGAGGTCAATATCGTCAAGAACAATAATTTTTTTTTTAAGGGGGATATTAGATCTGGTTTGACTGAATATTTTCACTTCATTTCTATAATATTGGATACCTTGATCTTTTAAATTATTAATAATAAGAACATTATGCCTGGGTATTTGGTCTAAATTATAGTATTCACGGATGGTTGCTTCAATTAATGAAGTTTTGCCGGAACCATTGTTACCGATAAGTAATAAATTTAGATTGTTCATGTTAATCATGGTTTTTAATAATTTGATGTAATCGGGGTCAATAATAAAGTCGGAATATTTTTGAGGTTGGTATTTTTTTAAGAAAGGAGTGTTCATAATTATTAATATAATATTTTTCGTTAAATAGTATTTAAGTTTATGTTATGGTAAATTATACAAATGGATTATTATAAAATATTAGGAGTTAACGATAAATCTACAAAAGATGAAATAAAGAAGGCATATCGCAAATTATCATTACAATATCACCCGGATAGACCGAATGGTAATTCTGATAAATTTAAGCAGGTGAATGAAGCATATGAAACATTAAGTGATAATGAAAAGAAGATGCACTATGATATGAGACGTGGAGGAGGGCACCAAAGAATGCGAGGAGGGATGAATGAGATGCCTACACATCCAGAAGATTTTTTTAAAATGTTTTTTGGAGGGATGCCCGGGGTACACATGAATATGGGGCCAATGAATCCTAATATACCACGGGCGAATATAAACGTGAGAAGAATGATGATGCCGGCGACAATACACAAGAAGATTAAAATAACAATAGAGGAGGCGTATAGTGGTATAAATTATCCTTTAGAAATAGAACGCGAGGTATTTGAAGAAGATGGTTCAATAAGGAGAGAGGAAGAGAAAATATATATAGATATACCTAAAGGTGTAGATACGAATGAGATGATAATAATAAAAAATAAAGGCAATTGCAATCAAATGAAGAGATATGGAGATATAAAAGTGGTAATTAATGTTGAAAATAAAACTAAATTTAATAGACAGGGATTAAATTTGTATTATCTACATGAATTAAGTTTGAAAGAAGCACTGGTAGGATTTGATATTGAATTTAAACATATAGATGGTAAGAATTATAATATGAATCATAGTGGTAAGGGGGTTGTGAACCCTACATCTCAATTAGTAATGGAAGGTATGGGTATTAAGAGGGGTAATCATATGGGTTCGTTAATAATAAAGTTTAAAATAGAATTTCCAAAAGAATTAACGGATGAACAAAAAGCGGTTTTATTAGAAATATTATAATATAAATAATTAATTAAATAATATTAATTATTTATGATACACGCTTGGTAGGGATATCAGCACTAACAATATATATGGAATTTTCAGTTATAATGATATATTCTTTTTCAACTTTATAAATTTTATTAATAGGACTGGTATATTCTTCTTCACTCTTAACAAGAAGTTTTTCTTCATTTTCTCTTACACCAATTAGAACTTCTTTATCACAAGAAGAAGTCCAATAATCGAACATTATGGGTTTATCTTCAACGATTGCTAATTTAGCGCAATGTTGTAATGTGGTTCCGGAAGGCAAGGTATAATTGGATCTGGATTCAGTGGAGGATTCGGCGACAGCGGACATTATAATTATATAATTAGATATTTATTTAAACTTTAAGTAGTTTAAATAATAAAAAAATATGAATTGTAGTTATATGGAGAAATTGGAAAATAAAAACAATAATATTAATTTATTGGATGTGGGAAATTATAATAAAGAACTCAATTTAGATATATTTCATAGGTCTGTAAATATTTACATTAATATAGGGAATCATTGTGTTAAATATTTGTTAAACAATTTAAAAACAACGAATAAAAGGTATTTAAATTTTATAATAAACAGAGGTTTAACAACATTGGGACATGTTCATAATCTATTATTTATATATACGAAAAACGATAAAATAATAAATCATCATTTAGAAAAGGGATATTTATATTATGTGGAATTTGTGAGTCAAATAGGAGAAGATACAAATCAATTTATAAAATTAAATTCAAAAGATGCTACATTATTTGTTTATAAAAAAACGATATATGATATAAACACGGAATATAAAAAGAATATGAGATTAACAACAAATGATATGAAATTATCCAATATGATGAAATATTTTACAGAAATTTATAATGATGTTATTTTTAATATGATAACACTAATGAACAATAATTTAATAACGAATATAGATAAATTGAATAAATATATGGAATATAATAAAAAATTTGAAAAGATAATATTGAATATTTATGATATATTTTTAAATGGTGACTATAAAAATTTTATAAAAATAATGAATGACTTTATGGAGGATTTGATGAAAAAGGATATAACAATATCGGACTACATAAAATACTTATTATTATTGACAAATAAATATAATAAGAAAAAGGTTACATATGAAAATTTCAAAAAGAAACTGTATAACCCGAAAAAAAATGTAGTATATAAAAAAACCCCGTTAAAATACATAAATTGGTTGATGAATTAGATTGAAACTTTAATTTTTCTCTTACGAATTTTGGGTTGAATTTTTTTCTTTTTAGGAGGTGTATCGATATTTTGACTAATATCAGCGTATTGAGATATAAATATTTTTTTTAAAAATTCATACACCTCTTTAAGTATGTTTTCATTACAGTGACCAACAATTAGAACACTACCCGTTCTAAAAATCATAAAGGATATTTCTCTACAAATTCTTTTTTCTTTCTCTTTTTTTTTCAAATTATAACATTTATTTTTGCAATCACATACACCATTATATATGTTATTATTTGGATTATAATAAAATTTACATTGTATGCCTGGATATGAACAAGGATCGTATAAAGAATGAATGTTATATTTGAATTTTAATAATTGGTGTAATTTTTGACGGTTAATGTAAAAACCACAAGAGAAATTTGAATTAATGAGAACATTTTCAATTTGTTTTTCGTTATAAGTGACGTTGGTATTAAGTATTTTAGACATAATAGAAGATAAATCATTTAATGCTATTATTAAAGTATTATCATTTTGAATACCAGGTATTTCTAATTTACCAGTATTGAAAATTTTAATATGGACTTCTTTAAATGCGTTATTTTCAAATATGCGTAAAATAATGGCGAAACAATTATAGAAAGCTCCTTTTTTCTTTTTTCTAAAATTATTCAGGTCTTTTTTTGAAATACCGATGTCTACTTTACGAACATCTTTATATTTTGTTTCTGTAATGATTTCTTTAATGATATCGCAAGATATATTTCTTTCTTTCTTTATTTTTTCATTAAGCGCATTGGTTTCTGCGGTATTGCAACAATTGAATTTCATAGATTTTTTTAGTATTCCTGATTGTGGTGTCCAATAATCAAGAATTGGTATATTCCAAAATGTGCTTTCTAAATCAATATTGGTCTGATTTAAAAACGCAATTTTAGTTTTAGTGCTTATGTATATATCGGAGCATTCCACAGTATATTCTTTTTTAGTTGTCTCAATTTCCTTTAAATTAGATTTAGTATTAATTGTAAAGTTTTCCCATTCGGCATTTAAAGAAGTCATATTAAATAAATAATATTGGAATCTTTAAATCAATTTTATAATTTATTACACCATATTAATAATAAATTATGTTACTCTTAATATATAATGGAAACAACCATTTCATTTAGCAATTATGGTGTTAAAAAAAATACACAAAAAACAAAAAAAATAATAATTGACCAAATATTAAAAGAGTACGAGTTGAAAAGAAATAATTTTAATCCTAATATGCAGTCGCCTAATCTTTTCAACAATAGATTAAATCAACGTATGAAGCTATATTATTCATCTTTGATGAAATTGTGAATTATAACAATTGTATAATCAATGATATACATGTCTTCTATATTTTTATTATGCAGTATAAATTCCATCTCATCTAACCATTCCCTTTTTAGTATATTTTTTTTGTTATGTATTAAATATAAAAAAAATTTAATCACAAATTGCCTCGGTTGAATATTGAAAAAAATACATTTTTTACGTATGTAGTCCCTTATGAATTTATCATCCTTTTTATTCATTTTTTTCAACAGTTTTACCCAAAAATTATCTTTAATAACATTAATATTTATTGTATTATTCGTATGATTCGATTGTATATAATTTATCATACTTCTTATATCCGATTTGAAATAATGCTGTATAGACAATAATTGATTTTGTGTTATTTTTATATCTTCTTTATTCACTATATCTAATAAAAAATGCGAAATATCTTTCTTAGGTAATTGGCAAAATCTCAATCTAACAAATTCATTTTGCAAGGACATGTCAATCCTACTTATATAATTACAAATTAAACAAAAACGTATATCCTGAATATATTGCTGTATCAAATATCTCAATGCTTGTTGAGCATTCTTCGTCATGTAATCCACTTCGTCCAATATTACAAATTTAATACCCGACCCAAATAAGGTTTTCGTATCTACAAAGGTCTTTATCTGATTTCTAATTATATCTATACCTCTATCATCCGAAGCATTTAAATGAATTTTCAATCCCTTTCTCTTTTGACCATTCTTTTCTTGATACGCATCTATTAAATTAATAATAGTTGTTGTCTTACCAGTTCCAGGTGGTCCATAAAATAATAAATTAGGGAAATTATTAGTTTCTATAACATTAGTTAGCAATCTTTTATTCATTGGTTCTAATACAATGTCATCAAATTTAGTAGGTCTATATTTTTCAACCCAGGGACTATTCTTAATCATTATTATTATTCAAGTATAAATTTTTAAATATTAATAATTTATATATATTAATATGACTTCAGTTGCAGAAAAATCTATAAAAACAGCAATATTTTGTTTCGCACGAATGAACCCTCCTCATATAGGACACGGAAAATTAATAACATCTATGTTCGCAATTCAAAGAAGTATCCACGATAAAGATGAAAATGCCGATATATTTATTTATTTACAAGGAAAAAGTGATGGTGAAAAAAGTAAATCAAAAAGAAAACCCAGTGAAAGAAAAGACCCATTAGCATTTGAGGATAAAAAGAAATTTGTTGAACAATATATCGAGTATTCTTTACAAGATGCAGGCAAGGGTGATACTTGGCACATTGAATCGGAATTCACCGCGCAAAATGCTTTCGATAAAATGAAGGAAAAAGGCTACACAAGATTTTATTTTTTAATGGGTGCTGATAGACGAGATGCTTTTAGTTCCCCTGATTTTAAAACTACGGCTTACACTCCTATGTATAAATATATTGAAGATAAGGGTATAGTCTGGTCAAAAAGCAACGGTATTCCAACTGGCGATAGTGAATTTATAACAAAACAAAGAAAATTTTATCAAACAGAGGAACACGACAGGGATAGAAAACACGAAATACATTTAAATAATTTTGAACAAGATTACCTTTTGAGTTCTTATGAAGATATGGAATTTCCATTAATTGAAGATAATACTGTTTTAGCTGTTATAAATCCGCGCGTTATACACCGTTATATCTTGAATGTAGATGGCAAAGCGATTGATGAAAGAGATCCAAAATCAGTTTCCTCCACCGAAGTTCGTGCTTTGATAAATAATTATGTATTTGGTTTTACGAAACAACAATATGATGAAGCTAAGTCGCCCCAAGAGAAAGTGCAATTCTATGCGGATGAGTATAAAAAAGCCACATTCAAAGACATATTGGATTTTTTATTACGACAAGGATATTTTGGAAAAACCTCCACAGATGAACAAAAAGCGTTAATAATGGATATGATCGTAGAGATAAAATTTTCTTTATCCGGGGATTTAAATAAATCATTTGGATATATTGATTCAACGGCAGAAGCAAGAAGAAGTCGTCGTGAATCTGTGGAAAAGAAAAGCGAAGGTGCCAAAATACCAGATGATATTACAGTATTGTCTTATAACGTTTGTTGGGAATGTTCAGAACCAAAAAAAGGATGGTTTAATAAAGATATAAATTACTATGAACATGATATGAGAAATACACCAACGATAAAAGTAGAAGGGGATAAAGCAATAATGACCTCAATGGGCGATCAGGAAAAGGGTCTACAATATATGTGTAATACAGATGTTCAAAGATGTCGTAGAAACATAGGCTCTATCATAGAAAATGGGAAATATGATTTAGTAGGTATGCAGGAATATATTCCTCATCATGATGCAAGATGGATGTACGATAAACATTACTCATTGGTTACATCAACTATTTTTTTACCTATTGGGAAAATAGAGAAACCAGTATTAATAGGTTCTTTATTTAATAAAGAAAGATTTGATTTGATAAATAATGTTGGTGGAGAATTTTTAATTACAAAAAAAGATAGGGATACAAAGAAGGTAACGGAGAATGCAAAAGACGGTCGTCCTTTTTTAATATTGCATTTGATTGATAAATATACGGGACAAGAAATTTTATTTATAAACGCACATATGCCCCAAACAAGGAGTATTCCAGGGGTAAATTCAGAAGAACAAGCAAAAAATATATATCAAGCAATTAATAAAAAAATTGATGAAATAAAAACGGATTTAAAAGGTGCTAAGGATTTGAGAATAATATTAGCTACCGATTCTAATGATGTTAATCCTTTTGATCACAAGGACAATTTTCTTAAACATATAAAGATATTTAATATGCCGATGCATTACGGTAGTAACTACCAAAAAACATGTTGTACAACCGTGGTAGAACAAGTCCTTAATAAGGGGCGTCAAGAGAGGAGAGTAAGGTATGGAGATGCTATATTAGATTCAGCAAGCGAGAATGAAAGTTTTACGTATTCATATCCCGTGGAAATAGAAAATGAACCTTATTCTGACCATGCTCCTATAGCCACAAAATTAAAAACAAGCACGTTAACCAAAAAAATTGAACAGCCCGAAGGTCAGGATTGGGCAGATGAAAGGGGCGTAGGTTATCCAGAAGGAGATAACCCATTTACGGATACAAAGTTTGGAGGTCGTGGAAAGAAAAGAACAAGAAGACGTAAAAGAAAAAGAACAAGGAGAAAAAAGAAAAGAAAAAGAAGACGTACAAAGAAAAAACGTAAAAAACGTCGTAAAAGAAAAAGAACAAAAAGACGCTAAGTATTATTCATAATCCATGTATTTACATGGCCTAAATAAGGTCTTACATTAACATATTCTCTACATCTATCAATATTTTTAGAGTATATTGTATATAATGACCAAGAAAATCCTTGTGTATTGATATAATTAGACGACGCTTCATATAAAGGCATTGGATTTGGAAATATTTTGCGTTCTAAAAATTTAGAAGGATATATAGTTCCTTCATTCGTAAGCACACCAATTGGGATGTTGGATATATCTATAGATTTTGTTTTAAATACTTTCATATTGGGTCTAATAGGATTATTAATTCGGTTTATTATATTCCTTTCACCGGCCCATTTTTTTGGAAATTTCCACCTGGTAACCCTATAGTATAATTTTATAGGATTTTTATTAAAATTATCACGAATGTCTTTTATAAGATCATATAATGGTTTATTTGTTATAAAATTATTTCCTACATAGGAGTAAATAATTAAACTAATTTCTTCTGGTAATTCATTCATATTACTTGGTAATATTATAATTAATAAATTTGTAAACATCTGATTTGTGTTTAAACCAATAATAACCATGAATTAAACCAATGATTCCACCTACAATAGCTTGTTGTATTGTATGACATTTAAAATACAATCTACTGTAAGGAATAACAAGCGCCAATAATACATATATAAAATACATCGCGGTATTCTTACTTTTGTTATCTATTAATTCTAAAATTTTATATGTACTAAAAAATAAAGCTGCTGCTGAATGTCCTGAAGGCATACCATATGATTTTGGTTGAACATTTTTATTATCAGCCCATATACCACAATTGCGCGCACCTTTAGGTCTGGCCCCAGAACCCATAATAGGGTATTTTTTATCACCCAATAAAGGTTTTACTATTATATATTTCAAAATATAATTCAACTGTTCTTCTACTAATATACCTACAAATAAATATGGGTCTTTTGTTATCAAAGAAAATACTAACATTAGTCTTGGATACGCCCTCAATAAATTTAAAAGAAAGTCTTTCATATATCATTTATAGATATTAAAATTGAATTAAATTATTACTAATATGTATTGTATTATAACAAAATACTATCATGTCTTTCTTTGCTGAAATCTTTATAGCGTTAATGACACTTGCGGCTGTGTGTTTGTTACTCGCCATTAGTTGTAGATTAATAGAATTGATTTGGATGTGTATATATCCTTGTTTCGCACCGTTTATGTGTCCAAATAGACATAGAGAACCTTGGCCAGTAGAATTATGCAATATATTAATAATGTTAATTATTTGTATTGATAATACATTATTCAAATGGTGCGGTCATATTAATATAAAACTAAGAAGATGTAGAACAAAACTTAAGTTATGTAAGATATGTTTAAATAAAAAATTAGATAAAATTAGAGTAAAACCAATCGTTTATGACGATGTTCATATTGTTGTTGTAAATCCAAATGGTCATTGTAATCAAATAGCTACAAAATCAAGTGTGTTAAATGGTACCTTACCTCATATAATACGAACAGGGTACCCATACCGAGGGACAGTTTAAATTCTAACACTATTTCTTCTTCTTCTTGGTGTTCCAGGGTTAATTTCATATAAAGGTAATCCTTGTTCCATTGTTTCAATTTCTTTTTTAAATTCCGGTTCATCATTTTTTGTTGGTATGTCTTTAATTATCCGTTTAAATAATGATCTATGATAAGGGTCATCAGGTCTTGTTGCTCTTTTGGCCATTTCATCCCACCTAACTTTTAAAGCTGCTTCATATTTTATTTTACTTATTGCCTTTGCTGCCTTACATACTTCAATTTGTTCTTGCGTTAATCCATAATATTCTTTTTGATCTTTTTCATCTTCTTTTATTTCTTTTAAATAATCAAAATATTCTTTGAAGAAAGTAATATTTTCTAAACAAGATTTTCCTTCTTCTCCTATAAAAAATATAATTATCATATTTTCCACTTTTTCTTTTAACCCGCAATTCCAAGCTATATAAAAGCTACCACACAAAATTATTATTCCACCAATAGATAGTCCTCCTAATACATAGATATCATTCAAATCAAGTTCGAATTTTGTATCATTTCCTTTATTTTCATTTATTCTTTCTTGTACTTTTTTTATTATTATAAATGATTCATTTCTTTTTACTGGTTCTTTTTTTTCAGCTATCAATCTTGTATGATTTATCCAATTTGTTTTATTAATAATTCTTGTTTGGTTTATCCATCTTGTTTGATTTATCCATCTTGTTTGATTTATCCATCTTGTTTGATTTATCCAATTAATTCTTTCTTTATCAACCCATCTAATTTTATCTTTTTCTATCCAATGCGTTTTATTAATAATATTAGTCTTATTAATAATATTAGTCTCATTAATAATTCTAATTTTAATTTCATCTATCCAATTTATTCTATCTATCAAAATGGTTTTATTAATAATTCTTGTTTGGTTTATCCATCTAATTAATTCTTTATCTATCCAATTTATTCTATCTATCAAAACCGTTTTATTAATAATTCTTGTTTGGTTTATCCATCTTGTTTGATTTATCCAATTAATTCTTTGTTGGTCTATCCAATTTGTCCGATTTACAATATTAGTTTTATTTTTTATAATAATTCTTGTTATGTTAAAATATTGTTTTAAATCGGGTATATTATCAGGTTTTGATATATATTTTACACAAATGGGGAGATGATATTTATATTCTCTGGTTGTAGCATTTATAGTTTCACGACAGGAATGAGTTGTTACTTGTGTAAAATCTTCTTTGTAATAACTGCTATAAAAAGAGTTTTGGAAAGCAACACATTTATAATTTGGTGCGAAAGAATATTGA
>Ga0315315_10006626_pt1 | contig 10705 bp, 9 predicted proteins | sample M140m3416metaG_FD_203699 | JGI IMG/M metagenome (GOLD analysis project Ga0315315, IMG submission 203699) | Ammonia-oxidizing marine archaeal communities from Monterey Bay, California, United States - M1 40m 3416 | ecosystem: Environmental > Aquatic > Marine > Intertidal zone | place: USA... | reverse complement strand
TTTATGTTCCATTTCAGGGCTAGTGTACTGATTAGTTACCAGGTTTCCTCCACATAAATAGCAGCAGCCTGTTTTTGCGAATTTTATTCGGTCATCTATTGTACCTAGTTTCTCTGTACCACTCCATACATTGATAAGCTGTTTATCTGTATCAAGGAATCTTTCAACTTGATCTCTAAGTTGTTGATCTTTTCCCTCTTTCATATGGATTTGTCTCCTCATATCATTTTGTAACATAGATTTTATTATATTTTTGACATTTGTATTTCTTTCTACCCTTTGATATGTATTTTCAGATGATAGATTACTTCTTATGTTCGATAGTGTCTCATTTTGCATTATCATTGTAGTTGATTTTGATAATGCGGATATAATAGTAATGTTGTCATCGTCATCAGGTTCCTTAATTTTCTCTGGATCAAGAACACCATTCAAACTTGTTGATGTAATATTATCCTTACCTAGTATATTATCTAATCGTGAATTTAAATTAGTTAATTCTTCGTTTAATTCGCCCGACTCTAATTCCTTGGTGTAGATATTGTCTAGGTTATTATTTAAGATAGTTATATCGTGAATTAATTCTATCACATCATCAGGAGTTCTGTCCTCATTATCAGAAGCATCAGAACCATCGGATTTTTCAGAAGATTCCCCTTGAAAAAGGGGTGTTCCCATCCCTAAAATGTTTCTTTTTATTAATGAACTTATCTTATTGGACTGAATGAAGCTCTTCAAAAAAACGATCTTCTGGTTGTCTGATGATCTTTCTACCAAGGACAACATCTCAGTAAGTTCTGTGTTTTCATGATCATCACTTTGTTGTGACATTGACACATTAGACCACTGTGACTCTGTGTGAGACTCACTACCGTCATCGCTTCTCTTTGAAGGACTACCTGTAACTGAACCAGACATAATACTTATATATATACATATAATGATATTATATTTCTTATTCTATCACGCTCTATCGGGTTATAATATATAGTATATTCAGTCATCTACGCGAACGAGCAGACCTCCTCCTTCTCAGCCTCGTACGCCTCGGCCGCGAACGGCGCCGACTCGGACGCCTTCTGGATGGGCGTCTGCGCGTCCGACGGCGGCGTCCGCCCGCAGGCGTGTGCGACCGCGACCGCGACCCGATAAATGGGCTATTTTGAGCACTTCGCAATAACGGTGACCGAGACGGTCTACTACCCATAATAAGCATTCGTAACATTCTTGAACGTTCTGTTTCATGTTCCCTATTTCGTTCATCTAAAATCCTATTGATCTCATCATCAGTATTAGGGTCTGTATGGGCATCCTCTAATTCAGGTGGAAATGGGATATGTTGTTCTTCAAGAACCATATACTTAGTTCGGTCACGGATATCAGTAGTCTGTTCTCCTGTGCGTATGCTAATTTGATCATTTTCTTCCTTACTTGCAAATCTAGGATCAGAACTAATACTTACTATTGTAAATAGATATTCACCGTAGTCAGTATGTATAAATTCTGCCATATATGCCTCATGTTCTCCATTTACTCCTACAGGAAAAATCACGGAGTATTCATTGCCTTCTTCTAAATCTTCTAACAACACATCTACTAATTCGGGCATCGTTATACTACACGCAGATTAAATTACATACTTCCGGATACTTAACCGACACCTTCGCTGCCAAACGCTCCACCTGCGAAGACATTTCGAAGTCCTCGGGCAAGACCATCTTCACGTTCATGCGCGTTCCGTCTTCGCGTCTTCGCTCGTATACCAAATGCGGCTTGCCGCGGGCTTCGATTAACGAGTAGTACTTCGGGAGCGCGGGTTCTTTTTCTGGGGGCATCTCGCCCTTGTCCAAATACGACAAGATGTCGATCGCCTGCTGCAACTTCTCCTCGGGAGATACTTTCTCCGACTTGGAAGAGCATAACTGCTTCTTTTTGTTGGCTATGAGGGTGGGATGCTTTTCTACGACGAACCAATAACGATCCTTATTGTGTGGTCCATAAGTATCATGACCTGGACCTACGTATTTTGGAAGCATGTCGCTTGTAATACCCTCTGGAAGGTTTTTCAAATCAGTTTTTCTGGCTCGTTGTGTTCCTTCTTTAATGCCTTTGGAGTTTTGTTCTTGTTCTTTTCTGGTTGCGATACGTAAATTATCGTATGTATTATTCAATGGATTTTGGTCAATATGATCAACACTAATGCTTTTTGTTCCCTTGCCGTTTCCATGACAACCTGTAATAATTTGGTGAATATACAGATTTATATTTGAACATATATAACCAGTTTTATGTTTGTAAAATGTTATTTTGTTGTTATCGTTGTGTTGTTTTTCAAATGATAATATTTTTTCGTATGAAACTGGACATAATTTAATGATTGTATCTGGATTACAACCCATGAGTAATATAGTGTCTGTTAATGTAACCGAATATACAGGATTTTTTGTAATATTTGCATCTTTTCCTCGTTGTTTTGTATGACTATCTATATATTCAACAGTATGTGTTGGATAATTTTCGCTAATATATGTTTGAATAAGTGTTTCTAACTCTAACATATTTACTTACTATAACTAGTAAATATGATATTTATTTCAATTTATAATTTTATGTAGCAGCTCGCTTAGTTGGAGTAAGCACGCTTTATCCTATAAGTTTCCCTATAGGGCGGACTGTATCTTAAGCCATCTCAGGTTGCTTAGACCTTCACTGATGACCCATACCCGTTCAGTCTCTGACGCCCTACCATAGATTAGCATAACATCCGTAGGTAGTAGGCATGCGGGTTGCCCAATCCTTTTCATTATTACCTTACCCAAGTTCATTACTCTTGGCCACACAATCCTTTCGGAATTGTGCTTGGTAGAAAAGGCTCTAAGGGGTTTCCCGAACAACAAGGTATGTCGCAGTATAAAAATACTACTAGCAGTTGGGCTGGGTTAATTTTGCGACACCACAAATGGTTTTCTATAGCAAGAGGTCGCTTTGCTATAGCATACTGCTTTTCGGCCCTGATTACTCAATTTGAGAAGCTAAGGCCACCCATACCACTCATCACGCGGAGCACGTTGTAGTTAGTGGCATAGACACGCACCTTGGCGGTGGCGGTCTGGGCAACGGTGGCATTGGAAAGCACCAACTGAAGGGTGGCGTTATCAATACGGGAGAAGTTGCATGTTCCGGAAGGCTGGTGTTCCTCAGGGCGAAGGGCGAAGGAGAACACGTTGATACCAGTGTCGGGGTGACGGGTGTGGGCCTGGTAGGGCTGCACGACGTCGAAGTAGGATCCCTCACGCTCGGAGAAGCGGTCCTGGCCGTTAAGCTGGAGCTTAGCAACCACGACGGGGTTCTGTCCCCAGCAATGCATGTCGAGGGAGCTCTCGGCCAACACGAAGGAACCGGCGTCGGAGACGGCGGACTGGGCAACGGCAGAGAAATCAACAGCGGCGGCGTCACCAGTCTGGGTGGCACCAGCAGCGCTGGGGTCGGCGAAGGCATTGTCCTTGATGAAACCCTCAGCTCCGTCGATGGCAGAGGAGGCTCCGAAAGCGTGAAGAGCGTTGGGAAGAGCATCAATGGCATCAGTGTAGTTGAAAGGCTGGGCACCGAGGACCTTGTTAAGGGCGGTATCACAGATCAAGGAGTTGCAGTAATCGACGTTAGCGTCGGGCTGGACAACCCAGATAAGCTCCTTACAGGGGTGGTTGAAGTTGAGCTTGATCTTGTTGGAGGAGGAACCAACGGACTCGTCGCCAGTGAACTGGAGCTGAGTGATGAGGTACTCATGGGGGTTCTGTGCGAATCTACGACGCTCATCAGAGTCAAGGAACACGTAGTCAACATAGAGGGAAGCAGCAACCAAAGATTGGTTGTAGGCAATGGTGGCAGTCTTGGCAGCGGGTGTGGCACCGGAGTCGCAGGCAAGCGCGGTGACGGCCCAGAGGCACTCGTCAATGGGGCGCATGTCCAAGTTGATCTTGACCTCGTGGTATTGGAGGGCGATCAAAGGAAGGGCAAGACCGGGGTTTGTGCAGTACCAGAATTGGAGGGGCACGTAGAGGGTGGTCTCAGGAAGGGCGTTGCGGGGAGCACACACTTGGCGAGGACCGTTGGCATCACAAGGACCATCGATAGCAGCGAAGTTGGGATCGGTGATGAAAGTGAGCTGTGTGGTGTTACCGACCATCTTGAAGTAACCTTTCTGTTGGTCGGCAGTCATGGTGAGTTGGTTCCAGATGTGCATCCAGTCACCGTATTGGCGGTCGATGCGCTGACCTCCAATCTCAACCTCAACTTGAGAGATAAGTTGCTCTCCGGGGAAATCTAACCAACGGGCATAGACGCTGGTGGAACCGGCAGCGCTCATGCTCTGGTTGATCTCAGGTAAAGTCACCTGAAGATAGGTGCGGTAGGCAAGATCACCGTTACGGCTGATAGTACAGGTAACACGGCGACCGAAATCAGCCTGTCCGTTGAAAGTCTGCTCAATAGACTCAATGGCAAAGTTGGTATACCTGCGGTAGGTAACCTTCCAGAAGGTAATCTGAGGATTACCGGTCAAGTAAACGTCTTGTGCGCCGTAGGCTACGAGTTGCATAAGGCCTCCTCCCATGATTATACTAATGGCAAAGATAAAAAAATTCAAAGAAATGCCTAAATAGCGCATTGATGTTAAAAATTATTTTTTATGGACAATTGTGTGCTATTCATTTTTATGAATGCTTCAAGGTAAGAACTTTCGAACACTTCTTTCCGATTTACATGTGGTCGTGTGAATACATATTTATCTCTCTTTTTTCGTACTGACCATCCGTCGTCGATTGCTTTATAAATGAAAGACATTTTGGCTATGTTTTTTGCATCTATCGTGTTTATATCAGATATAGGAATTGAGCGAGCAAAATCCATGATGTATACTGTGTACACAGCATTTCTCTCCCATTTTTACGATAGGTTAGTATTTAATATGAAATAATATCTCGTGTATAAATAGATAGAGTTATTAGAATATACTTATTACTAATAACATTCTCTCCTATGCCTTCGTTCAAGCCTAAAACAGATAAAAAAATACTTGTGAATGAGAAAAGTACAATCACTCTAGACGGGAAGCACTCTGAAAAGATATCTTCGTTTTCTAAGGATGAAGAACGTATCCAAGAATTAACTAATGAGTTGAAGACGATAAAAGATAAGTACAACAGATGTGCCTCAAGCTCTCTATCTGGTCAGAGGTTAGACCAGCAATTAGATCGTGCAGATAAAATATCAGAAATTAAGACTGAGATACGGCGATTGAAGCAGACAAAGAGCAATTATTTTTTGGATAATTCTAGGTATGTGTTTGATTATTTTGAAAATAAAAAAAAGATATCTGATGGCAGTGATGACATGGTTCCTAATACAAAGTTGGATGCTTTTTTTAAGATAAACACAGATGCGGAAAATACAATTCGTAGTATGGAGAATAACAATCAGACAATCATTCAACGGTATTTGTCAAATATAGATACAACTTTTTTGGACGTAGATAAATATGCATATGCAACGGATATATGTAAATCTTGTTACAAAGGTGAATTAATACCTATCGAAGATGAAGGTGTGATGATTTGCAATATATGCGGCAGTAGTGTAAAGTACTTGATTGAGAATGATAAGCCATCATATAAGGAACCTCCTAAGGAGGTATGTTTTTATGCATACAAAAAGATAAACCATTTCAAGGAGATATTATCTCAGTTTCAAGGCAAAGAAACCACCCAGATTCCAGATGAGGTAATTGAAAATCTAAAACTCCAAATTAAGAAAGAACGTATTAATCTAACTGATTTGTCATATTATAAATGCAAAGACCTGTTAAAAAAGTTGGGGTACAATAAATATTATGAACATATCAACTTTATTAAAAATAAGTTGGGTATTCAACCCGTGTTAATAAGTCAAGAGTTAGAGAAGACGTTATGTAATTTTTTTATGGAAATTCAATACCCGTATGCAAAACATTGTCCTGATTATCGTGTAAATTTTCTACATTATTACTACGTAGTGTATAAGTTATTTGAGCTTCTTGATCAGACTATTTATTTGGAACACATACCTATGCTAAAGGATCGCGAAAAGTTAATAGAACAAGATTCTATCTGGAAGAAGATTTGTGACGAACTCGATTGGGAATTTATAGCAACAGTATGAAGACAGGGTTGAATGTTAAGTGGTATATATGAAATATGATTACTCCATATATACTTGGTCAATTATGATTTAATATATGTTCTTATAGCCCACCGGGAAATCCAACCATGTTAGCACCAATACCGAAGCCAGCACCGGAGCGGGTAGTTACGCCCATGCTAGGGATATAGGTATCCAAAATGCTAAAGGTAGCAGCAGCGGTCAAGGCAAGAAGACCAATCTCTTCCATGTTCAAAGATCTCTTTGGGATGGCATAGGCAGCAATGGCCACCATAAGACCTTCAACGAGGTACTTAATCACGCGCTTAATCATTTCACTAGCGTCGAACATGATGTTATAATTAATATGAAGAAAATATTTCTAGAGATATGTCTATATGTCTGTCTATTTATAAATACTTGCTAAATAGTTGGATATTTTATTGCTATTAGATGGAGTAATTGATTTGTATTAATGGTTGAAGTACAAAGAACTTAGACATATTATAGACTGTAATACCATAATGTCATCAGACACTTCTTCTACGTTTCCTAGAAAAATGAACGCAGATGGTTCTCCTAATCCTAAATATGTTGATGTATTGGATGAAGATAAACCAATTGCAAATCAAAAATATACTTGTGTGTCATTTTTATCGCCTGAGACTACTCTTAAGAATAGAAACCTTTTCTTTTTTGAAAAGTTTCTAAAAGAATACGAGTTATCTAAATCAATGGAAAAATATCACCAGTTTTTGAACTTTTTGGCCTTCAAGTATTCTCTAGACACCGAAACTCTTATTGAAGATTTTAAGGGGTTTGCTAAGGATGAGATTGATACTTTAAAAGAAACCACGGTAGATAGTGATTATAAAAACTTTGTAGATGCTAAAGAAGAACAACTAGATGCTGAGTTTTTACGTTCTCATAATTTTCAAACTTGTGTAAGAGGATTAAAAATTCGTGGCGTGTATCCGAGTCTAGAAGAGGCTGAACTTCGTTGCAAGATGTTACGTGAGTTAGACCCTAATCATGACGTATATGTTGGGCCAATTGGCATGTGGATGCCATGGGAGCCAGATGCATATAAAACCGGACGAGTTGAATATCTAGAAGATGAGTTGAATAAGTTGATGCAAGAAAAGGTTAAAAATCAAGAATTTGCTAAAATGGCTTTTGATAAGCGTGTTAAAGAAACAAAGAAGGAGGCCATCCGCGATAATGTAGAAAAGGCAGAACTACATAATACTACTCTTACCCAAGATGTAGATGAAGATGGAAATCTTATTTCTATTAGTGGTATTGTTAGTCAAGAAAACGCACTAGGAACGTCAGCAGAAGAAGTATCTGTCGGAGATATTAGATCTGAACTCTTTGAAGGGGATAATATAGTAACTGATGTAAACACTGATAGAGGTTTATCTAACCTGCTCGACAATGTTGATTAATTTATGTAGCAAGTTGTCTAATTATAGAATAGTGTCTGAAATATATGATATGATGTTTATGCATGATATTATATGAATGATTGTAATTACCACTTACTTTTTTTCACGTTAATGGTTTGACCTGCTCCGCGTTTTTTAACTGATGATGGGTCGTATTTTTCGTCTTCATCATCTGAACCCATATTTTTAGAAAGATCCCAGAACTCTTTTGATCCCAAACGAAAATCATTGTGAGCATCAGCCTTGTACCAAAATACTTGGTCACTCAACTTGTTTGATTTTGAATTGTTATTAATCACGAGACATTCATAGTTCTCGGTGCATTGATCCATTACTTGACAAAAAGATTCAAGTGTGGGAAACATGCCTGCATAATTTTCATAGATACGCTTTCTATTTGCTATATATGGCTCTCGTAAAATAAATACATAATCAATATTGGTACGTAAAGTTGGTGGTACACCAAGAGGATATTGCATAGTGATAATAAGCATCACTTTCCAGTGTCGTCCGTTCATAAAAAGAAGACGCATTAGTTTGTCTCTAGACCATGATGCATCATATAAACAATCGTCTAAAATAACAAATGTCCGAGGATCTATTGTAGAACGTTTTTTTGTCTCGAGTTCTTTCTTTATTTGTTTTAGCACCCCTTTTTGCCGCTTAAGTATATTTTCAATAATAGCCGAACTATATTCAGTATGAATAAAAAGGCGTGGAACAAGTTTTCCATAAAATCCATTTCCTTCTTCTGTTCCGGAAATAACAACCCCAATAGGTATATCTTGATGATAATATAGTAGGTCGCGAACCAAAAAACTCTTACCTGTATCTCTACGTCCAATAAGAACACATACAGGGCCCTTAGATTCATCGGGTTTAAAACTAATTGTCTTCATATTAAATTTTTTGAGTTCAAGAGTCATTATATAGCGCACAAAGTGAATATATATACATACAATATTTATTCTATTTGTTTATTCCGAACGCATGAAGAGAGAACTCAATGCAATATAAACTATATCAAGACTAAAGCGTTTATAAATGTAATTATATATGTTGATAAGTGATAATGAACGAACATACAGAGTCTCTTTGTCGAGTTAACTACGCCAAATATCGAAATAATGAACTTTTTGGCCAACTTAAGGAAGAAAAAATAATGGATATGGAATATATCCAAAATTACATCCCTATTTACGATAAGTTTTTTGAAATGAACCCAACCAATTGCGAACATGTTAATATGAATAGTCTATTCCATATAAATAATGTTGTTGAAAAAGAAACACCTATAGTGTATCGTGCAAAATTATCTAATATAGATGATAATAAGGAACAAACTGAATCTGTGTTTTGTAAAATCATACCTTTAACCGATCCATATAAGTATTTGACTGGTAAGACATTTAACGATCATAATATATTCAATCTTCCAACACATATATGCAATAGTGAATCAAGTCCGTGTTTAATAGATACGAATAATTCGGCTTATGTAGATGGAATGTTCACACATCTTACATCTCTTCTTAAAAACTATACCAACTTTGTTCATGGTGTTTCCTATTATGGCGCATTCATAGGTATTAAACGCAATCTTGCAGTAAATATATATGAAGATTTAGAATATCTACATGGTTCCTCTTTCTTCAATCAACATAAAAATGTTGATTTCCAAGTAGAAGATTATTCCACCTATATCAACGATATTATTGAAACTGGAACAGCTCGAAAAGGACATATGCCACCCATATCTATTTGTTCCATAGCAGAATCATCAAATTCAGTTAGCATAGAAGAAATCGCATCAGACCTCAAAGATATCTCTTATGATGGTCTTTTTGAAGATTCTAGTGAGTCCGAACCTCATACAATTATATCACTCGCAGATCTAGCTGCAAGTGACCTTGAGATTGTTGGTTCTTCAGTTATAGATTCAGAATCAACTAGCGAAAAGGTCAAGAATATGACCATTGAGGACGATTCTTCGTCCAGTTGCTCATCTCGCACATCATGCACATCTGAAAATGATGACGCAAATGAATCGGATTCTGAAACAAGTGATGAATGGAGTGATGAATCAGACTCGGAGGACGAACCGATCGTCTTGGCTACACTCCCTAGGTTTCCAGTTGAAATTGTTTTTATGGAAAAAATGGAATATACACTTGATACACTTATGACACACGAAGAACTCTCAAATAAGGAATGGTTTAGTATTTTAATGCAAGTCATCATGATACTGATTACGTATCAACGAGTGTTCTCCTTCACTCATAACGATTTACATACTAGTAATATCATGTTTAATGAAACCAAAAAAGAATACCTATTTTATAAAGTTGGTGGCTCCTATTATAAGGTGCCTACATTTGGACGTATTGCAAAAATTATTGATTTTGGACGCAGTATTTACACCTATAATGAAATGGTTATATGCAGTGATAGTTTTAAACCAGGCGAAGATGCATCAACACAGTATAATACTGAACCATATTATAATCCAAATAAACCGCGTATTGAACCCAACTTCAGTTTTGATTTGTGTCGCCTAGCATGTTCAATGTATGATGATCTTGAAGATGAAACAGAATCTGATCCAGATAATCCAGTAATGAATATAATTAAAGAATGGTGTATGGATGATTCAGGACGTAATGTATTGTATAAGTCTAACGGAGAAGAAAGATATCCTTCTTTTAAACTCTATAAAATGATTGCACGACAAGTGCATCGACATACACCAGAAGCACAATTAAATCGTAAAGAGTTTTCACAATATTTGGTGAAAAAGAAGAATATCTTATCAAAATACATGAAACATGTCATGAACATTGATGAGTTTCCTGTATTGAAATCAGGTATTGAACTAACTAACGAGTCGAAATAATTACATATAAAGAATTGAATGACTACTTTAATCCAGTGCTTATGATATAAAAATACATAACACAATATATATATATCATGTCAAATATGATATATGTGTATAAATCCGTTGATGGCAATAACTACACAGATAGAGATCTATCAAAAAAAAAACGTTTAACCGATCCGTGTGATATATGCAATGAAGACAA
>Ga0315315_10006624_pt1 | contig 10705 bp, 8 predicted proteins | sample M140m3416metaG_FD_203699 | JGI IMG/M metagenome (GOLD analysis project Ga0315315, IMG submission 203699) | Ammonia-oxidizing marine archaeal communities from Monterey Bay, California, United States - M1 40m 3416 | ecosystem: Environmental > Aquatic > Marine > Intertidal zone | place: USA... | reverse complement strand
CTTTTGAAAAAACTTCTGTTTGTCACCCGCTGCTGGCGGGTTAGAACGATAGAGGTCAAGGTTTTACTTTTTAACACGTAAGTCCAGACAACTGCAGCGTACGTTTTATTTTCCATAATTCAAAACTCGTTCTCTCATGCATCCTTTTATCAATAATTTAAGCCCACACACCGGACATGATTCAGGAAGTGTGACGCATGATGATGATGCCAAGGAGCGAGTACGAGAGGCAATTGACATTGTCGACCTCGCGGGCAGCTATATCTCGCTTCGTAGAAGTGGGAAAAATTTCGTTGGCCTCTGCCCTTGGCATGAAGATGCTCGACCTAGCCTCCAGATTAGCCCGGAACGGCAAACGTTTCGGTGCTGGGTATGCAATGTGGGTGGCGATGCTTTCAGCTTTTTGATGCGAATGGATCGTTTGGACTTCCGCGAAGCACTCGAACAACTTGCAGATCGTGCCGGAATCGAACTGTCTCGAGGGCGGGGACCAGGCAGCGATGTAAAGCGTTCGTTGTATGAGGTGTGTGGCTGGGCTGCTGATCGATTTGTTGACTGTTTTCAAAACACGTCCCTTGCTAAATCAGCACGTGAGTATCTTCAGGAACGTGGACTGACACATGAAACTCTCTCGGCAAGTGCCGTTGGCTTCGCACCGAACGAATGGGACTGGCTTCTTGGCCAGGCACAGGCGTCAGGCATTTCCACAAGTCACCTTGAACAAGCGGGGCTCGTTGTAACACGACAGGATCGGTCCGGGCATTATGATCGGTTTCGAGGCCGTATCATGTTCCCAATTTATGACCCACAGGGCCGTTGCGTCGCTTTTGGTGGGCGAGTTCTTCCAAACGCCCCCCCTGACGCTGCAAAATATATCAACTCTCCAGAAACACCGGTGTTCTCAAAACAATCTATGTTGTATGGCCTCGATACGTCCCGGGAAGCAATCAGCAAATCTAGACGAGCCTTGGTTGTAGAAGGCTATACGGACTGTCTCGCCGCCAGACAAGCTGGCATTCATGACGTTGTAGCTGTGCTCGGTACAGCTCTTGGGCAAAAGCATGCTCGTCTTTTACGGCGGTATGCTGATCGGATTGTTGTCGTGCTTGACGGTGACGACGCGGGCCGTCGCCGTGCCGATGAAGTGCTTGAAGTCTTGCTGGCAGAGCCTGTTGATATACGAATCGCGAGACTCCCTGCTGGCGTCGATCCATGCGACCAGTGCCTCACGGCAGGCCCTGAGGCCTTTGAGGCTATTGTCGAAGAGGCTGTTGACCCACTTGATTACAGAATGCGGGAAACCTTCGAAAGATTGCCCCAAGACGCCTCTGATGAAGTCGCTCTCAACGCTGTGGAAAGTGTTCTAAAAATACTTTCTGCGGTATCTCCGAGATCACCACTTCCACCATCACAGCGACAACTGAGGCAGGACCAGATTCTAGGAAAGCTTTCTCGCCGGTTTGGACTCTCCCGGAATGCCCTTCAGACACGACTCAAAGAGCTTTCAAGATCTCGACGGGTTGAAGACGCCACCTCCCTAAATGAGGGCCACTACATCGATGCAGCCGAACTTGTCCCCTGGGACCGAGAGGTCCTGTCCGCAATAGTGGCGGCACCCGAGGAAATTTCGCCCCTGCTTGACCGTATTGCCGAGGAAGAACTCACTGCAGAGCCTGCAAAAAAGATTCTTCGAGCCACCAAGAGCCTGATTGCTGCCGAAAAAACGCCGAATCTCAACGCATTACTGCTCGAATTGCAGGCCCCAGAGCTCCAGGGACTGCTCGTACAACTCGATGAGTCAATTTGTGAGCAGACTCACCTTGATCAAAATGGCCGCTTGCATCACCTTAGTGAGGCAGTGGACAGACGTCAGGCTGACAAAACCGCCTGGCAGACCGTTCGAACATTAAAAACCTCGCCGCTCCAACCGGACGACGAGGCAGCGATGATAGAGCAACTCGTCTCTGCGAGGCGAGCTGCTCAGGGTATGACCGATCCCAAGGAGGGGTGAGGGTGCCCATCTCGTCACTATACTCAAATCGTTTCTTTTGGCGTGCTGCCACTGACGATTTGGGGGGCTGTGTACGAGTGACTTGTAGAGTGCGTATCACCTAGTGATACGTCGGTGAAGGAGAACCAGTAGATGACAATAAATAATGCTTCGTCCGCAAATCGGCAGGACTCTAAAACGCCTCCCGAAGGTGTATCGCAATCAGAGCAGCCAGAGATCGGTGGTCTCGAAAACGCTGATCTAAATGGTTTAATTGCCGAAGGCCGTCGGACTGGTTACCTGACCTTTGATCAGGTCAACGAGTACCTCCCTGACGAAGCGATGGATCCTGAAAAAATTGATGCCTTACTTGTCGCACTCGATGGGAAAGGCATTGAACTTGTTGAAGAACTACCGGAACACCTTGAGCCCACTGCAACTGCACAGGCAACACCCACAACACAACCAACAAAACCCGGCCGCGCGCGACGCGATGAGGCAATCACCACCCCCCCATCAAATGCAGCGAATGATCCTATTCGTATGTATCTCGCACAGATGGCAGAAATTCCTCTTCTTACACGAGAAGAAGAGATATCGCTTGCCAAACGAATCGAAGTAACGCGGAAACGCTTTCGCCGTGCTATTCTCGGCTGTGGTTTCGCCATGCAGTCAACAGTCGAAACACTTCGACGAGTGCACGAGGGAAAATTACCATTCGATCGAACAATTAAAGTGTCGCTGACCGAAAGACTTACTAAAGAGCAGATTCTTGCTCGCATGCCATACAACCTTCCAACACTTGACCGCCTGATGGAGCAGAATAACGCTGACTTCAAACTGCTCATCAGCACACGAACGGAACGCGCTGCAGCACGACAAGCGAGGCGAAGATTTCGTCGGACACGTGGCAAGACACTCACGCTTGTCGAAGAACTAAGCCTCAGAACTCGTCGTGTTCAACCAATGATGAAGCTTTTGAAGGGCATGTCAGCAAGAATGGATAAGTTACAGGAGGACCTGCAACAGATGAAATCTGGTGTCCTTTCTTGTGATGATCGCGCAGACATGCGTAAAGAATTACGTGATCTCATGATTTCGACACAAGAAAGCCCAAAATCTCTTCGTAATAGGGTTTCGTCTCTCGACAAACTGAAAGCAGAATACGAAGCCGCAAAGCGGAATCTTTCCGCGGCAAACCTTCGCCTCGTTGTTTCAATTGCAAAAAAATACCGAAACAGAGGGCTTTCGTTTCTCGATCTTATTCAAGAAGGAAATACTGGCCTGATGCGGGCTGTCGACAAATATGAATATCGCCGGGGCTTCAAATTTTCGACGTATGCGACGTGGTGGATTCGTCAAGCAATTACACGGGCAATTGCTGATCAAGCACGAACGATTCGAATTCCAGTTCATATGATTGATCTCCTCACAAAACTTCGTGCAACTGCCAAGCGACTTCTGCACGAACTTGGACGGGAACCAACTCCCGAAGAGATTGCTGACTCAGCCGAAGTTCCACTCGATGACGCTCGGCGAGTCCTCGACATGGGCCGAACACCCATGAGCCTTGATCGACCAATCGGAGAAAGTGAAGATGCAAGCTTCAGCGAACTTGTTGAAGACTTTGGATCATCCAGCCCAACTGAATCAACAACGCATGGCCTTCTTCGAGATAAGCTTGATTCGCTTTTGAAGACTCTCACGTATCGAGAACGAGAAATCATTCGCCTTCGATATGGACTCACCGATGGATACACGTACACCCTTGAAGAGGTTGGACGAATTTTTCGAGTGACACGCGAACGAGTCCGACAAATTGAGGCAAAGGCAGTAAAGAAACTCCAACACCCAGTGCGCGCAAAACAATTGGAAAATTTTCTAGGAACTACAGTGGACTAATCCCCACCCGGGCCGTGGCCATAACCCACGGCCCGGAGTGATTCTCTTCCTGTAGTATCAACTGCCGTTTTTGGTGGCACCAGTCATGTGGTATCTTAATGAGACCTTTGGAGGCCCATAATGGCTGTTGCTACTACCGCTACCGTAATTCGTACACTTCATCGCATCCAGCGACAACTAACTGACTTGCGAAGTCAGTTAGCCGCAGGGCCGAAGCAGATTTCTATTCAGTCAAAGCGATTGCAAAATATTGAGGCGGAACGAACTGCTCTGGCAGAAACACTAAAAAAAGCACGGAAGCATGCTGATGAAAAACAGCTGCTACTCCGATCCTCTGAAGCGAAAATTAGTGACCTTGAAGCAAAAAGGAATACTGCAAAGGCAAATCGTGAGTACCAATTGCTCGGCGAACAAATTGATGCCGATAAGATGGCAATCAAAGTGCTCGAAGACGAAATCCTTGAATCTCTTGAACGTGTCGATGAAGTAACAAACCAGCAACCAGCCGCCACAGACAACGTCAAAAAAGTCGCTGAGGTACTTGAGGAACTCAAGAAACAAGTTCAAAAAGAAGCCACTCAACTCGAAGGAGAGATGACTCGCGTCCTGAGCAAACTTGAAGAAGTAGAGCGAGACCTCACTGCTGAAACACGAGAAGTCTACCAGCGTGTCGTGAAGCACAAAGGAGAAGACGGCCTGGCAGCATCAGAGGGCGGGTGCTGTGGCGGATGCCATCAACAATTAACGGGGAAAATGCTATCGCAACTCATGGCAGGGAATGTCGCCATGTGCCGTAGTTGTGGGCGGCTCCTCTACGAGCCTGAAACGACCTCGTAGACAAACCGCGATACCGCTTTGTTTCATCGCTGCATCACTATCGATGGAGAACACAAAGGAGATTTTTTATGTCTGATCGTATTCCAATGACAAAGGTCGGCTATGACAAATTGAAAACAGAAGTCGACCGCTACGAACTCGAAGAAATGCCCCAAATTGCGAAACGCATTGCAGCAGCAAGAAGCGAAGGAGACCTCAGCGAGAACGCTGAGTATCATGGTGCTCGAGAAAGCCAGGGTATGCTTCAGGCAAAGATAAATCTGCTTCGTGACAAACTAGCACGAGCTGTGATTGTCGAACGATCAAAGGAAGCGAGCAACGAGGTTGTTTTTGGCTCAACTGTCATTGTGAAAGACCTCGACTTCGGTGACAACGAAACCTTTGTGCTGGTTGGAGCAGGCGAAGAAGATTATGACGCCGGAAAAATTAATGTTGCAAGCCCCTTAGCACAGGGGCTCATGGGCAGCAAGGTGGGTGAAAAAATAAGCGTTGATGTTCCCGCAGGAAAAATGAACTTTGAAATTCTCGAAGTACGCTTTGACGACTAGTTCGCCCACATCACGAAACCACATGCTACGCCCAAATATCGGTAAAGGAACTGCAAAATGGTAATCGTGTCATGATCAGTTCGTGTGATTTCACCGGGGAAGAAAAGCTACGATATGTACAAAAAAATGGAATAATCGCCATCCTGATCCTCGTGCTCATCCTGAGCCACAACACTCAGACCGAAGCGAGAACAGGCAAGCCACCTCGTCCAAATATTCTCTGGATCATGCTCGAAGACTGGGGAACAGACCTGTCGTGTTACGGTACTCGGGCTGTACACACACCACACATTGATCGCTTAGCGTTCGAAGGTGTTCGGTATACCCGTGCCTTCACAACTGCGCCAGTCTGCTCCACATCACGGTCAGCCATGCTTACCGGCCACTATCAAAACTATACGCATACAAACCAACACAGAACTAATCAGAAGCGTCCTCTTCCTTATGGCATTGAACCAATACCACTGCTACTTTCCAGAGCGGGATACTGCACCGCTTTAGGATGTGGCCTAAGCAAGAAGACCGATCAGAACTTTACAAATAAACTTGGATTTACAGCGAACAATTGGTTTCAACGGAAGCCGGGCCAGCCCTTCTTTGCTCAAGTTACAGAAGCAACAACTCACCGCACGTGGAAACGAGACGAAGAAAATCCAATTGATGAAAATGATGTAGAACTCCCGTCGTACTACCCCGATACGCCACTCATCCGGCGCGACTGGGCAAACGGGCTTGAGCAACTCCAACTTGCCGATAAGACGATAGGAAAAATGCTTCAAAAACTTGATGAAGATGGACTGCGGGACAACACGCTGGTTATTCTCATTGGGGACAACGGTCGATGTATGCCACGTGGAAAACAGTTCCTATATGACGGCGGTATCAGCATACCACTTCTTATGCGATGGCCTGGTCGCATCAAGCCAGGGACAGTATGTGATAATCTTGTAAATACACTCGACATTTGCAAAACGATTATCGATCTTGCTGGAGTCCAACCACCCCATCCTCTCCATGGGATGAATCTATTTGAGACTGCAATCAGAAAACGCCCATACATATTTGCCACCCGCGATAAAATGGATGACACACATGACGCCATGCGAGCAGTCCGAAGTAAACGATACAAATATATTCGAAACCTCATGCCCGAACGGGCATATTGCCAATACAACGAGTACAAAGAAAAAAGATACCCAACCCTCGCCGTGCTCAATGTGATGCACCAGGAAGGTACCCTCTCGCCAAAACAATCACGATTCATGGCTGCTAAAAAACCGGCCGAAGAACTGTATAACCTTGAGAACGACCCATGGGAAACCAAAAACCTGATAAACGAACCCTCTCTCCAGAAAACGGTAGATGCCATGCGGCAGGCGCTTCAGACATGGCAGGAGGACATGCACGATGAAGGTGTCACTGATGCATTCCGGGAGGGTGGCTGGCCTGCCGACTATCCAACTCGATCACTCGAGGCCTGGAAAGAAATCGAAGAAAAATTTCGTCCATACGTTTTTCGTAAACCCGGTGAGAAAATTCGACCACCAGATGACTTTATAAGCCAAACAGGCTTGCCAAACCGCAAGCAGGAATCCCAAACAGAGTAGCTCGCAGAACATGCCGGCTCACGAATGGCCCGACAACGCGAGTTTCACCGCAATCCATGAAACAATGCGGAACCGATGCGAACCATCGTACTACCCTCTAGTATTGCGTCCTCAAAGTCACCACTCATTCCCATAGATAATTCCGGAAACCCGCCAGCGTCAGGAAATCTTTCGGCCAAGCAGTCACGCAATTCTCGGAGATGTGCAAACTCTCTCCGAGGTTCTTGCCCTGCCTCGGGGTGACTTGCCATTCCCATGAGACCACGAATAGTAACCCCGGGAAGTTCAAGAATCTGCGAGGCACTATCAAGCAAGCTACTTGGAAAGACACCGCTTCGTCCGACGTCTTCAGACAAATTTACCTCTATTAACCCCTCACATACCATCGCCAACTCTGTTGCCGAACGACTGATTGCCTCTGCAAGCCGAATGCTATCAATTGTATGAAAGACGGGTTTGTACGGTGTCGTCTTTGCCACTTTGTTCCGCTGCAAATGGCCAATCATATGCCACCGTACGTCGACATCCTCAGCAGCAAACGCCGCAGCTTTTTCCCAGAAGGCCTGCGGCCGACTTTCACCGAGATCTCGGCACCCTGCATTATAGAGTGCCATCGTCCGTGCCATATTGACATATTTCGTGACACCAACGATCCGTACAGAAGATCGTTCTCGGCCAGCTTTTGTGCATGCTTCGGCAACCCGCACAATGACCCTTCTCCAGTTTTCAGTGCAAAGAGACTGCTCTTCAATCTTCGACTTCCGGCTGTTCTGTGTGTTCATAATCAATCAATACAGTACGCGATCCTCAACTACTTCTAATAAACGCTTCACAACGCCATTTTGAGCTACACGGCCGACCAGAAACTCGGACGACATATTACAACCCAAGGCTGTGCGATTACGTGCCTCATCAAGTGAGCGATATACAAACCACTGATCGAGACACGATTGTACACGGAAACTAACTGCCTGATCAGCACGGACTGGTTCCCGAGTATCTGCTACTGTCAACTGCCGCCACGAACGCTGGTTGCTCTCCGGCTTCTCTTTTAAACGCTTGAGTCGCCCAGCATTGCAGTCAATCCAAAGAGGTGCGTAGATTCTTCCCGCTTGGGAATTCTGCTTCAATTCAAGCCGCAGGGCTGCCATATCAAAACTCCCAGCATCTGCACCCGATTCACGCCATTCACCAAGAGCCAACGGTATCGCAAGGAACCGTGGTCTATTATCACAGCCAAAAATCTCACGAGTTTCCCCACACGACTCAAGATTGATACTCGGTGATATGGGAAGAGTACTTTGCAATTGCAATTGATCCAAAAGAAGCTCTGACTTATCACCAAACTTTAATCCTGGCACAATTACTGCATCAGAAAGAAGCACTATTTTATCTTTTGACAATAGAAGCACTGATCTCTCGAGCCGCCACCCGTTTTGAACATCAGCAGAGATTTCGAGATAGGTTGCATTGTCATTCATCTCCCACCATGTTCGCTTCCAGCCCCCACTCAGCGACAACTTTTGTCCATTGCAAAGAAGACTTACGTCCCATGTACCAGCAATAATCTGACGATCTCCTACAACTATTTCGATATAAGGATCCTTTTCACGGTACGACACGAGTACTCGCGTTGCTCCACGCTTCCAGCCACTCCGAAAAACTGCAGAATCTTGCGTATGGTCAACTCTTGAGCAACTACAGAGCCCCTTTTCAGTCCACCGCGATTCCCCTGTCGCGTCTTTTCCCTCAGTCAACGCAAGTGCCGTCGCTGCAACTTTTTTTCGTCCACGTGATGCCGACTGCAGGAGTGCTGCCACCGAGTCCCGTGCCCCGAGGCCGCGTTCCGTTACCGGCCGACCACTATTTCCAAGAAGTAAAATAGAAAACACAACTGCTTCATCTATTTTATGGTTTATTTCTTTTGTGAGGTTTTCACCGGCAGTCTCATCAATAATTTCTCGGCATCGCACCCATCTATTCACTACATCAATAATCTCAGCCGATTGCTTCAATCCGACACCACCTTCCTCACCAACAAGGCTTTTGACTTCGACTTGGAGTTGATCTCGTACTACACCAAGAAGCTGCTGGCAGTGATCAATATCACTAAAGAGCCCACCAAGAATGAAGATAAATGGCATCGCAGAGGACTCTCTAGCAGCAAACTCACTACTGCCCGCTTTGCCTAAACGCACAAGCTCTTCTACTACTTGCCCAGCCAAACCAACTACCTCACAACTTTGTGTTGCCCACACAAGCCCCCAGGTGACAGCCTCACAGACGAGCCACCTGTCAGCCTGGTTCGAGAGAGCCGGTATTGCTGCGAGACATTCACTCAGCAGGGAACAGCCAAGAATTACTTCGTCAGCCTCAGTTGTTTTCTGCTTGACTCGTTGTGAAATTCCTTGAATATATTGGACTGCTACTTTATCGCTGCACATCGTAGCGCACGCATCAATACGACATACAAGTTTTTTTTTCTTGAACTGCCTGCGAACCAATGCCCCTGCCTTGAGATGATCTTTCACAACAGAGGACTTGCTATTCCGAGCAGTACACGTTGGAGATACTTCCTTCGAAAGAACATCTGAGTCTGGCATGTAGTATCTCCCTCGATTGGAATGCTTTCTTAACGGTCCTATCATTAGAATTCATCAGACTGGCAAAATATCCGACAGAAAATCTTGGCAAATAAGCCATACTCTGAGAAGAACTTAAAACCAGCCCAACCCTCAAACTATACCAACCAACTTGGCCTCTACAGACTGACCTCCAAAAGAAAAACTCCTCGCAATGGCTTTTAGCACCTCCTCGCTCACCTCAGCGACTTGCCTAGGCTTTTACACCCTGATTTTCTCTGGCTTTATCACCCCGCTTTATTTCCTAGGTGGTGTGGTAGCAGTCCCGGTTGATGCACATCCAGAACTCACACGACTTTCTCCGCAGCACGCCATCTGGATTGACACTGAAACAAAACACCTCGTTGTAGGTGGCTCGGTTGCACTTACTGATGGGCCTATTGAATTTTTTGCTTGCCCACGGAAGACCAAAGAACATGAATCTGTTGTTGCCGTTGATGCAACAGCGAAACTCGTCCATGCCGGCTTACTCGCAATCGGCCTTCGGCCAGGTAGTCCAGCCTCGTTCTATCCTGAATTCAAGCCGGCCAATGGTGATCCTGTGGCCATCAGAGTCCTCTGGCACGATGATACCGGGGATCACGAAATATCGGCACAGACGTGGGTAAAAAATAGTCAGACTGGTAAGGAATTGGACTGCGACTGGATTTTTGCTGGTAGTAGTTTCTGGAAGGACCCTAGAACTGGTACCGAGTATTACCAGGCAGACGCTGGTGATCTTGTATGTGTCTCAAACTTCCCAACAGCAACACTCGATCTCCCAATCACCAGTTCGCAGGCGAACGAATCTCTTTTGTTCGAAACTTTTACAGAGCGCATTCCGCAGCGTGGGACGCCGATCGAACTTATCTTTTCGTTTCCAGCGAAAAAAAAAGCTGTTGATGCCCGTAAGGATTGACTTCTCGCTTATGACGTGAGTTGACAATGCATGAGAATCTCATCCGTTGTAGCAACATAACCGGTATAGAAAGGACCAAACTCAGCATATCGTGCACTGGCCTCATCAAATCTCATCGTATAAACGATCTCTTTGAGAAACTCAGGACGCCTCGCCCAAAGGGTAACGCCCCATTCCCAATCATCGAGACCAACTGAAACCGTAATAAGTTGAGAAACCCGCCCACCAAATTTCATGCCGCTCGCACCGTGCTCAGCCATAAGTCGACTACGTTCCGAAAA
>Ga0315315_10006623_pt1 | contig 10708 bp, 15 predicted proteins | sample M140m3416metaG_FD_203699 | JGI IMG/M metagenome (GOLD analysis project Ga0315315, IMG submission 203699) | Ammonia-oxidizing marine archaeal communities from Monterey Bay, California, United States - M1 40m 3416 | ecosystem: Environmental > Aquatic > Marine > Intertidal zone | place: USA... | reverse complement strand
TAGGATCTATTTCTTTGCGGTAGTCACTACCACCATCTCCTAATACTACAATACTGCCACAACCGTAAGATTTGGCAAGACTTTCTATAGTCCTGACATATTCTACTTTAAAGAACTCCTTTTTTTGATGTTTCCATCGGAAAGCTAAATTGAGACCATCAACAACTAATAGGTTACCATTAGGTGTTGGCGGCTTTCCAAGGTTCGTAAATTCTATCGCCATGTGTCCATTCCTGTTTTTCTTTTTCTAGCCACTTCTCAGCAAGACAAACATATGAATCTAAAAAAGATATATACATATAGTCTATATTCTGTGGCTTTTGTTTTGTTGATATAAAAAATTGTGCATGGTTGGCTTTGAAAAACAACAGCGGTTCTAAATTATTATCGTCCGCTTGTTGGCAAGTCTTAACCCACCATTGCACAAAATTATTACTTTTATTTGTAAAGACTTTAGTTGAGATTGCGTCATCTTTGTAAAACTTTACTTCTATAAGGTAGTGATTGATGTGGTGTTTTAACCACAAGTCTCCCTTAATCTTACCACTTCCAGAGCCAGGGGTTTGCTCAAACGGTAAGTTTGTCCAACGCGTTAACATATTGGCCACAAGTAGCTCGGCCTTATGACCTTTCTGTCTACTATTAACCATTATTGAGATTCGATATATTTAATTAAGTTATCTACATCGTGAAGCTTGAGATCTGCGACTGCATCATCAGGAACTTCTATATCTAGTTGTTCCTCCAAATTCATTATAATCTCAACTATGTCCAACGAATCAGCTCCATAGTCTTTTACTAAATCTCCCCCGGGCTGTATTGTGCCTGGTTCTAAATTTAATTGATGTTCTATTGCTCTTATTGTTGTATCTACATTAGTAGTCATAGTCTTGCTCCATTCTTTCTCTATGTTCTTGTTGTCTTATTATTGTTTTTTCGTGTTCACTAAGCTCTTCCCAATCGCAAGTTTTACAGGTTGAACCAACTGGTATATACTGTCTAAACTCAGGCTTGTAAGGGCATATGTGTAACCAAAAAGTATCTCCATCTTTCATATTATTCTAAATGAGATATGTTATCCTCTTTTACTATTTCTATCTTCTCTAATAGTGGGTGTGTCCAACCATGAGAAACTAGATAAGTGTTTAAGTTTTCTTCTTTAAGGAGAATCTCTACGATTTTCTCCTTCCCTTGTTCATCAAGTGCTTGATTTACCTCATCGAGGAACAGCACATTGATTTGACTTCTACTAATCGAAGTCATTAGTTTTCGTATTGCAACTAATGTCGCAATGTTTACTCTTGCGAGTTCTCCACTAGATAACGCTAGTATGTCTATGATTTTACCTGTATCGGTAACTTCTACATTTAGCTTATCATTCTCTACTACGAAATTGATACTGAATCTGCCGTCACTAAACTCTGCCAAGTACTCATTAGTTAATACTTCTAGTTCTTTGACGAGGGATTCGATTTTGTAAGCGAGGAGTCCGTTTGTACTAAACGCTTTTTTAAGTATTTCGAGAATCGAAAGTTTATCTTCAACACCGCTAAGCTTATCTGTAATTTCAGATAGTTCTCCCTCAAAAGCAACAGTTTGTTCCTGTATAATTTCAAGTCTTGTGTTGTGTCTTTCTCTCCTTTCATTCTCAGCTATTACTTCCTCCAACCCATCACGAGCTTCTTGAACTTTGTTCTTAAGTTCTTGAATGGCCACCTTGATTGCCTCTGGATCACTAACTGTTGTTGTGAGCGAGGTGTCAATAGCGGAGTAGACTCTTTCCCACTCTCTTGTTGTTTTGGCTGCTTGCCTATGTATTTCATTTTCATTCTGTATAGTCTCTAGCTTGTCCTGTTCTTGTTGCATAAAGTTTCTGCAGTTATCTGCTCTCTTATTATGCTCTTGATAGTGGTCTTCTACAAACTTCATATCAATTGGCTGGTCACAAGTAGGACACTCTTGTGTTTCAGCATTTCTTAAGACTTCGTACTTACTTCGCATATTTACTTCATGAGTAAGTTCTTGTTTCCAAGCACCTAGCTGTCCAGTAATGCGGTCTGTATCTTGTACCTCAGGGTACTGCTCTAAATCAGCCCTAGCACCTTGTACATCAAGGCTCCGTAACTGTTCTAAATATAAATTATTCTCGTTAATTTTTTTATTTTTTTCGGAGATATTTTCAAAGTCTATTTGTAACTGACGTAATCTTTTCTCATCTTCTTCCGAGATTTTTGGTAAATTCACTTTCGAGAGTACATCTATACTCTCCAATTTGTTGTCATTTAACCATTTAACGATTGTGTCAGTCTTTGCATTCAGTATTGTTACTTCCTGCGTTGCAACTCGTACTCCTTCTTTGAATGTTTCAAAGTAAGAAACGTAATCATCTAGTTTTAATAAGTCAATTAGAAACTTCTTTCTATTAGTATCTGTTGCAGTTAAAAACTGTAAACTTGTATTAGTGTTCTGATAGACAAGTTGAGTAAAAGTCTTAAAGTCAATACCTAATATCTCTCCCAAGGTTTTATAGGTATTACTAGCAGTATGACTACTAATATCTTCTCCGTTCTTCGTTAGCTTACATTTAAGGGTAGCACGGCGTGATACAGAGATATTGTAATTATCGCTATCAACACTAAAATCAAGGCTAATATCGTACCCTTGATTAACATACCGATTAGCAATATCAGCTTTCTTAACATTTTTACTATTTTTATTAAATAATACTTCCTCTAGTATTAGTGGAATAGATGATTTACCTACTCCATTTGTACCAACGAGCTGTGTCAAAGTAGCGCCCGCTAGATTGACTTCGTTGTCCTTTCCATAGGAGAAACAGTTATCCCAAATTAACTTCTGTAGAATAATCATTGTACACTCCTATAATTCCTTTAATCTTATCTTCATCTAAATTTAATATATCTTGTAGATATACAACAAGTTCATCACTAATTGTCATATCAGATGTAAGATTGAGTGTAGCTTCTACTTCTCGTCTAACAACTTTCTTGTCAAGTAGTTCTGAATTTTTTATCTTTGCCAAGTCTTGAACATCTCCTTCGAGTTCATAGATTGTATGGTCAAAGTCAGTCCCTATCATTTCATCGGGGTCTGATACAGTTTTTCTAATTAACTGCGGTAAGTCAAGTTCATGCCATGTCCATGACCAGTCATCATCAATAAGTAAAGCACCTGTCTTTACTCTGTTTCTATGAAAACTTGTTGTCATTGGACTGCCTGGATATACTATGTTTCTTTGAGTATTCTCGTGTGCATGTAAATCTCCAGCAAATACAGTCTTGTACTTATCAAATCTTTCTAAGTCAACTTCAGGTACTACATGAGGTGGTATCTCTCCTCGAACGTGTGTAAATAATATATCTGCGTCAATCGATTCTATACTACCTTTTCTATGTAGGTCTGCGTATGGAAGGATTGCCCAGTCATCTTCTACATAAGTTGTATCAATAACCTCGACCAATCCATTCACATCTGAAGTTGCTTTCTTTAGGTTAGTAAAGAAAGTCTTGTTTTTCCTAGTAGCTTCATGATTTCCATCATAAATAATAGTAGGAATAGTTACTCCTCTGATAAAATCAAAGTAAAGAGTAAGTTCGTCCATTGAGGGGACTCGATCAAACAAATCCCCACCAATGATATGCAATTCACAGTCTTGTTCTAGCTTAGTTACTTGTTCAAAGAACATCTGATATCGATTGATTGCCCAATCTACAGGTACATTCTTTTGACCAAGTTTTATGTGCCAATCTGCTGTGAATAAAATCATGCTACGAAGTCTTCTCCTGGTTGCCATTCACAACCTGTAAGACCGCCTGCTTGAAGTGCTTGTAAAGTTCTGAGAACTTCATTTGCATTTCTGCCTGTATCTAAAGCATTAACTGATACGTGCTGAACAATATTGTTCTGGTCAATGATATAAGTAGCTCTAAAGCATACTCCTTCATCTTCATCAACAATACCTAGTTCACTTGCTAAATACAGACCACAGTCTGCTGCGAGTGTATGTTCAATATCTCCAATCAATTGATTCTCTTGTTTCCAAGCCAACTTACAGAACTCGTTGTCTCCGCTGATTCCGATTACGTTTGCATGGTCTACTAAGCTGTCCATAGCCTGAATTTCAGTAGGACAGATAAAAGTAAAATCTTTAGGATAGAAATAAATTACACTCCAGTCGTGTTTCAGAGGCTCGTAAGTCTCTGTTACGCTAGCTACAACAAATTGGTTGTCAGCATCTACAGCGTTAAGTGCAAATGCTGGAAATTTTTCTCCTACTCCAATCATGATACGTCAAACTCCTCATCGACAGACTCGTTACTTTCTGCGCCTTGTACTCTTTTGAGCAACTCTAATTGTGCATCAGGTGTAGGTCTAGGAAGTACATCGTCCATAGACTTAAGGTCTTTGACTAATTCCTGTTCCCAATCTTCTAATGCTCTTGGCTTACACTTAAGCATTTGTAGTTGATACTCAACATTAAATACTTGTGGGCCAGTCTTCAATCTCTTGAAGTATATATCCCAACCAGTTTCTGCGTCAGTAGGATTTCCGATGTCCTCCATAGCGACTAAGATTTGGTCAAAAAGTTTCCTTTTTAAATTGACAACTTTGACAGATTTGTCAGAGTAGTCGATGCCTTGGACTGCATAAGCCCAACCGCATTTTAAGTCAGGGTAAAAATCACGAACGTGATCATGCTCTACATTGTTAAAGGTTTCGGTATTTCTATCGAAAGACAAGCACTCCATAGGAATGTTCTTGTTGTTCTCGCCTTTAATCCAGTAGACGTATCTTGGAAGTAAATCTCCAACCAATCTGATGTGGTGGTCTTCCTTGTTGCCAAAATTGTATGTTTCAATCTTGGACTTTTGGGCTGAGCCCTTTGTAGTATTAAAGCCTATTGCCATAATATTCTCCTTATTGTGTCTCCTCGTATTTGAAATGAATCTTTCCATCTCTAATATCAAGCAGTCTGTTTTTAGTTATAATGTCCTCACTAACTTGACAGAAAATGAGGTCTAGTGTGGTGTCTTTTGTCTTTGCGTACTCGTAAGAATTTCGGAATGATGCAACACCTACATACTCCGCAACCTCTTTATCACTAAAGGCACGCCCTTTCTCTAGCAAATCCTTAGCGTTAACCAAGAACGAGCTACCGTGAAAGTTCTTTTCATAAAACCTAAAGGTCTTATCATAATAATTCTTTGGTGTAATTTTAAAAGTTATAATTCTCATAATGGTGATTATGTTAGCAACGTTGCCGTTACTCGCTTCTAAAATCTTCTTCCAGTCAAAATATATCATATATTATACCAATTTTTTGAGGACTTGTCAAGAATTATTTTTTTCATGTATTTAATTCAAATAAAGTTTCTGTTACTTAATGTTTATCTTATAGTCTTGTTTGACATAATATCCCATTCGTGCGTTAGCTTGTCTAGCCGCCGTCTTACCTTTTAGATGGATATCTACTATTTTTGGTTGTATTTTACCTTCTTTCTTCCTTATTACTCTACCAATTAGCTGAGTAAGAAGAGGTTCATTATTTACTGGGGTACCTAGCACCAAACAACTAAGTACATCTAAGGATATACCTTCAGAGAAAATTGATTGCGTACCAAAGAGGATATTCTTATCTCCGCCCATTCTACGCATTGTATCTTCTCTTTCCGCAAAATCCATATCCCCTGTTATGCAAACTGAATTTTCACCAACTAATCGTTGACAGACTTTCAAGAACGCCACTCTGTCCGATACTACTAGTACCTTATGCCCTTCGGCGGCATACGTTGACGCAATCAGAGCCACACTATGAATGTATTCTTCGTTCGTAGCTAGATGATTGATTCTCTCTGCCCAAGGAGTAAAGCTTCCATCAAGGAATCTTATTTCGGATTTTATGACATCTATTTCTGGAGTCATGTAATTTTCTTTAGGCGGCTTAAGTACGTTCTGACCAAAGTAATCCCTGAATACTACGTGTCTCCCGTCCTTTCTCTCCAACGTTCCTGTCAGTCCTATCTTGTATCGGCTCGGCATCTCGTCTACTATTCGAGTAAACGTAGGGCTCGAAACGTGGTGCATCTCGTCCAAAACGACTGTCCCGAATAAATGTTTTATCTCGTCTATCCTGCGGTATAAACTTTGAATGTTCCCAACGACTATCGGGGACGAAGTGTCGAAGCTCCCGCTCCCGATTCTCCCTGCCTTTATCCCGAAGCACTTTTCTACTTCCTTTTCCCATTGATTCCTCAAATTGGTTGTATGTGTTACTACTAATGTTTTCTGACCAAGCTTAGCAGCTATGGCTAGACCTGTAAAAGTCTTCCCCCAACTTACCCAAGCGTTAATTATACTGTTGTCGTCTACTGCGTCATAGACCTCTTGTTGGGACGCACGTAACTCGAACTTAAACTCTGGAAACACCATCGGCGCTTGTACGCGTTTGTCGATAATTTCATACTCCTCTGGTACTAAGTCCAATCTTCCGACAGGTATGGAAACCAAACCTTCTCGCAAGGGGCGTATTGTTTTTATTATCATTGGTGGGTCTTGTGGCATACGAGGAGGCAAACTATAAGTTAGCTCTCTTTCGAGATTTTCAAGCATAACAGCATCGCCTTGCAACTGTATTCTGTTACTTACTACTGCCTTCATCTACCTAGCCTTGTTAAGAGGTCTAAATCCTCTTGTCTCCAACGTTGTGATTGCTCAGCATGGTTATTATCCCATGGGGAACTCCACCCTGTTTTATTCTTTCTATTTACTACATGATCAGGTAAATACTCTTTCATTACTTCTCTCATAAGATACTTGGTTGTGCCTGTCTGTAATCCTTTAAATTGTGTAAATCTTGTCTTTGTTGGCAAAGTCATGTTATATTGTACATATCTCTGCGTTAATAAGGGTATTCTAGCCTCCATACCAAACAGTCCTACTGTCTGGTCAGTTGCAAGAATATTCTGCTCAGATGTTGTAAGCAAATCTATAAATAAAGAGTTTGCCATAGGGTCTGATAGTTCCATAACTTTATGGGGAAACCATCTCCAGTCTTTTGCCTGAGCCATCATTGCTTCACAGTACCCTTCTTTAAATCTCTTATCATGGTGCATATAGCCTGAGAATAGTTCGTCTCCACTATCTCCTGTCAATACTACTTTACAGCCATGTTCTGCAGCAGCTTTTGCTAATTTATATCTAGGTGCTTGTCTATTATGGTCTGACCACGCATAATGTGTGCCTGCTAGCCAAGTCTTACCCAATGCAATTCTTTCATCTTTTCCTAAATCTACTTTTACTACTTCTCTACCCCATAATTCAGCAGATTTTATTGCCATTTTACTTTCATCTTGGAAACCCATATGTTCCCAAACATTTCCCTTTTCGTTACTATAACCGCAAGTAAAAAGCGTGATATCTTTAGTACTTTCACGGCATATAGATGCTACTAGCTGGCTATCGAACCCGCCACTCAGAAATATTGCATGTTTATTGTTAGAATTGCCATAATTTGCTACTTTTAATATTGACTCTTTTGTCATTTCTCTAAATTCTTCTGCGTCAAACTCTTTCTTATGAAAGTGTAGCCAATTCCATAAGTTTCTTCTAGTTAGCTTAAAGTTATTATTTAAGTCAAACTCTAGATACCCACCAGGTTCTACTTTGTGGGTAGCTTTCCAAATACATTCATCTCCCATAGAGCCAAATGCTGTTGTTCTATTCTGTAATTCTTTGTCTAAGAAAGATTTACAACTTGTACTAAATTCAAAATGCTTTCCATTATACTTCCACCATAGTGGTTTAGTCCCAAATTGGTCTCTAATTAGTGTAAGTCTATTCGCTTTAGGGTTGTAGTAAGCTATTGAGCCGTGCCAATCACTCCACTCTAGTACTGATACTCCATATTTATCGAGCATTTTACCCAACCACACGGTATCGTTCTGCATACGAGAATCATACATTTCTCCATTGAAAAGTAGTATATTACCGTTGGGGGTTGTTACAGGCTGAGTTTGATTAGACCCTGTAATATCTAATAGGCAATGTCCAAAACTAAAAGTTTCATCAGACCAGTACGTAGATGCATCAGGACCACGATGCTCCTGTTTGCTGAGCATTAGTTTGTGTACTGCATGATTGGTTGTGCCTACAAATCCACACACTATCCGAACCAACCTATAAGTATGTTAGATGTAATAAAAAAGCAGGTTATAACACCTACTATTTCGTAAAAGTATACCCATTTATCTCTATTCATATCTCCACTCTTTGCCATCGCTAACACTTTGCCCAACTTTGGGCAGCCACATTACTAAACTTAGTTTTTCTCCGCCACTTACTCCTGTGACTCTGTGCTTTGTTTTATTATCATACATTACCATACTTCTGTATGGGTTTGTAAGTGAACTATTCCAAATTTCAAAGTTCCCTCCTTCATGCTCATAGTCTGGGGTAAGATTTATACTAGCTCCTACATAACATAGGTTTTTATCTTCATGCCAGTCTAATCCCTCACTTCCTGTTTTATAGTGCATAATTTGTGCATATGCATCTTTTCTAAAAGTAATAGGTACATGAAAGTTTTTTTCTGCTATTTTTCTAATTCTATCAAAAATTTTTAAGGGACTATTAAGAGAATAATAATCTCTATCTACACTAAATAATTTTTTGTCGCTTTTTCTTACAAATGCAACTTGTTTAGAAGGGTTAGGAATTGCGTGGGTTATATACTCTTTTAAAAACTGAACTTCATCTTCATCGATAAAACTAGTTATCCTCATCACCGTCATGGTTTAGCTCCGTAAGTTCTTTCTGTACCTTTTTAAAATCCTTTTCTTTTTCAACCACTTTCCAACTAAGAATTGTGTCTTTATCAATATCGTCCCACTTGCCAAACTCTAGGTCATAGCAAATCATTTTGTCATTCTGGTCTTGTTTCCACTTTTGAGAATTTACGATTCTTTTGCCGTCTGGTATAAACGTAGGGCAAAGAGTCATTTCTCTTTGTTTTTCATTACCAGAAATAAGACTGGTATACTCCAGCAGTACAATGCCTTTTTGCATCTTTTCTACTATTTTATCGAAGTCCATTTAGGTACTCCACAAAGTTGTCATATCCACCAATATTTTCTCCATCAATCCTAATCTGAGGAAATGTTCTAGCAGTAGGAAAGTTTTCTGCAATAAACTGCATATCATAATCAGTTCCTAACTGTTTATACTCATAGGTATGGCGTGTCTCCTGAATAAATGACTGTGCAGCAAATTTTGCTTTATCACAGTAGGGACAATGTGTCTTTCCAAAAATTTCTATAATCATATTTTTCTCCATGTGGATTTTTGTTTTTCTTCGGCAAAGTCATATATTGCCATAGGAATACCTTCTTTATAAAGGACTCCTGCCCACGTGAGTTCTTCTCTAGGTGGACTCTTTTCTGCAAAAGGAAATGGACAATCTTTTAACCACAATACTGTTGCCGTTGTTTTCTTTTCCTTTTTTCTAATCTTGTGATAGTGTACTTTTACGGTTTCAGTCTTTTCATAATTAAAGACTAGTCCATTACTATCAATAAAGAACTTACCTCTGTGTCTCATTAGACCTGTGATATCTTCTATCATATATCTTAGAGGGTAAATACTTTGCATAGGACTTTGTATTCTGCGGAGACCTATTGAGTCTCCTTCCATGTTTTTATCATCTAACACTTGGTCATCAAGCCATATAATTCCGTCAATTAAGTCAACATTATCACTATGAATAACAAAAAGAGGAAACCGTAAGTCCTCTTTTCTAGTTATCAGATATTCAGGTTGACTTTTCTTTTTCATTGACCATATTCTACGCTGTGACCTTTGACGCGCTAGAAAGCTCCGATTCATTCTTCGATTCAATATACTTCCTTATGATTTTCATTGCTACTTCGGGTGAATCTTCTTCATACACCCATTTATAACCGTCGTAACCATACTCATCAGGCTCAGTTCCGAGATAGCTCAGTCCTGGCATATGTTTTTGAAAAAACATCAATATTGAGTGTGTATCTTCATACATATCCATTATTGCATTGCCCGTACCTACTTCTCTAGCAACCCATTCTGTAGTCCAAATATATGCGTTTGCATTATCAAACTCGGGAATCGGAAATAGTGATACAGTAGGGTCAGTAATCCAAGCCTTATCCCATACACTATATTGTCTGCCTTGATATTCGTATGCTCTGTGAGGCGGTCTTATCCTCACACATGCTACCATTTCTCCTGCTGGATCATCGATCGTTAGGAACCAACAGTCTTTCTCCCATTTATCAACAGGATTCATAATTCGTTTATTTTGTACTACAAAATTATTTACTCTATTGTATATAATTGTAGCATATTCTTCTTTTGGGATTATGCTAAAGTGTCTTGCTTTTTTTACATAACCATTTTCGTAATTGTGTACTCCTACGTTTCTAAGCGTCATACTGTAGTTCTCCATATAGTTCTATTCTAGTTTTGTAGTCGTCTCCGTATTTTGCCCTACCTGCTTTGTTATCTAACCAACCGCCTTTTTCTACGTAATATAAACATAGGGTAGTACAAGAGTTTGCTTCTAGCCTTCTCCGACCGTGATATGTCGTTGCCCCATTAAATAATACTGCGTCACCTTGCATTGCTTCTAGTATTTGCGCATCGTACTGTAACCCTT
>Ga0315315_10006622_pt1 | contig 10710 bp, 7 predicted proteins | sample M140m3416metaG_FD_203699 | JGI IMG/M metagenome (GOLD analysis project Ga0315315, IMG submission 203699) | Ammonia-oxidizing marine archaeal communities from Monterey Bay, California, United States - M1 40m 3416 | ecosystem: Environmental > Aquatic > Marine > Intertidal zone | place: USA... | reverse complement strand
ACTCAACACGATTGGCGGTCGCAACGGGATCGGCCGTATTGATATCGTCGAAAACCGTTTCGTGGGAATGAAGAGTCGAGGTGTTTATGAAGCACCAGGGATGACGTTGCTGTATGCCGCCCATCAGGCGCTGGAGCAGCTCACGCTGGATCGTGATTTGGCGCACCTGCGAGATCAACTCAGTCCGGTTGTCGCGGAAATGGTTTACTACGGCTTCTGGTACTGTGCAAAAATGGATGCTCTGATGGCATTTATTCAGGAAACACAGAAACCGGTATCAGGTGAAGTCAGGATTACGCTTTACAAGGGCAATATTCGCATCAGTAGCCGAAATTCGCCAAACAGCCTGTATGATGCAGAAATCGCCAGCATGGAAAAAGGTGGCGAAGATTACGACCAAACCGATGCTGAGGGCTTCCTGCGAATCACCGGATTACCGGGACGCGTTCAGGGGACCGTTCGTCCTCGATCATACTAATAACAGACTGTTCTAACGCCTGATTGTAAGTGCCGACGCGGTCTAACAGTTTCGCCGAAAGTCTCGTAGGCGGGGCTTCTCTCATTCCAGTCGGATTGGGTAAGCGGATTTCAGTTGCGCCTCTGGTGAGGCTACTGCCAGGCTGAGCCACCGCTAGTTATTCGTCGTCGACAGGGCTGTCAAGGCTGGCAATCTGCCGTAGCCAACGGGCGAGATCTCGCTGCAGGACAAGCATGTTCTGCCAACGTTCCCACGGGACTTCAATGAGTGAATTGCGTTCGGATTCTTTCGGCTCCTGGCCGTCAATTGCCAGGTCGCTCAATCGTTCGTGAATGTAGGTTAGTACATCCGCAAGTCGAGCGGCTTGTCCTGGGCTGAGTGCATCTGGTGTGGGGGGCGGTCCGTCCGGAAACAGCGGCAGCTGGAGATCTTCGCCCCCGATTGCCAAATCGCGGTTGAGTTCGGATGCCAGTGAATCTGCTCCGTGCGGCCACTGATCTGAATATTTGAGTGGAGAAAGTGCGGAAACGCGAACACCCATTCGTTGAGCACGTTCTTCGATCTGTGCATCGCTGCCGTATATCAGAGTACAGCGACCAATTTGCAGATGGTCGCCAGGGCGGAGTACTCGCAGCTGAACCGGATGGCCGTTAACTCGACTTCCATTGGTACTATTGAGATCCGTTAGGATTACCTGATCTCGATCTTCCTGAAGCTTGGCATGCACGCGGCTCACGCGTTCATCGTTCAGCCGTATGTCGTTATCTTCTTCACGTCCGATCGTGATTGGCGGGACCAATCTTTCGAAGACATGGCCCCGTTCCAGACCTTCGATGACCGATAAGGTGACCAATACCATCCAACTTTATCCAGAAATTCCAACGACTATGTGCAGATGAAGACTCGAGGCCTAGATCTGATGACGATTCTGAGAGACATCCACTTCAATGTCTTTGTCAGACAATATCACGTGACGGAAAGCCCCGGCAAGTAGGATCATAGCAGTGGTTTTTCTTTGTCGCGCTTGGATTATTTGAGCACGGGCAGTCGGCATCGATTTGCTTCTTATTCGGCCAGAGGACTTTTTCGAGATCTCCATGGCATGGGGCGTTCTACGAGGTTGGTTTTGAGAAACGATGCTACATCCTCCAGCACACGCGGTCTGATTTTTCCTGTTAGAAAGTCTTCGCCAGATGCTGGTGCCGCTTCGATTGATCGAAGTTCGTCGTATTCTTCACCCTTCAGATCAAGCAGACGAAATAGTCGCTTCGCCGTCTTCTCTTCGGCGTCATTTTTTGACGAATGGTAGATTCGAAATGCGATTCCCAATCGAGGGGTACTGAGTGGCTTCAGAATCTTTGTTGAATTGAAGCCTCGTGTTTTTTGAGGGCTGAACATGACGATTGCTTGAACATCCTGTCCGCGCGGCGTGCGATCTGCAAGTTGTGGCGCGTCCTGCCAGGGGCGTTTATTCCAGTCGTTTAATGCGAACGCAGCTCCAACCAAACAGCTGGCGCCGCTGCTGACGATTGCCAGTTTGCGAATGTTGAGTTCTTCTGCTTCATGTCTTTCCAGCAGGAATGCTTTCACTGCTTCCATGTCGCCAACGACCATGTTCCGATAGTCGACGGCAAGAATCTTCTGTCGTTTTGCGGTAGGTCCCTTTTCCGGACGGAGGCTGTCGCCGTGTTTTCTCAGGTCAACGGCCATTACAGCGAAGCCACGCTTCTGCAGATCTGTTGCCATCTCTTTCCAGATGTGGCGTGTGACAGCGGATTTGGGATCGCCGTTGGCAGCGGTGAGCAGCACAACAACCGGAGATTCCTTGCCTTTGCTGGATTTGTAGTAGGTCACATGAATTGGCCAGTCATCGGTGGCTGTGAGGATGTAATCGTCGGTGTTACTGTCCTCAATAATGGCGGCAGAACAATCTGTGCCAGTTGCCGGGATGCAAACTGCCAGAAGGAGCAGGATGGCAGCCCATATCGAGAATTTTCCTGCTGCCGGGTCATGGCTGCCAACCGTGCCGGACCGGCTGCATGGGGCGCTGGAACTTTTGTAAATTCTTTTTTTCATCATGTTCCCTTCCATGAATGGAACTCTCTGGCAATCGCAGGGCACCACCAGCCTCCATGATGCAAATCACCAACCTGCCAATACACGTGAGTGAGGGACGAATGCCGTGCTGGCGGCGGTCGCGACGCTCGGTCTACTCATTGACAAACCCGTGAATTCAGTCTACGGGGGAGGTATGGTTAGGTCAATAAAGGCAGTGAATGGAACAAGTTACGACTTATAAAAGATATTTTTTCAGGGGCAATACGTGTGAAAAATCGCTTGACCTGGACGAAGCCGCAGGACAACCGGCATTTGCTCATGCGATCTGTTGATTTCCCGCAGAAAACACTCAGATTTCACGGGTATTGACAGGCCTTTTCCGCGTAGAACTAGCACGAAGGTGCCGTTAGTCCAGAATATCAGGTTGAGTGGAATCTTTTTGATTATGCCTTTTTAAGACACAGCTGCTGGCTTTCATGGTGCGGTTATCGATTTCTTCACTTGCCGCCGATGTTGCAAGGAGGGAAACTCAAGGTCGTACTAGGGTGTCCTCGGTGGTTTTTGGCGGAGGTCTTACGGACTCGTATCAAAGCTTCCTTACAATATCCCACTCTGTTGGCCCCCACCCGCGTTTTCACTCACTCACCCAGAATTAGATAATCGTTTGGATTCGTCGCAATCAGCACGATTGAAACGTCTCAGACTGATGCACCTCAATGTCAGATAATTTTCAAGCCTGTCCACGCTGCGATTCTCTCATCCTGTCAGATACGGATGCCTGTCCTGAATGCGGTTACGTATTCAGGGAGGGCGGAGTTGCGATTGCAACTGCCAGGCATGAACGCGTTGCGACCCCCTATCAGCAGTGCCCTAAGTGCGGCGACGAAGTTCCTGCCGGATTGGTAAGATGCTGGACGTGTAATGCGTTTATGCGCGAAGATGTTGCCGAGGAATACAAGAAGCTTGTCGATAGTCCGCAAAAAATTATCTTCAGCGATCTGCCTCCTAATGAACGTACTGAGACGCTTCCCCCTCGCGAGACCAGAGGTGGATACGCTCGTCTACTGGACGCAGGAGACGATGAATTCACGTTACAGCAAGAAGATGCGTCCGCCACCGGCTTTGAATTAGATTCGGTGGCTGAGGGTGCACCAACAACAGCGTCGCCAAAATCGATTCCAGCATCAACTGAGAAAGCTGATGAAAAATCGGCGGCAATGCCGCAGCGGATCAAGGCAGAGCAAGATGTTCAAACCTCTGACTCCGTGTCTGTTGAGTCGACATCAAAATCTGATAGTGCCTCTACTTCTGATGATGCTGCCCCCGCAAAAGAAGTCAGCGCAGATGACTTGCTTGGTATTGCTTTGGTTCAGGAAAAAGAGAGTGGGCAGCGTAGACGAAAACGCCAGGCGAAATTGAGACGAAAACGTATTCTAATTCCATGCTCAGCGTGTGGAGTCTGGCTGCGCGTCCATGAAGAACAGGCTGGAAAGACCGTTCGGTGTCGAAGTTGCCAGACGACTGTTTCGGTGCCGGAGATCCGAAAGAAAGACAAGGCTACCAGCGAAGTAGAGGCTCCCCGAGTTGAGCTGGAATGGCTAACGGATGTTCATCTTCACTTAGTCACTCCAACGGAAATATCACTCAAACCTGGAAGTCTGCAGGATTCATTTCAAACGGCAGATCTTGTCTTCAATGACGACGGACTTCAACTGATTGCATTAGGTTCAGCTCCAAAGAAAAAGTCTCTCTTCTCCCGAGGCGGTACAGATGAGATTTCTGAGAAACGCAGCGCGGTACGCGAACATATTGGGAAATCAGGAGAGTTCACGAAGTTACCGGATGCTGAACTGCTTTCTGTCGCGACGGATGAGCTGTCTTCTATCAGGTTGGTCCAGCCAGTGCGGAAAGCTCATGAATCTATGTTCGCGGGTGTGGCTGTTTTTGGTGAAGGACGTATTGCCGTCTATCTGCCGTTGATGCTGGACAGCGAGCAACAGGCTTTTTGTTCGATGCCGTTGAATTTGTGGCGACAGTTTTCCAGACAGTTGAGGTCTGTCGGGGTAGAGTTGCCAGCCCAGGCAAATGGGGTTCCAGAGCAGGAACATCACATTTCTCCGTTGTGTCATTATACGCAGGCAAAGGTCGAATCCATTCGAGATGCTGCTTACTACACGAATGACGATGCCTTCGAGCTTGAACTGACTGGCTATCGCTGTACGGCCTGTGGCATTGCAGTTTCTGAATCAGGTCGCGCCAAACACAAATTGGGTGGCTCCGCTGGTAAGTCCATCGCCAAAGCAAAATGCCCTAAGTGCGAATCCAAATTCGGCAATGATCCGATGTACCGAATTACCAAAGGTCCTGAAGCAATGGAATCGGAAGCAATGGAATCGGAAGCAATGGAATCGGAAGTAGAGACATCCGCGGGTGAGGCATAAGTGTGCTCCCTTCTTCGGTGGGGCATCAGCCGCGCATACAAACACCCCGTTCTGAGTGAACAGCCTCGGGGTGTTTGGTTCATGGGCCGACTAGCGACGTGTGTTAATAGGCACCGTCTGTGGCTTTGCTGTCGTACGCTGTACGGTCTGCGTTATATTTACGCTGTGCGGCGACCTTGTTTGTAAATTGAAATTCTGGACCAGCCGGATGATACTGGACATCATCTGACAGATAACCAGGCGACGGCAATGTTTGCCCGCCGACAGTGGTCTGGCATCCTGTCAGGAAAATACTGGACGCGATAGCTGCAGTTGCGACCAGCACAAGTCCTGTTCGGCCTTCTGAATGCTGCACCGGACTTACCCCTAATTCTGTTTCGTATAAGATTCACACAAGTGCGCGAGGCCTTAGCCTGGAATGTGTGAGTAATGACTGGATACCATTCCTCAGTCTCATCGACGGACGAAGACTTGATGATTGGCAAAACCCTCGCAATCGTTACAGGTTGTTTGGATTCATCGACATCAAACAATGCCTGTCGGCACTTCCTGCCGAACCGGGTGTGTTCAGGAAATAGAGCATGCAGATCTCCGCTGTTCAGACAGACGTGACAATCGCCAATTCAGCTGCCAACCTGGAGAGGCTTCGAAAACATATAGCTATTGAATCTGCTGCCGGTAGTCAGTTGATTGTGTTTCCGGAGTGCTTTGTCTCAGGTTACTGCTTTCAGTCGCTGCAAGAAGCTATTCCGCATGCTCAACCGGTCGATGGAGCATTTACACAATCAGCAATTCAGTTGTGCAGGGAGTTTGATTGCAGCATCGTGTATGGCATGCTCGAGTTAGTGGGAAACGATGTCTTCAACACCGCCGTGCTGGTTGGCCCCCAGGGGGTCGCAGGGTCGTACCGCAAGGTACATTTGCCGTGGTTGGGTGTCGATCGGTTCACTACACCAGGCGATCGTCCGTTTGAGGTGATTGAAATGGAGGGGCTTCGAATCGGAATGTTGATCTGTTACGACGCCGGGTTTCCGGAAGCGCCGCGTACCCTGGCTTTGGATGGTGCGGATCTTATTGTTTTGCCGACGAACTGGCCTCCGGGAGCAGAACAGCTGGCCGAGTATGCTATCAACACGCGCGCCATGGAAAATTCGGTGTACTTCGTTGCAGCCAATCGAGTGGGACAGGAGCGAGGCTTCGAATTCATCGGTTTCAGCCGGATTTGCGATCCGGCCGGCAAGACTCTGGCAGTCGGTGACCATCAGAACGAATGCGTGCTGCGTGCTTCTGTGGATCCTGCTCGAGCACGCAAAAAACGCTTTACCAGAGTTCCCAAAGAACACATGATTGATCGGATGGCTGACCGTAGGCCTGAAATGTACAGCCGGCTGTGTGAGCCTCACGAGTTGCCTCGACCTGGACGAGATGACGACTAACATTGCCGCGAATGGATTGACTGCTTACATCTGACGACGGGCGACATCGGCGATGTCCCAGAAGGAGCACAGATGATTGTTAACTTCGGTCGCAATTTGAATTTTGAACCGAATCAATTTGTCGAGCCGCGGTCGGAAGCTGAGCTTCTTAAAATTCTGTCTTCTAATCCCGGTCGACGGTTTCGAGTCATTGGTTCACGGCATGCGTGGAGTCCATTGATCAACACAGACGACGTAGGCATCACTCTTACGCATTTTAAGGATGTGGCTCTCACGAAGAACAACGATGGTCGATTCCTGGCGACCGTCGGTGCTGGATGCGAAATTCGGCGGCTTTTGAAGCTGCTGAACAAACACGATCTAACAACGCCATCTGTCGGACTGATTACGTCACAAACAATTGCCGGTGCCATTTCGACTGGGACTCACGGATCGGGCCGCCAAAGTCTTTCTCACTACATCAAGTCTGTACGGTTGGCGGTTATTGACCCGGCAACCGGCCAGGCCGTCGTGAAGACGTACGATCGAGGTCCCGAACTGGCGGCAGCTCGTTGTGGACTTGGCTGCCTCGGAGTCCTGATCTCCGTACAGTTTTACTGCATTCCTCAATTTGCTGCTGCCGAATGTACTCAGGTTGTCGAAACGCTTGAGGAGGTTCTGAGGCTGGAAGCTAAGTATCCGATACAGCAATTTTATTTGATTCCTCATCTCGACGAAATCTATGTGTCGACTCGCCGTGAAGCCCTGGCGTGCGACGGAAATGCAGGCCTGAAATCGATTCTGTACCGCATGTATTGTCTATTGGGAATTGACGTTGGCTATCACCTCTTTGTACTGCTGATGGGGTGGTTTTATCGGTCCGGTTGGTTCATCCGTTGGTTCTATCGTAAGGTCTTCCCACGTGCGATTTGGTGTGACACTGTGGTGGTCGACCGTAGTGACCGAATTTTAACGATGGCTCACGAACTGTTTCGCCATTTTGAAACAGAGATTTTTGTGAAAGAAAGATATCTTAAAGACGCGGTGATCTTTGTGAATGCGACGGTCGATTCATTCGCCGATCGGAACACACTGGTTCCGGAATCGTTTGCCTCAAGCGTTGAGGAAATGGGAATGTCCGAACGGCTGCATCAGTTGCGAGGATCGTGGATACATCACTACCCCATTTGTGTACGGAAGGTTCTTCCTGACGATACGCTGATTTCCATGTCAGCCGGGACGGAAGCGGTCTATGCGATGAGCTTTATCACCTACGATCGTGATCGCAGAGACTTTCGTAACTTTTCGTCGTTTCTGGTCACAACGATGGCGACCCGGTTTGGTGCCCGTCCGCACTGGGGAAAGCACTTCGATCTGTCCCCCGAAATACTTCGGAGCCTGTATCCGAAATTCGAACGGTTCAACCGGATTCGCCATAACCTGGATCCCGACGGACGCTTTGGAAATGCTTTCCTCGATGAAATTATGGAGCCGAAAACGGAAGCCTGACTGATTTTTTGCCTGTCGGACAGGATTCAGGTAATCCAGCGTGGGTTATTGAGTCCCGGATATTATTTGGCCATAAGTACGCGTGCTGACAAAGACATTGAACCCCGCTCCTTGCTACGTTGTCTTGCTGTCGCATGATACTCCTCGTGGATGGATGGACAGCCGACGATTGGTTCGCAACGATTCGCAGTATGGCAGCATTACCCTCCAATTCAGAAAGTTCTCTGCGCTCCTTCGCGTTAGAAGTTGTTCATCGACTTCGCGGCGCTGGTTTCGAAGCCGTCTGGGCCGGCGGATGCGTGCGTGATGCCTTGCTGGGAGTTGCTCCTGCCGACTATGACGTAGCGACGTCTGCTCTCCCTGACGACGTGATTCGGTTATTCGGCAGCAGGAAGACTGTGGCCGTTGGGGCCTCTTTCGGCGTGATCCTCGTTCAGGGAAAGCACAAGTCAGACGGTCAGGTTGAGGTGGCGACATTTCGATCTGATGGGGAATACTCAGACGGTCGCCGACCGGACAGTGTCCAGTTCTGTTCTGCAGAAGAGGACGCATGCCGTCGAGACTTTACGATCAATGGAATGTTCTTCGATCCTGCTGCCGATCAGGTGATTGATTATGTCGGTGGCCAGCAGGATCTCGAACGAGGTGTTGTTCGTGCAATTGGAAATCCTGAAGAACGTATTGAAGAAGACAAACTCAGAATGTTGCGAGCGCCACGCTTTGCCGCAAGATTCGATTTCTGCCTTGATGAAGCAACCGCTGCTGCCATTCGGCTGCATGCTGCGAATCTTAAGCAGGTTAGTATTGAACGTGTTGCTCAGGAACTGCGTCGAATGTTGAGCCATTCTTCCAGACATCGCTCATTACAACTACTGGTTGAGACAGCGTTGTTTCCAGTTCTGTTTCCATCGGTTTCTGAGGCTGGTGAACAGATCGTTCATCGCATTGCGCCGTTTCTGTCACTTCCAACCTTTGAACCTGCACTGGCAGCCATCCTGCAAGAGCAACTCAATGGGACGGCAGATCGATACAAGTTGCGGACATTGAAAGTGGCTATAGTGTGTCGAGATCTCAAGTTGTCCAACGAAGAGACATCAACTGTATGTTGGCTGTGTGATGCTTTCGATCGCTCATCAAGTCCCAGTGAATTGCCACTACATGAACTCAAGCCGCTGCTCGCAGACCCTAGACACAAATTGCTGCTGGATTTGATGAACGCATTTGTTCGTGCCGAGCTTCGAGCCCCGAGTGGTGTAGAGTTCCTCAGTACCTATCTGGCAAAGACTTGTGCCGAGCAATTGAATCCGGATTTACTCATTACCGGTACAGATCTGATTTCACTAGGAATGAAGCCGGGCCCCGAATTCAGCGAGACTCTGCGGCAATTGCGGAATGAGCAGTTGGACGAACAACTCAATACACACGAAGAAGCGATGGAGAGAGCGCGGCTGTTGTGTTCAGTAGATGGTCGTTAAGTTGTTTGGTCCGCATCAGAGATGGGCCCTGCAGCGCATGGAGGGAAAGAATGGTGGGGTACAGGTTATCGCTGATTGCAATCAATTCGATTAACCGGGCATGGCTGTCCTGATGGACTCACTCGGGAAATCTTAGCTGTATGCGGAAATCTTTCTCACCACAATGCATCCATACCCAGGGGCGGTACATCCGAGATTTGTTCATCGCATCAACAGGAAATTCTGATCGCTCGTGACGTTATGTTCCGGCTCCGACGAGGGCAGCTTCAGTGGGGGGCTGCTGTGATTATTTCTTGCGGCGTTTTGGCTTGTATTGGTGTGTTGGCTGGCCGATGACGGCTTCGGCGGCTTCCATTAGTGTTTCTGAAAGCGTTGGGTGAGCGTGAATGGATTCGGCGAGGTCGCGAGCAGTTGCCCCCATTTCAATGGCGAGTACAGCTTCCGCGATCATCTCACCGGCTCCTGGTCCGACGATGCCGACTCCCAGCACACGCTGTTTTTTAGGCTCGACGATCAGTTTGGTCATACCTTCGGTGCGGCCAATGCTTTGAGCTCGACCAGAAGCTGCCCAGGAGAATCGTGTGACAATGACCTCCGTACCCTGCTCTTTCGCTTCTCCTTCCGTGAGTCCGCACCACGCCAGTTCCGGATCTGTGAAGACCACCGCCGGGATAGCGATATTGTCGAATTCTCCAGGTTCGTTCAAGAGAGTTTCGATCGCCACATGAGCTTCACGAGTTGCCTTATGTGCGAGCATTGGTTCACCAGCAATGTCACCAATCGCCAGTAGCTTTGGGTCTGTTGAACGCTGATTTCGATCGACGGTAATGAAGCCACGCTCGTCGAGTTGCGCGTGTGTGTTTTCCAATCCCACGTCGCGATTATTTGGACGCCGTCCAACAGAAACAAGGACACGGTCGAATGTTTGTTGCGGATCGACATCAGTGCCTTCAAGTGCTGCAACGATGCCGTCGTCGGTTGCTGTCAGGCTGGCGACCTTTGTTTCCAGATGAATCGCGGCAAATTGGTCTACGAGCTGTTTCTGAAGTGGTCGCACGAGATCGCGATCAGCTCCTGGCAACAGACCGGCAGTCATTTCAACCACTGTGACTTTCGTCCCAAGTGCGGCATAGACGGACCCCATCTCGAGACCGATATAGCCGCCACCAATAACAAGTAGTCGGTCGGGGATGTCAGGGAGTTCCAGGGCCCCCGTTGAATCCATAACGCGGTCGTCGCCGATATCAAAGATTGCTGGCAACGCAGGCAGAGAACCTGTCGCCACAATACAATGATCAAATGTGACAGTCGAGGAGTTGCCATCCGAGTGCGCA
>Ga0315315_10006621_pt1 | contig 10710 bp, 11 predicted proteins | sample M140m3416metaG_FD_203699 | JGI IMG/M metagenome (GOLD analysis project Ga0315315, IMG submission 203699) | Ammonia-oxidizing marine archaeal communities from Monterey Bay, California, United States - M1 40m 3416 | ecosystem: Environmental > Aquatic > Marine > Intertidal zone | place: USA... | reverse complement strand
AACATGTGTAAGTGTTTGTTGTCTGGATGAATCGGAGATTTTTTTTGTAAAATTTTTCTTAAAAATGAAAAAAGTACTTCAAAAAAAAGATAAAATAAAAGCGTACAAAAGAAGAATGAGGAAATAGTAGAATTTAGGTTATTTGTTATTATTGTATTTAAGCCAGTGAGCGCTCCCATTGTGTAGGCTCCACTGTCACCTAGAAAAATTTTTGCACTCGGGAAATTAAATAATAAAAACGACAATAGAATTATAATTTGAGAGATTATTAAAATAGAAAATTCTAAGTTATTATTATTAATATTAATGAAAGCTAATATAACATTTATGATAATTAAATTAATTGTTAGTAAACCATTAAAACCATCTATTAAATTAGCTCCATTAATTACAAATAAAAAACATAGGAGCACAAATATTGAGGAAAAAATGTGACTCGACATTAAGGAGGTCAAAAATGGAATATCTACATTAAGGATCTTTATAGGCAACAGATATATGGAGACAAAAAGAAGAATTATCATAATTATTAATCTGCTTAATGGTTTTATGTTAATTCTCAAATCATCTAAAAAACCAATTATAAACACTGAACAACTTATAAAAATATAATTATATAAAACTTCTTCATACAATAAGTAATATATATAAAAAAAAATACTTAAAGAAATAATTGAAGCTATTCCCCCGCTTCGGGTAACGGGTGTCTCGTGAAAAGCCTGGGGCTTTAAAAAATCCCTATCAAGTAAAGCTCCACCTTTTATTTTATGTGAGTATTTACTTGTAAGCAAAAAAATAAAAAAACTAATTAAAGCAAATATTGACAGAAAACTTGCTTCGATTGACTCTGTTCCCATTTATTTGTTTATCCTTTGTTATTTTTCTTAAATATATAAATTCCGATAAGTATTACAACTAATGATGCTATCACTTTCCAAGTAATTACTTCATCCATGAGAAAATAGCCAAAGATTATTCCAAAAATAGGTATTAAATATGCTACTTGAGTTTGAAAAACTAAACCATTTACTGTTAATATTCTAAATCTAATTAACCAGGCAAAGCCTGTTGCAATCACACCTAAATACAATAATGAAAGAGTCGAAGCAAAAGTTGGGGAGGAGTCCCAAGGTGTTTCAATAATTAATGAAAAAGGCAAAAGGAAAATTACTGACCATAAAGTTGTAGAAGTTGTAACATTTTCATTTTTTTTATTTTTTAATCTTAAAGTCAACAAACCTCCAATGCAGTAAAATGTTGATCCTAAAATAGTAATAAGAGCATAAATATAATTTTCACTGTTAATAATTACTTTGTCAAAAAATAATAATACAATTCCACTAAATCCAATTAAGACACCTAAAGATTTTAAATAAGATAATTTTTCATCTTTTGTAAAAAAATGTGCAAGTATTGATCCACTCAAAGGAGTCGTACTCATTAATATCGCTGCAAGGTAACTGTTTATTTTCGCTGTACCTATTGCAATAAGTACGAAAGGTATTGCAATGTTGCATAGTCCAATTAAAGCGTACCAATTCCAATTTTTACTGAAAGCCTCGATCTTTATTCCGCTAATTTTACAAAGGATTAATAAAGGTATGCTTGCAAAGATTACTCTTACTAAAGCAAGTGTAATCGGGTCATAGGAGTAAGTTGCAATTTTTATATTAAAGAAAGAGGACCCCCAAATAACGGCCAACAATACTAATAAAGATAAATCATAGGTATTAGCTTCTCTCATTGTAATTTTGATATGTGGATATGTGATAAATGCATAGCTGATATATATATTTAATTATACTATAAAAAGCATCCTTATATATGTTCAAAGCAACTAAATATAATTTTAGAGGAGCAAAATGAGTTCAAAAGATATTCTTAAGCTTTTAAAGGATAAACAAATCGAATTTGTGGACCTAAGATTCACTGATCCTAAAGGTAAACTTCAACATTTAACCATGGACTCTACCGTCGTCGATGAAGATATGTTGGATAACGGAGTTTTTTTTGACGGATCTTCAATAGCCGGGTGGAAAGCTATAAACGAGTCAGACATGATTTTAAAACCTGACTTAGAAAGACCAATAATTGATCCTTTCAACTCTCATACAACAGTAAATTTATTTTGCGATATCTTAGATGCAGTAAAAAAAGATCCTTATGGAAGAGACCCAAGAGGAACTGCAAAAAAAGCTGAAGCATATCTAAAAAAATCAGGTATCGGAGACAAATCATACTTTGGACCAGAGCCAGAGTTTTTTGTCTTTGACGACGTAAGATTTAAAAACGATATGAACGAAACTAGCTTCAGTATTGATAGTTCCGAAGGACCTTATAATACTGGAAAAAAATACGAAAATGGTAACATGGGTCACAGACCAGGAATAAAAGGTGGTTACTTTCCTGTACCCCCAGTTGATAGTGCTCAGGATATGCGAGGAGAATATTTGAAAGCTCTCAAGGACATGGGAGTTAAAGTTGAGAAACACCACCACGAGGTAGCACCAAGTCAGCATGAATTAGGTATGTACTTTGGTACTTTAACTAATATGGCGGATAATGTTCAACTTTATAAATATGCTGTTCAAATGGTTACTCATTCCTTTGGAAAAACAGCTACATTTATGCCAAAGCCAGTAAAGGGAGACAATGGTTCAGGAATGCACTGTCACCAATCTATCTGGAAAGGTAACACACCATTATTTATGGGTAAAGAATACGCAGGTCTATCTAAAGAAGCTTTATACTATATAGGTGGAATTTTAAAACATGCTAAAGCTATAAATGCCTTTTCAAACGCAACAACTAACAGTTACAAGCGTTTGATACCTGGTTTTGAAGCTCCGGTAATATTAGCTTATTCTGCAAGAAATAGATCAGCGTCATGTAGAATACCAGTAATTATGAATCCTAAAGCTGCAAGAATGGAAATTAGATTTCCAGATGCTGCTGGTAATCCTTATTTAACGTTCGCCTCAATGCTGATGGCCGGAATTGATGGAATTAAAAATAAAATAGATCCAGGTAAAGCTTTTGATCAAGATTTATACTCTTTATCTGAAGATGAAGTGAAAAAACTTCCTACAGTTTGTGGTTCTTTAAGAGAGGCAATGCAAAGTCTTGATAAAGACAGAAAGTTTTTAACTGAAGGTGGAGTATTCACTGATGATCAGATTGACGCTTACATTGAGTTAAAGTTCCAAGAAATCTATAAATTTGAACATACACCGCATCCAATTGAATTTGAGATGTATTATAGTGGTTAAACTTTAAAAGACTCGCCGCAACCGCAACGCTCAGTTTCGTTTGGGTTCTTAAATATGAATTGAGAGGAAAATTTTTCTTTCTTGTAATCCATTTCTGTTCCTAAAAGATACATTATTGCTTTAGGATCTATTAAAACTTTTACTCCTTTTTCTTCTATAATTTCCTCATTAGGTTTTATATCTTTTGCATATTCCATTATGTAAGACATTCCAGCACAACCTCCAGATTTTACACCCACTCTTACGCCAATGGTTTTTCCTTCAGCTTTAGACATAATTTCTTTAATTCTTTCAGCTGCGTTCTGACTTAATTTTATTACCTGTTCCCTCATAAATTTAATTCCAATTTTGCCGCTTCAGACATTTTATCTTTAGTCCAAGGCGGATCCCAAACTAATTTTAAATCAACGTCGTTAACACCATTAAGCTTTAATATATTATCTTTAACCATTTTAGGCAAACTTTCAGCCACAGGACAATTTGGAGTAGTTAAAGTCATCTCTATATTAACTTTATTTTCATCATTGATCTCTATTTTGTAAATTAGGCCAAGCTCATAAATATTCACAGGTATTTCAGGATCATAAATTTTTTTAATCTCTAAAATTACTTTTTCTTTTAATTCACTCATTTTTTCTCTACTGCAGACAAACATGTATGCCAAGCCATTGTCGCGCATTTAACTCTCATTGGAAATTCTTGTACTCCAGATAACGATGTAATTGTAGTTATCTGGTCTTCCGAAAGACTATTAATTGTAATTTTTGCTTTATTCTTTATCATATTGAGAAAATCTTCATTAATTTTCTTTAAAAAAGATAAATTTTTTCCTTTTACTGTTTCAGTCAAAATAGATGCTGATGCTAATGAAATTGCGCACCCTTCTCCCTCAAAACTCAAATCTTCAATTTCTTTATCTTTATTAAGTTTTAAATAAATATGAACTTTATCTCCACATAAAGGATTATGAGCTTTTGCATCATTAGTGTAGCCGTCACACTTTCCTTTATTCCTAGGATTTTTTCCATGATCTAAAATTATTTCTTGATATAATTCTTTAAGTTCCATTTAATTTTGAAATACTTTTTGACAATTTTGTATCGCATCTGACAGTTTGTCTATATCCTCTTTGTCATTGTAAACACCTATAGAAGCTCTAGCTGTTGCGGATATGCCAAGTTTATCATGTAAAATTTGACAACAGTGATGTCCAGCTCTAATTGCAACACCATCATCATCTAAAATAGTTGCAATATCATGTGGGTGAATATCTTTCAAAGTAAAACATAATACTGACCCTCTTTCTTTGGGATCGCCAATTATATTTACGGAATTATTTTTTCTTAATTTTTCCAAACCATATTGTAAAATCTTATTTTCATGAGAAGCAATATTTCTAATACCTAAATCCTCAATAAAATTAAGTGACTCAGCAAACGCGACGACTTCTGCTGTTTGCATTGTCCCTGCTTCAAATTTTGTATAAGCGTCAGCAAAAGTAATATTATCTTTTTTTACCTCGTTAATCATTCCTCCCCCGCCCTGATATGGAGGCAAGTCATCAACCCATTTTTTTTTCATATACAATACACCCAGACCATTTGGACCATACATTTTATGGCAAGATATTGCATAAAAATCACAACCAATTTTTTGCATATCAATTTCAGAATGAGGCGCACCTTGTGTACCATCAATTAAAACTGGAATATTTTTTTCTTTTGCGAGATCTACAATTTTTGTAATTGGTAAAACTGCTCCTGTTACGTTTGATATGTGAGTGATAGCAATAATTTTTGTTTTATTTGTTATAAGTTTTTTAATTTCCTCTATTTCAATATCACCATCTTCATTAACTTGGGCAAATTTAATTACAGCTCCTTTTTCAGTTCTTAAGAAGTTCCAAGGTACATAATTTGAGTGATGTTCAAGCTCCGTAATTAATATTTCATCCCCTTTATCGATATATTTTTTTCCATAAGATGAAGCTACTAAATTAATGGCTTCTGTTGCACCTTTAGTAAATATTATTTCTTCTCTATGCTTAGCGTTTAAATATTTTTGAACTTTATCTCTTGTAGCCTCAAATCTATTTGTCGCTTTTACTGCTAGAGTGTGAACGCTTCTTCCAACATTGGAGAACTCTGTTTCATAAAAGTTTGAGATTTTATCTATTACAACTTTTGGTTTTTGGGACGAGTTAGCGCTGTCTAAATAAACTAAAGGTTTACCATTAATTTTTTGTTTAAAAATTGGAAACTCTTTTTTTATATTTTTAATATCCATTAATTTGTCTTTCTAATTTTTCTTTTAAAAAATTTTTTATTTTTCCTTCAGATAATCTTTCTAGAACTTCACTCAAAAAACCATTTATAAGCATTTCAAATGCTTTCTTTTCAGGAATTCCTCTTGATTTAAGATAATGTATTAAATTTAAGTCTACACTGCCTGAAGTAGAACCGTGAGAACATTTCACATCATCAGCATAAATTTCTAATTCGGGCTTTGCATCAAACTCTGCTTTATCATTTAAAATTAGAGCTTTGCTTAATTGATAGGCATCTGTTTTTTGCGCAATATTTTTCACAAAAATTTTTCCTTGATAAACTCCTTTGCTTTCACCGTTTAAAACATTTTTTACCTTTTGATAACTATGGCAATGTGGGGTGTTATGATTTATTTGAGTCTTAATTTCTTGATGCTCATTATTCATTAAATTCAAAGCCGAAAAAACACTACTATTTGAATTTTCTTCATTAAGATTTATTTCAATATCAAGCTTATTAAATTTTAAACCTGAGGGTAATAAATAGTTTTCGAAAGTCGAATTTTTTTTTATATCACTGGTAATATACTTATAAAAATAACCATTACATTTAGAGCTATTAACTAAAATATTTTTTAACAAAGAGTCTTTTTTAACTTTTATATTTTCTAAAGTGTTCACCATAAAGTTTTCTTTTGAAGAATTATTTATATAATTAATTAAATTTAATTCTGAATTTTCATTTAAAATAATCGAATTTTTATGATTGACTATTGTTTCCTTCAGCGAATTTGAAAAATTATTATAAATAACTAATGGTTTTTTTAATTTATAATTTTTGGAAATCTCTAATGAAAAACCACCTGTGGCTAGAGCATTATTAAGAAAGTATAATGAATTTTTACTATCAAAAGATAGCTCGTTCTTATGATTAAAATTATCTATTGAGATTTTATCTTTTTCTTCATAAGAAAAATCTTTAGATATAAGTTTGCCATTTAATAATGAAATAAAATTATGCTCAAAATCATCAATTATTTTGAATTCTGTCTCACTTGGTAAAAAATCATTATTGATAATTTTGTTAAAGTTATTACTTAAAATTAAATTTAAATCAGAAAATTTCCAATTTTCATCTTTTTTATTAGGAAAACCAGTTTGATAAAAAAGTTCTAAGTTTTTTTTTCTTAAGTTTATTTCTTCTGAAGAAAGATTTTTTATCTTATTTATTTTAAAATCGTAATTTTGTTTCATCTAAACTATATTTGAGTAACCTGTTTTTTCTAATTGAATACCGAGGTCTGAGTCACCAGTTTTAATAATTTTTCCATTAGATAGAACGTGGACATAATCAGGTTTTATATAATCTAATAATCTTTGATAGTGAGTAATTATTAAAAAAGCATTATCTTTATTTTTATAAGAATTCACTCCATCAGCCACAATTCTAAGTGCGTCAATATCTAAACCTGAGTCTGTCTCATCTAAGATTGATAGCTTTGGCTGAAGGAGTTTCATTTGTAAAATTTCATTTTTTTTCTTCTCGCCGCCAGAAAACCCAACATTAAGTTGACGTGATAAAAATTTCTCGTCAATGCCAAGTTCTGAAGCTTTTTTCTTTATTAATTTTAAAAAAGTTAAGGTATCTAACTCTTTCTCTCCTTGTGCTTTTCTAATTGAGTTCAAGGAAGTTCTCAAAAAAGTGTTTGTATTTACTCCTGGTATTTCTAAAGGATATTGAAATGCTAAAAAAATTCCTTTTTGTGCTCTTTCTTCAGTTGAGAGTTCACTTAAACTCTCCCCATTATATTTGATAACACCTTTTATCTCATAGCCGTTTTTACCTGATAACACATTTGCCAATGTACTTTTTCCTGAACCATTAGGGCCCATAATTGCGTGCACTTCTCCAGGCTTTATATCTAAATTCAATCCATTCAAAATTTGTTTGTTATCAATAGTTGCTTCTAAATTTTTAATATTCAACATTATCCAACACTTCCCTCCAAACTTATCGCTACAAGCTTTTGTGCTTCAACTGCGAACTCCATGGGTAATTGCTGCAAAACTTCTTTGCAGAAACCATTTACAATTAAGCTTACCGCTTCTTCTTGGTCTAGACCTCTTTGATTACAGTAGTAAAGTTGTTCTTCATTTATTTTAGTCGTAGTTGCTTCATGCTCTATTGTTGAAGTTGCATTATTATTTTTGATGTATGGAATTGTATGTGCTCCACATTTATTGCCCATTAGTAAAGAGTCACATTGAGTGTAGTTTCTTGAGTTGATTGCCTTATTTTTAATTTCAACAAGTCCTCTATACATATTGTCTGCATTTCCTGCTGATATTCCTTTTGAAATAATTTTGCTTTTTGTATTTTTACCTAAATGTATCATTTTTGTACCAGTGTCTGCTTTTTGAAAATTATTTGTAATTGCTATTGAGTAAAATTCTCCAACAGAGTTGTCACCTTGTAAAATACAACTGGGGTATTTCCATGTAATTGCTGAACCAGTTTCAACTTGTGTCCACGAAATTTTAGAATTTTTTCCTCTACACGCACCTCTTTTGGTAACAAAATTGTAAATTCCTCCAACTCCTTTTTCGTCTCCTGGATACCAATTCTGAACAGTCGAATATTTAATTTCCGCATCATCTAATGCTACTAACTCCACATTTGCAGCATGAAGTTGATTTTCATCTCTCATTGGAGCAGTACAACCCTCTAAATAACTTACGTAACTTCCCTTATCAGCTATAATTAAAGTTCTTTCAAATTGACCAGTTTCAGAAGCATTAATTCTGAAATAAGTAGATAATTCCATCGGACACTTTGTATTTGGCGGAATATAAACAAAAGAACCATCTGTAAAAACTGCTGAATTTAAAGTAGCAAAATAATGATCACTTAACGGTATTACCGAACCAAGATATTTTTTTACGAGGTCTGGATGTTTTTGAATTGCTTCAGATATAGAACAAAATATTATTCCTTTTTTTGTCAGTTCATCTTTAAAAGTAGTAGCAACTGAAACGGAGTCAAAAACCGCGTCAACTGCTATCCCATTTAATCTTTTTTGTTCTACTAAAGGTATTCCAAGTTTTTTGTAAGTTTCTAATATTTTTGGATCTATCTCATCTAAACTTTTTGGTTTTTCGGAGGCACTTTTAGGTGCCGAATAATAATATAAGTTTTGATAATCTATTTTTGGGTATTTTGGCTTTTGCCAATCAGGTTCTTTTAAAACTTTTAATCTATTAAAAGCTTTTAACCTCCACTCTAACATCCATTTCGGTTCATTTTTAATATTGGAGATAAATTTAACGGTTTCTTCACTTAGTCCTTTGGGAGATCTAATGTTTTCTACATCTGTAGTAAAACCGTATTTATATTCTTTATTATTTTTTAGATCTTCAGTTTTCATTTATTTAAAATTTGATTTTTTTTTACTAAATCTTGCAGTTTTACTTTTTCAAAAAAATTATTTATGTGTCGATCAAGCTGATCCCATAAATTGTGGGTAATACATTTTGTAGATTTATTATTACAGCCTTTCTTGGATTCTTTTTTACAATTAAGCATTCTTACTTCCTCATCTACTGCTGCGATTATATTTGAAATTTTAATTTCTTCAGGTGAGGCTACTAATATATAGCCACCTTTTGAACCTCTAACGCTTCTTACTAAGTTTTTATTTTTAAGCTTAATAAATATTTGCTCTAAATAAGCTAAGGAAATATTTTGTCTTAAAGATATTTCTGTAAGACTAGTCGGTCCTTTATCTTTAAATAAAGCCAAATCAGCCATTGCCATCACTGCGTATCTTCCTCTTGTAGTTAACTTCATAAATTATCGTTGTATTACAATATTTTTAATTCAATTCCTACTTTTTTAGTATGATTTAAAAAAAAATATTTGCCGCATAAAAACATGCTATAAAACATTACTTTTTTTTAAAAATAGTAATCATTATCAAATATGAAACCAAAAAGTTTAGAAATTTTTATACCTGGGCCAGCTGGAAGACTTGAAGCAAAATATTATAAAAATCCAAAATTTGGGTCTCCTGTTGCAATAGTTTTACATCCTCATCCTCAATACGGAGGAACAATGAATAATAAAATTGTTCAACTTATGTATAATATTTTTTTAGAGAATGGTTTTTCAGTTATAAAAGTTAATTTTAGAGGTGTTGGAAAAAGTGATGGAGTCTTTGATAACGGACAAGGTGAACTATCTGATGCAGCTGCTGCATTAGATTGGATTGAAAGACAAAATTTAGATTACAGTCAATGTTGGGTATCTGGTTTTTCCTTTGGTTCTTTAATTTGTATGCAATTGATAATGAGAAGACCAGAAGTGAATAATTTTATAGCTGTATCTCCTCAGCCTAATGTATATGATTTTTCCTTTTTAGCTCCATGTCCGACCTCGGGTCAAGTTTTATACAGTGAGAATGATGAGCTTGTAACTAAAGAAAGTATTGATGAGTTAAATAATCGAATTAAAAATCAAAAAGGCGTTGAGGTTCTATTTTCAAAAATTAAAAATTCAAATCATTTTTTTAATAATAAGGAAAAAGAATTAATTTTAGAAATAGAAAAATATATTAAAGAAAAAACTGCTTTAATTTAATTTTCAACTAATTCTCCACCCAAACAGGGTTTTTCACATCCAGTTGTTCCAGGAAATGAAATTGGTAATTGCAAAAAAGATCTAGCAGCAAGAAAGGCAAATGCTTGCGATTCTATAAAATCTCCATCAATTCCATATTTATCAATCAACTTAAGATCAATATTTTTCGGCAAATTTTCTTTAATCTTTTTAATTAGAGCTTTATTTTTTCTTCCTCCGCCACAAAGAAGTATTTCGGTAATTTCTTTTTTTGATTTTTTTAGTGATAAAGACAATTCTTCACCAATAATACTTGCTGTAAAATCTGTTAAAGTTGTAACTCCGTCTTCAAAATTTAATCCTCTTATGAAAGATATGTCAAAATCATTAGTATCAAATGACATTTTCTTTTTATTATCTCTATTCATATATAGCTCTTGAGCCTGCTCAAAAATTATTTCATTTTTTGTTCCGCTTAAAGCAATCTGTCCATTTAAATCATACTTTTTATTCGTGTTAGCTCTCACCCAAGAGTCTATTAAGCAATTTCCCGGTCCAAT
>Ga0315315_10006618_pt1 | contig 10713 bp, 10 predicted proteins | sample M140m3416metaG_FD_203699 | JGI IMG/M metagenome (GOLD analysis project Ga0315315, IMG submission 203699) | Ammonia-oxidizing marine archaeal communities from Monterey Bay, California, United States - M1 40m 3416 | ecosystem: Environmental > Aquatic > Marine > Intertidal zone | place: USA... | reverse complement strand
TTATAATGATAAAGAAGATATGGACAAATTATCAGATGCAATTAAAAATTGTCAGAAAGTATTTCAAAATTAAATGGAACTTAAAGAGCTATATCAAGAAATAATTTTAGATCACGGAAAAAATCCTAGAAATAAAGGAAAGTGTGATGGTTATACTAATGACGCAAAAGCACACAACCCTTTGTGCGGTGACAAAGTTCATATTTATTTGAAACTAAACAAAGATAAAGAAATTGAAGATTTAAGTTTTGAGGGTGAGGGGTGTGCTATTTCACTAGCCTCAGCTTCCATTTTAACTGAAACAGTTAAAGGAAAAGATTTATCTTTTTTAAAAAAAATTAATGATGATTTTTTAAATATGATTAAAAATAAAACGAAAATTACCATCAATAGCCTAACAGAAGATCAGGTAACTACAATTGCTTCTTTATCTGGAGTACAAGAATTTCCAATGAGAGTTAAATGTGCAACAATGGCTTGGCATACGTGTTTGTCAGCAGTTGAAAAAAAATGAGTGAATTGAGAGAGAAAATAGTTTCAGAAATTAAAAAGATCTATGACCCTGAAATACCAGTGAATATATACGAATTGGGCCTGATTTATAAAATAGATATCGAAGAGGCTAAAAAAGTAAATATAGAAATGACCCTAACCTCACCAAATTGTCCTGTTGCTGAAAGTTTGCCTAAAATGGTTAAAAATAATATATTAAAGATCGATGGTATTGATGATGTTAATTTAAAATTGGTTTGGGATCCGCCTTGGACTAAAGATAAAATGTCCGAAGCAGCAAAATTAGAATTAAATTTATGAGTGAACAAGTAATAAGATTAAGCCAGAATGCAGCTGAAAGAATTAAAGAAATTATGTCTAAAGCTGAAGAAAAAGCTATTGGTGTTAGAGTTGGCGTAAAAACTGGTGGTTGCGCAGGAATGTCTTACATAATGGAGTATGCAAAAGACATAAAACCAAATGAAGAAATTGTAGAAGATAGAGGAGTAAAAGTTTTAATTGATCCAAAAGCAATTATCTATCTTTTAGGTACAGAAATGGACTATAAAAAAGAAAAGTTTTCATCTCAATTTGTATTCAAGAATCCTAATGAAACCGAACGTTGTGGTTGTGGTGAGTCTTTTAAAGTTTAACCGCTGTAGTACATTTCAAATTCAATCGGATGAGGCGTATGTTCGAATTTGTATATTTCTTGAAACTTTAATTCTATGTAGGCGTCAATTTGATCATCGGTAAAAACACCACCCTCTGTTAAAAACTTTCTATCTTTATCAAGGTTTTGCATTGCTTCTCTAAGCGAACCACAGACTGTTGGAAGTTTTTTAACTTCATCTTCTGATAATGAATACAAGTCGTCATCAAAAGATTTACCTGGATCGATTTTATTTTTGATGCCGTCTATTCCAGCCATAAGCATAGAAGCAAAAGTCAAGTACGGGTTACCCGCTGCATCTGGGAATCTTATTTCACACCTAGCTGCTTTCGGGTTCATGATTACAGGAATCCTGCAAGATGCAGATCTATTTCTTGCTGAATAAGCTAAAATTACCGGTGCTTCAAAACCAGGAATTAAACGCTTATAACTATTCGTTGTCGCATTTGAAAATGCGTTGATTGCTTTTGCGTGTTTCAAAATTCCACCAATATAATATAATGCTTCTTTAGATAAGCCTGAGTATTCTTTACCCATAAATACAGGAGTGTTTCCTTTCCAGATTGATTGGTGGCAATGCATTCCTGAACCGTTATCACCTTTTACTGGCTTAGGCATAAATGTTGCTGTTTTACCAAATGAATGAGTAACCATTTGAACTGCGTATTTGTAAAGTTGAACGTTATCAGCCATGTTAGTTAAAGTTCCAAAATACATTCCAAGCTCATGTTGACTTGGAGCAACTTCGTGATGATGTTTTTCTACTTTTACACCCATGTCTTTAAGTGCCTTTAAATATTCTCCTCTCATATCTTGAGCGCTGTCAACCGGGGGAACTGGGAAATATCCACCCTTTACTCCAGGTCTATGTCCCATGTTACCATTTTCATATTTTTTACCAGTATTGTACGGCCCCTCAGAGCTATCAATGCTAAAGCTGGTTTCATTCATATCGTTTTTAAATCTTACATCATCAAAAACAAAAAACTCCGGTTCTGGTCCAAAATAAGACTTGTCTCCAATTCCAGATTTCTTCAAGTAAGCCTCGGCTTTTTTTGCTGTTCCTCTAGGATCTCTCTCATAAGGATCTTTTTTTACTGCATCTAAAATATCGCAAAAAATATTTAAAGTTGTGTGAGAATTAAAAGGATCTATTATTGGTCTATCTAGGTCAGGTTTTAAAATCATATCTGACTCGTTAATTGCTTTCCAGCCAGCTATTGAGGAGCCGTCAAAAAAGACACCATTACTTAGCATATCTTCATCAACTATTGTTGAGTCCATAGTTAAATGTTGAAGTTTACCTTTAGGGTCAGTAAATCTTAAGTCTACAAATTCAATTTGCTTATCTTTTATAAGTTTTAGGATGTCTTTTGAACTCATTTTGCTCCTTTAAAATTATGCTTAATCGTAGTGAACATATATAAGGATACTTTTTATAGTATAATTAAATATATATATCAGCTATGCATTTATCACATATCCACACCTTAGATTTACAATGAAAGAAGCAAATACCTTTGATTTATCTCTATTAATATTACTAGCAGTAATTTGGGGCTCCTCTTTCTTTAATATAAAGATAGCTACATATTCTTACGATCCAATAACACTAGCTTTAGTAAGAGTAATTTTTGCAAGTATACCTTTATTAATTTTATGTAAATTAAAGGGAATAAAAATTGAAGCTTTTAGTAAAAATTGGAATTGGTACGCACTAATCGGGTTGTGTAATATTGCAATACCCTTTGTTTTAATTGCTATCGGAACTGCAAAAATTAATAGTTACCTAGCCGCAATTTTAATGAGCACCACTCCTTTAAGTGGATCAATTCTTGCACATTTTTTTACAAAAGACGAAAAATTATCTTTTTTAAAATCTTTAGGTGTGTTGATCGGTTTTAGTGGGATTATATTATTATTTTTTGATAAAGTTATAATAAATAGTGAAAATTATATTTATGCTTTAATAACAATTCTAGGATCAACATTTTACTGTATAGGCGGCTTGTTAACTTTAAAATTAAAACATAAAAAAAATGAAAATGTAACCACATCTACCACTTTATGGTCGGTAATTTTTTTATTACCTTTTTCATTAATTATTGAAGCTCCTTGGCAGTCAAACCCCACCTTAATTTCTACTTTGTCATTATTATATTTAGGTGTAATTGCCACAGGATTTGCTTGGTTAATAAGATTTAGAATTTTAACTGTAAATGGCTTAGTTTTTCAAACACAAGTGGCTTACCTCATACCGATTTTTGGAATTTTTTTTGGATATTTTTTAATGGACGAGATTATTACGTGGAGAGTTTTATTATCATTAGTTATAATTCTATTGGGAATTTATATATTTAAAAAAAATAATAAAGGATAAATGAATAAATGGGTACAGAGTCAATCGAAGCAAGCTTTTTATCAATTTTTGCTCTAATAAGCTTTTTTATTTTTTTACTTGTCAGTAAATACTCGCATAAAATTAGAGGAGGTGTTTTACTTGATAAAGATTTTTTAAAACCACAAGCTTTTCATGATCTTCCTGTCACTCGAAGCGGGGGAATAGCTGCAATTATTTCTTTGAGTATTTTTTTTGTAATTTATTTCTTACTATATTCTGAAATTTTATATGATTATATTTTTATTAGTTACTCCATGTTTTTGGTTGGTTTTTTAGATGATTTAAAAATTAAAATAAAACCATTAACAAGATTATTTTTCATGGTGCTTTTACTTTTTTTATTTATTTATATATTACCAATAAAAATTTTTAATATCGATATTCCATTTCTAATACCATTAATGTCTAGCCATATACTCTCTTCAATATTTGTATTATTATGTTTTTTATTTGTTATTAACGGTGCTAATTTAATAGATGGCTTTAATGGTTTACTGTCAATAAATTTAATCATTATAAATATTATATTAACTTACATTAATATGAATAGTGGAAATCTGGAATTTGGAGTTCTACTTATCTTTCAAATTATAATCCTTCTATCATTTTTGTTATTTAATTTTCCAAATGCAAAAATTTTTTTAGGTGATAGTGGTGCTTACATATTTGGAGCTTTGACAAGTTTGAATACAATAATTACAAACAACTTAAATCCTAAGATTTCTTCATTCTTCTTTTGTACACTTTTATTTTATCTTTTTTTTGAAGTATTTTTTTCATTTTTTAGAAAATTGTCTCAAAAAAAATCTCCTATTTATCCAGATGATAAACACTTGCATATGCTTAGTTTTTATAAAATCTCAAGTATATACGGAAAAAATAAGGGCAATTATCTAAATTCAATTATTATAAATCTTTTGTATTTAATTCTCATTATTCCTGGGTTGTATTTATTAGACGATCCTCAATTAAGCAGGTATTGGTTCTTTATCTTGCTGTTAATTTATCTAATAATTTATTCTAGACTTTATCATTTAACAAAAAATTAATTTGTTATATAAAACAACGATTAATTATTAATTAAAGGGCAAGTGGCGGAATTGGTATACGCGCTGGTCTTAGAAACCAGTGCCGCAAGGCTTAAGAGTTCGAGTCTCTTCTTGCCCACCAAAATATTATGAAAATAGAAGTTAAATCAAAAAAAGGTCTTAGAACAACTTTATCTGTAATAGTTGATAAAAAAAACATACAGACAAAAATGGAGGAAAGACTAAAAGAGCTTCAAAAAGAAGTTGCTTTAAAAGGTTTTAGACCAGGAAAAGTTCCGCCAGAAGTTATTAAAAGTCAATTTGGAAAATCTATATATGGAGAGGTAGTAGATAAAATTTTAAGAGAAACTACCACAAAAGCAATAGATGAAAAAAAATTAAAAGTTGCAGGTCAACCAAAAATTGACTTGAAGCAATTTGGAGAAGGAAAAGATTTAAATTATGAACTCCAAATAGATTGTTTGCCTAGCGTTACTTTAAAAAACTTTGAAAAATTTAAAGCTACAAGTTTCAAGGTAAAAATTGAAGATAAAATTATTGAAGAAAAAATAAAAGAAATTGCAAATCAAAATAAGCAATTTGAAGACAAAAATGAAAATGAAAAAGCAATTAATGGAGATCAAGTTACTTTTGATTATTCAGCGACAGTAGACGGTAATAAATTTGACGGAAGTGAAGGAAAAGGTGTGCAGCTAGAGTTAGGAAAAGATCTTTTTTTAAAAGGGTTTGATGAACAGTTAGTTGGCGTGAAAAAAAATGATACAAAAACATTAGATGCTACACTCCCAGCTAATCACCCAAAAAAAGAACTTGCTAATAAAAATACTAAATTTGAATGTAAAATTTTAAATGTAAAAAAACCTAAAGCGGGTAAAATTGATGATGATTTTGCTAAATTAATGGGAGCAAAAGACATCAAAGATTTAAAATCATTAATTGAAAAACAAATCTCAGGCCAGTATTCCCAAGCATTAAATTCTATCACTAAAAAAGAAATTTTAGATCAAATCGAAAAAAACCACCAGGTTGATTTACCTCAAAACTTAATTGATCAAGAAATTTCAATTATGACACAAAACCTTAAACCAGAAGAAAAAGAAAAGCATAAATCTAATAATGAAAAGTTAGCGAAATCTAGAATAAAACTTGGACTACTATTAAATGAATATGGAGAGAAAAATAATCTTAAAGTATCCGACGACGAAGTAAGAAATGAGATACAAAAGCAAATTAAAGGTATGCCTGGTCAAGAAAAGATGGTTCTTGAGTATTACCAAAAAAACCCTAGTGCTTCTCAAAGTTTAAAAGGTTCTTTATATGAAGAAAAAATTATAGAATTAATTAAATCAAAAATTAATCTTTCATCTAGGGAGATTAGTACAAAAGAAGCAGAAAAAATAATTGCTGAATTTAATAAACCAAACATAGATACTGAAAAATCTAAAACTATATCTCCTGCCAAAAACAAGTCTAAATCAAAAAAAATTAGTAAAAAGTAACCAATAGTTGTATAAACCAACTATGAGTCGTGAATTTGAAGAAAAAATGAATAGCTTAATTCCAATGGTTGTTGAGCAAACAAGTAAGGGTGAAAGAGCCTATGATATTTATTCTAGGTTATTAAAAGAAAGAATAGTGTTTTTAGTAGGACCAGTAAATGACGCAGTAGCTTCCCTAGTGACAGCACAGTTGCTATTCTTAGAGTCAGAAAATCCTAAGAAAGAAATAAACTTTTATATTAATAGTCCCGGCGGCTTAGTCACTGCAGGTTTGGGTATTTATGATACGATGCAATATATTAATTCACCTGTTTCTACTCTTTGTATCGGTCAAGCCTCATCTATGGGCTCATTTCTTTTAGCTGCAGGAGAAAAAGGAAAAAGATACTCTCTTCCTAATTCTAGAATCATGGTCCATCAACCTTCAGCAGGATTTCAAGGTCAGGCGACTGATATTCAAATTCATGCAAAAGAAATCCTTTCTTTAAAAGAAAGATTAAATAAAATTTACTCTAAACATACAGGTAAATCTGTTGATGAAATATCTGACGCTCTAGAGAGAGATAATTTTATGACAGCAGAGGAAGCAAACAAATTCGGATTAATAGACTCTGTTGTGGAGAAACGAAAATAAAACACAATATCTAGTTTTTTTTACAACTTCAACTTGCTAAGCATTTAGCAGGGATTTATATTAGGTGTATTGATTCGATATGACAGAAAAAAATAACAAAAATATTTTATATTGCTCCTTCTGCGGAAAAAGCCAACACGAAGTTAGAAAACTTATTGCTGGACCAACAGTTTTTATATGTGATGAGTGTGTTGAGCTTTGTATGGATATTATTAAAGAAGAAAACAAAAGTTCACTTATAAAACATCAAGATGGAGTGCCTTCTCCTAAAGAAATTTGCAATGTACTAGATGATTATGTAATTGGGCAAAAATTTGCAAAAGAAATTCTATCTGTTGCTGTTCACAACCATTATAAAAGATTAAATCATGAAACTAAAAACAACAAGGACATTGAACTTTCAAAATCAAATATTCTTTTAGTTGGACCCACAGGTTGTGGTAAGACTTTACTAGCTCAAACTTTAGCTAGAATTTTAGATGTTCCTTTTACCATGGCAGATGCAACTACTTTAACAGAAGCTGGGTATGTAGGTGAAGACGTTGAGAACATAATTTTAAAATTATTACAAGCTGCAGATTATAATGTGGAAAAAGCACAAAGAGGAATAGTCTATATAGATGAAGTTGATAAAATTAGTAGAAAATCAGAAAATCCTTCTATCACCAGAGATGTTTCTGGAGAGGGAGTTCAACAAGCTTTGCTAAAAATAATGGAAGGTACAGTAGCTAGTGTGCCCCCTCAAGGAGGCAGAAAACATCCCCAACAAGAATTTTTACAGGTAGATACAACTAATATTTTGTTTATATGCGGCGGAGCATTTGCTGGTTTAGATAAGTTAATTGATAGTAGAGGTAAAGGTAGTTCAATTGGTTTTGGAGCAAACGTAAAAAATTACAAAGAACAACCTTTATCTGAGATAATGAAAATGTTGGAACCGGAAGATTTAATTAAATACGGTTTAATACCTGAATTTATTGGTAGGATGCCAATCATTGCAACCTTAAACGATTTAGATGAAATATCGTTAGTTAAAATTTTAAAAGAACCAAAAAATTCGCTAATCAAACAATATAAAAGATTATTTGAATTTGAAGAGGTAGAGTTAGAATTTCAAGATGATGCTATTATGGAAATAGCTAAGAAAGCCATTTCAAAGAAAACGGGCGCAAGGGGTTTAAGATCGATTCTAGAAAATATTCTATTAAAAACAATGTTTGAGCTACCAGACATGGAAAATGTAATAAAAGTAACAGTAGATAAAGCAGCAGTAAAAGGCACATCGGAGCCCATTGTCACATACGGTAAAAAGTCATCAACATCAGTTGCTTAGAATAAATTTGTTTCTTGAAATTACTGTATTAATAGCCATATAATTACTTAATGAAAGCTTCATATCTAAAACCACTCTTGCCACTAAGAGATATAGTTATATTTCCGTCTATGGTAGTTCCTCTTTTTGTTGGAAGAGAAAAATCAATTAAAGCTCTTCAAGAGGTAATGAAGACAGATAAATCAATAGTCCTAGTTACCCAAAAAAATTCTGAAATTGATGATCCTGAGGGAAAAGATCTTTTTCAATATGGTTGTTTAAGTAAAGTATTACAGCTTTTGAAGTTGCCAGACGGGACAGTGAAGGTTTTAGTTGAAGGTGAAAAAAGAATAAAAATTTTAAAACATAGTGAAAACAATAATAATTATCTTACTTGCGAAGTAGAGGTTGCTGAAGATCAAAACATAACCAAAGATTTAGAGCCCTTAGCTTTAGGGTTAATTAAAAAATTTGACAGGTTGCAAGTTTTAAATAAAAAAGATTTAAATGAAGGATCAAATAATTTAAAAAATTTAAAAGAACCCTCTCAAATTGCTAATAATATTTCTTCAAATTTAAATATTCAAATATTTGAAAAACAAGAATTACTTGAGATTATTGACTTAAAAAAAAGATTAGAAAAAATTCATCAGTTAATAGAAAAAGAAACAAGCGTACTTTCTGTTGAAAAAAAGATACGTGGAAGAGTAAAAAATCAAATGGAAAAAACTCAGCGCGAGTATTATTTAAACGAACAATTAAAAGCTATTCAAAAAGAGCTTGGAGAAATAGACGAAGGCAAAGATGAATTAACAACTTTATCTAAGGCAATTTCTGATGCTAAAATGCCTAAATTTGCAAAAGAAAAGTGCTTATCTGAATTAAAAAAGCTTAAATCTATGAGCCCGATGTCAGCGGAGGCCACTGTCGTAAGGAATTATTTAGATTGGATGACAGAACTTCCATGGTCCAATAAATCAAAAATAAATACTGATTTACAAAATGCACAAAAAATTCTTGATGAGGATCATTATGGACTAGAAAAAGTAAAAGAAAGAATTATTGAATTCTTAGCAGTTCAAAAAAGAATTCAAAAAATGAAAGGACCAATTCTATGTCTAGTTGGTCCACCAGGGGTAGGTAAAACTTCTTTAGGTAAATCAATCGCGAAAGCGACTAATAGAAAATTTATTAGAATATCGTTAGGTGGTATCAGAGATGAAGCAGAAATTAGAGGCCATAGAAGAACTTACATTGGGTCCTTACCTGGTAAAATAATTCAAATGATGAAAAAAGCTGGAACTAAAAATCCTCTTTTTTTATTAGATGAAATTGACAAAGTAGGTAATGATTATAGAGGGGATCCATCATCTGCTTTACTTGAAGCTTTAGATCCTGAACAAAATAAAGAATTTAATGATCATTATTTAGAAGTTGATTATGATTTGTCAGACGTGATGTTTGTAACTACAGCTAATACACTTAACATTCTTCCACCATTATTGGACAGAATGGAGGTAATTAGATTGTCTGGCTATACAGAGGATGAAAAAGTAAATATTTCTCAAAAATATTTAATTCCTAATCAAAGTAAAAATAATGGTTTAAAAAACGATGAGTGGACTATAGATGAAAATATCAATAGAAAAATCATTAGACACTACACAAGAGAGTCCGGCGTAAGAAATTTAGAAAGAGAAATCTCTAAAATTGCAAGAAAATTAGTTAAAAAAATTGACAATAAAGAAAAAGTAAACAACCCTATTAACGAGAAAGATTTAAAAGATTTACTAGGAGTTCAGAAATTTAATTATGGTGAGATAGAAGAGGAAAATAGAGTTGGTGTTGTTACAGGACTTGCTTGGACAGAGGTGGGCGGTGAAATTTTAAAAATTGAATCTGCAGTAATGCCAGGAAAAGGTAAAATGCAAATAACAGGAAAACTTGGAGATGTAATGCAAGAGTCAGTTAAAGCTGCTAAATCGTACATTAGATCGAAAAGTTTAGAATTTGGAATTATTCCTCCAATTTTTGATAAAAAAGATTTTCATATTCACGTTCCTGAAGGAGCAACTCCTAAAGATGGACCATCAGCAGGTGTTGGAATGGTGACATCAATTATTTCAGCGATAACAGAAGTGCCAGTTAATAAAAATGTTGCAATGACTGGAGAAATTACTTTAAGAGGTTTGGTATTACCAATAGGAGGTTTAAAAGAAAAATTGTTAGCAGCGCATAGAGCTGGAATAAAAAAAGTATTAATTCCGATGGAAAACAAAAAAGATTTAGTAGAAGTTCCTAAAACTGTATTAGACTCAGTTGAAATAATTCCTGTAAAAAATGTCGATGAGGTTTTAAAAGTCGCGTTAACTAAACCTTTAAAAAGAGTGGAGTGGGTTGAAGTCGATCAAATATCTAATAAAGAAAAATTAAAAAAAGAGCTTAGCACACATTAATCCAACCAGTTTTTATATTTCTCAATATTTTTTCTTACATAGGAGGGTAAGACAGAATTACTAGCTTTCACGAGGCTCTGACGACCAGTATACTTGTCTCCCTCTTGTTTAGCGTCATGATCGTATAAAATTTTTTTTTCTGAAACCATTTTTTCCATATCTGCTATTGTCAAACCACTATACTCAAATTCTAGATG
>Ga0315315_10006612_pt1 | contig 10717 bp, 1 predicted proteins | sample M140m3416metaG_FD_203699 | JGI IMG/M metagenome (GOLD analysis project Ga0315315, IMG submission 203699) | Ammonia-oxidizing marine archaeal communities from Monterey Bay, California, United States - M1 40m 3416 | ecosystem: Environmental > Aquatic > Marine > Intertidal zone | place: USA... | reverse complement strand
AATAGTAAAATTAAGATCTTCCGTTTGCTGATTGAGCACGGAAAGAAACCAATTACCATCAAGGCTGGGTAAGGTGTCATTTGTGCGGACAATTAATTTACCTGAACCCGGTCTATCACCAAAGACAGATCCTAATCGGTCATTGCTCTCAAAAGTAGGAAGCTCTTCTTTCTTTAAGGCAAATTGAGCATCTCCATCTGCTCCAAAGATTTCAAAGCGAGCTGCCACAGCGTTGGTGCTGGCTACCTCGAACAAGAAATAATTTTCTACCTTCGCGTCATCAGATGCAAAATTGTCTCCAACCTTAAAATCGATGGATTCTCCATCTGTAAGACGAATGACATTGTATGGAACCGTTGTTTCAGTGACTGTGATCTGGTAATCAACATCGGTCCGGTTGGCTTCCGCGTTGTAAACGCCAATGTAATAACTACCAGGAAAAATGGTCGCAGGAGGCTTATTTGTCTCAAACAACTGGTCTACCAAAAGGCCTGGTAATTCCGAACGTTGATCAAAAACGGCAAGGTTAGGCAATGGTAACCCATATTTCTCAACCATGTTGACATCTCCATTTGCCGGCTCTAGTTCAATATCCAATTCCACAACATTGGAGGCAGCTCGATAACGGTAATACTGCATCTGGAGATCGTCTGTAAATGGAATGGTGTTACTGAAAGGAATGGTGTTGGTCAACGCAATGATCTGCACATCGTCCGCATCAAATTGAAGACACAACTCATAATCCTGTTTGAAACTGGATTTTCTGTTGGCAACCGCAAGGTAGTATCTTTGCCCGGGCTGTAACGCTGGTTCTGGAAGCGTTCCGAGCTGGTTCGTTTCTGAATCAAAAAATGTCATCCCCCCCAGCGAGAGCAACATGCCTTCTCCTTCATCCGTACCATTGAAATCGATGGAAGGAATGACATCAGGAGGGCTATCGCCTGTTGGAACCCCTGTGTTATCAAACCACATTTCAAGGTCCCCCGTTCCGGTCAACCAATTGGTGGCCATTGTCGCGATCCGTGGGGTCTCGACAATGAAGTAATGCACTTCGTCGGCATCGAGTTTGCCAGTAAAACATTGTCCATTGCGCAGAGTCTCGGCCTGAACATTGGTGTTAGCTAGACTAAGGAGTAACTGCCAGTTTTGGAGGATGGGTGGAGGCTCAATCGCACCGTCACGAGTATCGTTGATTTCCAAACTCCAATTGCCCACCGCAGATTCTCCCTTGAAGACTTCAAGAGGTTCTTCAGGAAAATAGTATTTCACCACAGCGGCATCGCGGATTTCAATATCATCCAGTGACATGGCAGGTCGCCCCTTCACGAAAGTGAACTCCAAAAGAGTTTCAGGCCTGGCCGGCACAAAGCGAATCGGAGTGTTTCGTCTCCAGCGAAGGGAACCATCCACTACCTGGGCCTGACGACCATCCAAAAATGCTAAACCAACAGGCGAGCCCCGGCCAGCTGAGGAACGGGTGGAATAGAACAAATCAAATTTACGCCCGGGAGGAGTCGGAATAGTGATGGCCATTCTGGAACTGAAGACGTATGCAAATTTTCTTCCTTCAGGAGCGTTTCTGTCAACAATACGCACTCTTCCTGATATGACATCCCACATATTCCCAGCGTCATCAGCAGGGAAGGATTCAACTGCGGCTATAATGCCATTTGGCGCCTGTTCAAATCCACTGATAGGCGTAATGCTGGTGACAGCATTGGTGGTGAAGGGGCCTCGCGCAAATTTGATCAATGTATCCGCATCTTCCTCATCATCACTAAAACCAGCGAATACAGGTTCATCGGAGGTTCCTGATCCAAGACCAGTGTTGATGTCTCCTCCGCGATTTTCCGCAAGTAACACCCGCGTGCCTTGAGGGCTTACCAGATGCATACTTAAATCGGATAATCGGGGGTGATCAATCCGTAAACCAATTTTAGCTTCCGCCACTCGACGCGAATCGGCCACAAAGATGTCCGAATCCGTTTGAGCAAAATCCAGGATAGGCAGCTCAACTTCATCGGGAAAAAATGGTTGTTCCGAATCAATGATCAGGTTGCGTTCAATATCAAATGTTAATCTGAAATCAACAGCCACAGGGTGCGGATTGTAAACTCCGATGAAATACCTTCCGGCATTCAGAGGCGGAATATCTCTCGGCGTCATGGTGACTGTGACAATGTTTTCCCCCTCAACCCCCAAAGCACGTTTGTCGAAGATTGTTTGCGTTGGCAGTTCTTCAAGTCGTAGATACAAATCCAGGGGAAGGTTGAATTCAGTCAGATTAACCGTAAAAGCACTGGCATCAGGCGGCACTTCCACGAAGAAATACCTGTAAGATTCTGCTTGTACGGTAGCGAACAGTCCATTTTCATCCAGCAATTGATTCGGAGTGGCGACAACCCTGAAACCGGATAGCCGCCCGGTTTGACTGAGGGCGTTGTCCACCATAGTCATGAGCCAGACTCCAACGCCATTTTCGCCAATGAAGTTGATTAAATTACCGGGTCCATCAGAGGGGATTGAGTTTGGAAACACTCCAAAGTCATCATACAAACCATCAAGAAATATCGAACTGCCTTGCGGGCTGAGCAATGTATGGTTATTCAAAACAGCCGACACGCCATTGTGGGAAATGCTTCCCAGGAGATCCCCGATGTCCTCGTGAAAAACAGTTTGCTCGACCACCACGCTTTGCACTGTGAGCCCATTCAAGGGATTACCAATGGCAATACCCAAACCAGCACCTGGACTGCCAGGAGTTCCGTCAGGAATAATACCCTGGTTCAACGGAATACCTCGAAAAACCCGGTTCCCATTTTGGTCGGTAAAGTCAAAAGGCTCTTCCTGCGAAAGACCCACCATGGCATACTGCGCGCCCTGATGATCCTCTGACTTGACGCCAACATAATAAACCACATCATCGCCAAGCGGTTGATTTTCAAGTAGCACCACCTCGGTTCCACCTTGATTCAAAGACTTGGCCGCAGCGGAAACCACCCCTTCATCCAAGTCGAGGAGGCCTGCATCACGCGATACATAGAGGTCAATATCTGCTTCTGAAACGCGCGGCTTACCCAATTCAGGGGGAAGGAAAGTCACAAAAGCCACATTAGGGCCATTGGTAAAACCTACGTCGTTTGTAGAAGGCAACGCATTGGTAAAGGTATAAAACTGCCATTGCTGCGCCAATCCGTTAGTTGTGCCTAAAAGTGGAGCATTCGCGCCCACCCTGTCTTCGAGGCGGGGTATACCATTTGTTACCGCAATCAAAGGAGGGAATACTGGCGGTAAAGGGGTTTCAAGTGACTCCAGTTCAAATGGCGCCTCCAACTCCGAATCATCACCACTGCTGATAACGAGAGCAAAATCCTGCACCACACCATCCGGATGATCGAAGACAGCATTGACATTAACGCGGCGACCTATCACGGAGACAACATAGTTAGTGGACAGCGGACCATTGATATAAACATTCTCAACGTTATTGACCACATCCGAAGCAGCAACACTGTCGGACGCGGACATGCGGGTGAACAAGGAAGCTTCAGCGAAATCATTTCCGTAAAACACCTCCCCCGACAAGGTATTCGAAACAACCAGATCAAGATCATTCACGAGTTTGACACCTGCAGCAGGATTTCCCGGAGGATCCGTCCATACCAATGATACTCTCAAAGGGAATGCTCGTGCACCATTGGTAGAGATATTCAAATCCCATGAAACACTGTCTCCCGTTCCCAAAGATCGCTCGGTGTCTTGATCAAAGAATTGTACTGAGGAGGTATGGTTATCATCCGTCTCAAAGAAACTTTGAGGCATGCTGTTGTTCAGATTCGGTAAACCCCATCCCTGATAATTGACAAGTGGATCTATCTGATAATCATAGATGGTCCCAGATGACCTTGAACCATTAATCAATAATGCTTTCAAAAGTGCCGGACTGGGATTGTGCCCTTTCTCAGTCAGGTATTCCTGCATCAGGGCCAAAGTGCCTGAGACAACAGGAGCGGCCATGCTGGTACCAGATTCAAATCGATAATGAGGCTCGAGCCCCTCATTTAATTCAGCGAGGCCTTCATAAAAACCTTCCTGGTCCTCCTCGGTCACTACGGCTGTTTCGAGATCGAATACCATGGCCTGTTCCGAGTTATTCCCAATGCTGAAAAAGTATATGTTACCCGGAACCAGATTTAAAGGCGCCTGAGAATCCAAAGCTAAGGTCACAGTATTCAGTCCGATAAAATCCTCGGTTGTCGGAAAACGTCCCAAGGCTCCATAAACAGGCAGATCAGGCAGGTCCAGAGGAGCATCTTCATTGGTCCTGATGCGAACACGAACTTCCACACTGTCAAGCGGCACAAAAACTGTGATTGGATAAAGTTCCCCCGGATTAACAGAAATACCTTCGCGAAGGTTCAAAATCGTATTTTGCAAACCTTCAGGGCTCTCCCAGTCCTTGGAGCGCGTGGATACTACATAAGTCCCTGGAGCCACCACATCGGGTTTGAATCGGCCACCCTCTCCTTCAACCCCAATACCGACGTTACCTCGAGAGGAAAATGAAGCCACCTCAGTAGCTGAATCCGTGTCAGCAAGGAATGCCTTTTCAAGCACTGGAATCTGGTTGGTTTCTACCACTCCCATGTCATTGGTCGTGATTTGGTCCACAAAGCCAGTTACCACTTCGTTTGTAATGAAACGCAGCGTTTCAATTGCGCCAACAGTGATCACGTTTTTAGCAGTTGCAGGTGCCAGGATACTTCCCGGTGAGCCTCCTCTTCCACTTTGATTTCCGTTGCCTGCGTTTCCTGAGGAAAACACGTAAACCATGGGCTGTTCTCCCTCCACATAAGGCAACGCATCTCTCACTGCTGCATCAAAACTTGCAGAGGCCAACCCATATTCCTGTGAGTTGGGATAATTCCAACTGTTATTTGAAATCATGGCATTGGTACGCCCTTCGGTGATATAATTGTGCTCAGCGGCAAGCGCTTGAAGTTCTTCATCCGACTCCAGAGGTCCGGAAAGTAAATCGATAGTCAATGACAGCAATTCAGCCTCTGGGGCCATGCCATGGAAATTGGCATTTGTAGCAGAATTGATGATGTTGGTAATGGTGGGCGAGTTTTCCCCTGAACTTGCAAGGATACCTGCAACATGGGTTCCATGCCCGACAGAATCAAGGTGCCCTGAGTAACGAATGGCTGATACCAAGCCGGCAGAGCTGGTAGGCACAAGGCCGGGATTGGTGTTATTTTGAGAATGACCTGATGACTCGACGCGGCCTATGAGGTCTGGATGCGTTGCATCAACACCACTGTCATTGATGTTAATCAGGACTCCAGAGCCAGAAAGACCATGATGGTTTTCATTGGTAAGATTGCTGCCGTCTGTATCCACCGTGACTCGCCCCCTTGACAAATCGTTTGCCAACTCTCGTTGATGCCAGGGTTCAACCCACTGCACCAGATCCAAGTTCGCCAATGGTATCAGGCTGTCCGGTGTGGCGTGAACGACATACTGATCTCCGAAAGGAGAGTCAGTGCGGTTGATTAATTGAAGTCCCAATTGATGCAGGGCAGATTCTGCAGCCAGAGATTCATCCGGAAAGACAGTCAAACTCAGCAGCGTTCCGCTCTCCAGCTCTGTTCGCTCAACAGCTAAAGGCAGGAGTGATTCGCTAATTTTGAAGTAAGGTGCGTAAGGAACCACAGCGCGAACTCCACTGATATTTTTCAGGTGAGTCATCACGTCAGGATCAGCACGAACCAACCATGCGTTGTTGGGGATATAAGAAATTTTGTTGGCAGCTAATTGCTCTAGCAAGTGGGCTGGCAAGACTTCATCAAAAGGCTTATCGGTCTGGATGAGATAACTGCGAGTCCGGATGGGAGCTTGAAGATGAGAAGGTATCTCCAGAGCACGTCGTGAACTCGTGTCGATCAAGGCGTTGTTCAACAGCATCACATGATTTAATCGAACTAATTGATCGACTCCAACGGCTGTGTTCCTGAGACGATGGGGGTGCAAGGGGTCCTCGGGCAAAGGCTCCTGATAGCGAGCCGACACCTCAGGACTAGCTTGATTCGCGTGCCGTGTAGTTTGGTTCAGTTGAGTGAGCAGTGGTTGCCCGGCGCCATTCAAGCGGGGAATTTTCACATTACCCTTGCCCGTCATGGCAGATGAAACAGCCTCTGCCTCCTTTTGCTTATCTTCCTGGACACGGTTCCCCAAGTTCCAGCAATAAACTCCCAGAACCATCAATAAAATCGCTATGATTACCCAAGTTTTCGCGCTCAATCGCATATCGTTATAAATCCAATTTTACCTGTCTCCCTATCAGCGGACTTCATGCCATTCTGATCTTTTCATCAATCAAACGGAAGCGATGTTTCACTTTCCACGGTAGCCTGCAGGTTGGTGATGGAACCATCATACCTGACCACTCGGCGAAATAGATATTCGCCCGTCACTTGATAGTTGGTGCAGATATTAAAAAGTCGTGGCGGTTCGGGGTCCGTTCTCAGCGACTGATCTGCAGGTCTCAAAGACTGCCCATAGGCATAAATCGTTACTCGAGGTTCATCCGCTTTTAACAATGACAAGATCTGTTGAGGAATCCGTTCATAAGCAAAGTCATCAATCCCGCTTTGATACTGCACTAAGTCTTCCCAATCCAAATACGGAGATTGAAGAGTTAAAGCCGGAGCTGAAAGCACTTCACCCAAATGTTGAAATCTTCCATTGCGGAAAAACCGTCTTACTCCATTAATTCCGCTCTGCCCGTTGACCATCGAACCCATTTGGGAGGGTTGATTCTGATTCTGAGGCAAAGCTTGGAGGCCTGCCGGCTGGATAGTTTGCGCACGGAATCGTGCCTGCTGAATTCCATCCAGATCACGATTCAAAACCTCAGCCGTACTTGAATTCGTCTGGACCACAACACCCGATAAAACGGCAGACCATGCAGCCAATCCTGGCTGATTGACTGACAATAAACCTCGAGCCGCGTTGTCATCGAGTGCAGTTGTAAAATGTTCAAGAATCTTCCAGTCATTCGTAGGGTGAGTGCCCATACTGCCCGACCAGTTCATCCAGTTACGCTGTGCAATGGCCATCACGTTGGCGCGAGACCCATCGATTTGACCCACCTCATCACTGAAACCAACGTTCAGGTCTCCATCCAGAGTTTGAAATGGATGACCTTCTGCGAGAGGAGAACTCGCCAGAGGAAGATCTGTCACATTGAGTATGCGCCCTGCCCCATCCGTTCCGATAGCTGACTTCAGGTAAACAGTCTGCCACGGAGTACCGCGGTGGACACGCCCGAGCCAGCCTATGTTGGGATATCGATTGGTTGGGAATTGCCAATCATCCGAGCTGCGAATAAGAGGGTCTTTGAAAGCGACATTATACTCGGAGACATCCGCACCTGCACCGGAGGGCCATGGTCGATAGCGTGTGTTGATCTTTTCAATATTATGGATGCGTCCATCCAAAGCTCGATCCGGAGGATCAACCAATTCACTCCTCACCGCGCGACCTTCCAGGTCAGTAAGATCCCCAACGGTGTAATGAACCAGAGGATCATTTGCCTGCCAGGTATTGTAAATGACTTTCTTCAGCGTGGGAGTGAACGGAACTTGGCGTATGAAACTCTTGCGTGGATCTTTCAACCTTTGAAAGGAGAGAGCAAGTTGTTGGGCAGACATGAATTTCGGAGGAAAACCGAGGAATGTACGGAAGAGGTCGATAGACTCTTCACGATCTCGCCCCGTCCCTCGGGCACGAAAACTGTTCCACAGCTGCTGGGAGACGGGAATTTCATCAAGCGAGGTGAATATTTGGTTGATGACACCCTCTGTTGGGGCATTGATTGTATTTGCATTTCCGAGTCGATTGGTCGACCAGAACATGCGCGAGTCCCCCGACCCTCCGTAATTGGAGACAGGGCTGGACTGCCCAGAACCATATGCCCCGAGAAGCTCACTGGTGACATCCATGCGTGTCACAAGGTTGTCGAGATTCACGTAGTCAAGGATTCGCTGAGTCTGCTCATCGAGGATGTAGAACTGGACTCGGTTCGTCATGGCTAGACCTATTTGAGGCGAGGGAAAAATATTTCGATCTGGAAACAAGTTATCAGGAACCAATGTGGTTGGAATCAACCTGCCTGTCGTGTGTTCGTAAATACTTTTTGGAACAGGAATCGCAGTGTCCTGGATGGGGATAACAAACTGATTTCCTTCCCATTCATTGGCCGGCAGTAAGTTGTTATCAGGAGCTGGCGCGAATGTGCTGTTGACCAGAACCCGGCCAAGTTGATTCGTCAAAAGCATGCTGCACTGCACTTGTGCATGCAGCCTGATGGGCCGAGGGAAATCATTTGTGTAGGAATTCCAGGCTTCCAAAGCGCACATGTTGGAAATACTCAGCACCATCATCTGGTTGGTCCGCCAAGCATTCATGGGGGCATTGGGAGCGGTTTTATTGATCTCAAGCTTACGCGTCAGTTCGAGCGTAGTAAGCACTCCATACTCATTGAAGTTGGGTAATCCTTTTTTCGCAGCAATGACCCAGGGTATCCCCAGGACGTTGTCATCAGGCTGAAGAACATCACGCTGCGCCTGGAATTTCAAATCGCGAAAAGGTCTTTGAAGCTGCACTGGAGCATCATTGGTGACTTCGATAAAGTCTGAAATAGAAACGATGCCTTCGTCACTTACATTGAATCTGGGACGAAAAACCAACGGGAGTCGTTCTACCGTCTCACCCGCTAAGCGGGCCGATGGTCGGTTGGTCGTTACCGGTTCTGTCATGTTGGCTGCTAATTGTAACAGCTGATGGACATTCGCAGTGTATTCATTCACCCCGGGAACAATTTCCGGCCAAAGCCGAATGTTGGTTAAGGAGAAGTTACGATTGACATAAGTGTCACCCACTCTATGAAAATTCGTTCCGGCTATTGATATCTGCTGACCCTGAGTATTCCTTACGTTAAAAGATGGAGGATTAGTCGTGATGTTCCCCATCAACAAACGCTGAGCTGAACGCATGAACAAGTCTCGAGGCTGCCAATCAACGAAATTGGTCTGATGATTATAGATCGCATTTTGAGGTTCAAACCGGTTATCGTAATTGAGATGTATTTTTTTGGTTCGGACTTCATGGAGCCGAGGCACGTTGTCTTGAATGGCAAGACGATAAGAACGGGATTCAGTATCTGGGATGGACTCCGAACCTAACTGAGAGATCAGTCTGTAATAAGTGTAACGATCATAAGTCGAGGCACTAGGCAAAGCCGGAGCGGTTTTGACGCGGCCCGTGATACTTTCCTGAGAACCAAATTGGCCATTGGCATTGGGTATTCTACCGTCATTGAACAATTCCTGAACATCGTAAAAAGCTCTGTGGAAGTCACTACCCCACCAGGCATTTGCCGTGTTATCTGCAACATCAAGCGCAAGCCAATTTTGATTTTGCAGATAAGGCCCGTTAGCAAAGATATCCACGTAATCTCTCTGCATCTGCATCTGCGTTGGGTTCGCAATCAAATTTAAGGGCGTCAAGGGGCGATTGGCGCGACGATAATCAAGGATGGAAAAGGCATCACGGAACGAATTCCCTGCGTTTCCAGCTCCATTCAAGGGTCCTGCGTATTGGTATTGGGTCCAAATACGAGGATTCAGATCGCGCAGAAATGAACCCAGATTAATTTCCCATGGACCAATCCCCTGATTGCGCACAAAGGAGTCCTGAGAATTGATTTCCTTGATCTGATTATGGATCGTGTTCAGGTCAAGTGTTCTACCTTCTGGGATCACTATGTAGGCAAATCTACCGATGAACCTGTTCGTTGATGAATGTGGCAACCCTGGATCTTCAAGGACTCCAACCCATTGAGGGTCTCCCACATTACGAGTCCAGACGGGCAATCCTGATTCAGAGTCTGTTAACTGCCGATTGTCTTCGCTGAAAGAGGGAAGCAATCCTGTCGGCTCGAATCGACCATTGCGGTTAAAATCCAAGTAAAATCGAAAATCGATCTGACGCTCATACTGTCTTGATCGGGGGTTGTATTCAATATCCTCAACATACACAGGCGGGCGGGGGTCATAAAACTGATTCCCAATATTGACCGCTTGATTGTACGGATCCCCGATCGGATCCCCATTGGGGAGGAAATAATTTACGTTGTGAGGATCAAAATTAAAATTAGAGGCATTGTAACCGTCAGGGTTAAAGAAGTTGGTAGAGACAGTGTAGTCAAAGTCAAAACGATTTGAAGAACTGAGGATGCGCCCCACTACTTCCGATTGAGCCCTGGCCATACCGGCCTCTGCGGCAAGCTTGGCCGTAATATGGTCGGTTGTCACCACAACCGTTGCGCGCTCACGCCGACTCACTCCGAGAAAAACAATCGCCATCAAAGTCACCACTGATAGCATGATCAGGGTGATGACCAAAACGACACCTTGCTCTTTGGTTTTTACCTTCATTGTGTTTCCAAACTGATACGGTTCGCGGTGGATAGCGGAATCATACGACGAAAGAGATGCACCGCCCCGGGTTTATCTTCGAGAAATTGACGCGCTGCCTGAATGTTGGGCATGGCTTTCATGCGAGCGAGCACCTCTGGATCCAGCACTCCTATTTCAAGCTCCATGAAAGCCGGTAAGGCATTTCCGTAAAAACGATATCGGGTCTGTCCACT